>Ga0302046_10001338_pt1 | contig 23104 bp, 8 predicted proteins | sample RVTome_11_FD_200261 | JGI IMG/M metagenome (GOLD analysis project Ga0302046, IMG submission 200261) | Soil microbial communities from uranium-contaminated site in the Upper Colorado River Basin, Wyoming, United States - RVT147D111 (version 2) ... | reverse complement strand
CCCTCGCCGCGCTCGCGCAGCCACGGCGGCACCCGCGGCTCGACGCTCGCCGTCACCAGCACCCGGGTGTCCCCGGCCTCGACCAGCGCCGACCCCTCGGCGTGCTTCATCGTGCCGGTGGTGATCCGGACCGGGCGCAGGGCGTCGGCGGCGCGAGCGTTGGCGCGGGTGGGTGGGGCGGTCGATCCAGCCATTGCGGGATCATACCCGCTGACCGCCAGAGGCGCCGGTTGGGCGGCCGGGAGCCAGTCGGGCCGGTCTACCCACCCGTCCTGAGCAGTCCCGCCACGTCGAACGCCGCCCCGCCATCGTAGAGAGAGAAGGCCATGCCGGTGACCACCATCCCCTCGAGGCCGACGTCCGCCGCCGACACCTCGAGCCGCACCCACTCTCCCAGGGTGGGCAGCGGCCCCATCGAGACCCTCGGCGGCCAGAGCAGCAGATCCTCGCCCCAATAGGCGCGGTGATTCCAGCTCCCCCGGGCATGCCACTGGAGCATCAAGGTGCGCGGCGGGTTGGCCGGATCGAGGTAGACCCAAGCATAGAGCGTGTCGCCGGAGTTGACCGGCAGCCCGTCCGCGGCTCCGGTGAAGTAGTGCTGGTGCATGCCGGCCCGAGGCGCCGAGACGTGGGCGAGGCTCCCCACCATGGGCGCGGGATCGGAGCTCATCCAGCTCCAACCCTCGTTCGTGCCCAGGGCCGCCGCTCCCGGCGGCAGCGCCTCGTCGCACCACGCCACCTCCCCCGAGGCGGGCAACAGGCCGGCGAGGTCCCACGCCGCCGCCCCGTCGTACAGCGCGAACGCCATGCCGTTGATCGACTTGTTGGCCAGGCCGACCGCTGACGCAGGCACCTCCAGACGCACCCATTCGCCGGCCGGGGGCAGGGCTCCCATCGGGCGTCTCTGCTCCGTCCCGTCGGCGCCCCAGGGAATGTTGTTGGCGCCCCAGTAGGCGCGGTGGTTCCAGTTCGAACGGTCGTTGAACTGGAGCATCACGGTGGTCGCAGGCTGGTCCGGGTCGAGATAGACCCAGGAGTAGAGCGTGTCGCCCGAACCGACCGCCAGCTCGTAGGCCGAGGAGTGGAAGTAGTGCTGGCGGATCCCGGCATTCGGAACCGAGTCGTGCGCCAGCGCGCCCGAGTAAGGGGCCGGAGCGTCGTCGATCCACAGCCAGCCCTCGTTGGTGCCGGCCGGGACCGCCCCGGGCGGGAGCTGATCGTCGAACCAGACCAATCCCACGTTCGGGGCGTTGGTGGACAGACACCCCGGCGGCCCGCCCCACCCGAGGTCGGCGAGCAGCGCCCGCGCCAGCGTCAGGTCCCAGGCACCATCGGCATAGAACGGCTCCATCAGGTCGTCCGGCTCGAGGGCGGAGGCGAAGTGGCGCAGCGTCGACGTCGTGATCTGGAGCGGGGCGTGCAGCTCCACCCGGCCCTGGGCGTCGGCACCGGCGAGCAGCGCGGCGCTCGCCTCGCCGAGCCGCGGCCCGACCCAGCGCAGCTCCGGCCCCGAGCGCAGGGCGTCGAGCCGCTCGGCGTCGGACATCGACGGCAGGTCCGCCGGCACCGCTCCCAGCCGCTCGACCCAGCTCATGTAGACGTCGTCGTGGCCGAGCAGCTTCGCCCCGGTGGCGAGGTTGAGCTGCGAGGTGAAGCCGAGGCCGTGCGCGATCTCGTGCAGGGCGACCTGCACGAAGCTGGCGTCGCCGGCCGGCGGGTGGCCGTCGAGTCCGTAGTAGAAGCGGCCCGGCCCCAGCACCTGCGGACCGTCGACGTCGAGGTTGAAGACGACCTCGACGTCCGGCGAGGTGCCCTCGTCGAGGTCCGTCCCCGCCAGCCGGTTGGCGAGCGCGGCCGGGTACCAGGTCGCCGGCTGCGGCGTGCCGGCGAAATCGCGATAGACGTCGACCGGGCCGCCGAGCCCGAGCGTGGCGAAGCTCGCGGTGCCGCCGAGCGGCTCGAAGCGCACCGCGATCTCGATCGGCACCGGGCTGTCGAGCCGATCGGCCCACAGCCCGGCGGCGAACTCGAGGGCGCGCAGGCGGGCCGCGCCGAGGGTGGTGGCCGGGTTGCCGCCGGCCGGGTCGATCGGGGAGGGATCGTCGAAGCCCTGACCGGGGGCGTCCTCGACCTGGAGCACCAGGTAGGCGGAGGCGTGGACGGCGGGCGGGCCGCCGAACGCCAGGGCGAGGGCGAAGAGGAGGACGACGACCGCCGGGAGGGCGAGCGGGCGAGTCCTCATCGAGCACCTCCCTGGGATCGTGACGATGTGGGGGGCGGGGGCGGGGCCGGCCCGAGGACCTGAGCCGCTCCGGCCGCCGGTTCTCCGCACTCGACGGCGAGAGATCCGTCCGGGCGGCGCTCGGCGGCGACCGCGCTGCGGAACCGCCCCCGCAGACTCACCCGCACGCCGCCCGGCGAGGCCGCCACCGGCTCCTCGACCAGATCCTCGGAGGAAGTACTGAGCGCCGCTCGCAGCCGCTGCGGTCCGGCATCGAGGCGCTGATCCGGGGTCGGCTCGACAAACCGACCGGTCTCCGGCTCCCGGAAGGCCTGAGAGAACGAGGGCGCGGCGACCGGAACGGCTTTGTCGACGTCCGCGGAGATGGGCGCGGTGGACGCGCCGTCCGCCGCGCGGCTCCAGACCACGACGACCCGGCCGCCGCCGTCCGGCGGCTGAGCGGAACCGGGCCCTTGCCGCGGCGCCCACGCCATGCTCGCCGCCAGCGAACAGAGCAGCGTCCCCGCGACAATGCGCGGGATCGACGAATCGCAGTGCCGCGTCATGACCTAAACCTCCTCTCGGTTTAACCGCTCGGCCTCGAGCGTCTTCTGTCTCCACGCGCGAGACATCGCGCTCCTCTCCGCCGTCGAGCCCTACCCGGAACTCGAACGTCCACCATGGTGATCGCATGGTGATCGTTCCCTGGGGATCGATCCTCCGGATCCGGCAGTTGCTGCTCTCCGCCACCAGCAGGCCCCCATCGCCCATCACCGAGGTGCCCCGCGGCGCGCTCGGCTCGGCCACCGTGGCCGGACCGCCATCGCCGCCGTCCCCGCTCCCCCCGGTGCCGGCGATCCGCGTCATGATCCCCGGCTGCTGCCGGGAGGCGTGGAGCCGCCGGCGCCGGCCGGCGCCGAAGCACAGCGTCCCCTGCTCGATCAACAGATCGCCGAGCTGGCGCGCGACACTCCGTCACTCGACCGTCCCCTCCGCGTGGCCGTGACTACTCACGCGCTCAAGCCAAGCCCCTGACACCTCAATCGCTTCGCCGTCTTGAAACTCCACCAAGTATACGCGACTGCCAATCGAGCTACTGAACTGACGCTCCTGCTCGTGATTCTGACGCGACCTCCACGGAGTGGTGCGAGGGAGCACCTGCCTTGATCCTGACTGTGTCACCCCAACTGAAATGACCCATGCGCACACTCCTGTTCTATTTCTACCCAACAACTTCAATTCCGATAAGTTCGCCTTTAGCACTCAAATCCAGGTATACGTCCGGCCCGACGTACTCTGGAAACACTTCGCGCAGATCCAGGCTTCTCCTTACGACGCCTGGCACAGTTCCCGGGTGTCCCGGCAACTTCAGGTAGGCTACGTTCGGATCGTCCTCGCTGACCCTAAGTTCAAACTTCCCGCTGCTTGCCATCAGCTACCTCGCGATCAACAGCGTCTTCAACTTCGCCGTTCCGTTACGCGCAAGTTGATAGACAGCCAGACCATTGTTTCCCACCGGGACGAGGAATCGGCTCGCCCGAGCGGTATCGACCAGGGTACCGGCTGGAAACGTTCCGGACTCTGTGATTTCCTTGCTCAACGCTCGCAATGCAGACGCTCCCTCATCAGCCGAGCTAAAGACTCCGCGCTCTACGCCGCGCTCGACCGCATGGGCTAGATTAGTGTTTACGGCCTTCCTGAGGATCAGATCATCGCCTGCGGCCCCGAGCGATCGCGCCATGGGCCGAAAAGTCCCCCTTGGGACTGCGGAGCCGGCTCCCGATCTTATGAGCCCTCCGCCAGCGAACGTGAAAATCAGGAAATCGACCGGCCCACCCACGGCCTCAGCGCCGGAGTGCGGGATCCCCAGCATCGACATCGCACGTTCGTTGCCGCTTGAGGCTGCCTCCTCAAGCTCGGCGGTGCTCTCAAGTGTTTGACCCACCCGCAGCGGATAGTCGCCCGAGTCGAAACCGATGGCACTGACCGTGATCTCATCGAACACATGTGCTTGGCAATCGAAGTCATTGTTGTCCCCACACGGTTCAAGGCCTGTGAGATCTCGGTGGTTGATTGGATCGTTGAGCCCATATACGTAAATGCCAAGCCCTCCGGCAAAGCCGATCGGATCCTTGCTCGTCCACCGCCCGATCTCCGGGTCGTAGTCCCGAGCCCCAAACCGCACCAGCCCCGTCTGCCGGTCGGACAGCCCCCCGGCAAACCCAAACGGCTGGAAGCCCGGATTCGTATCCAGCGTCACCCGCCCGAAGCTGTCGTACTCCATCCGCTGCGCCACCTCGCCGGTGGCGGCGTTGAGCACGTAGCGGACGCTCCCGAGGTGGTCGGTGAAGACCCGATACACCACACCCCCGCGCACGAAGTAGTCGGGGACGTTGACGCCGGAGCCGTAGACGTACTGCGTGGTGACCGCACCGTTCTCGTCCAACTCGGCGATCGGGGCGAGCCCGCCGAGGTAGACGAAGCGCTGGACCAGGACGCCGTTGATCTTCTTGCCGATCCGGCGGTTGCGGCCGTCGACGAGGTACTCGATCTCGATCCCGTCCGGCTGGGTGACCGAGCGGAGGTTCGAGAAGGCGTCGTAGGAGTAGCTCGTCGCCTGGCTGCCGTCGGACTTGGTGAGAAGCTCGCCGTTCTCGGTGTACGTGAAGGTCAGCCCGCCGTAGGTCAGGAGCCGGTCCTGATCGTCGTACGTCGCGGTGCCGGAACCAAACTCCGTCGTCCAGCTCGTGCGGTTGCCGTTGGCGTCGTACGCGTAGGTCTCGACCACCACGCCGTCGCGCTCCACCTCGGTGAGCCACCCGCGGTCCTCGTCGTACTCGTACTCGTAGACCCGCGTCAGCTCGGTGCCCCCGGGCTCGGTCCGGGTACGCTCGGTCTTGCCGGTGATGCGCCCGGTCTTGTCGCGCACGTAGGTGACGTCGAGGAGTCTCGACCCCACGTGCGGCGGCTGGCCGCCGGAGACGTGGGGGGGACCGAAGAAGCCAGCCTCCAGCCGCTCGGCCTCTGCGAAGGCGTTGCGGGTCACCCGCACGCCGGTCTGGTCGACGTGGCTGCCCAGCCACCGGCCGCTCGCGGCGTCGAAGAAGAGGTCCATCTCCTCGATCCGCGTCGGCAGGCCGTCGTCGTCGTACTCGATTTCGATCTCGGTGGCGGGGTCCTCGTTGAGGGTGACCTTCCCGAGCCAGAAGTTGGTCGCCGGGAAGCCTGGCTGCGGTCGGTCCGGCTCGAGCTGGACCGTGGCCGTGAACGGCCCGCCGATCGCTACCTCCTCCACCCACGGCCCGTCGTAATCGTAGGCGACCGTCGTCCCGTCCGGCCCGGCGATCGAGGCGAGCTTGCCGGTGTCAGCGTCGTACGAAAGCCCGATCGTGTGCGACGGCGCCACCACCGCATCCACCCGGCCGCCCGCGTCGTACTGAACGGCCACCACCTGCCCGTCCGGCCGGGTGATCGTCGTCAGCCGGTGGTCGCGGTCGTAGGCGTAGGTGGTCGCCGGCACCTCCGGGGTCTCCGGATCGAGGTCCGGCGGCTCGTAGAGGTCGACCTGGTCGACGTCGTTGTGCTCGAACTTGTGGTCCGGCCGCGTCGGCGGCGTGACCTTCGTGAGGTTGCCGTTGAGGTCGTACTCGAACCGCACCTCGCGCTGGTCGGGGAGGATCGTCTTGACCACCCGTCCGACGCGGTCGTACTCGAACCGAGTGGTGCGCAGCAGCGGATCGGTGACCGTGTCGACGAACCCATCGGCGTTGTAGGCGACGGTTGCCTTGCGCTCGTCCTGCCCGCTCCCCTGGCGGACCTCCCGGGGCCGTCCCTGCTCGTCGTAGGCGAACTCCACCGGAAGCACCCCCGGCCCGCGCACCTCGCTCACCCGCCCGAACTCGTCGAACTCCACCTCCCCGCTCCGCCCCTCCGGGCTGGTGCTCCGCACCGTCCGGTCCGAGGCCGTGTAGGTGGAGGTCGCCTCGCGCCCGTTGACCCGCACCAGATCGGTCTGGCTACCCACCGCCAGCGGATCGCCGCCTGCGGTCAGAACCGTCCGCTGGCGCTCGACCACGTGCTCGAGCATTCCCTCGGGCGTGACCAGCCGTCGGCTCTCCACGATCGGCGACCGCCCACCCAGCCGGGGATCGGCGCCGGTGGTCACCACGACCTCCGTGTCGTCCGGGTAGGTCCACTCGAAGCTCCCGTCGCGCTTGGCGAGCACCTCGACCTGCTTGCCCGTCGGCGCCGTGACGACCTGCCGGATCTCCCGGTTCGGCAGGAACGACACCTCGGTCGAGCTGACCCGATCCTCCGCCGTGGTCAGCGTCACCTTGTGGCCGAGCACGGTCGACTGGAAGCCGAGCACCAGCTCGCCCTGCTCCGGGTCGCTCACTCGCTCGAGCCGGCCCTCGGAGTCGTAGATGTAGCCGTAGAGCTGGTCCTTCGGGGTCTTGACCGAGCGCAGCAGCCCCTCGGAATCGATCGTGAGATCGACGCGCTCGCTCCCAAACTCCAGCGCCCGGCGGACCTCCCGCAGGTAGCCGGTGGTCGAGTTGACCTGGAGCTCGGAGCGCTGCCCGAACGGCGCGACGACCGCGGTCGGCGTGCCGTCGGTCGTCCGCTCGATGGTCAGCAGGTTGCCGAAGGCGTCCTCGGCCTCGGTGAGAAGCCGCGTCTCGCCACCGCCGGCGAGCGGGTACGCCGTGTAGCGGAAGCTCCACAGCGCCTCGCCGGTGATCGAGTCCTCGGTCCGCAGGTGCCGGCCCGCCGGGTCGAAGACATAGAGCACCGAGCCGTCCTCGGACGGCACGATCTTCTCGACGTCCCCGGTGATCGCCGGCGGCGACAGCCTCCAGACCTGGTTGAAGTACAGGTCGGTGAAGTAGACGCTCTCCCCACTCGGATCGACCGCCACCCCGAACGGGCCGCCGAGCACGGCACCCGTGGCCATCACCTCGTTGGTCGGAAGCTGCGTCCCGCCGCCGGCGACGGTGTTGACGATCCGGTCCGGGCCGATCTGCCGCACCCGGGCGTTGAGGTGGTCGGCGACGTAGATCGAGCCGTCGCGGCCCAGGGCGACGCCGGTCATCCCGAAGAAGCGGGTGTCGGCCGACGAGGCGGGCTCGCCGTCGCCGTCGAAGGTGACGGCGTTCGGGCCGTAGAGATGAGGCCAGCCGGCGACGTTCCAGCTCTCGCCTTCGGGATTGATCCCCTCGGGCGGCCGGCGGACCAGCTCGTTGGTCTCGCTGATGTAGAGGCTCCCGTCCCGCCCCACCGCGATGCCCTGCGGCTGGAGCAGGACGCCGCCGCACTGCGGCTCCTCGCACTCGGGATTGCCGCGATCGACCAGGCGGGTCATCACCCCCCGCCGGTCGATCTTGTAGACCCCCACGCAGTCGCTCGGCGACAGCCCGTCGTGGTAGTAGCTGAGGACGAGCAGGTTCCCCTCGGCGTCGAACGCCAGGTCCCGCGGCAGCTCGAGCGCGGCGTTGGCGGCCGCGCCGCCCAGGCCGTCGCAGCCGAACTCGCCGTTGCCCGCGACGGTCTCGATCGTCCCGTCGGCGAGCACCCGGCGGACCCGGTGGTTGCCCCAGTCCGCGATGTAGATCGCCCCGTCCGGTCCCTCGATCGCCTTGCGCGGCTGCAGCAGCCGGGCGCTCGTGGCCGGACCGCCGTCGAGCACCGGCTCGCCGGGGGTCGCGCACTCCGAGCCGGCCACCGTGGTGATCGTCCCCTGGGGATCGATCCTGCGGATCCGGCAGTTGCCGCTGTCGGCCACCAGCAGGCTCCCGTCTCCCATCACCGAGATGCCCCGCGGCGCGCTCAGCTCGGCGGAGGTGGCCGGGCCGCCGTCGCCGCCATCGCCGCCGCCCCCGGTGCCGGCGATGCGGGTCATGAGCCCGGGCTGCTGCCGGGAGTCGTGGAGCCGCCGGCGCCGGCCGTCGCCGAAGTAGAGCGTCCCCTGCTCGAGGTCGAGCACGTGGTGGATGCCCAGGCTGAAGCCGCCGAGACCGTACGCCGGCAGCGCCTGGACGTTGCCCAGCCGGCCGCCGCTCTCGAGCGACACCCGCAGGCCGTCGCGCGTCGGCAGCGTCTGGTAGCGGACGCCCCCGAAGATCCCCCACGCCGGGTTGCCGCTGTCGGAGGCCGAGAAGTGGCCCGGGTAGACGTAGGTGACGGTCGCGCTCCACGGCACCCGGCCGCCGGTGGGGCGGTTGAAGCGGTCGAGACCGTCCCACTCGAGCTCGTAGGACTGGGAGGGCTGGGGCGAGAAGCTCTGGGTGATCCGCTGTCCGGCGACGTCGATCGATACGTCGACTCCGGCCAGCGACGCGGGCGGGTTGTCGTCGGTCAGCGGGATGGTCAGGACGTAGGGCGCCCTGCGCCCCGGCACCCGGTCGCTGCGGTAGTGGAGCGAAACCGGTGTGCCCACCAGGCCGAGCGCCTGGCCGAGGATCTGGTTGTCGACCTCGATCACCCCCGCGAACCGGCTGACGGTGGGCTTGTCGAGCTCGCTTGCGTCGCCGGCCTCGGGCAGGCCGGCGGGTGCGATCGAGCCCGGGAAGTGCAGCCAGGGCCAGCCGATCGCCCAGGGGGTGAAGTGGCCCACGGGAACGCGCCAGAGCCGCCGGCCGGGCTCGTAGAGGTCGGCCAGCTCGGTCAGCTCGGCGGCGGTGACGCCGAGCGCGTCGAGCTCGGCCTGCTGCGCCGGCTGGCCGCCGCCGGTGACGTCGAGCACCGCCTGGCCGGCCTGCTCGCTGAGGATCTCGACCACGCGGCCGTTCGCCGACGGATGCCAGGTCCCGGTCTCGCGGTCGAGGTAGGCGGCGGGCACCCGCTCGCCGGCCGGGAAGCCGACAAAGTCCTCGACGTAGAGCGGCAGGTCGTGGCTGAACTCGACCCGGCTCGCGCCGAGCGTCTCCGCCTCGTCCACCGACAGCTCGACGGCGTAGGTGTAGGCGATGCTCGGTGGCAGCTCCGCCGGGAGGCTCGCCGCACCGAGCGGCGCGATCGAGTACTCGGTGGCCCGGACGTGCAGGGTCGACAGCGGCTGGGCCGTGCCGTCACCGAGGATCGCCTGGGCAGTCGTCCCCTGCTCGAACAGGAGCGTCGCCTGCCGGGTGCCGTCGGCGTCGGTGACGACGCTGCCGCGAGCGGTCTGGACAGGGGCCGCGGCGGCGAGATCGACGGTGGTGACCTGGCTGTCCGGCTCGACGAGGGCGACCGGCGCCACGCTCGCCCACTCGTTCCAGGCCGGCTCGATCGTCCGCTGCGCCGGTAGGTAGCCGGCCTTCGCGAAGGCGAGGGTCACGGGGGCACCCGCCTCGACCGCGAGGTCGTAGAGCCCGTCGCTGCGGGTCAGCGTGAGCCCCAGCTCCGGCCGGTTCCGGACCGACACCCGCACGCCCGCGAGCGACATGCCCTGGCGGTCGGTGACTCGACCCCGCACCAGGGCCACCCGCTCGCAGTCGATCGCCGCCGGGTCGGTTCCGAACTGGAGAGGGTTCGCTCCGCTCCACAGGAACGTCGTCGAGGCGCAGAAGCCGGCGGGGACCGAGGGATCGTGAGGCGGCGCCACGCTCGCCGGGTCCGGCGGCACCGGCACCGAGCCGCCGAGGGTCCGCTCGATCGGGGCGCTCTCGTGGGCGGCGAGATCGCGCACCGACAGCTCGACGCGATCTCCCGGCAGACCGAGGATAGTGCCGGAGAAGCCTCCGGCCGGGGTTACCGAGAACGTCCAGGCGGCGTTCTGGTCGCGGTTGCGCACCACGACCATCAGCCCATTCTCGAACTCGGCGACCGCACCGTCGGCTCCGGTGACCAGGTAGCGGGCCGGGCCGTCCTCGACCACCGAGACCAGCCCGTCGACCAGCGGATCGGGGACGTCGAGGTCGAGCGTCAACGTGAAACCGAGCGTGCCGACGTTCGAGGCGGCGTCGACCGCCTGGAGCTGGAAGGAGTTGGTCCCTTCGGTCAGCGTGACGGGATCGCTCGTGAAGCCGAGGCCGGCGTCGACCGGGACCGGAGCGCCGTCGAGGGTCAGGCTCGAGGGCTCGGAGACGACGCCCTGGAGGACCTGGACCGGCTCGGCGACGGTGGCGCCCGGGGGCGGAGAGAGGAGCTGGATGACGGGCGGCGTGACGTCGGCGTCGGGATCGGTGATGAACCGGACGCTGGTTGTCGAGCCGTTGCCGGCGCGATCGGCCACGGTGGCGGAGACGGTGATCACGGCCCCGGTCGGCGGTTCGGCCAGCGTGCAGCTGGCGATCGGCGAGCACAGCGTGCAGTCGGCCTCGACGGGCTCGCCGCCGACGGCGAGCGCCAGGCTCGCCGGATCGACGCCCGAGCCGTTGTCGCCGACCATCAGCCGGAAAGGCGTGACGGCGGGATCGAACAGCGCGTCGGGCGCCGGCTCGAGGAAGGAGATCGAGGGCGGCACCGCATCGGAGATGACGGTCACCGACAGCTCGGCGGTGTGGCCGGTCGGATCGGTGGCGACGAGCTGGAAGCGGTTCGGGCCGTGGGCGAGCGGCACCGGGCCGTGGCTGAAGGTCAGATCGCCGGCGACGGTCACCGGTGCGCCGTCGAGGGTCAGCTCGGCGGGTTCGGAGACCGAGCCGGTGAAGATCTGCCCCGGCTGGTTGGTGAGCAGGCCGTCCTCGGGAGCGGTGAGCAGGATCTCGGGCGCCGTCAGGTCCGACGGCACGGTGAAGGTCGAGGAGGCCTGGGCGGTCTTGCCGGCGTAATCGGCGACCGAGGCGGCGAGGTCGTGCGGGCCGGCGGCGAGCGGGGAGGCCGGCGTGCAGGTGGCGCCGGTTGCCGCGGGGGTGCACGGGAGCGGCGAGCCGTCGATCGTGACCGCCAGGGTCGCGGCGTCGATCCCGGCGCCCGAGTCGGCGTAGGCAATCTCGACGTCCGGCGTGTCGGTGAGGACGGTCACCCCGTCGGCGGGGGCGGTGATCGCGAGGGTGGGCGGGGCGAGATCGACGGTGAAGTGGCGGACCGCAGCAGCCGAGAGGTTGCCGGCCAGGTCCCTGACGGTGGCCGAGACCTCGACCGGCCCCTCGGCGACGTCGGTGGTCGCGTCGCACACTGCCCCGGCCTCGTCGGCCGTGCACTGGATGCCGTAGGGCGGCGCCCGGCTCAGGCTCAGGGTCGGCGGGTCGACCCCGGAGGCGGCGTCGCTGTAGGTGACGACCACCTGCGGGCGCGCGGTGTCGAGGAAGGCGCCCTCGGGCGGGGCGGTGATCGCGATCACCGGCGGCGCCGTCTCGACGGTGAACGCGATCGACGCCGGGGCCGACACGTTGCCGGCCTGGTTGGCGATCGTGGCGCTGATCGTCACCGGGCCCTCGGGGAGATCGGAGAGCGGCGTGCAGGTGGCGGAGTCCGCGCCGTGGGTGCAGCTCGCGGCGAGATTGGCGGCGCCGCGCTTGAATGCCAGACTGGACGGGTCGATCTGGCCCGCCGGGTCGGTGTAGCTGACCTCGAGCGTCGGCCGGCGGGTGTTGACCAGCGCGCCGGCAGCGGGCGCGGTGAAGGCGATCGCCGGGGCACGGTCCGAACAGTCGAGCGGGCGCTGCCAGCGGGCGAGGAAGCTGGTCTCGACGTCGAGCGATCCGGTCATCGCGGCGAAGGTGAAGTCGCCGCCGATGTAGAGCGCCCGGCCGTCGGCGGCGTCGAAGCCGGCGAGCGCGTAGGCGTTGTCCCAGCGCAGCCCGAGAGCGAGCGCTTTCCAGCCGGTGCCGGTCCAGCCCGCGACCTTCTGGGAGTTCGACGAGCCGGCCGTCGAGAACATCCCCGCGGCGTAGAGCGCCTCGCCGGTGCCGTCGTCCCAGGGCTCGAACGCGAGCACCCGGTTGTTGGGGAGGCCCCCGGCGGGCGCCGACCACTGGGTGCCGTCGAAGACCGACATCCGGCCGGTGGCGAAGCTGCCGCCGGCGACCAGCCGGTCGGGCCCCCACCCGAAGAGGCTGTCGGCGATGCCGCTGAGCGTTCCGACGGCGGCCCACGAGCCGCCGTCCCAGCGCGCGACGCCGCTCGCCGGGATCCCGGCCATCGTGTCGAACTCGCCGCCGGCGAAGAGTTGGCTGCCGCCCCCGACCGTCGCCGTCGCGAGCGCCCGCACCTCGTCGTCGGCGCCGGCCCCCCAGCCCTCCCACTGGCCGGCCCGCCAGCGCGCGAGGTTGGCGGTGGCGAGGCCTCCCGCCTCGAGGAACCGGCCGCCGCCGTAGAGGGCGGGGCCGCCGCCGTCGTCGTGCGAGGCCAGGGCGAAGACGGTGCCCAACTCGCCGTCCGCGTAGCCCACGCCCGCACCGAGCGGCGACCATGCCTCGCCGGCCCAGCGGGCGACGCTGCGGGCGGGGACGCCGCCCGCGGCGGCGAAGCTGCCGCCGGCGTAGAGCGCCGGACCGGTGCCGTCGTCGTGGACCTCCAACGCGTGGACGTCGCCGTCGGTACCGCCGCCGACCGGCGTGAACGCGCTGCCGTTCCAGCGCCCGACGTGGTTGAGCGCGACGTCGCCGAACGCGTTGAACTCCCCGCCGGCGTAGAGCGCCGGACCGGTGCCGTCGTCGTAGACCGCCAGCGCTTGGACCGGCCGGTCGAAGCCGGTGCCGAACGACCGCCAGCCCGCGCCGTCCCAGCGGGCGATGCGGTTGACCCAGCGACCCTCGGCACGCAGGAAGTCGCCGCCGGCATGGAGATCGCCGCCGTGGGAGAGCAGCGCCACGCCGCCCGACTGTTGGCCGGCGAGACCGCCGCCCACCGCCGACCAGCCGCGGCCATTCCAGCGGGCGATCGAGTCGCCGTAGAGCGCCGCCGCGGTGCCGGTGAGCCACCCCGCCGCATAGAGGGCGGGGCCGGTTCCGTCGTCGTGGACTGCAAGCGCCTGGATGCCTACGGGCACGGTGCTGCTGCCGGTAGTCGAAACCTCCAACCCGCCATCCAACGAAGCCCAGCGCCAACCGTTCCAGCGCGCGAGGTTGAGGACGCCGCTCGACAGGTTGCCGGCCTTGTTGAACAGCCCGCCGGCATAGAGCTCCGGCCCTTCGCCGCCGTCGTAGACCGCCAGTGAGGACACCATGGTCCCACCGATCCCGAACCCCAGAGGCTGCCATGCCGCCCCGGAGTACCGGGCCACCCGCAGTGCCGGCACTCCCCCGAGGTCCTCGAAGCTCCCGCCGGCGTAGAGCGCCGGACCGCCGCCGTCGTCGTACTCGGCCAGGGCGAAGACCCGCGTCGAGTCGAAGCAGTCCTCCGGCGGCGGCGCGGGCGCGAGGCCGCTCCAGCTCGCACCGTCCCAGCGCGCGACCCGGTCGGTCGAGATCCCGGCGGCGCTGTGGAAGTAACCGCCGGCATAGAGCGCCGGACCGGTGCCGTCGTCGAATACGCGCAACGCGTGGACCGTGCCCACGTGGTCGAAGCAGCCGAGCGCGAACCCGAAGCTCCTCCCCCTCACCCCGCCGGCGACGTCCGACCAGGCGGACCCGTCCCAGCTCGCGATCCCGGCAACCGGCATCCCGCCGCCCGCCCGGAGGAAGCCGCCGCCGACGTAGAGCCGCGGACCGGTGCCGCCGTCGAAGGTCGCCAGCGCGTAGACCGGGAGGTCGTACGGCGCCCCGGGGACCGTGCTCAGGGCCGTCCCGTCCCACCGGACCAGGCTCTGGGCGAGGCCCGCCTCCATCCGCAGGTTCGATCCTCCGAGGTAGACGGCCGGGCCGGTGCCGTCGTCGTACACCGCCAGCGCCCGCACCGTACCCTCGGCGCCGATCGTCCCGAACAAACCGGCCGAGAACTCCGGCGCGCACGCCGGGCCCAGCTCGATCGTGCCCGCCTGGGTCGTCGCTCCCGGGACCGGCACGACTCCGCTCGCCACGCCGATCAACAGCGAGCTGCCCTGGGCCAGCTCGGCGACCACCGTCCACGGCGCCCCGTTGGCGACGCCGGTCACCGGGATCGAGAAGGTGCCGTCGGCCGCGCTGATCGCCGCGACCCCGGATCGGCCGAGCACCCGCACGCGGGCGCCCGCCGCCGGGGCGCCGCCGGAAAAGACCACCGACCCGGCGAGCTGGGTCGAGGTGCCGGCGGTGGGGTCGACCGTGAAGCTCCGCTGGGCCAGCGCAGAGAGGTTGCCGGCGCGGTCGCGCACCGTCGCCGTAACGGTCCGAGGACCCGGACTCACTGCGAGCGTGCAGCGCGCCCGATCCGGGCGCACCGCGCACGCCGCGGCAGGCTGGGCGACGCCATCGACCTCGACCACGAGCGAGGCCGTATCGACTCCAGACAGCGCGTCGTCGAGGATGAAATCCACGACGAGGTCGGTGCTGTAGACAGCGGCACCCGCGGGCGGCGCGGCGATCGTCACCTCCGGCGCCACCGAGTCCCGGATCACCTCGAACAGCAGGCTGCTCGACGGCCCCCGCGGCGACGTCGCCTCGAAGAAGTACGGGTTGCCCCCCTCACGCAGGGCAACGCCCGGCAGCACGAACGACCGGTCGGCGGAGAGCGCGACCTCGTCGCCGTCGACGCTCAGCCGCGCCGGCTCGTCGACGTGGCCGGCGATCGTGACCGCCGCCTGGTTGGTCGCCCGGGCGACCGGCGAGGTGATCGTGATCCGCGGCGGCTCGGAGCGTGGGGAGCACGCCCCCCAGGCCGGCGCCGTATGCCAGATCGCCAGCCGCCCGGCCGGCACGCCGTCCACCGCGCCGAAGGCACCGCCGATCGCCACCGCCGGCGACCCCGCCCACCGGCCCACCGCCAGCGCCTGCACCGGCGGACCCTCCGCGCCGGTGCCGAGGTTGATGTGGGTGTAGGGCAGCACCATGCCGTGGTTGGTCGTGCCCGAGGACGAGGTGCACTGCGTCGCGTAGTCGCCGGCGATCAGGAACCGCGAGTCCGCCCCGTCATCGAACACCGCGAGCGCGTGGATGGTCGCCATCAGCGGCTGCGATGGCTCGAAGGCCGAGAGGAACCGGTTCCTCAGATACCCGCAGGGCGAGCCCTCGCCGCGGTCCCAGTCGGTCCCGTCCCAGGCGATGAACGACCAGCGGCTGCCGGAGGAGACGCCATAGACCTCGTTGAACCGCCCACCGATCTGGAGCGCACCGCCGGTGGTCTTCAGGGCGTAGACGGGCCCGTCGACGCCGTACGGGGCGACCCAACCGACGCCCGACCACGCGGTGCCGTCCCAACGTGCCAGGTTCTCGCCCGAGACCCCGGGCTGATACCCAAACTCTCCGCCGACGTAGAGCGCGCCCGCGAACCCCTCGATCGCCTCGACGCCGGCGGGGCCGCCGATCGGCTGCCAGAACGCGCCGTTCCAGCGGAAGACGCCGTCGCCGGCTGCGTAGAGGCGCGAGCCGGAGCCGGCCACATCGATCCAGTCGACGTCGCGGATCGTCAACCCGATCGGTGGACCGATCGGGGTCCACCCCGAGCCGTTCCACTCCGCCACCTGGCCGCTCGACTCGGCCAGCCCGTAGACCCGGTCGCGCACGCCGTCGTGGACTTGGACTACCTTCGAGCCGCCGTCGAGCCCCTGGCCGGCCGCGGTCACGGTGACGCCGTCCCAGCGCCCGATCCCGCCGTCGAGCTGGACTCCGGCGGCGCGCTGCGGCCCGGCGAAGAGAACCGCCGTGCCCGAGGGACTCTCCACGAACGCCAGCGAGGTGACGCTCCCCTCGGTGTCGATCCCCGTGAGATACGGCACCCAGGAACCGCCCTGCCACCTCGCGAACCTGGGTGTCCGCACCAGCGTCGGCGGACCGCCACCGCCCTCCACCACGAACAGGCTCGCACCGTCGCCGAGCGGAGCGGACCAGCCCGAACCGTCCCAGCTCCGCACCTCGAACGCGAGCGGATCGGGCTGGCTGTGGAACGTCCCGCTCGCGAACAGCACGCTCCCGGCGCCGTCGTGGTAGGCCACCATCGACGTCACCTCGTCCGACGACAGGGTCACCCAGCTCCCGCCCACCAGCTTCTTGACGTACCCTGACTGCAGGGTCTCACCGGCAGCGAAAAGCGCCGGCCCGCTGCCGTCGTCCGCCGACACCAGCGACCGCAGATGGCTCGTGATGCTCGGATCAGGGCTTGCGATCGCCTGCCATTCACCGGCGATCAACTGCCAGATCTGCCTGCCGTTGTGGTCCCAGGCGTAGAGCCCCGGACCCGAGGCGTCCGAGAGCACCGAAAGCCGCAGCGAGATCGCCGGAGCGGGAGCCGGCAGACCGCCCCCCACCGCCGACCACGTCTGCCCGTCCCAGCGCGCGACCGTCGCGATCGGCAGCGACACGTCGTTGTTCTGCCAGTCCTTGCGCCACTGCACCCGCGTGAACCGCCCCGCCACGTACAGAGCTTCTCCCCCGCCGTCGTCGAACACCGCCAGCCCGGTCACTGCGTCGTTGACGCCGCGGCCCACCTCCTCCCAGCTCTCGCCGTCCCATCGGGCGAGGCGGTACGCGCCGCGTCCGCCGGCGATCGTGAACGCGCCGCCCGCGTACAGCGCCGGACCGCTTCCGTCGTCGTACACCGCCAGCGCCGCGACGGAGGGGTTGAAGTCCGCCGTGATACCGCCGCCCACCTGCTCCCATCCCTCAGGCCCCCAGCGTGCCACCCGGTCGAGCGGACCGCCGCCTCCGTAGTGGAACCCGCCGGCGGCGAAGATCCGCGGTCCCGAGCCCTCGTCGTAGACCGCCATCGCGGAGACGTTTCCGAGCACCGATCGGTCGATCGCGAACGGTGCCGCCGTCACGAACTGATCGCACTCGGGCCGCAGCTCGACGACGCCGACGTCCGTGATCCCTCCCGGCACCGGCGCGACGCCCGAGACGAACCCGACGTACATGTCGAACCCGATGCTCAGCCGGGCGCTGATCGCCAGCGGCGCCCCGGCCTCTACGGGGACTTCCGACAGCGCAAAGGTCCCGTCGGCCGCGGCGAACGCGTAGAGATCCGGATTCCCCTGCTCCCAGACCCGGGCGCCCTCGGCCGCCGAGCCGTCCTCGTACAGGGCGAGGCCCTGCAGAGTCGTTGTCGGGGCCGGGGGAGCCGCGACCGTGAAGTTACGCACCGCCGGAGCGGAGGGGTTGCCCTCCAGATCCTCGATCGTCGCACTCAGCTCCACCGGACCCGGGGCCAGAGCATCCGCGGCCGCGCACAGCGCCTCCGAGGCACCCATCTGGCACTCGAGCACCGCCGGGACCCCGTCGATCTCGACTTCCAGCGTGCCGGTGTCCACCCCCGCGCCGGTGTCGACGTAGGCGAACCGCAGAGCCGGCCGGTCGGTCGGAACGACCGCCCCCTCGACGGGCTCGAGCACAGTCAGGGTCGGCGGCTCGGCATCGAGCGTGGCCGGTGGCTCAGCCACCGGCAGCGGAGCCGGGACTTCCTCTCCGTCCTCCGCCGGCTCGTCGTCCCCTTCGGGCGTATACACCGCCAGGTCCCGCACCCGAGCCGGCGGCTCGAACCCGAGCGCCAGCTCCACCTCGCCCGCCGCAGACACCCGCGCCACCCGAGAACCGTCGGAGACCCACGCGGCGCCGGTCACCGGATCGGCGACCAGGTGCTCGACCGGCGCGGCTTCCCGGTCGGCCCGCGGAAACGGCGTCGCCCGCGCGGCCACCCGCCCCTCCTCGTCCAGCCGTAGCAGCTCGGCACCGGCCGCAGCCCAGAGCCCGCCGCGCCCGTCCGCCGCCAGCCGGCGCGGCGGCTCGCCGCTCCACCCGAACCCGGCCAGCCGTTCCCCGCCCTCGCCCAGCAGCGCCAGCCCGGCCACCGAGGCTATCCACGCCCCGCCGCTCTCCCCCTCGATGGCCGCCAGGGCGGTGATCCCCGGGACCGGGACCTGGGCGAGCGCCACGCCCGAGGCATGGTCCAGCACCGTGACCCCGCCTTCGGTCGCCACCCACACCGGGGACTCAGCGTCGCCGGTTGCGATCGCCTGGCAAAGGCCCGACAGGAGCCTCCGGTGAAACATCACGCCCGCGGGCGACACGCTCAGGAGCTCTCGCCCCGAGCACAGCCACAGCGCCCCGTCCGCCGGGTGTACCGCCACGTCCGACGGCAGACCCGCCGGCGCCACCGCCAGCGACACCTCCAGCGCTCCCCCGAACGTGTAGGCGTGCACCGCCCCCGCCGCCGCCACCCACAGCCGCTCCCGCTCCCGGTCCACCGCCACCGCACCCACCTCGCCGGGGACCGCGAGCTCCAGCAGCAGACCGCCCTCCGAGGACAACTCGATCACTCCGTCGTTCTCGGCCACCCACACCAGGCCGATCGGACCCGCCGCGGCGGCCGGCCGACCGAGCCCGGCCGGGGCGTCCGCGAAACCGCTCAGCGCCGCTAGCCCGAACGATGCCGAGACCGCCAGGGCCGCCGACCATCGCCGGCGCCATCCGCCGCGGCGGCCCGGCGACGGTCCCCCGCCGTCTGCCTCTGTGCGGGTGCCGACCCTCATCCGTCGTCCTCGCTTCCACTCCCCTTTGATCGCGAATACACCGACAATACCTCAGCGGTTCCCGCGCTCAAGCTCGATTTCCCCTCCGGCCCTCCCCCTTCGCCCACACCGCACGGCCGCAACCCGAGCGACGAGGTGCCCACGCCGCAGCAGTTCGCCTCCCCGCAGCGACAGCCGCAGGAACAGGTTGCTCCAGCGCAGCGACGGGTCCTGCACGCCAAAGCTCGGCTCCTTCGACCAGTTCCGAAGTTTCCCTTGTACTATCTAGGAGCACTATAGACGAGACCTCTGAGCATTGCAAGTCCATCTCGGCTATTGCCAATACGCAAAGGCCTTCGGCCGTGCCGTGGCGCCAGCTGGCGGTAGGAACCTCACTCGTCACTCTCTAAGTGGCGAGGTGACTCAGGACGGCACGAGCTCGCTCCTGATCGTGTTCTGATCCGATGCTGCGAAAGCGATCAGCTGCCTCGGCGGCGAACCGCTTCGCCGACGCCGATCTCCCCAGTCGAAGATGAATGACGGCAAGCTCAAGCTTGACCTGGGCCTCCTCGAAGACCAGAGCCTCGTGGCGACACCACGGGATCAAGCCCTCGAGGATCCTTGCAGCCAGCTCGCAGTGGCCGGCAGCCGCCTCGATCCGGGCGGCCAACCATTCAAGTCGAAGCTCGTCGGACCAAGTACCTACCTGGGTGCAGAGTTCGCGAGCGCGGTTGACCAGGGTGGTCGCATCCGCTGCAAGACCCGCCTCGGTGAAGACAAGAGCGAGGTTGTTCGCAACATGGAGAATGTCCTGGGAGTCTCCAATGTCCAAGGCGAGGTCGAGCGCACGGCCGAGGATCTCGATTCCCACTTCCGAGTTCCCGGCGTACCCGTGGAATGCCCCAAGCTGGGTCAGGCTCGCGAGAGCGCCATTCGCCTGCCCGTTGACCGCGTAGAGCCTGTGCGACTGACTTGCGAGAGCGATCGCGGCCTGAAACTGCGCCCGGGCCTTCGCCAACGAGGCTCGGAGTGACAGCAGCTCGGCCGTCGCGAGTGGATCGCCACCAACCTGGGCGAGCAGTCGGCTCGCCACGTGAAAGTCCCTTTCGGCACCGGCAAAGTCGGCCGCGAGGCGGCGGGCATTGCCGCGCTCGGTGAGCGCCTCGGCCTGGGTAGCGCCTCCTTCCTCTTGCATTTGCTCCGCGGTCCAAACCGCAAGCTCGGCAAGCCGCAAAGACTCGCGCCAGTTCGTGTGACGTCGACGACGGGCCTCTTCGCGCAGGTGCTCACTGACCGCCCGTACGCGTCCGGGCGAGACATTGCGTAACAGTAACAGGCGCTGAGGTGTATCGAGTGGCAGCAGGCGCTCGAACAGCCGTACTGCGTACCGCCGCGCGGACAGGACCTCCGATATGGCAGCCGGTCCCGAGGCGATCGCACGATCGATGGCTTCGGCGAGTGGATCGGAGCGTGGGTCGTTCGGCTCTGTCAACTAACGGTCCCTCCGGCTTCCGTCTACCGCTCCAGCCTACGCACGATCTTTGCTCACTTGCTGTGATGCCTCGGCCAGCCGCTGCAGCTCGCGGTTCAACGCCTTCTCGACCGCTTCCCGCACCTCCTGCGAGCTCCGCCGGCGGGCGCCGGACCGCAGGCCCTGGATCTCCGCCCGCAGCCGCTCGAGCTGCCGCTGACGCTCCGCCCGCTCCGCCGACAGCACGTCGTCCAGCCGCCGGTCGATCATCCGCTCCACCGCCGCCATGTCGAGGCCCACCGCGCCCGGACCCGGGTGGAGGTCGTACAGCCCGCTGAAGAAGTCCTCGAGCGAGACCCCCAGCAAGTCGAGGATCGTCACCACGTGCTCGACCTTCAGCGCCGGCCGGCCCTCGCCCAGCACCTGCGTGAGATACCCCTTCCCCCACCCCGCCTCCAGCTCGACGGAGCGCTGCGTGCGGCCGGCCTCGCGCATCAGGTCGCGCAGGCGCCAGCTCCAGCGGCGGATTTCCTTCTGGCGATCCACGATTGCGGCGCACTATATGCGAAATGGCGCTGCGGCTGCGCAACCTGGCTCGTCGCGCAGCCGCTCTCCCTCTTCGGGGTTGCTAGCGGCGTCGGCGGGCGTCCGGGTCTTCCTCCTGTTCCGCACGCCGCCGCCCGGTCCGCCGGGTCGCGTCGACCCGTGGGATGCCCAGCCTCTCGCGCTTCAGGTACACGCTGCCCTGCGAGCGACCGAGCCGGCGGGCGATCACCTGGTCCGGCGCCGTGCCGAGCAGCGCGATCTCCTCGTCCTTCCAAACCCGCCGCGGTCGTAGCGGAGGTGGAATGCCGAGCTCTCGGCGTTTGTCCACCACCCGCTGCACGCTGAGGCCGAGGTCCGCCGCGATCCGGGTGTCCGGCTCCCGGCCCAGGCGCGGAATGGCCGGCTGCCAGCGCCAGGCGCTGAGGGAAGGGGCCTCGATCCCGAACCTCCGGCGCAGCCTGGTGATCGTGTGAATCCTGAGACCCGTGCGGGCCGTCACTTCGCAGGTCGGAAGGTGCAGCAACTCGATCAGCGCAGGGGTTACGACGATGCGACGGGTCTCCTTGTCCGCCGGGATACCGCGCCGTTGCCGCTCGTTGAGGACCGTCCGCGCCGACATCCCGAGCGCCGCCGCGACTTCCGCATCGGGCGCCGTGCCGAGCAAGGCGACGCGCTCCTCGGTCCAGTCGAACCGGCGCGGAGTGGGTTGGAACGCCTGGACTCCGAGCTGTTGCCGCTTTCGAGCCACCGTGGACCAATGCAGCCCGACCGCCTCGGCGACCTCGGTGTCCGGCACTTTTCCGAGCAGTGCCAGCTCCTCCGGCGTCCAGCGATGACCTTCGACGGCGGGGGACGGGCGTGGGTTGTGGGGAGGAATGTTGAGGGTCTGCCGCTGCTGCGCACGGCGTACTTCGAGATGCCGAACGCCGCGCCCACGTCCGGGTCGCTGGCGGTGCCGAGCGCCGCGATCATCTCGGGCGTCCACCGGATCCGCCGCGGCCGGTAGGGGACCGCCGCGATCCCGCGCCGCCGCCGTTCCTCCGCGACCGCCTGGACCGAGGCGCCGGCCCGCTCGGCGACTATGCGATCCGGGTACCGGCCGAGCAGGGCGACGAACTCCTCCTTGGAACCTAACGCCTCAGGATCGCGGCAGTGCTCCACCGTGAGGGAAGGAGGCGGCGAGGCGTCTCTTCCCCGACGGCCCGGCGCTTCCGGGGCTCGCGGCGACGCCGGATTCACTTTCCTGCTCATGGCTGTGTTTTGTTGCTCGGGATCCCTCCCTCGCTCTCGAGGGAGGTTAACGTACCGGGGTGACACACGAACGCAGAGACGTCGCGCTGCCGGCGGCTAGCTGACCTCGACCCACTCGAGCGGCGCGGTCTTCTCGCCGAGGATGCGGGCGGCGAAGTCGGCGAAGCCGGCGCCGGCGTCGGTGACGCATAGATCGAGGCCGTTCGCCTCGCCTGGTGGACCTCCCGGGGAGGCGAGCAGGCCCTGCTCGGCGAGGCCGGCGGCGACCTCGGCGGCGACGCTCTCGGCGGAGTCGACGAGGGTGACGTCGGGGCCGGCGATCCGGGCGAGCAGCGGGGCGAGCAGGGGGTAGTGGGTGCAGCCGAGGACCAGGGTGTCGATGCCGGCGGCGAGCAGCGGCTCGAGGTAGCGGCGGGCCACCTCCTCGGTGACCGGGTCGTCGTGCCAGCCCTCCTCGACCAGCGGCACGAACAGCGGGCAGGGACGGGAGATCACCTCGAGGTCGGGGCGCAGCTCGGCGAGCGCCTGGCGGTAGGCGTCGGAGCGCACGGTCGAGGCGGTGGCGATCACCCCGACCCGCCGCCGCGCCGCCGCCGCCGCCCGGCGCGCGCCCGGGCCGATCACGCCCCAGGTCGGCAGCTCGCGCTCGAGCCGCGGCAGGGCGAGCGCCGACGCGGTGTTGCACGCCACCACGACCGCCTTGACCCCGCGGCCACGCAGGAAGGCGAGGTTGCGGCGGGTGTAGCGGAGCACGGTCTCGGGCGACTTGTTGCCGTAGGGGACGCGGGCGGTGTCGCCGAGGTAGACGATCGGCTCGGCGGGGAGCTTCTGGCGCAGCGCGGCGACCACGGTCAGGCCGCCGATGCCCGAATCGAACACTCCGATCGGACTCCCCGCGCCCGTGGGTGCGGGTCCGCCGCCGTCGGATCCGCCGGTCACCGCACCACCAGCGACGGGTCGGGCGCCAGCGGGCGCGAGGTGTCGAGATGGCCGGCGAAGCTCTGGCGCTGGGTGCCGTTCCACAGCAGCGCCACCCGCCGCGCCGCCGGAACGTTGAGGGCGACCGAGTTGACCAGGCTGTAGACGGTGACCATCTCCTGGAGCGAGCCGCTCGGCGGCGGCGCGTCGCGCTCCGGGGCGTGGAGGTCGATCAGCAGCACGCCGTCGGGGCCGAGCA
>Ga0302046_10001337_pt1 | contig 23114 bp, 13 predicted proteins | sample RVTome_11_FD_200261 | JGI IMG/M metagenome (GOLD analysis project Ga0302046, IMG submission 200261) | Soil microbial communities from uranium-contaminated site in the Upper Colorado River Basin, Wyoming, United States - RVT147D111 (version 2) ... | reverse complement strand
CGGGATTTCGTCCGCTCTGACGGGCGCTTATTCCGGATTGATCGCGTGATCGTGGATTCCTCAACGGTCACCGTGGTGGATTACAAGACAGGTACCGAGCGGGATGAGTACGCCGGGCAGGTTCGGAACTACATGACCATCGTCGGTGAAGTGTTTCCCGGCCGGACCGTGCACGGGATACTTGCCTATGTGGACATCGCGGCCGTCCGGACTGTTGTGCAGAGAGGGCAGAAGCCGTGAGCACGGTGAGGATTCTTCAGCCGGGAGAGAACATCATTGAGAAGGTCGTTGAGATCCTGCGTCCCGGGGGCGCAGATGTGGAACAATCGCTCGTTGTGTTTCCGGGCAAACGACCGCTGCACTTCGTAAGGAAACGGCTCGCAGAGGCAAGGAAAGCCGGATTCCTGTCTCCCACCATGCTCGCCTACGACGACCTCATCGATGACCTTGCACGGAAGCTTGGTTTCCATGCATCCAGTCTCGATCCCCTCGACGCGTCCGCACTGTTATTCGAGGTCCACCGTTCCCAACACGAGGCCCTCGGAAGCCTTTTTTCCACTTTCGAGGAATTCCTTCCGCTCGGGTTCCGTTTGTTCGAAGAATTCGAAGAACTTACGCTTGCGAATCCGAGTGAAAAACAAATCAGCGAGATAATCGGCGGGATCAGTTTCGGAAAACGGCATGCGCTCGCTGAATACTATAAACAGTTCGTTCATGTCATAAAGGAGAAAAATCTCCTGACGCGGTCGATGAAACTCCGGATCGCGGCAGAACATTTCGATACGATCGATTGGTCGGAATACCGGACCATTGTGTTCGCCGGCTTTTATGCATTGACTCCGGTTGACCAGCAGTTATTCCGCCGATTTCTCAGCCTCGGCCATGTCACCATGTTCTTTCAGCCGGGCCCGGGATTGGCGCACCAACTAAGCCGCATCGACATTGAGTTGAAATCATCGCAGAGTCGCCCTGCCCCCGACTCCGATGACGAATCCCAGATGGCTCTGTTCATGAGCGAACCGTCTGATTCTTCCGCGGAAAACGTCGCGCGAAGACAAGCTCCTCAACTTCATCTGTACAAATCGCCGGATCTGCACGGTCAGGTCTTCGCGCTGTCCTCGCTGGTGGAGTCGCTGCTGAAGCAAGAGGGACCGCCGGATGAACGGACAGTGATCGTTCTCCCGTCGTCCGAGGGACTTTTTCCCGTGGTACAGCAGACACTTCCCTTGCTCGCCCCTGACGGCTACAATATCTCGCTCGGCTATCCGCTTTCTCGGACACCGCTCTATGCTTTTCTGAGCGGCGTTCTGGACCTGGCAGCGACCGCGCGGGACGGATCGCTGCAAGCATCGGCCTATCAGCAGCTCGTGCTGCACCCCTATGTGAAGAACATCCGGTATGGGCCGCGCTCGGATGTCACCCGTGTTCTCTTCCATGCGATCGAAGACGTCCTTTCACGACGTCCCTCGACCACGGTTCGTCTTGAAGACCTTGAATCGGACGAAACGGTCCTTGACCGGATTGTGAAGACTTTTTCCCACGAACACGTTGAGATATCAAAGGAGAGTCTCAGAGAACACCTGAAAACCGTGCATGACATGATCGTGCGCCCGTTTCTGGATCCCGGAACGATGCGGAATCTTGCAGAGCGTGTCATTGGCTTGATTCAAGTGATCGGAGAAAAAAGTTCTGCACACTTGCATCCATTGTTCCGCCGCTCAGCTGAACGGCTCATCGAGATAGCCGGGGGCATAGGGAGCTCGCTGGCGGCAGATCAGTCCTTTTCCTCGCCGGAAGGTGCCGGGGTGTTTCTTCGAACATATGTCGGTCCGCAAACGGTACCGTTTCCCGGAACGCCGCTAGGCGGACTGCAGGTCCTTGGACTGCTGGAAACAAGAAATCTGTCGTTCGACAGGGTGATCGTTCTCGATGCGACCGATAGCAATATTCCGGGGACCGGCGGTGTCGAGAGGCTTCTTCCGCAGGGTATCCGACAAAAACTGGGACTGGAAACGTCGCAGGACCGGGAACACCTGATCGAATACTATTTCGACGTCTTGCTGAACAGCGCGAAGGAGGTACATCTGTTCTTTCGTGAGGAAGGGAATGAAGAACGAAGCCGGTTCATACAGAAACTCCTGTGGCGTCTGGAGCTGGAGTCAGGCGGTCAGACGAGGGAATCGCTCCGTCAAGTCCGATACGGTATTCATCTTGCCAATCCGGCCCCGGAGGCCGTGGAGAAGACAGCCGATCAGGCCTTATACCTGAAGGACTTTGAATTCAGCGCAAAAGCGCTGGACATGTATTTGAAGTGCCCGCTACAATTCTATTATCACTATGTCTTGGGTCTCCGGGAGAGGGAGGAAGTTGGCGAAGAAGTTGAGCAATACGCCGTAGGAACGATCGTTCATGAGATCCTCGACGACTTCTTTCAGCCTTCGATCGGTCGTGTGTTGACGATGGCGGAGCTGGATTCGGCCAGGATGGACTCGCTTACGGACAAGGCTTTTGGAAAAGCACTTGGGAGCAATTTGAAAGGCGCTTCCCTTCTGTTGAAGGAGCAAACGGCAGGACGGTTAAGGGAATTCCTCCACGATTACCAGGAACAAATGATCAAAGAGGGAGAGATTGAGATTCTGGCGGTCGAGCAGACACTGTCGATCATCAAGGACGGTCATCGCTTCAGCGGGAGGGTCGACAGAATCGAGCGAAGAGGGGAGAAGACATTCATTCTGGATTACAAAGTACGTCAGGACGACACGCCGTACAGGATCAAATGGAAGAAGTTCGTGGCCGGGCAACCTGAAACATGGTCCGAGGCCGTCGGTTCGGTTCAGCTTCCGCTTTATGCGCTCTTGTACTCGGGATTGAATGAAATTCCTGCCGACGCGATTGTTGCGGTGTACATTTTTCTGGGCAGAAATCAGCTCAATAAAGAGATCGAATCGGGGATCTCAGACGAGGAAATGGCAAGCGAACGCTACGCAGAGCTCGAGACCGTGATCATGGATCTTGCGCAGGAGATCAAGGACCCGAAAAGGCCGTTTGAACCCACGAGAGACCAAAAGAAGAATTGTCCGAGATGTCCGTATCAGGTTATGTGCGGAACACAGTGGGCAAAGGAGGGGAGGTGGTGAGATTCCCCCCACCAAGGAGACTCCCGGAATCTCAAAGAGGATCCACAGGCAGATTCCGGGAGTCTCTCACGTTGGGGGGAATCTCACCTACAGGAAGCTGAACAGAAACGCGCAGAGAAAGCCGGCGATCGTTGCGAGGCCTACTGACGGTCCGCCGTCCTCATATGCCTCCGGCATCATCACCGATGAGACCATGGCGAGAATACCACCTCCAGCCACGGCACCGACCAGTGTGAGCGCTGTGGCCGGCGCATCGGAGAGAAAAATGTTCCCGAGCGCAGCCGCAACCGCACCTGCCACGACAAGCGTTCCCCAAAGTCCGAAAATCTTCAGATTGCTGAATCCGGCGGCCCGCATTCCTGTCGCGCTTGCGATGGCTTCCGGGAGGTTCGAGAGAAACACGGCGGCAAGGAAGGTGTAGCGGAAGGAATCGAGAGAAACAAAGCTGGACCCAATGACAATGGATTCAGGAATACCGTCAAGCATGGCTCCGAGAAAAATTGCTATCGCTGCGCCCGAGGCGACGTGACTTTTCATCATCGTTGCTTCTTCGGACCGTGTCAGCCGTTGAATGTTCGCAAGAGCCACCTGTTGCCAGTGTTCGGCATCCACACTTCCTTTCGTCGCCTCGACATTGGTGACCAGACGCTGCGAATTCAGGTATTCCACCGCGCGACGGAGATTGGGTGATCGCTCGAGCAATTCGTCAAAGTGTTCCTTATCGATTCGCAGGAGGGAAGTGTCGGTGACGGTGACGACGGTTGCCGACCGCGGTTCCCCGGTCAGAAGCGCCATTTCACCGAAGGAATTCCCAGGGCCGAGTTCCGCAAGCGTCGCATCCTTGTCTTTCTTACTGCCGGCCACAATGCTCACCCGACCCACTTCGATGAGATACACCGCATCGCCCTTATCACCTTTTCGGAAAATGACGTTGTCCGCGGGAAAACGGACAGGCTGGACGCATACAAGAACGTCTTCCATCTCTTCCGGCGGCAGCGATCGCACGAGATCAATTCTCGAAAGACTGGCAAGAATGGCCGCCGACTCCTCCCGCTTTTTGTTCAGCATATACAATTTGGCCATGGCCGGATGACGAAGAGCCGCCCCGCGCTGCTCCAGAATCAGATTTGCAACGTAGTACATCGTTCCGCCTGCGATGAATCCCCCCGCAACCCACATCCAGCTGCTGACACCGTCAAGATGAGCATGATGCACCAACCGTTCTGCACCCTCGTAGGCAAGTTCGAGCGCAAGGGCTTGAATGAGAGCGCCGGTGCCGAACGCCATGATCACGGCGTTTGTCCTCTGCGACGGCTTGACGTACACTCCGATAAACGACCCGACCAGCAGCGAAGTCATCGCCAGCACTGCCATACCGGCAGCGCCTGCTACAGATTCGTATGAAATCAGATTAATCATCTCACGGGAGAACACGCTGAATCGTGAACGGCAACCTGCAAATCGCACATGACATCATGCTTCAACATTCGCTGACCGCACCCATTTAATATCCGACTGCGGCTCCGTCCGGAGCTCTCGGGTCGGCGGCGCCCAGACGCAGACCGGTTTCCGGATCGATCATAATTCCCATGGCGCTCCCTTGCTGACTGACCACGCGGATTCTATGACCCATCATTTCCAACAGTCTGCGAGAGTCCATGGTCGTCCCGTACTTTTCGATACGCAGATTATCCGGGAGCCACTGATGATGCATCCTGCCCGCCGTCACAGCCTCGGAGATATCCATGTTGAAATCAACAACGTTTAGAACAACCTGCAAAACGGTATTGATGATTGTCTTGCCTCCCGGAGAGCCAATCAGCACAAACGGTTTTCCGTCCCTGGCAACGATCGTGGGGGTCATGCTCGAGAGCATGCGCTTGCCGGGAGCAACGAGGTTTGGTTCTGTTCCGATCATGCCGGTGGAATCGGTCCGGCCAGGCTGCGGATTGAAGTCTCCCATCTCATTGTTATAGAGAAACCCAAGGCCGTCTGTGACGATGCGGGATCCGTATCCATACTCCAGGGTGTACGTCACCACGACGGCATTTCCTTGTGCATCAACGACGGAGTAATGGGTGGTTTCGATGCTTTCATGGTCATCATTGAAGGTAATCGGATCGCTGATTGATTTGCTGTTCAGGCTGATCGATCTGCGGAGCTCAGCCGCATAGTCCTTGGAGATCAATTTATCAATTGGAATGTCGGGATTGAAGTCGGGATCGCCAAGATATCGGGCCCGGTCGGCATAGGCTCGGCGCATCGATTCTGCGAGCAAATGGAGATACTGGGCTGAGTTGTGCCCGTGGCGCTTCAGATCGAATCCTTCGAGAATGTTGAGCATTTCGATCAGGGTTGATCCGCCGGAGCTCGGAGGAGGCATGGAATAAATCTCGTAGCCCCGGTATGTTCCATGAAGCGGTGTTCGCTCCTTCGCTTCGTACTTCGACAGATCTCCTTCCGTGATCAGTCCGCCATTTCTTTTCATGTCGGCGGCAATCATCCTGGCGGTCTCTCCTTTATAGAACCCGTCCCGGCCATTCCTTTGAATGCGCTTCAACGTGCGGGCGAGGTCTGGCTGCTTCCAGATCTCTCCCGGTTCGAAATGAAGTGTATCCTTTTTAAAAAACACACGGGCGGACGGCGGATATTTCTTCCAGTCTTCGGAAAGGGCCTTGAAATCATCGACCATGGCCCAGCTTAAGGGAAAGCCCTCTTCGGCCAGCGTAATGGCCGGAGCGATCAGCTCTTTCCATGACCTCGATCCGAACCGTTTGAGAGCAAGATCGAATCCGGCAACTGTTCCCGGCACGCCGATGGACAGATATCCCTCGTGATTCAGATCGTCGACATACATTCCGGCGGAGTCGACATACATCTTCTCATGGGCCGCGGCAGGCGCTTTTTCCCTGAAATCAAAAGCCGTAACGGTACCATCGTTCTTGAATACAATCATGAATCCCCCACCCCCGATATTCCCGGCTGCCGGGTGTACGACTGCAAGTGCCAACCCCGTCGCAATGGCCGCGTCCACGGCGTTTCCGCCGTTTTTGAGAACCCGCACTCCTGCTTCAGATGCCAGAATATGAGATGATACGACCATTCCGGATTTTGCGCGAACGGGGTCCTTTGAAGCCCCGCCTGCAAAGAGAAAGAGGACCGCCGCAGACACTGAGAGAATTCCAAGGAATCGGAATCGCATGAGTTTTCCTTTAATGAAATTTCCGGAAGCCTTGAAGGGTAAGGAAATCTCTCTGGGGATTCAAGCGTGAGAAGACGGAGGAATCACTCTTGACCCAGTGGCTTTCAAACTGTAGATTGAGCAAACCCACCGGCAAAGAATCATTTCAGGAGCCGGGTGGTTATTCCGTTTGCCTCTCGTCAGGGGTCCATTCTGAACCGCATACCACGCATGGTACGATTCGTTTCCCGCCCATTCCTCACTCTCGTTGGAGTGGTCTGCATCGTTGTTGTCCTGGACCTTCTTTTCCCGATTCCCGACTTGAAACCTCTTTCCGTCGTTGTCAACGACCGGCAGGGGAACCTGCTGCACGCGTTTCTTGCTTCGGACGGACGGTGGCGGATTGAAACGCGCCCCGAAACAATTCCCGAAAAACTCAAAGCGATCCTTCTGCACAAGGAAGACCGCTATTTCTATGCCCACCCGGGTGTCAATCCGTTTTCTGTTCTGCGGGCATTGTTCCAGAACATTGCGGCCGGCAAACGCATTTCCGGTGCGTCCACGATTACGATGCAGGTGGCGCGCATGCTCGAGCCGAAGAAACGCACCTATCTGACCAAAGTTGCAGAAGCCTTTCGGGCTCTTCAATTGGAATGGAGATACTCCAAAGAAGAGATTCTCGAACTCTATCTTTCCATGGTGCCGTTGGGTGGCAACATCGAAGGGTTGAATTCCGCCGCTTTGCTGTATTATCAAACACCACTTGAACGTCTCAACATCGCCCAACTCATCGATCTGATTCTTATTCCGAATGATCCCAACGGTTTTCGGCCCGATCGCGACGGCGAGGCCCTGTACCGGGAACGGATCCGAAAATCCGGCGAGTGGCTGGCGGAGGGATTGCTGACGGCTGAGGACTCCGTGGTCATTTGGAACACTCCTGCCGGAGCGCGGCGGGTGGCACCCTCACGACGAGCCCCTCACTTCGCGCTCAATGTCGTGAGAACCGCCGGACGGGATCAACACGAAATCCGGAGCACTCTCGATTGGAATATACAAAGGACCGCGGAGCGGTTGGTGTCGTCCCATGTTCAACGCTGGCGGCTTCAAGGGGTTCGCAATGGCGCTGTCATCATCGTTGAGAACGCCTCCCGGGAGATACTGGCGTACATCGGTTCGCCCGACTTCGACGACCATTCCGCCTGGGGTCAGGTGGACGCCGTCCGGGCCGTCCGGTCACCCGGTTCTACGCTCAAACCATTCCTTCTTGCCCACGAGATGGAAAGGGGGGTGTTGACGCCCAAAAGCGTTCTGCTCGATACACCGTACGATGCCGAAGGATTTTATGCCGAGAACTACGACGGGACCTACTCGGGTCTGGTTCATGCGGAAGTTGCGCTGCGCAAGTCCCTGAACGTACCGTTCATTCGAACCCTTCAGGAAGCGGGAGTGGGGACATTCACGGATCACCTTCTCAAGCTCGGATTTGTGTCGCTCGAAGCACAGAAGGACAATCTCGGGTTGAGCCTGGTTGTGGGAGGGTGCGGAGTAACCCTCGCTGAATTAACAACGGCATTCCTTGCGTTTCCGAACGGGGGAGTTGTTGCACCCATGCGGAATGTCATCGATGAAGGCGAAGTGCCAATCCGTGAGCGGCAGGTGTACTCGCCCGCGGTTGCGTACATGATCACAGAAGCGCTTGCGGGTCTCGACCGCCCCGATCTCCCCAACAATTTCGAATCGTCTGTCAACCTGCCGCGTGTGGCGTACAAAACAGGCACCAGTTACGGCCGCCGCGATGCCTGGTCCCTCGGGTTCTCGTCACAGTATACCATCGGAGTGTGGGTCGGTAATGCTGACAACAGCGGCAGTGCCGGGCTGGTGGGCAGCAAGGCCGCGGCGCCGTTGCTCTTCGACCTCTTTAATGCGATTTCTGCGCCTCATCTCAAGTCAATCATGCCAATGCCGTCCGACGCGGGGATCAGAGAGGTCTGTGCCAAAAGCGGGAAGATTCCAACTCCCCGATGCCAGCGCAGAGTCATGGATCATTTTGCCGTGACGCGAACACTCAATGTCGTGTGCGACCTCGAGCGCGAATTTCACATTGCCGTCGACCGGAAATCTCATTATTGTTCGTCCTGCCTGGGAAGCAAGGCGTATCGGACGGTTGTGTATCCCGACTATCCGCCCGAGCTCCTCAGTTTCTGGGATCTCAGCGGCCTGAAGTACACAAAGATCCCTCCGCATAACGAGACCTGCACGCGTGTTTTTGCCGGCGAGGGGCCAAAGATTCTCAGTCCGACAAACGGAATGACGTACTTCCAGGTTTCCGCCGGGCAGCGTCTCATTCTCCATGCCACGTCGGGCGCCGACGTCGAGGAGCATGTATGGTATTTCGACCGCCAATTTCTCGGCCGCAGAAAAGCCGGAGAAAAAATATTCCTTCCTATGAAGCCGGGAGAACACGTGATCACGTGCGCCGACGACAAAGGACGCTTATCGACCATTACTGTCCTGATCCATGATGCCTCATGAAGCAGTTTCCAGCCACTAAGAACCCGGGGATTCCATGTCCTACCTGACCCGCACCTCCGTCGTAGTGCTCGTTGCCCTCATCGCCTGTTCGGTCGATGAATCCGACCTGAGAGTTGTTTCCGACATGCCGAAGGGCGTACTCGATCACGGCGCCGTCATCCAGCTTACCTTTAACCGTGGCATCGTCAACGAAACCCGGGTGAACATGTGGTCGGACGAGCCCTATATTGAGTTCACCCCGGCTATCCCCGGAAAATTCGTCTGGCAGGACAGCACGCGTCTCGTGTTCAGTCCCGATGCACCCCTCGCGGGCGACACGAAGTTCCATGCCAAACTCAACACGGCCCTCCTCCTTCGGGAATCCGGTGCCGGCGGGTTTTCCGGCGACAGTGAATTCGAATTCTCCACGCAGGCGTTCACGCTGACAGGTGCCGAATTCTTCTATGACCGGATCGATAACAAGCGCACCGTCGGCGTTCGCGCAAATCTTGAATTTACGTATCCGGTAAAACCCGAGGAGGTTGCACGATTTCTGAAACTCACCATTGACGGCAACACCTGGCGGGATTTCAAGGTCACGGTCGAGGGCGAACAAAAAATCGTTCCCGTTGAGATCGGGTCGCTCAAGCAGCTGGAACTCGAGCGGACGATTCAAGTGGAGTTCGACGAAGGCCTGACTTCGCCGGCAACGAACACACGAATCACCATGGAAAAGCCTCTGGTGTACAAGCTCCCAAGACTGGATGAACTGAAAATCTACGGGCACCAATTCGGATTTGACGGCACACAAAGCTGGATCAAGGTCACCGCGTCGCAGGAAATTGATCTTGTCAATGTGAAGTCCTTTATCTCGCTGGATCCCGTCCGATCGTTTGCCGTGGAAAGCGACGGGAAGGGAATCCAGTTAAAAGGCCGCTTTGAACCCGGGACATCCTTCAAGCTCGTGCTCAAAAAGGGGATGGAAAGTTTTCTCGGTGCAAAACTTCAGAATGACTATGTCGCCGATATCGTCATCGGCAACATCGCGCCCTCGTTCGGGTTTGCTTCCGCCTCGGGTGTGTACATGCTGCTTGGCGGACAGAAAACCCTCGAGATCAAAACGGTCAACATGACCGAACTCAATGTCCGCGTCAGTCAGGTGTTTCAGAATAACCTCGTCCACTTCCTGCATGAAGGTCGTTCATACGATTATGACTACGAATATGACGAAGAGACCGGCGAGGAGAGGTATTCGCGGAAATACCGGTACCACACGGGAAACTTCGGACGAATGCTCGAGTTCAAGAAGATCATGATAGAAAACATTCAGAACTCCGAGGTAACGACACGATTGGACCTTTCCCCCTATTTAAATACCGGATACAAAGGGTTTTTTCTCGTAGAAATCGCGAATCCGAAAGAAGCGTGGCGATCCACGTCGAAACTCGTTTCCATATCCGATCTTGGCATCATCGTCAAACGCAGTGATCGTGAACTGATGGCGTTCGTTGTAAGCCTCGAGACAAGTGAACCGGTGTCGGGGGCAACAGTGAGTCTCTTGTCAACAAATAATCAGGTCATGGGGACACAGAAAACAGACGGGGACGGTGTTGTGAGGTTTTCCGATTTCAAGGAACGCAGTAAGGACTTTTCCCTGAAGACAGTCACAGCGGAACGTGAGAACGATTTCAATTTTATTCACCTGGACGATTACCTTGTCGAAACCTCGCGGTTTGAAACAGGCGGCAAGCTTGACCGCCAGGGTACGTACGATGCGTTCCTGTACGGTGACCGGAATATTTATCGGCCGGGAGAAAAGCTCTACAGTTCCGGAATTGTCAGAGACCTGAACAATCCGCTCCCCGTGGGCCTCCCTGTAAAGGTCCGCATTCTGAATCCGAAGGGGAGTCTTGTCTCGGAACAACTGCGAACGCTGAACGAGGAGGGTTCCTTTGAGATCCAATACCAGACCCTTCAGACCTCTCTGACCGGTCAGTACAGTATCGGGTTGTATACGGGGGACGACGTCTATCTGACCTCGACCAATGTGAGCGTCGAGGATTTTGTCCCCGACAGACTCAAGGTGCAGTTGCAGGCATCGGCGGAAACGGCGCGGCCCGGCGAAACCGTGAAATTCAGCTTCCAGGCGTTCAATTTTTTCGGTCCGCCTGCGGCTGGAAGGAATTTCGAGTTCGAAGGTACCTTCGAGCATATTCCGTACCGTTCGAAGCGGTTTCCGGAGTTCCGGTTTTTCGATGCCGGAGCCCAAAACTATACGGCCAATCCGGAAGTAGCCGATGGTGAAACGGATGAGGAGGGAAAGGGGAGCGCGGAGTTCGAAATACCGCGGAATGTCACATCAACCGGAGTGATTCGCGCCCGCGGACGGGTTGGAGTGTTTGATGAGTCAGGACGTCCGGTTTATCAACTGGCCCAGGTGACCGTGTTCCCGAAAAACTATTTTGTGGGAGTGAAGCAGCGGGGCGATTATTATGTTCCGCCGAATTCGCCCCGGACCGTTGAGTTCATCGCCGTTGATACCAAAGACGAACCGCTGAAAAACTTCAAAGCGAAGGTCGATATCATCCGGCTCGAATGGCATTCCGTCCTGCGTCAGCATCCTCAGACGAACACCCTCCGGTATGTTTCAGAGCAGCGGGAGATTGTCGAGAAATCCGAAGTGATCACCCTGCAGGATTCTCCCTATGAGTACAAATACAGTGTGCCCAGGTCGGGCCACTATGTTCTCCGCGTCTCCAAATCCGGGGATATGGGGTACAACCAATTTTCGTTCTACTCGTACAGCTGGGCCACGTCGGATGCCACATCGTTTCGGATCAGCCCCGAAGCAAAAGTGGAAATCATCGCCGACAAGGCGGTGTACGCTCCGGGAGACAAGGCAACTCTGCTTTTTCAAACGCCTTTCAGTGGAAAAATGCTGGTCACCGTGGAGCGGAACAAGGTGTTTTCCTACCGCACGCTGATCGTCGAAAATAATGCCGCGGCAATGGAAATCGACATCGGAAGGGATTTTCTTCCGAATGTCTACGTGAGCGCAGTATTGTTCCGCAAGTTCAAGGACGTGAATATTCCGCTCTTCGCCGGTCACGGCTTCCTCCCCATCATGGTTGAGCAGCTGTCGAACAAACTTGCCGTGAGCATCCAGGCTCCGGAGAAAATTCGGCCGAAGAAAAAGCAGACGATTACCGTTAAGACGGGATCGGAAAGCGGTGTCTTTGTGACTCTTGCCGCGGTGGATGAAGGGATTTGTCAGGTGAAGAACTACGAGACCCCGGATCCCTACAAGTATTTTTACGCAAAGAAGGCTCTGCAAACATCAACGTACGATTTCTTCAGCGATCTCCTCCCGGAGCCCGTCAGCAAGTCCCTCGGAGCGGCGGGAGGCGGGGATGCCGAGCTGATGGCAATGGCGAAGCGCGTGAACCCGCTCGGCGTCCAGAGGTTCAAACCGGTGGCACTGTGGTCCGGCATCCTGAAGACCAACAGTGACGGCGTGGCCGAAGTGACGCTCGATGTTCCGGAATTCAGCGGTGAGTTGCGGCTGATGGCCCTTGCGTACAAGGGAGACCGGTTTGGTTCCGCAGAAAAACCGATGAAAGTAGCCGATCCTGTTGTGCTCACGCCGGCCCTTCCGCGGTTCCTGAGTCCGAATGATCAGATCACGATGCCGATCACCGCCTTCAACACGACGGAGAAAGGTGTCGACCTGGATCTTCAGATCGAGACGGAAGGTGGAATCACTCCGGCCCAATCAGCGGCTTCTCTGGAGGTCGGACCCAATCAGGAGAGGGTGGTGAATGTTCGCCTCTCGGTGGGGAGCGACATCGGAAAAGGAACGGTGGTTGTCAGAACCGAAGCGTTCGGTGAAACGCTCGAATCGCGCACTGAAATTCCGATCCGGCCGATTTCGCCGTTTGTGATGGACACCGAAAGCGGTATTGCGGAGGCCGGAAAAGTTGTCACGCATGCAATTCCGGACGCGTACCTGTCGTTTCATCGTCGTGCACATGTCATGGTAAGTCCGTTCCCCGTTGCAAATTTCGCGAAACAGCTCAAGCACCTGGTCGGATTTCCGCACGGATGTCTTGAGCAAACGGTTTCGAGGGCGTTCCCCCAGATCTATTTACGGGATATTGCCGTCATGCTCGATCCGACCATTCTCTCAACAGGCAGTCCCTCGTATTTTGTTAATGAAGCCATCACAAAAATCACGAGCATGCAGATGCCGGACGGCGGTTTTGCCTACTGGCCGGGCGGATCTTATGCAAACCATTGGGCTACGGTGTACACGACGCACTTCCTGATCGAAGCGAAAAAAGCCGGCTATGCCGTTCAGGAAAACGTCATTACTTCGGCGCTGAACGTCGTCGGCACGGTTGCCCGCAGCAAGGCCGTGGTGGACTATCAGTATTACACAGCGAACCAAATAAAGATCAGGCGAATTGCCGACAAGAACGTGCTGTATGCATTATACGTGCTGGCCCTGGGAGGGAAGGCCGATGGTTCGCTGATGAATTACTATCGAAGGGAGACGAGACTCCTGACCATTGATACGAGGTACCTGCTGGCAGGAGCATTTGCTCTCAGCGGTGACCGAAAGGCTTTTCTCGATCTGCTACCTCCTGAATTCACGACGGAAGAGGCCCGGCGGACGTCGGGCGGGAACTTCGACTCGCCCATTCGCGCCAATGCGCTTATCTTGAATATCCTCCTCGAAACGGATCCTTCAAATTCGAACATCGCCCGGTACATGGATTACCTGTCCAATCGTTACAAGAACATGTACTGGTACAGCACGCAGGACAACGCCTTTACGCTTCTTGCCTTCGGCAAGGCCGCCAGAATGGCCGCCGCCGCAAAAGTCGAGGGGGTCGTGAATGTCGGCGGAAAGGAATTTGTCTACAAGGGAGGGAATCAGAAGTTTGACATTGTTCCGTTCGGGAAAAGTGTGACCATCACCATGCGGGGAGAGGGGCGTGTGTTTTACTCGATCGTGACCGAGGGAATCCGAAAAGACGGGGCGGTGAGAATCGAGGATCAGAATCTGCAAATCCGCAGGGAATTTTTCGATCGGTCGGGGAACGGGGTGAATCTTGAAACTGTGAAACAAAACGATCTGATCATCGTCAGGCTCACACTCAGGAGCAACGTTGACCGGCTCGAAAATGTTGCCATTTCGGACCTTCTGCCGGCGGGATTTGAGATTGAAAATCCCCGCATTACCGAAACGTCCGCTTATAGCTTTACAAAGAATGCATCGAGTCCGCAGTATATGGACGTTCGGGACGACCGGATTAATTTTTATACATCGGTATATTCAACCCGACCCCAGATGTTCTACTACATGGTACGCGCCGTTACAGCTGGTGAGTTTCAATATGCCCCGGTTGTTGCCGAGGCGATGTACAACGGCGAGTATTATTCAGCAACCGGTCAGGGAAGAGTGAAAATATCAAGATAATAAGGAGAGCATATGAAAGTGTTGTCGATCGCCGCCGCCCTGTTCCTTTGGGTTCCGGGAAGCAGGGACTGTGGACGGTGGTTTTTGATGGCATGTACCGTCGAAAGCGGTCTTGAACCACGGGGGGGATTTCTCTATATTCATGCTCCAGGAATGCGGATTGGTGAATGCTGACTGCGAATCAAGATTCCGCAATCTGCAGTCCGAAATCCGCATTCCTCTTGCGGGTATAGCTCAGTTGGTAGAGCGTCAGTCCCGAAATGTCCAACGAGTCCGCTTTTTCGGACGAGTTGTTTTGACATTTCGAGGATGCCGCCCAAGGTTTTACAATTGGAGGCGGCACTTCCCCCTAAGGGAATTTGCGGGTGTAGCTCAGTTGGTAGAGCGTCAGCTTCCCAAGCTGAAGGTCGCGAGTTCGAGACTCGTCACCCGCTCAACGTCATTGCGGATTGCGGATTTGTGATTGCGGACTGCGAAACTCGTAATTCGCGATCAGGATTCCACAATCCACGATCTTTTGGAACTCTCACGCCCCAAATCCGTCTAACATCTTATATTTCTGTCATTTACAAGGAGTCAGTGTGGACATCAAGTCAATCAATGAGATGATCAGCAAGGAAAGCGCGTTTGTGGAGAAGCTGACCGCTGAGATGGGCAAAATCATTGTCGGCCAGAAACACATGGTTGACAGACTGCTGATCGGCCTTTTGAGCAACGGGCATATTCTCCTGGAAGGTGTTCCGGGTCTCGCCAAGACCCTCACGATCAAGACGCTGGCAGGGGCCATCAGCGCCAAGTTTCAGCGGATCCAGTTTACTCCCGACCTCCTTCCGGCAGACCTTATCGGGACGATGATCTATAATCAGAAGGACGGCAAATTCATCACGCGACGCGGCCCCATCTTTGCAAACTTCATCCTTGCCGATGAAATCAACCGCGCCCCTGCGAAAGTGCAGAGTGCGTTGCTGGAAGCCATGCAGGAACGCCAGGTGACGATCGGAGAAGAGACTTATCAGCTCGATGAACCGTTCCTCGTTCTCGCTACGCAAAACCCCATCGAGCAGGAAGGCACGTATCCGCTCCCCGAGGCCCAGGTGGATCGGTTCATGCTCAAGGTGAAGATCGGTTATCCCTCGCGGGACGAGGAACTCCTGATCATGCGTCAGAACATTGACGGCGAAGACAAGATCATGAAGCAGGTGGTGTCGCCCAAGGAGATCCTTGCGGCGAGGAATGTCGTGAAGCAGGTGTACATGGACGAGAAGATCGAGCGCTACATCCTCGACATTGTCTTTGCCACCCGCGAACCGAAGAAATTCAAACTCGATAAACTCACACCTCTGATCAGCTACGGCGCCTCCCCCCGCGCCACTATCAATCTCGCTCTTGCCGCCAAGGCCCACTCGTTTATCAAGCGACGCGGCTACGTGATTCCGGAAGATATCCGTGCTGTCTCGATGGACGTTCTCCGCCACCGCGTCGCAGTGACCTATGAAGCGGAAGCGGAAGAGATCACGTCAGAAACAATCGTGCAGGAAATCCTGAATCATGTCGAAGTACCCTGAAGTGCCGTTGGTCGGAGGGGCGAATGAATGAAAGATTGTCAATTGCCGATTTTCAATTGCCGGTTTGTTTGTGTGAATGACGTAGAAATTTGCCAGAGGCGATGGAAACCAAAGAGCTCCTGAAAAAAGTCCGGCAGCTTGAAATCCGTACGCGTGGTGTGGTTAACCAGGTGTTTTCGGGTGAATATCACTCGGTGTTCAAGGGCCGCGGAATGGCTTTTTCCGAGGTGCGGGAGTACCAGCCGGGCGATGAGATCCGCACGATCGACTGGAATGTGACCGCGCGCCTGAACCACCCGTTCGTGAAGGTCTTCGAAGAAGAGCGTGAACTCACAGTCATGCTGCTCGTCGATATGAGCGGATCGCAGTTTTTTGGATCACGCACATCTCTCAAACGCGATATCGCAGTTGAATTGAGCGCCATCCTTGCATTCTCAGCGATGAAGAATAATGACAAGGTCGGCGCGATGCTTTTTACGGACCAGATTGAGGCATTCATTCCACCCAGAAAAGGCAAAACCCACGCGCTGCGCATTGTGCGGGAGCTGTTGTCCTTTGAACCCGCCAGCCGCACCACGCGACTCGAGGCAGGGCTGGAATATCTGAACAAGATCCAGAAGAGACGGGCGATTGTATTCCTGATCTCGGATTTCATGGATAGCGGCTACGAGCAGGCACTCCGGATTGCCGGAAAACGGCACGATCTTGTCGGTATCGTCCTCGTGGACCCAAGAGAGCGGGAGTTGCCTCCGTTTGGCCTGGCGGCTTTCCACGATGCCGAAACGGGCGAAGAACGGTGGATCGACACGCTGAATCCCTCCGTTCGGGCATCTCATAATGCACACTGGATGGCCCTGCAACAGGCGCGCCGATCCATGTTTTTAAAATCCAAACTGGACGGAGTGGAAATTCCGATTGACCAGTCGTACATGAAGCCCCTGACGGAGTTTTTTCAGCGGAGGGAGAAGCGATGGTAAGGCTGCTGTCCGGAATAGCCCTTCTTGTCACGACGGCCTTTTCCCTGCAGGCGCAGGAACCGGGAGTTCGTGCATCAGTCGATTCAACCCACTACCGTATCGGCGAATGGATTGATGTGAGCATAGAGGTCGAAATGGCGCCGGGGGATCGTGTGACGAGTCCGGAGGCGGGCGATAGTCTTGGCTCGTTCGAGATACTTGGCACGGGGACGACGGAACCGGAAAGTGAAGGACAGAAAAAGCGTCAATCGTTTCTTGTGCGCCTCATAACGTTCGAACCTGGCGAGACCGTGATTCCCCCATTGGAATTCAGCGTTACTTCTGATGCCGACAGTTCCGTGCATCGGATATCGACGAATCCCATCCCGGTTACCATAGCCACAGTTGAACTTGAAGCCGAGGCGGAACTGAAGGATATCAAACCGCCTCTGACGGCGCCCTGGGCGTTTGAAGATGCCGTTGCCTGGTTGATCCTCCTTGCGATCATGGCTATTCTTGTCGCGGCCTATTGGTATTATAGCAGGCTCAAGAAGCACAAGCAGGAGCTGCCGGAAACCACAGGACCCCCGTTGCCTGATCATCAACTGGCACTTATGGCACTACGTCAGCTGGAGGATAAGCGCCTTTGGCAGCAGGGAAGAGTGAAAGAATTCTATTCGGAAGTTACAGAAATCACACGGCGGTTTTTTGAAGGAAGATTCCGCATTATCGCCCTGGAATCGACATCGGACGAGATTCTTTCCCAATTAAAGAACGTTTCGTCGGCAGGACCGATTTTGAAGATGGTCGGTGCCCTTTTACTGACCGCCGATCTTGTCAAGTTTGCAAAATACCAGCCGTCGATGGCCGAGCACGAGGAGGAATTGCAGACAGCCTATTCCATTGTTCGTACGATGATTCCAAAACCCGCGCCAACATCCGCGTCCGTGGAGGTCCCTGTCGATGTTCGCTGATTCTTTTGCAAATCCGGATTTTCTTTGGGCCCTGCTTTTTATTCCGGCTGCGGCGTTGTATTGGTGGTGGCGGCGAAAGACGATGGTCACGACAATCCGATATTCTTCTCTTCGATCATTTCAACGGGCTCCCCGTACCGTCCGGGAGCATCTCAGGCATCTCCCCACCGCCCTTCGGTTGCTATTCCTTGCCGCGTTGATCATCGCACTGGCGCGACCGCAATCGATTTCAAGCACCGAGAACGTCTCCACCGAAGGGATCGACATTGTTTTGGTGCTCGATATTTCGGGAAGCATGCTCGCCGAGGATTTTACGCCAAATCGCCTTGTCGCGGCGAAACAGGTTGCCGAGGAATTTGTCGGGGGACGAACCAATGACCGTATCGGGCTTGTGATTTTTTCCGCTGAAAGTTTTACTCAATGCCCGCTGACGACCGATTATCCCGTTCTCAAGAACCTTCTCCGCGAAGTGAAGAACGGAATGATTGCAGATGGCACAGCGATCGGGCTTGCGCTTGCCAACGGCGTCAACCGGCTGAAGGACAGCAAGGCGAAAAGCAAAGTGATCATCCTGCTCACGGACGGCGTTAATAATCGCGGCGAAATCGATCCGATCACCGCCGCAAAAATTACAGCAACCTTTGGCATTCGGGCGTACACGGTCGGTGTTGGAGCGCAGGGAATGGCCCCGTATCCGGTTCAAACTCCCTTCGGCATCCGTCGTCAGATGATGCAGGTGGACCTTGACGAAAAGACACTCACGGCTGTGGCCGAAATGACGGGCGGAAAGTACTTCCGCGCAACGGATAACGAGAAGTTGAAGGCCATTTACCGGGAGATCGACCAACTTGAACGCACAAAAATTGAAGTGACGGCATATAAAAAATTCACCGATTTGTTCCCTGTCTGGCTGTTGCTCAGCTTCGGTCTTCTTGGAACCGAACTCGGCTTCGCAAACTTTGTTCTTCGGAAAGTCCCTTAGAAAAATCAGCAATGCTCAGGTTTGAACATCCGGATTTCTTGTGGCTGCTTGTCGCGTTGCCGACCCTGGCCCTGTTGTTCTACGGCATGCACCGTTGGCGCAGGCACCTCTTGTCGACGTTTGCTGCACTTCCCATGATGAAGGACCTCTCTCCGCATATGAGCACGGCGAAGCGGGTGGGAAAGCAGATGTTGTTGTTATTCGGATTAGGATTTCTCGTTCTCGCATTTGCCAATCCCCAACTCGGAACGCGATTGGAGGAAGTGAAACGGGAGGGAATCGATCTATTCGTTGCGCTCGATGTTTCACTCAGCATGAAGGCGGAGGATATCCGGCCAAACAGGCTGGAAAAAGCGAAGCGCGATGTCTCGGCCCTCTTGAACAAACTCAGGGGTGACCGCGTAGGACTCATTGTTTTTGCAGGAGATGCCTTCGTGCAGTTTCCGCTTACCTCGGATTATTCGGCTGCCGATCTTTTCATATCTGCTGTCGATGTGGATGTCGTTCCAACACCGGGGACGATGATCCCGACAGCAATTGACCTCGCCCTTAAATCGTTTTCCACTGATCTGCCGACTCAAAAAGCGATTATTATCGTCAGCGATGGGGAAAACACGGAAGGAGACATCGTCAGCGCTGTTGAAAAAGCATCAACTGCCGGTGTCACGGTCTTCACCGTAGGCATGGGCACGCCGGAGGGCGGCCCGATTCCGCTCTATAATGCCTCTGGAAACCGAGTGGATTACAAACGGGATCGGAGCGGAAGCATTGTTCTAACCAAGCTGGACGAATCAACACTTCAGCAAATCTCCGCAGCCACGAAGGGATCGTACCGGCGGGCAACAAGCGCGGGAAACGAAATTGATGAGATTTTTAAGGAACTTTCGACGTTGGAACGAGTTGAGTTTGGTGTGAAGCAAGTGACGGGATATGAGTCCATGTACCAATACCCCCTGGCCGTAGCAATAGTATTGTTCCTCTTCGAATTACTGCTTTCGGAACGAAGAGGAACCGTGCTAAGCTGGCTGCGGAGGCGCATTCCGCTCCCCGCGCTTCTCTGTCTCGCAATCGGGTTCGGTCCCGCGGCACACGCCCAAACCCACCGCTCATTAATCAATGAGGGAAATGAAGCATTTGAAAGAGGAAAGTTTCCTGATGCGGAGGCGGAGTATAAAAAGGCTCTGCAGGAATATCCGGATTCAAAAGTGGGTCAGTTCAATCTTGGAGATTCGTATTATAAGCAGCAACGGTATGACGAGGCCCAGCAGGCCTTCGGGACGTTTGCTGCGACCGGGGATAACCAGGTTGATGCCTCAAAGGGCTTCTACAATCTGGGCAACACACTGTATCAGGCTAGGAAACTGGAAGAGAGCGTCGAAGCGTACAAGCAGACCCTTCGGCTGAATCCGTCGGATGAGGATGCTCGTCATAATCTTGAATTGGCCCGCAAGAAGAAGAAGGAGGAAGAGCAGAAGAAACAAAACAAAGACGAGCAGAAGAAGGATCAAAAGAAGGAAGACAAGCAAGACGAGCAACAAAAGCAGGATCAGCAAAAACAGGATCCGCAACAGCAACCGCCGCAGCAGAATCAGGGGCAGCAACAGCAGCCCCAGCCCCAGGCAGCTCAGCAAAATCAGATTCCCAAGGATCAGGCAGAAAGAATTCTCGAAGCTCTGCGAAACAGTGAAAAAGAGATACAAAAACAGATTCGCAAACGTGAAGGTGTTCGAATCAAGACGGAGAAAGATTGGTGATGAAGCGCTGGGCTGAATATGCCGTTGTGCTGATCGCCTGGGGGACCGCCTCTGCCCAGGACCTCCGGTTTGAGACATCCGTCGAACAACGAACGGTGACGGCAGGGCAGCAGTTTCAAATCAGCTTTGTTGCGACGAGTGCGCAAACGGTGAGTTTGCGGAATTTTCGACCCCCTGATTTCACGGGATTGGTCGTTCTGAGCGGGCCTATCGAATCGTCGCAGTACCAATGGGTCAATGGGAGGGCCTCATCCTCACTCTCGTATGTGTATGTTGTCGCGGTGCAAAAACCCGGAAAGTACACCATTGGGGCGGCTTCCGTGGAATATTCCGGGACAATCTTCACGACGAAGCCGGTCGAAATCGAGGTCACAAAGGCCGCTGCAGGGGCAAGCCGTCCTCCGGGCCAAAGCGCCGTTTCGGATGAGATGCGGGAGAATCTCTTCATACGGGCAACAACGAACAAGCAACGGGTCAGGCAGGGCGAGCAGTTCATCATCACGTACAGACTCTATACCCGCGTCAACATCGAGAATTATGTGATTTCCAAGGCACCGACGTATGAAGGGTTTTGGGCGGAGGATTTCGAGCAGTCGAAATCCCCTGATATTACAAATGAGGTGCTTGAGGGAAAACAATACCGGGTTGCGACACTTAAACGAACAGCTTTGTTTGCGACGCAGTCCGGTAAGTTGAAAATCACTCCTCTGGAAGTGCGGTGTGCCGTGCAGGTGAGGCGCCGGTCATCTGAACCATTTGATATTTTTAACGATCCTTTCTTAAGCCGGCTGCGAACCGAAGAAATGGATTTTTCGTCCAATGCTCTTTCGATAACTGTTGATCCTCTTCCGGGCACGCCTCCGGCGGGATTTGCAGGAGCGACAGGCACCTTCGATTTTTCAGCGATAGTTGATCGAAGAGAGGTCAAGACGGGGGATCCGATCACTCTTAAACTCACGGTTTCCGGTTCGGGCAACATTAAATTGGTTTCCATCCCGCACCCTGTCATCCCGGCGGACATTGAGGCCTATGATCCGAAAATTTCGGAGAACATTTCCCGCGACGCGACGGCGATCCGTGGAATCAAGACAGCCGAATATTTGCTTATTCCGCGTAACGCCGGCGAGCGCGTCGTTGAGCCTGTGACGTTTACGTATTTTGACCTTGCGAAGAATACTTACGTTTCCCATCGCTCTCCGCGATTTGTGTTTTCCGTCTCACCCGGAAGGGAATCCGCTGCAGGGGGTACGTTGGCTTCGAAAGAGGACATCCGACTCTTGGGAGAGGACATCCGGTTCATAAAACTCGAAGCGGGTTCGCTTGTGCGCGCAGAGGAAGCCGCGTCGGACGATACTTGGATGCTCGTGATCATGGCGTTCCCGGTCCTGTTCTTCGCGGGGACATACGCGTACCGAAGGCGGCGCGAAACAACGCTAGGCAATGCCTCTCTGATTCGTTCGAGAAAAGCAGGCCGTGAGGCAACGCGGCGGCTGAAATCAGCCCGGAAGGTCCTCGCGGCCGGGAACACGGAAACATACCACGCCGAAGTATCGCGCGCGTTGTTCGGATATATCAGCGACAAACTTCACATTCCGCCTGCCGAGCTTACCTTCGATACCGTGGGAAATGTGCTTCGCGGAAGGAGTGTCCGGGACGAGGTTATCGGCCGCCTTCATTCGTGTCTTGAGCGTGCCGAATTCGCGAGGTTCGCGCCGGGAGCAGATTCGAGGGAAGCACGGTTGGATCTGCTGGATGCGGCGGCGGAGGCCATAGACGAAATCGAGCGGTCACTGAACGGCAAGCCATGAGAACCGGAATTCTCGCGTTCGCATGGTGTTTTGTGACGGTCGCTGCGTCCGCGCAAACTCCGGAGGAGCTTTTTGCCGATGGGAATACGCACTTTCGCGAAGGGCGGTTTCCCGAGGCTGTCACGGCGTATAAGAACATCATTGACCAGGGCTATGTCAGCGGGGAACTGTATTTCAATCTCGGCAACGCTCACTACCGGCTCGGCAATATTGCATCGGCAATCCTGGCATACGAGCGGGCTCTGCGCCTTGACCCGGGCGATTCGGACATTGAATTCAACCTGAAGCTCGCGAATCTTCGCACGATTGATCGCATTGACGCCGTGCCGGAGTTGTTCCTCGTGACGTGGTTGAAGTCGTTGGCGGAGATTGTCCCGTTGACAATGACGAAAGGGATCGTGCTTGGCGGCTGGGCAACCCTGTTCGGCATATTTTCAATCCTGAACCTTGCCCCCGGCACATCATTTGAGCGGCTGCTTCGACTCAGTGTGATCCCGTGCCTGATTGTCGTTGTCCCCGTGGGCGGATTATACATTCTGCAGCGATACGAGGCGGCGGATCGATCCGAGGCGATCGTCATGCCGCGGGTTGTTACGGCAAAGGTGTCCCCGGACGAACAGAGCCTTGATGCATTTGTGATCCATGAAGGACTCAAGGTTCGCATTGATGACCGCGTAGGAGAATGGGTGCGGATCTCCCTTCCAGACGGGACTGTGGGATGGATCCCGGGTGAAAGCTGTGAGGTTATTTGACAATGGTGA
>Ga0302046_10001336_pt1 | contig 23129 bp, 20 predicted proteins | sample RVTome_11_FD_200261 | JGI IMG/M metagenome (GOLD analysis project Ga0302046, IMG submission 200261) | Soil microbial communities from uranium-contaminated site in the Upper Colorado River Basin, Wyoming, United States - RVT147D111 (version 2) ... | reverse complement strand
CGATCTGCTCGGCGCCGATGCCGGCCATGGCGAGCGCCTTCTTCGACGATACGATCGGGCCGATGCCCATGAGCTGCGGCTTGACGCCGCCGGTCGCGAAGCCGGCGATGCGGGCGAGGGGCGTGAGGCCGAGGGCGCGCGCGCGCTCCTCGCTCATCAGGATCGTCGCCGAGATGCCGTCGTTGGTCGGGCACGAGTTCCCGGCGGTGATCACCAGCTCCTTGTCGCCGAAGCTGATCAGGCCCTTCAGGACCGGCAGGCTCGCGAGCTTCTCGGCCGTCGTGCCGGGGCGGATGCACTCGTCGCGGTCGAACGTGACGGTCTTGCCGCGCTCCTGCTCGACCCAGTTGCCCTGGTCGTCGAAGACCGGGTCCTCGATCTCCAGAGGCACGATCTCGTCCTTGTAGATCCCGGCCTTGAAGGCAGCGTCGGTGCGGTTGTGGCTCGCGGCGGCGTAGGCGTCGAGCTCGGCGCGCGTCAGGCCGTAGACCTCGGCGACGTTCTGCGCCGTCTGCGTCATCGGCTGCAGCCAGGGCGAGCGCAGGATGTAGTCGGGGAAGGACACCGCGAAGTACTTGTCGTGATCAGGCGCCATCTCGCGCTGCACGGCGTTCAGCTCGGCGATCCTCGGGTTCAGCGCCGTGACGCGGCTCGGCGTCCCGCCGTCGAGGCCGAGGCCGCGCCCCATGCGCTCGATGCCCATGGCGACGCCGCACTCGATCGCGCCCACCATGATTCCCATCGTGATGCGGTGCAGCGCCTCCATGCTGGAGCCGCACTGGCGGTTGACGTGGAAGGCGCACGCCTCGAGCGGCAGCCCGGCGAGGCGCTGCACGTTCCCGAGGTAGGCGAACTCGCCGCGGCCGGCGACGTTGCCGATGCCGACGTCCTCGATCATCGCGTCCTTGACCTTGGGGTTGCGGTCGAGGAGGGCGCGCAGCACGGTGGCGCCGGCCTCGTCGAGGCGCGTCGCGACCAGCTTGCCGCGGCCGCCGCGCGCGAAGGCCGAGCGGGCTCCATCCACGAGGACGACGTTCTTCAGGGCCATGGCGGGCTCCTTCCAGATCGGTTTCGCTGCTTCGGCGGCGCACGATACTATGCGCGGCGCCGTGATGGTACCCGCGCCATGATCCTCGACGTCGCCGCCTGCCGGCCGGGCGAGATCGCTCTCGACGACCTCGTTCGCCGCCGTACCTGGGCCGAGCTGGTCGACCGCGCGACGCGGACGGCGCGCCTCTTCCGGGACGGCCTCGGCCTCCGTCCCGACGACCACGCCGCGCTGCTCATGGGGAACCGCGTCGAGCTCGTCGAGACCGTGCTCGGCGCAATGATGGCGGGGATCTGGCTGACGCCGATCAACCGCCACCTCCAGGGCGACGAGATCGCGTACATCGTCGCCGACTCGGGGGCGCGCGTCGTGATCGCGGACGACGAGCACCGCGCGCTGCTCGCGGGCGCGCCAGCGACCGGCGAGCATCGGGCCTCGATCGGGACCGGACCGGTGCACGACGAGCACGGAACGCCGGGCGGGGGCGCGCGGGCGGAGGCCGCGGACGATGCCCGCGCGCCGACGCGGACCGCGCCCCTGGTCCTCACCGCCGGCCCCGAGCTCGACGCCGCCCTTGCCGCCGCCTCCGACGCCCCGCTGCCGCTCGACGGCCCCGCCGGCGGCACGATGATGTACACCGGCGGTACGACGGGCCGCCCGAAGGGCGTGCAGCGCGCCCGCGCCGCCTCGCTCGGCGCCGCGCTCGCGGGCGCGGGGACGGCCGGCGCGGCGATCGGCCTCGACGGCAGCGGCCCGCACCTCGTGACCGGCCCGCTCTACCACGCGGCGCCGCTCCTCTTCGCCGTCTACGATCTGCTGAACGGCGCCCCGATGATCGTCATGCCGCGCTGGGACCCGGCCGCGACGCTCGCGCTGATCGCGGAGCGCGGCGTCCGCCACACGCACCTCGTCCCGACCATGTTCGTCCGCCTGCTCCGGCTCCCCGAGGAGGCGCGCCGCGCCTTCGACCCGGCGCCGCTCGCGCTCGTCCTCCACGGCGCGGCGCCGATCGGCGTCGAGGTGAAGCGCGCGATGATCGACTGGTGGGGGCCCGTCCTGGTCGAGTACTGGGGCGCGACCGAGGGCGGCGTCTGCACGCTCGTCGGTGCGCCGGACTGGCTCGCGCACCCGGGAACGGTCGGCCGCGCGGTCCCGGCCTACGAGGTCTTCGCCACGGACGACGACGGCCGGCGGCTCCCCGCCGGCGAGACCGGCACGCTCTACTGCCGCCACGTCCAGCTCGCGCGCCCGTTCGAGTATCACCGGGCGGCGTCCAAGACCGCCGAGGCCTACCACCCGACGGGCGCGTTCACGACCGGCGACGTCGGGCGGGTCGACGCCGAGGGCTGGGTCCACCTCTCGGACCGGAAGTCGCACATGATCATCACCGGCGGCGTCAACGTCTATCCCGCCGAGGTCGAGCAGGTGCTGCAGCTCCACCCCGCCGTCGCCGACGCCGGCGTCTTCGGCATCCCCGACGACGAGTGGGGCGAGAGCGTGAAGGCGGCCGTCGAGCTCGCGGACGGCGTGGCCGGGTCGCCGGCGCTCGCGGCCGAGATCCTCGCCTTCGCGCGCCAGCGCCTGGCGCGCTACAAGGTCCCGCGCTCGATCGACTTCATGGCGCGCCTGCCGCGCCACCCGACCGGCAAGCTGCTGGTGCGCCTCCTGCGCGAGCCCTACTGGCAAGGCCGGGAACGACGGATATGACTGGCAGGGAGACGGGCGCGCGGACGGCCCCCGCGCCGGCGCGGCCGGGACCCGGCCGCCGGGGAGGCAAGCGATGAAGCTCGGCATCACCATGTTCGCGACCGACCGCTCGATGGACGTCCTCGAGCTCGCCCGCGCCGCCGAGGCGCGCGGCTTCCACTCGCTCTACGTGCCCGAGCACACCCACATCCCGACCAGCCGCGCGACGCCGCCGCCGACCGGCGACGAGGTGCTGGCCGAGGAGTACCACCGGACGCTCGATCCCTTCGTCGCGCTCGCCGGCTGCGCCGCGGTGACCTCGCGCCTGGTGATCGGCACCGGCATCTGCCTGGTGGCGCAGCGCGACGCGGTCGTCACCGCGAAGGCGGTGGCGACCCTCGACTACATGTCGGGGGGCCGCTTCGTCTTCGGGATCGGCTTCGGCTGGAACCGCGAGGAGATGGCCACGCACGGCGTCGAGTTCAAGCTCCGCCGCGCCGTCGTGCGGGAGAAGGTGCTGGCGATGGAGCGCCTGTGGGAGGACGAGCGCGCCGCCTTCGACGGCCGGATCGTGCAGCTCGAGGAGAGCTGGGCCTGGCCGAAGCCGATCCAGCAGCCGCGCCCGCCGGTCCTGATCGGCGGCGTCGCCGGGCCGACGCTCTTCGCGCACGTCGCCGAGTACGCCGATGGCTGGATTCCGATCGGCGGCGCCGGCATCGGGAAGGCGCTCCCGGAGCTCCGGCGCGTGATGGAGGAGGCCGGCCGCGATCCGCGGACGCTTCGCGTCGTGCCGTTCGGGACCGTCCCCGACCGCGGCAAGCTCGACTACTACGCGTCGCTCGGCCTCGAGGAGGTCGTGGTCCGCATCCCGTCGGCGCCGGCGGCCGAGGTGCTGCCGGTCCTCGATCGCTACGCCACGCTGCTCTGAGCGGCGCGGACCGACGGACGGCGCCGAGCCGCCGCGATGGCGCGCGACCACGACGACGACCGACGCCGCGCCCCGCGGACCGGCGGCGGCGCCGCGCCCGCATCCACGCGCGCGCTGCTCTCCTGGGCGCTCTACGACTGGGCGAATAGCTCCTTCCCGACGATCATCCAGACCTTCGTCTTCGCGACCTACTTCACGCGCGCCGTCGCCGCCGACCCGACCGCCGGTACGCGCCAGTGGGGAACGGCGCTCGCGATCGCCGCGCTCGTGGTCGCGGTCGCGGCCCCGCTCCTCGGGGCGACGACCGATCAGACCGGGCGCCGCAAGGCGTGGGTCGGCGGCTGCACCGTGGTCACGGTGGTCGCGACGGCGCTCCTCTGGCTGGTCGAGCCCTCGCCGGAGTGGGTCGGGCCGGCGCTCGCCCTGCTCGTCCTCGGCACCGTCGGCTTCGAGCTCGCCTCGCTCCTCTACAACGCCATGCTGCCGGCGCTCGCCGACCCCGCGCGCCTCGGGCGCTGGTCGGGGTGGGGCTGGGGCCTCGGCTACGCCGGCGGCCTGGTGTCGCTCGTCCTGGCGCTGGTGCTGTTCATCAACGACGGCGCGGCCGTCGGTGGGCTCGACCGCGCGGCGTCCGAGCACGTGCGCGCGACCTTCGTCCTCGCCGCCGTCTGGTACGCGGTCTTCGCGCTGCCGCTCTTCCTCTTCACTCCGGACCGCTCGGTCCGCGCGGAGTCGCTCGGGCGCGGCCTCCGCGACGGCGTCCGCCAGCTCGCCGACACCGTGCGGCAGGCGCGGCGCTATGCCGGCCTGATCCGCTTCCTGGTCGCGCACCTCTTCTACGTCGACGGGCTCGCGACGCTCTTCGCCTTCGGCGGCGTCTATGCCGCCGGCACCTTCGACATGGACGAGCGCGACGTGCTGCTCTACGGCATCGCGCTGAACGTCACCTCGGGGCTCGGCGCGGCGGGGTTCGCCTGGATCGACGACTGGATCGGCAGCCGGCGGACGATCCTGGTGTCGCTCGCCGGGCTCGTGCTCGCGGGCACCGCCCTCCTCTTCATCGAGGGCCGCACGCTCTTCTGGACGCTCGGCATGGTGCTCGGCGTCTTCGTCGGGCCCGCGCAGGCGTCGAGCCGCGCGTACCTCGCGCGCGTCGCCCCGCCCGCGCTCGCGAACCAGATGTTCGGGCTCTACGCCTTCTCGGGAAAGGCGACGGCGTTCATCGGGCCGTTGATGGTCGGCTGGCTCACCCACGCCTCCGGCAGCCAGCGCGTCGGCATGAGCGCGATCGTGCTCCTGCTCGTCGTCGGCCTCGGTCTCATGCTGACGGTGCCCGAGGGCGAGCGTGACATTTGACCGGTTGAACTAGCGGACCGTTCCAGTGGTCTGCCGACGATCTCACCAGCAAGCCAGAAGCGCGAAGTACCGGTCGCGCGTCGTTCCCGCGGTACGCATGCTGGCGTGGATGATATCGACACCCACGTCGGAGTACTCGGGAATGATGACGGGGCGTGCGACACCAGGCTTCTCCCGACCCAATGGCTTCCGTCGGTCCGCCTCTCACCATCAAGACGGAATCCCGTCGCAGCGTGTCGCGAACTGAGGGATCCTGCTGAGATGTGGTCGGGGTGCACTCGACGCGCCGTCGGCGACTCGCCAACGCGGGTCCAAGCGATCGGTGTAGCGAATCGGTACGCCTTCCGACCGTCGACAGGCAGGGCGTTTGCGAGATGGTCGAGAGGTCACGTATAGCGCGGGAATCCGATAGCCGCTCGCGGGGTGGGGAAGAGTTGATGCGCGCGATCGCCGCCGGTACCTGATCCAGCAGTGGGGCTGGGTGGACTTGGTGTCGAGCATCCCGACAGTGGGGCCCCTGCGGCTCGGGCGGGTCCCGCGGCTCGTGCGGATCACGCGGGTGCTCCGCGGGATCCGGTCCGCGAAGCGGCTCTCCGAGCACATCCTCGCCCGGCGGGCCGAGGGCGTGTTCCTCGCCGTCACGTGGGTGTCGATATCTTCCTCGTCGTCGCGAGCGTCGCCATCCTCCACGTCGAGGCGGACTACGTGGGCGCGAACATCCAGGGGGCCGCCGACGTTTGTGCTGGGCGTTCGTGACGATCACGACGGTCGGGTACGGCGATCGCTACCCGTCTCGCCCGAGGGCCGTGTGATTGCGGCCATCTTGATGACCGTCGGGGTCGGCTTGTTCGGGACGTTCACGGGGTGCGTGGCGTCCTGGTTCCTGACCCCGGGCGAGCAGGAGCAGGATGGGGAGCTTGCTGCAATCCGCCGTGATCTGGCTGAGCTGCGGCGGCTGCTCGATCCGGGGCGCGCACCCGAACCACCCGCAGTCTAAGGGCAATGCCGCGGGCCGACAGCTACTTCGGGGTGTGCCGGGCTAAAGGGTGAAGCCGCAGGTCGTCGGTATGGGAACGGACCTGGCCGTAGCACCCATCGCTGGGCGAAGAGGGGACCGAGAGGCGACGGTCCCCGTAACTCCTCAATTTCCTAGGGCTTCCTCCGCACCGCTCCGAGTACCCTCGGACAGGGGGCTGCGCATGGCGGTTTCCATTGTTATCTTTCAGGGGTCGGGTTAAGGGCTTGCGAAGGCTGCTTGATCCGGAGGCCGCCATGACAGCCGACCCCAAGCGCAAAGAAGAAATCGAGCGCAACTATCGCGCTCTCGAGGAGAAGCTGCCGGAGCTTCTCAAGGATCATCGTGGCGAATTTCTCCTCATGCGAGCCGGGGAGATCGTCGGGTTCTTTCAGAACGCTGGCGATGCCCTGGCCGAGGGTCAGAAGCGATTCAAAGACGGCCAGTTTTCTGTGCAGGAAGTCGTAGAAGAGCCTGTTGACCTCGGGTTCTTCTCGCATGCCATCGCATAGGAAGCCGTACGACCCCGCGGTCGGACCGATCGTTCCTGTTCTCGTTGTCCCCGCTGGCGCCGCCGCCGGAGCCATCGACGACGGGAGCGCCCACAGGACCCCCGTCCAGGGATTGCTTGATACAGGAGCCGATCGCACCTGCATCACGCCTGCGGTGGTAGGTGCATTCTCACTCGAGCCCTCCGGAAAGCGGACCATTCGCATCGCGGGCCACGACGAAGTTGTTCACCGAGACACCTACATCGCTGACGTTGTCCTCGTGCTTGGGCCGTACTTGATCCTCTTTTCTGGTCTCCTCATCGCGCAGTGGGACGGCCATCGCGGCAAGCCGTTCGATGTCCTGATCGGCCGGGACATCTTGTGCAAGGGGCTGTTCCAGATGGAACCCTCTGGGTACTTCACCCTCCACTTCAAGAAACAGTATGCTGCCGCACACGTCTTTCGGCGAAGAACGCGGCACCCGTAGCGGGTGCGCGCCCTCGTGAGCTAGGACACCCGCCCCCGCAGCTTAGGACACGGGCGGGAGTCTAGGACAGGCCGCGGCAAGGCGGTACGAGCGACCATTCCCAGGCACTCGAGACGCTTGGCCGCAAGAAGTCCCCTGAACCACTTCCCGATCTTGCGACCACGGAGGCCGTTCGCCTTCCCTGCGATCCGCCGGCACTGCGCGAACCCACAGCGACATTGAGGGGAGGAATGCTGTCCGACCGAATACGGTCTGCGACGCCAACTTCCGTGCATCACGTCACTGCGGTGCAACACGCCCTCGACCCCTCCAGCCCCGTAGTGTAGCGATCGGGGACCATGATCACCGACGCCGAGACCATCCCGGCTCTCGTCGACCGCGCCGCCGAGCGTTTCGGCGCCCGGAGCGCGCTCGAGGACGGCGCCGCGCGGCTGACGTTCGCCGAGCTCGCGGCCGCCGGCCGGCGCGCGGCGCGCGCCTTCATCGCCGCCGGCCTTGCGCCCGGCGACCGCGTCGCCGTCTGGGCGCCGAACGTCCACGAGTGGATCGTCGCCGCGATCGGCCTGCAGTCGGCGGGGGGCGTGCTGGTGCCGCTCAACACGCGTCTCAAGGGCGCGGAGGCGGGCTACGTCCTGGCGAAGAGCGGCGCCCGCATCCTCTGTACCGTCGGCGAGTTCCTCGGCACCGACTACCCGGCACTGCTGCGCGGCGCCCTCGGCGGCGCGGGCCCCGGGCGGCCGGTGGCGGACCTGCCGGCGCTCGAGCGCCTGATCCTGCTGCGCGGCGCGGCCGCGGGCGCGGGCGTTACCACCTGGGCCGACTTCCTCGCGCGCGGCGACGCCGTCCCGGCGGTCGAGGCCGAGCGCCGCGCCGCCGCCGTCGCGCCCGGCGACCTCTCCGACATCATGTTCACCTCCGGCACCACCGGGAACCCGAAGGGCGCGATGACCGCGCACGGCCAGAACCTCTGCGCCTTCCAGGTCTGGTCGGAAGTGGTGGGCCTGCGCGAGGGCGACCGCTACCTGATCGTGAACCCCTTCTTCCACTCCTTCGGCTACAAGGCCGGCTGGCTGTCGGCGCTCATGTGCGGCGCGACCATCCTGCCGCACCTGGTCTTCGACGTGCCCGTCGTGCTCGCGCGCGTCGGTGCCGAGCGCGTCACCGTCCTTCCCGGGCCGCCGACGCTCTACCAAGCCATCCTCGCTTACCCCGAGCGCGGGCGTTTCGATCTCTCGTCGCTCCGCCTCGCCGTCACCGGCGCCGCGGTCATCCCGGTCGAGCTCATCCACCGCATGCGCGACGACCTCGGGTTCGAGACCGTCATCACGGGCTACGGCCTCACCGAGACCTGCGGCATCGTCACCATGTGCCGCTACGACGACGACCCCGAGACCATCGCCACCACCTCGGGGCGCGCGATTCCCGGCATCGAGGTGCGCTGCGTCGGCGACGACGGCCGCGAGGCGCCGCGCGGCGAGCCCGGCGAGGTCGTGGTCCGCGGCTACAACGTCATGCGCGGCTACTTCGAGGAGTCGGCCGCGACGGCGGAGACCGTCGACGCCGAGGGCTGGCTCCACACCGGCGACGTCGGCGTCATGGACGCGCGCGGCTACCTGCGCATCACCGACCGGATCAAGGACATGTTCATCATGGGCGGCTTCAACTGCTACCCCGCCGAGATCGAGAACCTGATGCGCGGCCACGACGCGGTCGAGCAGGTGGCGGTGATCGGCGTTCCCGACGAGCGCATGGGCGAGGTCGGGATGGCGTTCGTCGTGCCGGCGGCCGGCGCGGCGCCGACCCCGGAGTCGGTGATCGCCTGGTGCCGCGCCAACATGGCCAACTACAAGGTCCCGCGCCACGTCGCGATCGTCGACGCGCTGCCGCTGAACGCGATGGGCAAGGTGACGAAGTTCGTGCTGCGCGAGCGCGCGGCGGCACGGCTGGGCGGGCCGGCAGCCTGACCCGTACATGCGCATGCATCGTCCGGCGGGCGCGGCCCGAGGACGTCGGGACGCTGGTCGACCTGATGGGCGCCTTCTACGCCGAGTCCAGCCACCCGTTGGATGCCGGAGAGGCGGCGCGGGCGTTCGAGCGCCTCCTTGCGTCTCCGGCCCAGGGATGTACGTTCCTCGCGGAGGAGGGTGAGCGCTCGATGGGATACGTCGTGCTCACCTGGCGCTACGCCATGGAGCATGGAGGTCTCAGCGCCTACGTCGACGACCTGTTCGTCCGGCCCGAGTTCCGGCGCCGGGGCGTGGCCTCGACGCTCCTCGACGCCGTGATGAGCGAGTGCGCGACACGCGCGTGCAGGGCGCTGCACGTGGAGGTGGGCGAGTCGAACGAGCCGGCCCGCCGCCTGTACGAGCGCTACGGGCTCCTGCCGGCGGCCGACGGCCGCATCCTCCTCGGGACGGTGCTGCATGACGAGTGACCCGGCGCCGTGGCGCCTGGACGACGCCGCGGCCGAGTACTTCGAGGCGCACTTCGTCCCCGCCATCTTCGCGGCGTGGGCGCCGATCCTGGCCGACGCCGCGCGCGTGCAACCCGGGCAGCACGTGCTCGACGTGGCGTGCGGCACCGGTGTCGTGGCGCGCGCCGTCGCGGACCGCCTCGGCGGGCGCGGGCGCGTCACCGGGCTCGACCTGAACGCGAGCATGCTCGCGGTCGCGCGCCGCCTCCGCCCGGAGATCGACTGGCACGAGGGCGACGTCGGTGCGATGCCGTTCGCCGACGCCAGCTTCGACGTCGTGCTCTCCCAGGCGGCGCTCATGTTCTTCCCCGATCGCGTGGCCGCCCTCCGCGAGATGGGCCGCGTCCTCCGTCCGGGGGGCACGCTCGTCGTGCACGTCTTCGGGGCGAGCCCGGGCTACGCCGCGGCGGCCGCGGCGCTCGAGGCCGTGGCCGGCCGGGAGCTGGCGGAGATCTTCCGCGCACCCTTCGCGCTGGCGGAGCCGGGTCGCGTGCGTGAGCTCCTGACGGCGGCGGGCTTCGCGGCGGCCGCGCTGCAGACCCACGAGCGGGCGGCCCGCTACCCCTCGGTCGACGCCTTGGTGCGGACCGAGGTCGACGGCTGGGTGCTGCGGGGCCGCGTCGACGTCGACGCGCTGCTCCCCGGCATGCGGAGCGCGCTCGCGCCCTGGGTCGGTGCCGGCGGAGAGGTCGCGATCCCGATGGCCGGACACGTCTTCACCTGCTCCAAGGGGTGAGCGCACGCGGTGCGGCCGTTGCCGCGGACGCCTCCGACGGCGCCGGGGCTCGCCCGTTGACGCGAGCGAAAGCAGCCGTGGTACGCTCGCCGCACCACCGGAGGAGGAGGGACGTCATGCCCAAGTATCTCATCGAGCGCGAGATCCCCGGCGCCGGCAAGCTCTCGGCCGACGAGCTCCACGGCATCTCGCAGAAGTCGTGCGGCGTGCTCCGCGACATGGGGCCGCGCATCCAGTGGGTCCAGAGCTACGTGACCGACGACAAGATCTACTGTGTCTACATCGCGCCCGATGAGGACGCCGTTCGCGCGCACGCCGCCCAGGGAGGCTTTCCGGCCAATCGCGTGTCGCGCATCTCGTCGGTCATCGACCCGACGACGGGCGAGTAGCGCCGGCGCCCGCGCCGCGGCGCGATTCAGGACGACGACCGATGATTCCGGCACCGGACGCGCTCGAGCGCCTGCGCGCGGGCAACCGCCGCTTCGTGGCGGGCGTCCGCGGCATCGACTCGCTCGCGAGCCAGGCGCGGCGCGACGAGGTGGTGGCGGCGCAGCAGCCGTTCGCGGTGATCCTCGGCTGCTCCGACTCGCGGGTGCCGGTGGAGATGGTCTTCGACCAGGGCCTGGGCGACCTCTTCGTCATCCGCGTCGCCGGCAACGTCGTCGCGTCGTCCCAGGTGGGGAGCGTCGAGTTCGCTGCCGAGCAGTGCGGCTCGCGGCTCGTCGTCGTGCTCGGCCACACGCGCTGCGGCGCCGTGCAGGCGACCCTGGACGAGCTCCGGCGGCCGACCGAGAGCCAGTCGCGGAACCTGCGCTCGATCGTCGACCGCATCCGGCCCGCCGTCGAGGAGCTGCTGACGGGCGAGCACGCGCGCGACCCCGCGGACCTGGCGCGGCACGCCGTCCGGGCCAACGTCCGGGTCGCCGCGAGCCAGCTCCGGCACGGCTCGGACATCCTCGAGCGGCTGATCCAGAGCGGCGCGCTTCTGGTGGTGGGGGCGGAGTACGCGCTCGAGACCGGCGTCGTCGACTTCTTCGACGGGGTCCCGGCGCGTGTCCCCTGAGATCCACGACCGCAACCAGGGCGACGGAGGTCAGACGTGACAGAGCGACAGATCGTCTTGTTGGTCTTCCACGGGCTCCTGCTGGTCTTCCTCGGCATGGGTTAGCCGTCCCGGGTCTACCGGCGTGCTCAGCGCCCGTAGACGCGGAAGCGTGCCCGGCAGCCCTGGTCCACCCAGATGTCGCGCCCGCGCCAGCCCCACGAGCGGCCGCGCTCGCACGGCGAGCCCGAGTGGCGCTTGACGATGCGGGCGTCGGCGATGGGGAAGCCGACGCTGCAGGCGCGGGAGCGGCCGTCCTTGCTCGCGCAGTCGAGGACGCGCTCGCGGCGCGCGGTGTGGTCATAGCCGCCGCCCGGCCGGCCCCCGCGCGCGATGGCGACGCGGAAGCGCGCCCGGCAGCCGGCATCGACCCAGACGTCGCGCTCGTCCCACCCCCAGTTGTCGCGGTGGACGCAGCGCGTGCCCGAGAGCACGCGGTCGATCTCGACGCCGCGGATCAGCCCGCCCGCCGCGCAGCGCCGCAGGCGTCCCTGCATGCTCTCGCAGGTGAGGATCTGGGTGTCGCGGACGGCACCGGGGCGGCCGTAGCCGCCTCCGGAGGACGGGCGGTCGCGGTTGGGTTGGCCGTAGCCGCCACCGTAGGGCGGGCGGTCGTAGCCGCCGCCACCGTAGCCGGGGCCGTAGCGCCCGTCCTCGATCAGGCAGCCGCCGAGGGCAACGGTGCCCGCGACGAGCAGCGCCGGCAGCGCCACGCGCCCGGCGCTCGAGATCGACCGTTTCCCGCCCCGCGTCTCCGTGCTGTCCATGCCGTTTCCCCCTCGTCTGCGGCGATACCAACGCCGGCGTTGGCGCCGACCCGACGGATGATACCAGCCCCGGGGAGGGCGAGGAACGTGGGGGTCTGCCGCTGACGCTAGGCCCCGGGACGACGGGCGCTCGCGCCCGCCGCCGTGCATTGACTCGTGCTCGCGACGGTGGCCAGCTGTCGCCGAGCATCGGGAAGGGTGGGTGAGTCCATGAGTCGCAACCTCGCGGGCACGGAGGTGCGTGCCGAGCGGAGCGACGACGCGGCCGCGGTCCGGGCCGTCCACGAGGCCGCCTTCGAGCGCGCGGCGGAGGCCCTCCTCGTCGACGCGCTGCGCGCGCGGGCGCGGCCGGTGGTGTCGCTCGTCGCCGAGGTCGACGGCGCGATCGTCGGGCACGCCATGCTCTCGCCGGTCGCGCTTCCCGGTCATCCAAACGCGCGCCTCATGGGCCTGGCGCCGGTCGGCGTCTTGCCCGCTCACCAGCGCCGGGGCGTCGGGTCGGCGCTGGTGCGGGCCGGCCTCGACGCGTGCCGGCGCCGCGACGTCGGCGCCGTCGTCGTGCTCGGGCACCCGGCGTACTACCCGCGCTTCGGCTTCGCGCCCGCCGGGCGCTTCGGCCTCGGCTGCGAGTACGACGCGCCGGCGGAGGCGTTCATGGCGCTCGAGCTTCGTCCCGGCCAGCTCGCCGGCGTCTCCGGCACGGTCCGGTATCACGCGGCGTTTCGCGATCTGGAGGCCTGAGATGGACGCGCTCGTATCGACGGCCGCTCTCCTGGCGGCGCTCGCGCTCGGGCTCGCGGCGGGAGCGGTCCTCGCCGAGGCCGGCGTGCTGGTGCCGTTCTGGCGCGCCCAGACGCCGGAGGCGTTCCTTGCCTGGTATCGCGAGAACGCCGCCCGATTGCTGAAGTTCTTCGGACCCCTGGAGGCGGCGAGCGGCGTCCTCGTCGCCGCGGCGACGGTGGCCGCCGGGCTCGCGCGCCATCCCGGGGCACCCTGGCTCGCGGCCGCGACGGCGCTCACGGGCGCCGTTCTGATCTCGTTTCCGCTCTATTTTCAGCGTGTGAACGCGAGCTTCGCCGCGGGCACGATCCCGCGCGAGCGGGTGGCCGCGGAGCTCCGGCGCTGGGCGATCTGGCACTGGGGGCGTACGGTTTTGGCCATCGGCGCCTTCCTGCTGGCGTTGCTCACCCTCGTGCTCGGCGCTACGGTACCCGGCTAGCGGTGAACGGCTGAGCGCAGGGTCCGACGCGAGGCGGGAGTAACCGGCCCCGGTCGCGCGTCTGGCTGGCGGGAGAGCGATGATTGGCGACCCTCACCGCCCTGCGAAAGGAGGCCGCATGATGCGAAGACGATGGACGGCAGGTCCGCTCGCCGCGCTGGCGCTCGCGACCGGCGCGCCGGTGGCCGGCGCCGCCGAGAACCTGCACGGCGCGATGGCCATGGCCGAGCAGGAGACCCGCCTCGACGCGCTCCTTCCCGAGCGCGACGTCACCCAGGCGCCGCCGGGGATCGATCCGGTCATCTGGGCGTCGCTGATCCCCGCGGACAACGCGATGACGCCCGAGCGCGTCGCCCTCGGCCGCAAGCTCTACTTCGACACCCGCCTGTCGCGCGACGGCACGGTCTCCTGCGCCACCTGCCACGACGTGAGCCGCGGCTTCACCGACCAGCGCAACGTCTCCGAGGGCGTCGGCGACCAGCTCGGCCGGCGGAACGCCCCGACGACGCTGAACGCGCTCTTCTTCCAGACCCAGTTCCTCGACGGCCGCGCGCCGACGCTCGAGGAGCAGGCGAAGCTCCCGATCGTGAACGCGATCGAGATGGGCCAGCCCGACGGTCCCACCGCCGTCGCCGCCGTCGCCGGGGACGCCGAGTACGTGCGGATGTTCCAGGCGGCGTACGGCCGCGCCCCCAACTACGAGGACGTCGGCCGCGCCATCGCCGCCTTCGAGCGTACGCTGGTCTTCCTCGACTCCCCCTTCGACCGCTTCCTCGCCGGCGACGCCAAGGCGATCTCGGCCGAGGCGCAGAAGGGCTGGGTGCTCTACAACGGCAAGGCGCGCTGCGTCTCCTGCCATCAGATCAACACCGCCAACCCGCTCGGCAGCGACAACCGCTTCCACAACGTCGGCGTCTCGGCGCGGCACCAGGACTTCGAGACGCTCGCCGTCCAGGCGCTGGCGGCGCTCGCGGGCAAGGAGGGCGAGGAGGCCGTCCAGGCGATCGACGAGCTCGCGCTCGAGACCGACCTCTCCGAGCTCGGGCGCTTCCTGGTGACGCAGAACCGCGCCGACATCGGCGGCTTCAAGTCGCTCCAGGTGCGCAACGTCGGCATCACCGGGCCCTACATGCACGACGGCTCGATGCAGACGCTCTGGGACGTCATGGACCACTACAACAAGGGCGGCGAGCCGAATCTCTACCTGGACGGCGGCATCGAGCCGCTGGCGCTCTCCGAGGCGGAGATCGACCAGGTGGTGGCGCTGATGTTCAGCATGACCGACGACCGCTTCGCCGACGAGAACGCGCGGCAGATGGCGCGCCAGCGCACCACCGCGGCGTCGAAGCGTCCCTTCCGCGACACGGCGATTGCGCAGCGGCGCGTGCTCCCCTTCGAGGCGCGCCTGAAGAAGGAGCAGTGACATGGCCAAGCGCAAGGATCCGGAGACCCGGTACTACGAGGAGCGCGACGCCTTCTTCCGCGACCTCGCCCACCTCGACCGCCGCGGCTTCTTCAAGGTGGCGGCGGCCGCCATGGGCGCGGCCCTCGCGAGCGGGGTGACGTTCCATCCCCGCGCCTTCTCGATGGTGCGCGTGGCCGGCGCGGCCAAGGCGCCGGCCGAGGACTTCAGCTTCGCGTACATCTCCGACTCGCACCTCTACACCCGCGACGTGAACGACCGCTTCGTGAACGCCCTGCTGCGCGCGGTCGACGACGTCAACGCGCTCGACCCGCAGCCCGACTTCGTGCTCTACGGCGGCGACCTGGCGCAGCTCGGCCAGCCGGCGGAGCTCGAGCTCGGCGCGCAGATCCTGAAGAGCGTCAAGGCGCCGGTGCGCATGATGGTCGGCGAGCACGACTGGTTCCTCGACATGGGCGTGAAGTGGAACGCGCTCTTCGGCCCCGAGACCTACTCGTTCGACCACAAGGGCGTGCATTTCGTCGTCCTCCAGAGCGTCCACGAGGAGGACTTCTGGACCGCGCGCGGCATGACGCCGATGGAGCGCATGATGACCGTCGCCGGCCTCGACAACGGCGTGCAGAGCCGCTTCGAGGTGGGCGCGCCGCAGCGCCAGTGGCTGAAGGAGGACCTCGCGAAGGTGGGGCGGAAGACGCCGGTGATCGTCTTCTCGCACTCGCCGCTCTACCACTACTACGAGCCCTGGAACTTCTGGACGGTCGACGCGCCCGAGGTGCAGGCGCTCCTCGATCCCTTCGACACCGTCACCGTGATCCACGGCCACACCCACCAGGTCCTCACCAACCGCGTCGGCAACATCCACTTCCACGGCATGCTGTCGACCGCGTGGCCGTGGCCGTACGCCCCCGAGGGCCTGCCGGCGCTCACGCTGCAGATGAACCGGCCCGACCCGTTCAATCCCCAGGACGGCTGCGGCGACGGCGTGGTGCACGTCGGCGCCGAGGGGCTGGTGGGCAAGGTCTACAACCTCTGGAACCGGAACCCGGTGCAGGTGCCGAGCACCTACCTCGCGTCGCGCGGCAAGAAGGACCGGCCGGCGGCCCCGACGCGCACGAGCTACTGAAAGGAGACGCGCATGCGGAATCCGAAGCGACGCGGGATCGTGATCGGGACGACGTGCGGCGTGGCGCTCGTGGTCGTCCTCGGGCTGGTGACGCAGGGGAGCCGCGCGGTGGCGACCGACGCCGGACGGGACGGGACCATCGAGGTGGCGCTCTGCGACGGCGAGACCACGGTCCAGGTGGCGCAGGCGGGCAAGCCGACGGCCGCGGAGGGCCGTCAGATCGCCGACGAGCTGATGGCCAAGTGGCGCGCCAGCAACCCCGGGACGGACTGGGTCGCCGAGGAGCGCGCCAAGCACAAGATCGTGGAGCCCGCCGACAACCGCGACCTCGTCGGACGGAGCCAGGGGCAGACCTACGGCCGCATCTCGGAGCAGGATGTGGTGGGCTGGGAGCGCGCCACGCTCGCCATGGCCACGCGCGGCTCCCAGGTCTTCCACAGCGCCGACGAGCTCGGCAGCACGATCGCCGTCTCCTGCGACATGTGCCACCCCGACGCTGCCAACACCCACCCCGAGACCTATCCCAAGTTCCAGGTCCAGCTCGGCCGCACCGTGCTGCTGCGCGACATGATCAACTGGTGCATCGAGCACCCCGTCCGCGGCGCCAAGCTCGCCGAGGACGACCCCAAGATGCGCGCGCTCGAGGCCTACATCCTGGCGCAGCGCAAGGGGACGCCGCTGGAGTACGGGAAGCACTGAGCAGAGGCGGGGCGCGCCAAGCCCGTAGCCCGGTTGCCGAGCCGGGACCACCCGCTGCGGCGGCGAGTGGTCCCGGCCGGCAAGACCGTCGACTAGCTGCAGCTCGGCATGGCGACGGGTACGACGTCCGCGGACGGGGTCACCGTTCCGTTCAAGACGGGTGCGCTGGCGCAGGTCGCCGAGTCGCACACGCCGTCGGCCGGTGAGGTGTCCACGCAGGCGCATCTGATATGGTTGCCGTCGTCGTTCATGGTGGCGTCGTCGGCCAGGATCGCCGACCCGGAGGCCTGGGTGAAGGTGCCGGCGTAGTGGAGCCAGTTGTCGCCGCCTTCGCCGTCGCGGCTGTCGATCGTCCCGGCGACGGTGATGTTGCACCCGCTGAAGAAGGTCGATCCGTCGGTGGCGCCGGTGCCGCTCGTGTCGGCGCCGATCCGGCTCGTGCTGGCCACCGTGACGTCTCCGTCCGCCTGCACGGTGACGTCGCCGCCGAGCGTGTCCTCGCCGCTGGACCCGGCCTCCAGGTCTCCGCTCACCGAGACGTCGCCGATCTCCCACGTCTGCACGTCGACGTAGCCCCCCCACCCGCTGCCGTTCGTGCTGACGTCGGAATCGCCCGCGAGCGTCACGTCGCCGACGGCCTGTATGTCGATGCCGCCGCCGTCACCTCCCTGGTTGCCCGTGGCGCTCCACGAGGCGTTCGATGCCATCGTGATCGTGCCCGTGCCGTCGAGCGCGGAGAGGGCGATGCTTCCCCCTCCGCCGCCCGAGTCCCCGTTGGCGCTCCATCCCGTTCCGGTCGAGATGGCCGAGGCGGTCACGTCGATCTGACCCCCGTATGCATCCTCGCCGTTGCCGTTCAGGTTGACGGCGCCGTTGATGGTCACGATGCCGCCCCCGGTCACGTCGATGGTTCCACCGCTGCCGCCCTGCGCGCCCTGCGCCTGGAGGGATCGGCTGGAGGTGCCTAGGGTCACGTCGCCGGCGGCGTCGATCGTCATCCAGCCGCCGAACGACCACTCGCCGCCGCCGCTCAGGTCGAAGGCGCTCGCGAGATCGACGTCGCCCGCCAGGGAATAGATGTCGATCGTGCCTCCGTCGTAGCCGCCAGCGCCGGCCGCCTGAAAGGGGCCGCCGGTGCCGGTGACGTCGCCGGCGCAGTCGATGCGGATCCAGCCCCCGGGCGAGCTGTCACCGTCCGATTTGGCGTTGATGGCCTTGCCGTCCAAGGTTGCGCTGCCGCATTGCACGGAGAGCCCGTCGGTCCACTCGTCCACCTCGCGGACGTCGACGGTCGCGGCCGAGTTGCCGACGACCTCCATCGCGAAGTTCTCGCTGACCTCGACCTCGATGCACGAGCTCCGCGCGCGCAGCGTGCCGTGCACGGTGAGGTTGTCGGCGACGACGGTGTAGCACTCGGCGTTGCCGTCCCCGTCGAGGGTGCCGGTCAGGATGACGTCCTTGCCCGTGTAGTCGCAGGTCTCGCCACTGCCGATCGAGTGCGTGCCCGCGATGGTACACGGGGTGGTGCCGCAGCTCGGGCATGCGGCGGCGGCCGCTTGACTCCACACCAGGACGAGCACAAACGCCAGGGCGGCGGCGCCGCGCTGGCGTGCCCGGCCGATGGCCGAGGCGCGCGGGACGGACTTCGTTGCGGGGTATCGCATGGTCGTTCTCCTCCGTCGGTTGGCTGCCGACGGCGTCGCGCCAGCGCGTGCCGACCGCCACAAGGACGGGTACCGGTCCGCGCCACGACGTCGCCGAGAGCAGGTGACCACTGAAGTGGACAGTGAGTGACTCGCGGTGCGCGAGGCTCGCGCCACGACGGGCGAACGATTCAACGCTCGTGCCAGCGAGCGCGGACTGCGGAGCGGCCGTCCGACAACGATCCGTCGACGGCCGGCGTGCACGTCCGTTCAGAGACGAGCGCGGATCGCCGTGAACCTCGGGGATCGCCGTCTGGCTCGAAACGATCCACGGTGATCCGCGCGTCGCCGCGCGCCTGCGACCCGCTCGCGTGGAGGCGACGTCGGTCGCCGCGAGCGCAACGGCGGCTCAGACCGGGCGCCGGAGCAGCGTGTGGCAGACGTCCGCCACGACCGTCGCCGGATAGGCCGGCGGCGACGGCGTCCGCCAGGCGACGTGACCGTCGGGGCGCACCAGGACGGCGCCGGCGCCCGCGACCGCGGTCCAGCCGCCCTCGGCGTCGTCGAAGTCGGCGCCCGGAACGAGCGCGCGGATCGCCGGGCCGTCGCCGGCCGCGCGCGCGGCCGGGCGCGCGACGTCCGCGGGCGCGATCAGCGTGAAGGCGTCGGGGGCGAGCAGGTCGAGGAGCGAGCGGCGCGTGCCGCGCTCCGTCACCCAGGCGTGCGGCAGACGGCCGCCGGGCCGGGTCGTCGGCACGTAGTCGCGGACCGGGTTCGCCGGCGCCGGCGGCGCCGAGCCGTCGGGGACGATCGCGGCGCCGGCGCCGTCGTAGGCGAACCCGAGCTGCAGGCCGAGCATGTCGAAGTGGTCCTGCTGCCTGGCGACGGCGGCGGCGAGGAGGCGCCGGCCGGCGGGGTCGGCGAGCAGCGCCTCGAGGTGCGCGCGCGTCGCGTCGGGCTCGCCGGCCAACCCGAGGTCGGCGTACATCTCGATCATCCGCAGCGCGTTCCTGAGGCTCTGGTCGGCGTTCCGCTGCGCGACCGGCCGGCGCTCGGCCTCGTAGGTGTCGAGGAGGGCCGCGCTCGCCCAGCCCTCGGCGACCGCCCGCAGCTTCCACGCGAGGTTGTGGGCGTCCTGGATCCCGCTGTTCATGCCCATGCCGCCGGCGGGGGGAAAGCGGTGCGCGCTGTCGCCGACGAGGAACACGCGGCCGGCGCGGTAGCGCTCGGCGATCTGCGAGGTCATGTGCCAGATGCTGACGTCGCGGACGGCGAGCGCGACGTCGTCCCGTCCAATGGCGCGGCGGACGAGGCCGGCGCAGACGGCGTCGGTGTAGTCGTCGGGCGACTCGGTGGCGGGATCGAACTGGTGCATCAGCACCCACGAGCGGTCGATGTCGTGGGCGATGAAGGCACCGGGGGTCGCGGGGTCGAGCAGCCAGTAGATGCACGCCGGGCGGTCGCGAACGAGCGCGCGCAGGTCGGCTTCGACGTGGATCATGGCGAAGCTCTGCAGCCGGTCGGGGCCGATCATCGCGATGCGGAGCGCCTGGCGGACCCGGCTCCCCGCGCCGTCGGCGGCGAGGAGCCAGCGGCTCCGTACCTCGTAGGTCTCGTCGCGCTCGAGATCGCGGATGCGTGCGCTGACGCCGTCCGCGTCCTCGGCGCCCGACAGCCACTCGTGCCGCCAGCGGACGCCGGTGGCGGGCGTGTCCCGCAGGCAGCCGAGCAGGTAGGGCTCGAGCTTGTGCTGCGACAGGTTCAGGAGCGGCTCGGGCGTCAGGGCGAGCACGGCGTCGTCCTGGCGCTCGTAGGGCAGGCGGCCGATCTCGGGGCCGGTCAAGGTGGTGACGAACGACACGTGGCCGCCGTCCGCGCGCGGCGTGGCCATGGCGCGGAGCGCGGCGGTGTCGACGCCGAGGGCGCGGAAGATCTCGAGGGAGCGCGGGTTCACGACGTGGGCCTGGGGCGCGCGGTGCGGCCCGGCGCGCCGGTCGACGACCAGGCTCTCGACGCCCTGGCGGGCGAGGAGCAGCGCCGCCGTCATGCCGACCGGGCCGGCGCCGACGACGAGGACCGGCACCTCAACGCGCTGCACGGCGGGCCTCCGCGCCGGCCGGCACGCCGCGCAGCAGCGCGACGGCGGCGATCATCACCAGCGACAGCACCGCGAACACGAACACGTTCTCGTCGACGCCGAGGATGTGGAAGTGCTCGCCCGGAACGGTGATGAGCCCGCCGTAGGCGTCGACGAGCAGGTACGCGATCCAGAAGCCGCCGAGGTTGCAGCATTGCCAGCCGGCCGAGAGCCAGAGGTTCCGCACCTCGAAGGGGCGCCGCCACCACACCAGGTAGAGGTTGGCGACGCCCGAGAGGAACATGAACCCGAGCAGCCACACCAGGTGGACGCGGGCGTGGCCGACCCAGGCGGGATTCAGCGCGTGGCTCGGGCTGTAGTCGCGCACGATCGGCCCGAAGAACTCGAGCGCCGTGACGGTGAGCAGGATCTGCACCGTGCGGATCGTGCGCGCGTGATCGGCCATGGACGGTCCTCCTCGCGGGATGCCGGCGTCTTATTCGGGCGACCAAACCGGACCAGGCTCCCGGACGTGCCGCCGCTCCACCTCTTACTACGCTTGCGCCCCTCCCGCCGCATGATAGTGCGCCGGCGAATCATGGACGTCACGGCGATCGCCCTCCTCGGGCTCGGCCTCGTGCTGCTCCTGGTCGGCGGCAGCCTGCTCGTCCGGGGCGCCAGCCTGCTCGCGCAGGCGGCGGCGGTGTCGCCGATCGTCGTCGGACTGACCGTGGTCGCGTTCGGCACCAGCGCTCCCGAGCTCGCGACCAGCGTCGCGGCGGCCCTCCGCGGAAGCGGGGACATCGCGTTCGGCAACGTCGTCGGGAGCAACATCTTCAACGTGCTCTTCATCCTGGGCGCCTCCGCGATCGTGGCGCCCCTCGTCGTTGCCCAGAAGCTCGTGCGCGTCGACGTTCCGATCCTGATCGGGCTGGCGCTGGCGGTGCTCGCCCTCGGAGGAGACGGCCGTTTCAGCCGGCCCGAGGGCGCCGGCCTGCTCGCCGCCCTCCTCGCCTACGTGGTCTACACCGTGCGCGCCTCGCCGCGGGAGCCCGCCGCCGTTCGGGCCGAGTACGAGCAAGCGTTCGCGGCTCGCGAGGTGCGGCGCGCCGGCGGCCTCGCGGGCAGCCTGGGGCTCGTCGTGGTGGGACTGGCGCTGCTGGTATGGGGGTCGCGCTGGCTCGTCGCGGGCGCGGTCGACCTCGCGCGGGCGGTGGGCGTCAGCGAGCTCATCATCGGGCTCACCATCGTCGCCGCGGGGACGTCGATGCCGGAGGTGGCGACCTCGATCGTCGCCGCCTGGAAGGGCGAGCGCGACATCGCGGTCGGCAACGTGCTCGGCAGCAACGTCTTCAACATCCTCGGGGTGCTGGGGGCGTCGGCCCTGCTCGCTCCCGGCGGCGTCCCGGCGACGGCGGCGGCGATGCGCTTCGACGTCCCGGTGATGATCGCGGCCTCGATCGCCTGCCTGCCGATCTGCCTCACCGGTCATCGCATCAGCCGCTGGGAGGGAATCGTGCTCCTCGGCTACTACGGCGCCTACGTCGCCTTCCTCATCCTCGACGCCGCCAACCACGACCGCTTGCCGACCTTCAGCTGGATCATGCTGGCGTTCGTCATGCCGCTGACGGCGTTGACGTTCGCCGTCGTCGCGGCACGGCGGCGGGCGGGCGCCCCGGACGCGGCGTAGCGCTTCCCGCCGGCGGCGTTCCGCCCCCGTTGCGGCGGCCCCGCGCGCGCACGATACTCGGCGCATGGATCGCCCAGAGCGGACGGTACGCGTCATCGGCCTCGACCACGTCTACCTCACGGTGTCGGATCGCGCGCGCGCCGAGCGCTTCTACGACGCCGTCATGGGGCTCCTCGGCTTCCGCAAGGGCGACAAGGCGATCGCGGGCGAGCCGCACGCGCACTACGTCAACCCGGTGATGCAGGTGACCATCCGGCCCGCGCGGCGCGCCGTGCCCCACGACGCCTACACGCCCGGCCTCCATCATCTCTGTCTCCAGGTGGCGTCCACCGCCGACGTCGACGCGGTCGCGGCCGGGCTTGCCGCCCTCGGGGTCGAGGCCACCGCGCCGCGGCGCTACCCCGAGTACAACCCGGACTACTACGCGACCTTCTTCGCCGATCCCGACGGCCTCCGCCTCGAGGTCGTGGCGCGGACCCCGTATCGCGACGACCTGGTGCGCCACTGGGACGACTTCACGGTCTTCCTGAACCCGCTCGCGGAGCTGCGCGCCCGGACGAGCGGCGGTGGGTGACGCGATGGCGACCCGCCTCCACCGCCGCGACGTGCTCGCCCTCGTGGCCGCGACCGTCGCTGGTATTCCCGCGCTCGGCCACGCCCGTGCCGTGCGGCCATGCCTCGACGACCTCCTCGGCCGCCGGCGCATGGTGCGGCGCTTCACCGACGCGCCGGTGCCCGCCGCGCAGGTGCGCCGGCTGCTGCGCGCGGCGAACCGGGCGCCGAGCGCCGGCAACACCCGGCCCTGGGCGTTCGTGGTGGCGCGCGCGGCGCGGCGCCGGCGCGCGCTTGCCCGTGCCGCGCTCGGGCAGGACTTCGTCGCCGCGGCGCCGGTGGTGATCGTCGCCTGCGCCGACGCGCGCCGATCGCGCGCCCGCTACGCGGTGCGCGGCGACCTGTACGCCGTCATCGACACCGCCTTCGCCGCGATGCTGCTCCTGCTCGCCGCCGTCGAGGAGCGATTGGGCGCGTGCTTCGTAGGCGCGCTCGACGAGGACGCCGTCCGCCGGGTCTTGCGGCTGCCGGCCGCGGTGCGGCCGCTCGCCGTCATCCCCATCGGCCACCCGGCCGAGTCGCCGCCGGCGCAGGAGCTGCGCGCCCTCGACGCG
>Ga0302046_10001335_pt1 | contig 23131 bp, 19 predicted proteins | sample RVTome_11_FD_200261 | JGI IMG/M metagenome (GOLD analysis project Ga0302046, IMG submission 200261) | Soil microbial communities from uranium-contaminated site in the Upper Colorado River Basin, Wyoming, United States - RVT147D111 (version 2) ... | reverse complement strand
CCGGGGCGTGCCCACGGAGTTCATCGTCTACCCGGACGAGCCTCACGGCCTGCGCGAGCCGACGAATCAGCTCGTGAAGATCATGTCGGAGATGGGTTGGTTCGAGAAGTGGATCCGCGGGGCGGAGAGCTGGCTCGATTGGGGCGACGTATTGGAGGTGGCTGCTTCCATCGAGGAAGCGCTCGCGCCCGCGGGCACGGAGGGCGATGAAAACGTAATCCCCCGACCTCCTGGGGACCGGTAGGGTCCACGGGGGCAACGGACTGGGTCAGGCTTTCTTAGGTCATTGAATCACGGGCGTCGGCCCGCAGAACCGCTCCGAGTAGCACCTCGGCGCCCCGACCACAGTCCTCCCAGGACGTGAGCTCCCGCGGCGAGTGGCTGACGCCATCCACGCTCGGGACCAGAATCATGCCCATGGGTCCGAGGCGGGCCATCATCCCGGCATCATGACCCGCGCCGCTCGGCATTCGCACCGAGGTAAGCCCGGCGGCGTCCGCTGCGTCTGACATGACCTGCTGCACTGTAGGGGTGGCTTCCGCGGACGCGTATTCGGTCACGCGCCGCATCTCCACGGTCGTGCCTGTCTCTTGCGCTATTCCTGCGGCCCGCTGACGGATCTCGTTGGCCATGAGCTCCAGAAGGTCCGCGGATAGATCACGCAGGTCGACGATGAGCGTGACCTGGCCGGGAACCGCGTTGGGCGAGTTCGGCACCACGTCGAGGCGACCCACGGTAGCTACTTGCCGACCCGGACGTGCGGTACCGACGGCGCGCACAGCCAACACGATCTGAGAGGCCGCGACCAGCGCGTCCCGTCGCTGGTCCATGGGGGTCGTGCCACTGTGGTTCGCCACGCCGTCCACGACCACCTCGTACCTGTGGCTTGCCACGATACCGGTGACGATGCCGATCTGCACGCCGCCGGCCTCGAGCGTGCCGCCTTGCTCGATGTGAAGCTCGAGATAGCAGTGGTGGGCGCCGGGCTGCCGCACGGCCTCCTCGATACGGTCGGGGGCCCCACCGATCCGGCGGATGGCTTCCGCGCGCGTGAGGCCGTTCCATACCTGGTCCATATCACCAGGCGCAAGGTCGCCCGCGACGATCCGGCTTCCGGCCAGACCCCGTGTAAAGGCGAAGCCCTCCTCGTGCGCCCACACGACCATCTCGAGCGGATGGCGCGTCCGGACTCCGGCCGCCTCACAGGCGTGCATGACCTCGAGGGCAGCCACCGAGCCCAGTGGGCCGTCGAAGTTGCCGCCGTTCGGAACGGTGTCGATGTGCGAGCCGAACATGATCGGCCCGCGCTCCGGATCGGTCCCGTCCCGCAGCGCGAAGATGTTGCCCGCGGGGTCGATGCGCGGGACGAGGCCAATGCCTCGCATCTCGTCCATGAGCCAGGCCCGCCCGGCTATATCCGCCTCGGAATAGGCCACCCGACTCACTCCATCGGCGAACGTGCCGCCCGCCGGGCGGCCGAACGTGCTCAGCTGCTCGAGCCGGCGCCGCAGTCGAGCAGCCTGAACCGCCGGGACACTCTGTCGTCCAAGGGCCGACCGTGGTGCCACGGCCCCTGCCGCGGCCGCGGCCCCTGCCGCGGCCCCTGCCGCGACCGAAAGGAACTGTCGCCGATTCAACATCCGGTGTCTGCGACTGCGGCCACGGGCCTCTTCATGATCACCTCGCGCCGTCGATCTTCGTGCGCGCCTCCCGGTACAGCTCCGGAAACCGCTGGCGCAGGTGCTCGAGCTTCGGCAGGTCGTTGATGAGCACGTACAGCGAGGTCGGATTGCGGGCCACGAAGTCCTGCTGGTCGGGCGGGGCGAGCTGGAAGCTGCCGAGCGTCGCGACCTCGGTCACGATCGGCCGGTCGAACGCGTCCGACGCGCGTAGGCGCTCGAGATAGGTCCGGGCCGTCCGGTGGTCCTCGTCAACTTCGACGAAGATGGCGGACCGATACTGGGGACCGACGTCGGGCCCCTGGCGGTCGAGCTGCGTGGGGTCGTGCGCGACCGAGAAGAACACCTCGAGCAGTTGCTCGCGGGTGACCTCGGCGGGATCGAACGATATGCGCACGGCCTCGGCGTAGCCTTCGTGACCGGGGCGTGCGGAGGCGGCCGTGGGTCCGCCGGCGGCGGGCGTCGCGAAGCCGGCCACGACCCCTGTGACGCCCCGGACGTGCTCGAAGACCGCCTCGACGCCCCAGTAGCAGCCGCCCGCGAGCACGAGCGAGTCGGGCGGCTCGACGGAAGCGGCGCGCGTGAGGGCGAGGGCGAGGGACAGCGGGAGGAGCAGCGTCATGACTGGGCGTAATCGAGGCACTCCGAGGGGGCCGGAACCTGACAATGCATAAGCGAAGGCGACGCGAGCCGCCACGCTCCGGGTCAGTTACTTCCTCCACTCCTCCACGAGATCCGTCCCGAACAGCGACTCCAGGATCTCGAGCAGCTCCTCGATGACCTCCTCCCGGCGCTCGCACTGCAGCGCCGGCACCTCCCCGGTGGTGAAGCACACGTCGCTGCCGATTCCGGCGTCGAGCGCGTGGGCGATCGGCCCGTCCCGGCTGAGGCCCGAGGGCGGGAGGAGCCCCAGGAAGTCGTCGCCGTCCGCGCTTTTGAGCTGAAACGCCATCGCACCTCCGCTCGCGGGCTCGAGGTCTCGGGTCAGGGCGGCCAGGACGTCGTCCCCCGCTCCGCCGTCCGCCAGGAAGTCGAAGTGACCCGCGCCCGAAAGGCCGATGAGGTGCGCGAGCACGGCATCGGGGCCGTCGTGGCCCTGCAGCGTCATCTTCATGGTCGCCCCCGCCCCGACCTCCACCGCGTCCTGGAGATAGACGATCCGGTCGACCGCGGGTCCGGGCTCGACGGCCACGGAGGTCTCACCGGAGGTGTGCAGATCGCTCACCTGGAGCGTCCACGCCTCTCCGGGTGTGACCCTGCCGAGCGGAAGCTCCAGCAGGCGCAGGAAGTCCAGGCGCCCGCCGCGGACGCCCGAGCCCGCGACGGCGACGCTTCCGGCCTGCTCCGGGGGGCCGCCCGACGGGTCGGGCACGTCGATCCGCAGGTCCAGATCGCTCCCTCCCGGCGACAGGATCAACACCCTCATCTGGCTGGGAACGGTCTGCGCCCCGGGCGGGGCGTCGGTCGGCCACGCGTCCCGGAACGTGTAGCGCCCGATGGCGGTTCCCTGACCCTCGCCGAAGTCCACGGTGACGTCGGACGTGATGGGCTCGACCGTGTTGCCGTGCAGCTCCACGGTGTTGGCGCCCCCTCCGCTCTCGTAGCTGCCCGTGACCACGCGCTCGCCGGTGGCGGGTCGCGCCCCGCGCTCGCCGTCGCCGAAGACGACCGATGTGTGGTTGTCGCCCTCGCCCAGGCCGACGCTGTAGGACAGCGATCCGTCGCCGCCGAGCACGTTCTCCAGATCGAGGGTGTTGTTGCCGTCTCCGGCCACGACGCTGGTCTCGACGTACGTGTGCGTGGCGGACGTGACGACGTACTTCCCGAAGTGGTTGTCGCCCTCGCCCAGGTCCGCGGCCACGGTGATGCGGCCCTGTTGCAGCGTCACGCCCGAGTAGTCGACGTCGACGTCCAGCTCGTCGGGCCCGGCGCCCCCGGTGACCTGGAGCGTGACGTCGGCGTGCCCGGCCGTGAAATCGACCTCCAGGTCCAGGCCTCGCGGGTCGCTCTCGGGTGGCGCGCCCTCGGGGCCGCGGCCGTTCCAGAGCGCCCCGATGACGTACGGGGCGTTGACGTCACCGCCCTCGAACGAGATCAGCACCTCGTCGCCTTGCTCGGGTGCGAGCGCCGTACCGTTGACGGTGAGGTTCGCGAAGGCGTTGAGCGCCGGCACCGCCCCGCCGTTCCAGCGGAAGTCCAAGCGATCGCTTCCCGGCCCGGTCTCGAGCGCCGCGGCGAGCTCCATCTTGTCGCCGGAGCCCGCCGGGTCGAAGGAGACGAGCACCTCGTCGTCGCCGGCGCCGCCCATGAGGGTCAGCTCCAGGTCGCCGACCACCACCTGCTCGTATCGGATGACGTCATCGCCCTCGCCGGCCTCGACCTCGATCGAGGCGACCGGGTCGGTGAACTGCGTCGACTCGCCGTCGCGCTCGACGGCGACACCCGCCGCCGAGTACGTGATCAGGATCAGATTCCCATCGCCGTTTCCGCGCACGAGCAGGGCGCCGTTCTCCAGGACGGCGTCCCCGTCCAGGGGGAGGCCGGGCTCGGAGGGGTCGTCCTTGCACGCCGTCAGAGCCAGGATCGTCGCCGCCGCCAGAGCGGCTCGGGGGCGAGGGACGGCGGGCAAGCGCAACATGGCCTTGTTTCAGCGCAGTGGCGCGTAGTGCGCCCCGATGCCGATGACCCAGACGTCGTCGAGCTCGCGGAACACCACGTCCACCGCCGTGTGGAGACCGAGCCCGCTGGTCATGGTCAGCGTCACGCCTCCCGACGCGCCGAGATCGGTCTCGGTGGTGCTCGTCCCCTGCTCGGTGAGCCGCATGATGTCCAGCCGAGGCATGACCCAGGGAGTCAGGGTGGAGGTCGCGCCCTCGATGCGGCCCTTCATCGCGATGCCGACGGGAAACCGCAGGAAGCTCAGGTCGTCCCCGAACTCCTCGGACTGGAGCCAGCCAACGCCGGTCTGGACGGCGAGCCGCCCGTACACGCCCAGCGGCGCGATATCGGCGCTGATGCCCGCGCCGAGCGTGATCTGGTCGGTGCCCTCCCCCTCGAGCAGGCCGACACCGCCCAGGATGGTTACGGGGTTGGCCACCATGCCCGCGGCCGCGCCTGTGGCGCCCCGCTCGCCGGACGCGGCGTTCAGCCCGCGCGCGTACGTGCCCGCGAACATCGGGGACGACGCCCCGTAGGCCGACGGAAGCGCGCGATCGGGAAACCCGAAGAGTTGCCCCGCAGCCGGGGCGCACGGGAACGCAAAGCTCGCCGTAAGCACAACTGCTATGATCGATTGCCTCATAGGTGGCCTCCAATCGACGAAACGAGAACGATGGGGGGCGTGCGGTAGGTTACGATGCGCCCGCGCGGCACGGCCGGACAAGGCTGCCGGCCGGTGCGCCAGCGCGGCGCCCAGGCGGAGCCCGCTCCCGGGTCTACCGCATCGTTGTATTCCGGCGGGCCGGGCCGCATCTTAACCACGCTCTACGTTGGCCGTACGCCGGGAGCCGGATTCATGGCCGTCACCCTGCTGCTCTCCGCCCCCGGGCTGGACCCGGATAGGCTGCACGGACTCGCCCTGTCGCTCGGTCGCACCATCAACGCCGAGACCGACATGACCGCCGGCGTGCCCGAGGAAGACCCACGACCCGGGGCGAAGGGCGATCCGGTCACCATCGGCGCGATCGTTCTGGCCCTCATCACGAGCGGCGCGGCCGCGAAGCTCTGCGAGGTCCTCGGCGCGTACTTCGAGCGGGACTCGAAGCTCGAGGTGGCACTCGAGCGCGACGACGGCAGCCGGCTCGACATCAAGGCCGAGAACCTGAGCTCCGCACGAATGGAAGAGACCGTGGGGCTCGTCCGCGAGTTCCTCGCGGGTGGCGCGTGAGCGACCGGCGCCTCGCGGTCCTGATCGGATCCGGGAGCTATCCCAACGAGCCGAAGCTACAGGACCTGCGATGTCCCTCGCGTGACGTGGACGGCCTTGCCGCGGCCCTCCGCGAGCGAGGCTCCTTCGAGACGGTCACGGTCGTGAAGGATGCGCCACACTACGAGGCGCTGCTCGAGGTCAACCGTACGCTCAAGGCGGCCGGCAAGGAGGACCTCGTCTTCATCTACTACTCCGGCCACGGGAAGCTCGACCTCGCGAACCGCCTCTATCTGTGCACGCCCAACACGGTCGTGGGCATGCTCGAGGCTACGGCCATCCCGGTCCAATCGATTCGCGACTACGCGGACGTGGCTCCGTGCCACCGCATCGCCCTCGTGCTCGACTGCTGCTTCAGCGGAGCGGTGGGTGACGTCTTCGCCCGGAGCTCCGTCGACGATCAGCTCCAGTTGGTGTCACGGGGGCGTGGGACCTACATCATGACGGCTTCCACGGCCGTCCAGGTGGCGCTGGAAAAGGAGCAGGACGAGTACAGCGCCTTCACCAAGCACGTGATCGAGGGGCTTCAGACCGAGGCGGCCGACGTCGACGAGGACGGCGTCGTCACGATGGACGAGCTGTACCAGTACGTGCACGATCAGCTGAAGCGCGAAGGGTTCCAGGAGCCCATGAAGTGGGCCATCAACGTGCGTGGGGAGCTGGTGATCGCGCGCACCGGCAAGTCGCCTCGCGCCGAGCGGCGCAACCGCATCAGGGAGCGGCTCCTGGCGCTCGCCAGCGAGGGGATCCTTCCCGACCAGGTACTGTCGCCGGCGCTCGTTCTTCTGGCCATGGAGCGAGCTGCCCTGACCGGGAGGGACGCGCCGCGCGAGCAGCTTTTGGACCACCTCGACCAGGGACGCCTGAGCGTGGGCGACTTCGTCCAGCAATGGCTGCGCCTGCAGTGGATGGAGTCGGCGTCGCCGCAGCGCGATGCCGTCGGCCCGCCGGTCGAGCCCGAGCCCCGGGCCGCGGACCACGCGCCGGTGGAGTCCCGCCGGGCGCCGCGACCCGAGACGGCCGAAGCCCGACCGACCGCGACGGACGCGCCACGGCGCTCGGCGACCGGGGAGCCGCCCTCCGCGACCGAGAAGCGGCCCCCCGCGACCGAGAAGCGGCCCTCCCGTCGAGCCGACACACGCGCCGAGGAGACCGTCGCCGAGCTATCGCTGTCGTCTCTGTGGCCCGCGGTGAGGAACCGTCCGGCCATGTTCTGGCGCACGTTCGGGGCGAGCCTCGCGGGTGCGATGGCGGGCGCCCTCCTCGCGGGTTTCGTGTTGGAGACCCAGGGCTGGGTCTTCCGCCTCGGATCCGAAGAGTTCACCATCATGGCCGTGCTCACCACCGCCTGCGCGGCCGGAGTGGGGCTCGCACAACGATGGGTCGCGCTCCGGTCCGCCGGCGTGCGGTGGTTCGGCGCGACCACGGCGGGCTGGGTGCTCGGCAGCGTGTTGGCCTGGCCCTTCACCCGGGTCCTGCCGTTCGTCCTCTGGCTGATCGTGATCTGCGCGGGTGGAGCCGGCGCGGCCGCGCTGATGCAGTCCGCGGCCCTGAGGCTCCCGAGGAACAGCCGGCGTTCGTGGCTCCTCCTATCGCTCCTCCCAGCGGCGGGGACGGTGCCGTTCGCGGTGGCCGGGGGCGCATCTGGGCTCCCGTCGCACTTGGTCGACTTTCCGATCTTCGTCGTCGGCTATCTCGCGCTCACCTGCGCGGGCCTGACCGCGGTGTCGGGTGGTTGGGAGACCGCGCCTACGGAGCGGCTCCACGACGCACCGGCCCGGGGTGCTCGGCTTCCGCTCAGGATCGCCCGCGCGGCGGCCTATGCGGCGCTGGCCGCGGCCACCGTTGCTCTGGTCAAGACCATCTTTCCCCCGCTGTAGCCATGCAGTCCGATCTCGCTCCGGTCATCATGCTGCTCGGGCTCTTCCTCGGCCTCGAGCTCGGTCCGGCGCTCGTGCGGCGGGACACGCCTTGGGTGCGACTCGGCGGAGCGGCGGTGGGTGCGCTTCCGGCCGCTTGGCTCGTCGGGAGCGGCTTCGGCACGAGCATCTCCGGCGTCGTCGTCATCGCGCTGCTCTGGGTGTCGGTCTTCGGGGCGGCGGTCCTCGTGAGCTCGGTGCTCGCGCGGAGGTCACCCGGTGGCCGCGGTCTCACCGTCGGTGGCCGCGGTTTCACGGTCCTGGCAGCTACGGGTGGCGGCGCCTTCACCGCCTTGGTCCTCCTCAACTTGGCGATGTCATGGGGGTACCAGGGCATCCTCGACTACTACTGGATGGACGCGCTCTACGCCATGCGCCTACCGGTGCATCCGGTCGGGGCATTCCTGACGGGCGGCGCCGTGGGCGTGTGGATCGGCTTGCGAGAGGTGCTGCCGAGCCGGATCGGCGTACGAGGTGAGGTCATGGGAGCTGCGGCGCCGATCCGAGCAACGACGCCGGGGTCGAAGGTCTGACTGCCAGGCCTTACGGCTGTCCCCGCGCCGCGCCGCCTCGCGTAGCGGACAGGAGCGGAATCTGCTTCGCAGCGGCGGGCCGTAGCCGGAGCAGGGCGCGAAAGGCGGACCGATGTCCGTCCGGAGCCGCGGACTCCGAGACGTAGAGCTCCGCGATGAGGTCCCTCCACCGGAGCAGCTCCCGCCGAAACGTTCGCCGAGCGTTGCATGCCACCGTGAGATCGGTCAGACGCAGAACGCGCTCGTACCCACCGCGGCGCGACTCGAGGCGCCCGGACTCGACGGCGCCCGCCACGCGGTTCATCTCGTTGGCGATCATGAGCACCTGCTGGTCCAACTCGAACCGGCACCAACGTTCGGAGTCGAGCCCCCGGTGTTGTGTCACGGCAACGGCTCCCCGCGACCGATCAGCCGGAAGGTGATCTCTCGGAGGCGGCCGCGGATCGCCTGATCCTCGATCTCCATGCTGGGATTATCCTGCGAGGGCCGGACGTTGATGAGCGACGTGTACTCGATGCAATCGTCGGGACCCGCCCCGGGATAATAGTTCGCTCCCCAGAGGTCTCGCTGGCGGCTTCCCAGCTCGATCAGCAGGGCCTCGGCGTCGGCGTGCAACTCGCCGCCCACCGCGGCGACCCCGCGCTCGACGTCCACCACGTACTTCACCATGTCCTCGAAGAAGCGATCGACCAAAGCGCGTAGCGTAGCCGCTCCGATGTGCTCACCCTCGATGATCACGATGTCGGGAACGTCCATTCAGCCGCGCCGATGAAGCCGAACCGGCGCACGCCGGAAATCGTCGGGCAGGGGCGGCGTGGCGCGCTTCATGCGTCATGATCGCCATCGCGACGTAGCGCCGTCAACGAACCGAGGCCCTGGCCAGGGCACGTAGGGAGGTTCTCATGCGTAGATCGATCCCCTTCCTGTGGGTTTTCGTAGCGGCGATGGTCGCCCTGCCGCAGGACGCCGACGCGCAGGGCCGGCCGCAGACTCGGGAGGGCTTCTTCATTGGGTTCGGCTTCGGCGGCGGCTCGATGGGATGCACCGATTGCGTGGACCGCGAGGCGGGGGTCACCGGTCACCTGAAGCTCGGCGGGGCGCTGAGCCCCCGGCTCCTGCTCGGCGTCCAGTCGAGCGCCTGGACCAAGGAGGAGGGCGGCGCCCGCCTGACGCACGCCAACGTCAGCGCCATCGCGCAGCTCCATCCCGTGGCGACGGCGGGACTCTTCTTCACGGGAGGCGTCGGCTTCTCGAAGCTGGAGGCCGAGGTGCCGATCACGGGCGTCGTCCTGAGCGACAGCCAGACCGGCCTCGGCCTCACCGCGGGCCTCGGCTACGACGTGCGCGTCGGGACGAACTTCTCGGTGACGCCCTACGGCCTCTTCGGGTGGGGCGACTTCGAGACGTTGGACGTGAACGTGTTCCAGCTCGGGCTGGGCGTGACCTGGCATTAGGCTCGGGCGGGCCTCACACGCCCAGCTCACGCGCCCGCTCGCCGAGCTCGGCCCGTACCCTGTCGATGTCGTCCGGCGCGACGCCGGCTTCGGCTGCGGCGTCGGGCCACGTGGCCACGCAGCTTGTCCGCCACGCGCATCTGGTGCGTCGACGCCGTACAAATCCAGCGTTGAAGGATAGCGGGATGGAAAGCCGCCTCACCCCTCTCCCGCGCGTCGGGCGGGCAGACGGCCCTCCCGTATCAGATCCACGAGCTGCCCCCGGGAGCCGATCCCGAGCTTGCGATAGATGTTGTGCAGGTGGGTGGTCACCGTTCTGACCGAGATACCGAGCTTCCGGGACACGGCGGTGTTGGTGAGCCGAGCGGCCACCAGGTGCGCGATCTCACTTTCCCGTGGAGTGAGCTTGGCTGGGCCTGGAGGACGGGGGAGCAGCGGAAAGCGTGCGCTGTTCTCCTCGAACATGATGCGGCATCGATCGAGCTCCGGCTGGGCGCCCAGCGCCGCGAATACGTCGGTCACCCTACGCAGCGCGGCGACGGCTTCGTCCCTCCGGCCGAGGTCGGCCAGCCGGCCCGCGAACTGCCGGCGGACGCGCGCCGCGTCGTACCGGATGGGAATCGCGTCCAGCGCGTCGGCCGCGGCCTCGAGCATCGTCAGGCCGCGCTCCACGTCGCCGGAGATCCACAGCAAGAGCGCATCGCAGGCATCTGCCCACGCCGTCGCCAGGCGATGTCCGATGGCGGCGCCTTCCTCACGTAGGCGTCGTCCGACCACCGCGGCACCCTCCAGGTCCCGCCGGCGCAGGTGCGCCTCCGCCAGGATCGGAAGCAGGAGGTGCAGGCTCCAGAACACGTATCCGGCGCGGTCGGCCAATTCGACGCCGGCTTGTCCCACCTCGGCCGCTTCGTCGTAGCGCTCCTCGGCCAGCAGGCAGGCCGCCCGCCCGATGTGCGCGGGTACCACCACGTGGACATCGAAGCGGCTCTGTCCCTCGTCGTCCAGCCCCGCCAGCGACCATGCCCGGTCGACCATCTCCCGCGCCCGGGCCAGGTCGCCGCGGCCGAGGTAGACGGTGGCCGTCCAGACGAGCAGTCGTGGAAGCAGGCCGGTCTGACTCAGGCTGGTGGCGAGGCTGATGGCCCGCTCCCCCTGCGCGAGCGCTCCGTCCCAGTCTCCGATCGCATAGGCGTACTCGACCTCCAGCTCGGCCGTCCACAGGCTGAACACGGGGGAGCGCAGCTCGTCGGCGACCTGCCTGGTCTCGACCAACAGTCGGCTCATCTCCTTCGTGTCGCCGGTGAGCCCTTCGAGGGACGCCAGCGCCCAGCGTCCCCAGAAGCGCACGTAGGGATCTCCCACGCGATCGGCGAGCTCGACGGCCTGCCAACCGTGTCGGCGCGCCTCGTCGGCGCTGCCGACCCACGTGAACAGCAGCGCGAGCGCGCGGTGTGCCCGTCCCACCAGCGTCGGGTCGTCGAGGTCGCGGGCCAGCTTCAAGCTCGCCTCGATGCACGCCCTCGCATCGTCCGGACGTCCGAGCTCCTGGAGGGCCACCCCACGGGCCAGCAGGATGCGCGCCTCGAGCGCGCTTTCCCCGCGATCGCGAATCGCCTTCAGCGATGCCTCGTAGTGGCTCAGCGCCTCCTCGTGCCGTCCGTTCCAGAACGCCAACAGGCCCAGGTGTCGCAACGCTCTGGAGGCGGCCTGCGCGTCATGATCGCCGGCCTGGCTCAGGAGGTCCGTCCAGAGCGCGGCCGCGTCGTCGTAGCGCCCGAGCCGCGCGAGACCCCGTGCCAGCTCCGACTGGAGCTCACGCCTGGTGACGAGGTCCGATCGCTCCACCGCGCCCGGCTCGGGATAGCGCTCCAGCGCCGACTCGAGATACGCCACCGCCTCGCGGTCCGCGTGACGGCGCAGCGCGGACTGTCCGGCCTCGGAGAGGTAGCGGACCGCTCTGGAATCGGCACCCGAGACCCCGCCCCTGGTGAAGTGATAGGCCAGCTGGTCCACGGGGGCCCGGCGCGCGCGGTGCATCTCCTCGAGCCTTTCGGCGAGGCGGCGGTGGAGGAGGCGCCGGCGCGACGGTCCCAGGTCCTGGTACAGGGTCTCGCGCAGCATGGGGTGGCGGAGCTCGAGGAAGACCTCGCGATCCTCCTCCTGTTCGTCGGCGATGGCATATCGGGTCAGCTCCTCCACGGCATCCATCAGTTCGGAGGAGCCGAGCTCGGCCACGAGCCCCACCAGGCGAACGGACGCGCGCCCGCCGCTCACCGACACCAGCTCCGCGACCGCGCGCGCGTCGGCCGAGAGCGTCCGCAGGCGGAGGAGCACGGCGTCCCGAATCGACCCCGGCAGGTCCAGATGCTGCAGGTCCCACCCCAGCCACGTTCCGTCGCGCTGATACAGCCGCCCCGTGTGGACCAGCGTCTTGAGCGTCTCCTCCAGGAAGTAGGGATTGCCGTGGGTCCACTCGTACAGGTGGCTCGAGAACTCGCGGAGCGGCGGACCGCTCACCTGGAAGAGGGCGCGAAGCAGCTCCTCTGTCGCCTCCGGAGTGATCGGCGAAAGCTCGTGCCGCTCGAGGATGCCGAGCGAGGTCAGGGAGCGCTCGAGGTGATCGAGACTGTCGATCTCGAGCCCGTATCCGGACGAGACGGTTCCGAGGACCCGGATGCGATCGCCCTGAAGCTGGCGGATGACGAAGTGGAGCAGGGACAGCGACGAGGCATCGGCCCAATGGAGATCCTCGGCGACGATGAGGAGCGGCGCCCGTTCCGCCAGCCGCTTGAGGAACTCAGTGAAACTCCAGTAGAGACGGGTGCGCAGCTCGCCCGGGTCCCATCCGTCGAGCTCGACCTCCGCGCCACCGAGGGCGGGAAAGAGCTGCCGAAGGTCGCCGGACTTTCCGCGCGTGAGCACGGTCAACGCCGCCTCGTCGTACTCCCTCAGCATGGGCAGGAAGGCGTCCGAGAGCAGGTTGTAGGGCATTCCGGTCTCGACCGGGTACGCTCGTCCGGACGCGACGGTCCAACCGCGGCGGGCCGCTTCCGCGGCCACGACCTCGGCCAACCTCGACTTGCCGACCCCGGGGTCTCCGGTCATGAGCACCATCGGCTCCACGCGGGTCTCGTGACCAAAGACGCGGTACAGGCGGTCGAGGTCGTTCTTGCGTCCCACCAGAGGGAGCTCCCGGGGGAGCTCCGAGGCGGACGGCGCTGCCGGCTTGCTCATGTGCGACTCCCGGGGTTGGGGGGGACGTCGTTCGCCCGGGTCGGTTGGCGAATGTAGGTCCAGCATAGTGAGCGCACGAGGGTGCTGCGATGCGCATACGTACGTAGGGGTGCGTCGTCGGGCTGCGTAGAGCGGACACGCCGAATCGCGGCATGGGTCCCGATTCGCAGGCGTCTCTCTACATGGAAATGGATGCGGATCTAGGAAGTCGCGGGGTCGTCTCTGGGGATGGAGACGTACGGAATGGGCTCCGAGCGGGGCCGATCGTTGGAGCCTGATCCTCACCTCTGCAGGAGGCTCCCGTGATCTGGCCCCGGCTCATTCGAATTCTGCTCCCCGGTCGCGACCCGCGCCGTAGCCGCGCTGCGCGCCTGAGCAGCGTCCCGCGGCCGCGCCGCGGCGACGCGCGCGTCCGCCCGGTTGGCGCCGGGAGGACCGTCGCACGCTGGCCGGTCCGACTGACGGGCCTCGCCCGGCCGTGTCTTGTTCTCGGTGCGTTCCTGCTCGGCTCGTCGCGCGCAGGTCCGGTCATCGTCTCGCGCCCTCCGCACACCGCGGCGGCCTCCTTCTCGTGGCCGGCCGCGGACGGGCCAGGCGGCACGCACCACGCGCCCGACGGGTCCATCACCGCCTCGAACGTGCGACGGCTCGAGGTGGCGTGGCGCTACCGAACCGGCGACGTGGCCAGCCGTGAGCCCGGCCTGGCAGGCACGGCCTTCGAGGCCACGCCCATCATGGTGGACGGCACGCTCTACGTCTCGACACCGCGCAGTCGAGTCGTCGCGCTCGATGCGGAGACGGGCACGGAGCGGTGGACCTTCGACCCGGGCCTCGATACCAGCGACGCACACCACTCCATGACCACGTCGCGCGGTGTGTCGAGCTGGCTCGACCCGGACGCTTCTTCGTACGCGCGCTGTCGGCGCCGGATCTTCACGGCCTCGTTCGACGCATACCTCTTCGCGCTCGACGGCCGCACCGGTCGTCCCTGTGAGGGCTTCGGCCACGACGGACGGGTGGATCTCGCTCGGGACGTGGCCGGCATCGCGGGGCGCCGAGCGCACTACAAGCAGACGGCGCCGCCGGCGGTGATCGGGGACGTGGTCGTGGTGGGCTCGTCCATCCTCGACGGGCTCGACGTCGCGGCGCCGAGCGGTGCGGTGCGCGCCTACGATGCCCGCACCGGCCGCCTACGCTGGCGGTGGGAGCCACTCGTGGACGTGACCTCCCCCGATGGGGTGCCGGCGAGCATGGGGGCTGCGAACACGTGGGCGACGATGGTCGCGGACGAGCTGCGGGACCTGCTGTTCGTGCCGACCGGAAGCGCGAGCCCCGATCATTACGGCGGTCTGCGCCCGGGTGACAATCGCCACGCGAACAGTCTGGTCGCACTGCGTGGATCGACCGGCGAGCTGGTGTGGAGCTACCAGATGGTCCACCACGACCTGTGGGATTACGACCTTGCCACGCCTCCCATGCTGATCACCGTGCAGCGTGACGGGCGAGCGGTGCCGGCGGTTGCGCAGGGCACCAAGATGGGACTGCTGTTCGTGCTGGATCGCGAGACCGGGGAGCCGATCTTCGGCGTGGAAGAGCGCCGGGTGCCGGCCAGCGACGTTCCGGGCGAGCGAGCTTCACCGACGCAGCCGTTCCCGCTGCTGCCGCGTCCGCTCGGACGGCAGGTGCTCACGGCCGACGACGCGTGGGGGCTCACGCCCTTCGACCGCGCGGCGTGCCGCAACCGGCTCGCATCCCTCCGCAACGAAGGCATGTACACTCCGCCGAGCCTCCGGGGGTCGCTCGTCATGCCCGGCTTTCTGGGGGGGATGGAGTGGGGTGGCCTTGGATTCGATCCCGACGCCGGCCTCCTGGTCGTGAACCTCAACCACCTGGCGATGGTCGCGACCTTGATCCCGGCCGAGCAGCTCCCCGCCGCTCTCGGCGAGAGCGGGAAGCTCAAGGTCACCGAGCAAGAGGGGGCGCCGTACGGTGTCCGGCGGGAGCCACTGCTGTCGCCGCTCGGGCTGCCGTGCACGCCGCCCCCGTGGGGTACGCTCGTTGCGCTCGACCTGAAGACGGGCGACTTGCGCTGGGAGGTGCCTCTCGGGTCCGTCACGGACGTGTCCAAGCTGCCCGTACCCGGCGCGTGGGGCTCCCCCAACTTGGGTGGGCCGCTGGTGACCGGTGGTCTGGCATTCATCGCGGCGACGATGGACCGGCGCTTCCGCGCGTTCGACCTGGAGACCGGCACAGTCGTCTGGGAGGACGCCCTACCCGCCTCCGGGCAGGCGACGCCCATGACGTACCGCGTGCGGCAGGGGGGGCGGCAATTCATCGTGATCGCCGCCGGTGGACACGCCGGCCTCGGCTCGAGCCTCGGTGACTGGATCGTAGCGTACGCGCTGCCGTCGCGGGACGCCGCGTCCGGGGAGGCCTCATGAGCCGCCTGCTGGTCACGGGAGCCACGGGCATGCTGGGATCGCACGTCGCGCTGTACGCACTCGAGACCGGGTGGCGCGTACGCGGGCTCGTGCGTAGCCCGGGGGGCGCGGATTCGCTCGCCGTCCGCGGCGTGGAGCTCGTCCTCGGAAACGTGCACGACGCGGAGGCGGTCCGGCGCGCGGCCGACGGTTGCGATGCCGTGGTGCATGCGGCGGCCGCGATCGGCTCCGGGGGGCCCGCGGATCCCTACATGACGACCAACGTGGTCGGCACCCGAAACGTCCTCGAGGCTGCGCGGGCCGCCTCGGCTCGCATGGTTCACGTCAGTAGCACCGCCGTGATCGGCATGGAGCGCTACGCCCCCGGCGCGCCCCTCGACGAGTCGATGCCGCTGCCCGATCTCCCCGCCTGGGACGCGTACGGGCGAAGCAAACAGGCGGCCGAGCGCGAGGTGGCCCGAGCAACCCGGTCGGGTGCGGTGTGGGTGACGACCGTGCGTCCGCCCCTCATGTACGGCCGGCGCGATCGGCAGTTCGTGCCGCGCGTGGCCGCCACGCTCAGCCGGGGCCTGGCGCCGCTGGTCGGAAGCGGTCGGAACACACTTCCGCTCGTGCACGCTGCGTCCGTGGCGGAGGGGATCCTCGCGGCGCTCGCGCACGACGGCGCCAACGGGAGAATCTACAATCTCACCGAGGACCGACCCGTCACCGGGCGCACGCTTCTCGAGTCCGCGCTGCGGGGGCTCGGGGTCCGAGCGGCCGTGGTACGCCTCCCGCGACCGCTCGCCGCGGCCGGCTTCGTCGTGCTGGCCGGGGCCCTCACTCTGGCCGGTCGGGTCGATCTGGCCCGCCACGCCCGTGGCACGTTCATGACGCTGACCCGGGAGAACCCCTTCTCTGCCGCACGCGCGCGGGCGGAGCTCGGCTGGAGGCCCAACGTGCGGCCGGACGCCGCGATCGAGGACGCATTCCGATGGTGGTCGACCCGGCGCGGTGGGGGAGACACGTGATGAGCGCCGGCCCGCTCGACTCCGCCCAAGGCGCCGTGCGCTCGCAGCGGCGCTTCGGCACGACACCGACGCCCTCTCACCAGCCCAGCGACACCCTCTTCTCGAGCCAGCGTCCCCCCCTTCGGTTGGAGGATCCCATGTCGAGCACCCGAAGTGTCACGTTCGTCGTTCACACGGCGATGGTCCTGATTGTGGTCACCGCGAGCATATGGGCCCCGTCCCGGGGCGAGGCGCAGGAGCCGCTTCTGGCCGACACCGCCGCATCGCACTGGTTGGGGCGTCCGGCCGTTGCGACTCCCGCGGTCGCCTTGCGCCCCGTGCACGCCCTCGCCGCGCAATGCCAGGTCCCGGGAGCGCCACGCTCCCCCGCGGAGGCTGCCGTCTCGGCCCGCAAGGGCCGCGGCGAAGAGGTCCGCCCGAACGGCGTCGCCGGCGCGCCGGGGGACGTCACACCGGATCCGTGGGCGGTCGCGACGGCCCAGGCGCTGGCGCTCAGCCCGCCGGACCGCGCGCCCGACGCGCTCGTGGCCGCGCTGGACTCGCTAGGGGAGGCGCTCGCGACGCTTCCCGGCGCCGGCACCTTGTGGGGCTACCGCGAAGCGATGCTTCTCGGGGCGCGCATCGAGACCATGGACGGGCGGGCGCGCATCGAGGCCGCGAAGGAGCTTCACGCCTTGCTCGGCGAGATCCTCGGGCACGATCCGGAGCACGCAGGAGCCCATCATCTGCTCGGGCGCCTCAACGCCGCCGTCATGAGGCTCGGGGGAGCGAAGCGACTCTTGGTGCGCATCGTCGCCGGGGGAGAGCTTCTCGCGGCCGCATCGTGGGAGGATGCTCGTGCGCAGCTCGAGCACGCCGAGCGTCATGCGCCCTGCATGGCCGAGCACCATTTGGAGCTGGCCCGCCTCTTGGCCGACACGGGCGATTCCGAAGGGGCGCGGCGCGAGGCGGTGCACGTACTGTCACTGGTGAGCGGCACGGACGGGCACGGAGGGGAAGGCCATGGCGCCGTTGGCCGTGGCGAGCACGCCCGCGCTCAGGTGTTGAGGACGAGTGCGCTGGCCGTGCTGGAGGGGAGCGGCACGTAGGTCGAAGCCACCCTCGGGTCCTCTCTACAGCCTGACACCAGCCCTTTCGGATCACTCGCTCCTGAGCGCCTCGACCGGATCGACCCGCGTCGCCCGGGTGGCCGGGAACCAGCTCGCCGCGAGCACGGAGACCGCCAGCACGAGAGCCACGGTCAGGTAGGTCGACGGCTCCGGGATCGCGATCCCGTCCATGCCGACGGCCAGGACCCGGCCGGCGGCGTAGGCCAGCACCATGCCCGCGCTCAGGCCCGTCACCGCGAGCGCGGCGCTCTCGCGGATCACCGCGCGGCGCACCCTACCCGCCGATGCGCCCATCGCCATGCGAACGCCGATCTCATGCGTACGCTGCGTGACCGACGTCGACACCACCCCGTATACGCCGCTGACCGCCATCACGAGCGCGAGCACGCCGAACGCGGCGAACAGCGTCGTCAGGAAGCGGATGCCTGCCAGGTCCGCCGCGTGCGCGTCGCGCAGCGTCTGGAGCTGGTCCAGGGCGACGTCGGCGTCGAGCTCCGCCAGCGTGCGGCGCACCACCGGAGTCAGCGCCGCGGGATCGCCCGACGTGCGCACCAGGAACGCCATCGAGGTGCGCACCGACTGTGCGCGCGGCACGAGCACCAGCGGGTTGCGCTCGGCCCGCGAGACTCCGTTGAGCTGGAAGTCTGCGACGACGCCGACCACGGTCCTGGGCAGGTTCTCGTCGTACACCGAGCGGATGCGGCGGCCCACGATCGGCTGGTCCGGTGACATGAGGCGCGCCATGCGCTCGTTGACGACGGCCACCAAAGGCGCGTCTGGGGAGTCGTCCTGGGTGAAGGCGCGGCCCTCTCGAGGCGCGATCCCGAGCGTCTCGAAGTACTCCGGGTCGACCTCGACCCAGGCGGCTCGGAACTCGGGCCCGTCGGGCGGGGGCGTGGCGCCGTCGAAGATGAAGGCGCGAGTGAGCGAGAGGCCGCCGGCCCCGAGCGGCAGGCGGGAGGTGCTGGTGGCGGATAGGACGCCCGGGTGGCGCTCGAGACGCGCGACCGCGTCGGCGTAGAACGCGTCGACGAGCGCGTCCTCGGTGTAGCGCGAGGCCGGTAGGCGCACGGTGAACGACAGCAGGCTCGACGCATCGAAGCCCGGGTCGGTGGCGATCTGCCGCTGGAAGCCACGCACCGTGAGCGCGGCGCCGGCCAGGAGCGCGAGAGAGAAGGCGATCTCGGCCACGACCAGGCCCTGTCGGAGGCGCGTGCCGCCCGGCCTGGTGGTCCCCCGTCCGGCTCCCTCCTTGAGCGACTCGGCCACCGACACGCGCACAGCGCGCATCGCAGGAAACACGCCGGCCAGGAGCGCGGCCACCACGCTGATCCCCACACCGGCGAGCACGACCGGGAGGTTCAGCCTCGGATCTCCGAGCGAGGTGATGCTCGGGGGCGCCTGAGCGAACGCGTTCCTCAGCCCCAGCACACCCAGCGCCACGCCGAGCGCGCCGCCGATGCTCGCGAGCACAACGCTCTCCCCCATCAGGCTGAGCGCCAGCCGCGCGCGGCCCGCACCGAGCGCGGCCCGCAGGGACAGCTCGGGCCCCCGTGCCCAGGCGCGTACCAGAAGCAGGCCCGACGCGTTCATGCAGGCGATGAGGAGCACCAGGAGGGCCGCGATCCCGAGCGTTGCGAAGAGCGCGCCGGGACCCTCCCCACCCCGGCTGGAGTGCAGCGGGACCAGCGCGGCGCTCGTGCCGGTATCGCGCGGGTCGATGCCCGGGCCGGTGTAGATCGCCTCGGCCATCTGCGCGAGGCGGTCGCCCGCGGCCGGCAGATCCACGCCCGGGCGCAGGAGCGCGACGATCTGCCAGGTGTGGTTGGTGCGCCGGTCCACTGCCTCGGGTACGGAGCCGCCCCACTGCAGCGGGGTCCACACCCGCACGCCGGCCGGCCAGCCCACAGCGTCGTCGACCACGCCGATGACCGTGTGCGGCACCCCGTCCAGACGGATGGTGGAGCCGACGATGGTCGAGTCACCTCCGAAGCGACCCGACCAGAACGTGCGCGCGAGCACCGCGGTCGTCTCACCGCGCGGATCGTGGTCGAGCGCCGTGAAGACGCGGCCCAGGTGCGTCGGCGAGCCGAGCGTCTGGAAGAAGCCCTCGTGGACCGAGGCCGTGCGGATCCGCTCGGGATCGCCGCCCCCGGAGACGTCCCGGCTCTGCTCGACGTAGAAGGACGACGCCTCGAAGAGGCCGGACCGCTGCGTCAGGTCCACGTAGTCGGGATAGGAGACGCTGAAGCGTGACTGCGCCCGCTGCCGGTTGGTGCTGAAGATGCGCACCAGCCGGTCGTCGTTCTCCAGCGGCAGCGGGCGCAGAAGCAGCGCTTCGGCCAGGCTGAAGATCGCGGTCGCGGCCCCGATGCCGGCCGCGAGCGTTGCGACGGTCAGGAGCGAGAAGCCCGGCCGCCGCAGCAGCCCGCGGGCGGTGTGTCGCAGATCCGCGTGGAAGCCCCTCATCGTCATCTCCCTCCTCCGCAGGTATGACGCGTGCGCGAGCGAGCCGAGCGCAAAGCCGACGAGACCACGGCGAGCCTCCGGATGGGCACGGCGGTGCTCGAGCTCGGCGACCCATTGGCGCCGCCACAGTGCGCGCCGGTACGCCGGCACGACGAGCGCGGCGAGGGCCAGGATGGCACGCACCGTGGCGGGGAGTCGCTCGCTCATGCCGGCTCGGCACCACGTGGGTACGCGACCCCGTCGATCGTGAGCGGCGCCAGCGCCCTGTAACGGTCGAGCGCGTCGATCAGCGCGCGCTTACCCTCGGCCGTGATCTCGAAGTATCGGCGCGGCGGCCGTTTCTCCCTCCGCGCGACCCGTTCGTCCTCCCAGCGCGAGCGCGCCAGGCCGAGGCCCTCGAGTCGCTCCAGCGCCGGGTACACCGTGCCGCTCGTGAGTCCCGTCTGCTCGATCAGATCGAACCCGTAGCGGTGCCCGCGCGCCAGGGCGTGCAGTACCATGATCGTTCCCACCGGCAGCTTCGTCGGCATCGGCTCCTCGTCGACCTATAGTGGTATCCAACATATAGGGACGAGTGGTGGGCGCGGGAAGTTTCCAGCGCGCCTGCGGCGGAGACGGCGGCTCGCAGACGGCGGCTCGCAGACCCTCGTCCGGGGCGCGCGGCGAGGCTGCGTTCATCCGCCCGTGCGGATCGCGTAGCGCACGACGTACTGCTCGTCGAGCTCCCCGGACTCGAGCGTCCAGACGTGGCGGCCTCGCGCGAACACGACCTGCGCGCCGTCTGGGAACGTGGCGGAGCCGAGGAACGAGCCCCGAGGGCCGAGCAGGTCGTAGGCCGTCGGCTCCACCCAGTCCACGTTGGGCCACTGTCCACGCGCTGTGCGCCGTGAGACATAGCCCTCCCGGTGTTCCGCGACACCATGCCGGGCGACCCAGATCCTGGAGTCGGCGTCGACGAACAGGCTGCGCCACACCGGTTTGTGGCGCGGCAGGTCCGGCGAGTCGAAGTTCCAGCGCCGCTCCCATTCGGCCAAGAACGCCTCCCATTGGCTTCGCTCCTGGCCGACGAGCGGAACCGGTGCGTATCCGCGTTCGATCCGTACGATTCGTCCGTCGGACAACGGCCGGTGCACGGCGTACTCGTCCTTGCGCCCGGAGACGAAGTACGCCCCCGGGCTCAGCACGTTGACCGTCTCGATCTTGAAGGCGGCGAGGCTCCCCCCCAACCGACGTCGCGGAGGCACGATCGAGTCGATGATCTCACCTCGAGGCGAGTAGCGGACCCAGGAATAGACGACCTCGGGTGCCCCTGGAGTGCGAGGAAACTCGTGAAAGGTTCGGATCCAGAACCGCCCAGCGGTGTCCACCACGAGCGCTGGCCCGGGGCCCATCAGCAGCCCGGCCACGTCCGGGGTCCGAAACGAGCGCAGGTACGCCCCGTCTCCAGCGAACACGGAGAGTCGGTGCGCCGTGTAGTCCCACGCGGCGATCTCTCCTTCGGGTGTCATGGCGATTGCGTTCAAGCCGCGGAACTCTCCGGGCCCCTCGCCCTGGCGGCCGACGTCACCCACGTGCACGCCGTCGACGTCGAACATCCGGATCGCCGGCACCTGGGTGTCGGCTACGTAGAGCGAGCCGTCCTCGGTGGCGACGACGCCGATAACCAACCCGAACGCGGTTCCGTCGGTGCGGTCGAGAGAGCCGACCCGGACCTCCTCGAATGGTTGAAGGTCGGGGCCCTCGGGCGGGTCGGCGTCCGCGCGGACCGTGAGTGTGTCGGTCGAGACCTGGAGCGGCGACAGAAGCAACGCCGCTAGAAGCGCCGGGGTGCTCATTCGCCCGTCCGCACTCCTCCCGCCGGCTCTCCCACGGAAACGTCCCGGTACGGGCCTATGACGCAGAGGGCGATCGCGGTTCACCCACGGAATGTCCAAAGGATATGCCGGCAGTGAGCTGCGCGCATCGCCAGGCGCGCGAGGCTCGTGACTCAGCCGACGGCCGCCGTCGCCATCCGAACCGCCAGCTCCGCCGCCTGCTGGTCATCCATGCCGGAACCGGCGAGTACCTGCCACGTGTGGAAGTCCACCGCGATGCGGAGCGCGACCTCGAGCGTCCACGCCTCCACAGGGTCGACCGGCCAGGCGTCGGCGAGGCTGCGCACCACCTCCTCGAGGTAGGGCCGCCAGCGGGCGTCCATGAGCTCGCCCAGCGGCCCGACGATGGGGGCGTCACGCAGCACGCGCGCCATCATGTCCTCGCTGGCGCGGTACCACGGGTACAGCTCCGTCAGCGCTGCGGCCAGTCGCCGCGGCCCGCCCGCCACTCCTGCCCAGCTCGACGGAGGCGGGGCCGGGTTGCGGGCCGACCAATGGGTCGAGCAGGCCTCGATGAGGTCCGCGTCGGTCGGGAAGTGGTTGTAGACGGTCATGCGGCTCACGCCGGCGAGGCCGGCCACGTCCGTGACCGTCGTCTTCGAGGGCCCTACCGTGCGGTGGAGCTCCACGACGGCTTCGGTGATGCGCCGGCGGGTCTCGGCCTCCTGCCGCGCGCGCTTCCGCTTGCGGTACGGTCGTGTTCCGTCGCTCTGGGGCATACTTCAGTATACGCTACGTCAATGTATATTGACAACGGGAGGCTCACCGCGTACGATGCCCAGCATCGCTTGACATCATGTATAACAAAAAGGTGATGAGGGTGATGCGCGATACGGAGTACAGCCAGGTGGAGCGCGTTGCGCTCGCGGTGGTCGCGGTGCTCGGGATGGTCGGCGTGAACGGCGTCTTCGTCTACCATGCGCTGTTCCGACCCGACGTGATGAGCGCTGCCATGGCGAACCCGGTCTCGATGGCGTTCATGGCCGAGGCGGGCGTCCTGCTGGCCGTGCTGGCGTACCTGCTGAGGAAGTGGGGCGTCCTGCGCCTCGCGTGGGGCTGGTTCGTCGTGCTCTCGCTCCTGGGGAGCATGATGTTCGCGCTCCCCGTCGTGCTCTTGTGGCCGCGCCCGCGGACGGAGCCCGATCCCCCGATCGCCTAGAAGCGCCGCCGCTCGCGCCTCCCGTCACCGACACACGCACAGCTAAGGCTCGAAACCATCATGAGAACCGATCTCGATAAGGACACGCCCACGGACGTCGCATCCACGCCGCTCGCTGGCGGGCCCGCACCGGCCCCCGCGCCTTTTGCACCGACTGCCGCATCCTCCGCGCCGACCGCCGCAGTCTCCGCGCCGACCACCGCATCCTCCGCGCCGACGATCATCCTGCCCGACGAGCGCGACTTCTTCGACTTCGGGGGGCTCGGCGTCCGCTGGAAGGTCGACGCCGCCGAGACCGATCGCCGGTTCAGCGTCGTGCACCACC
>Ga0302046_10001333_pt1 | contig 23147 bp, 20 predicted proteins | sample RVTome_11_FD_200261 | JGI IMG/M metagenome (GOLD analysis project Ga0302046, IMG submission 200261) | Soil microbial communities from uranium-contaminated site in the Upper Colorado River Basin, Wyoming, United States - RVT147D111 (version 2) ... | reverse complement strand
CGCAGAAAGGCGCACTCCTCTCCGCTGCCCTCTTTGCCGTCCGCGACGCAAGCCTCAAGCAGCTAATCGCCAAAGCCGCGTAGAATCCTCGCGCCACGCGAAGACTCCAAGACCTAGTAGATCAGAGCCGCTGATCCTCGGGGAGACGCCGCAAGGGCCTGGCGGGAACCCCGGCCACGACGGTGTTGGCCTCCACGGCGTCCACGACCGCGGCCTGGGCGCCCACCAGCGCGCCGCGGCCGATGACCTGGCCGGGGATCGCGGTGGCCCCGACTCCGAGCTCGGCGCCGTACCCGACCTGCACTCCGCCGGCCAGCACCACCCCGGGTGCCAGGGTGGCGAAGTCTTCGAGGGCGCAGTCGTGGCTGACGACGGCTCCGGCCCCGATCACGACACAGCGGCCGATCCGTACCTGGCTGGTGACGACCGCCCGCGCTCCGAGGATGCAGCCCGGCCCGATCTCGACGTGCTCGGACATCGCTACCGTCGGGTGGATCACCGTCGCGAGCGGGACGCCCTCGCGCTCGAACCGCTCGACGAGCCGGCGGCGCAAGCGCGGATCGCCGACGCAGCAGACGACCGCCACGTCGGAGCGGCCGATCGCCCAGGACTCTGCGCCCAGGACCGGCAGGCCGCATACGTCGGCTCCGTGCTGCTCCGCGCGCGAGGTGAGAAACCCGAGGACCTCCGGCGCGGGCCGCTCGCTGCCCGGGTCAAGGGCGCGCAGTGCCCACAGCGTCTCGCGCCCCAGGCCGCCCGTGCCGACCAGGACCAGCTTGGGAGGGCTCAACGCTCGTCCTCGTCGCTCGGGTGCTTGCGATGAAGCTCGCGGATGACGTACGCCGGGTAGCGCTGGATCATCAGGAAGCTGCGCATCACATACTCGCCGATCACGGCGAGCACGGAAAGCAGGACCAGGAAGGTCACCGCGATCGAGTTGAGGATCAGGCCCGGAGTGACCTCCCTGAGGAACGACCCCGGCACCGTCCAGGCGAGCGCGATCCGAACGGCGAAGAGCACGGCCAGCCCGAAGCAGACCAGCGACACGAGCTGGAACGGCCGCTCGGAGATCCCCACCAGATGATCCATGTAGAAGCCGAGGAGCTTGCGGAAGGTCCAGCCCGAGCTCCCGTACTTTCGCTCGTGGTGGGTCACGGGAACCTCGCTGCAGCGCTGGGCGCGGGAGAAGACGTACGCCGTGCGCCAGGTCTTGAAGGGGCCGAAGTCGAAGGCGCGCACGAGCTCGGCGTCGTAGATCTTGTAGGTGCAGCCGAAATCCGAGAGCTTGTGCCGGGCCACCGTACGCATGACGGCGTTCGCGATCTTCGAGGGGACCTTGCGCAGGAGCGAGTCCTTGCGGTCCTTGCGGTAGCCGCTGACGATGTCGTAGCCCTCGTCGAACTTCGCGACGAGGAGCGGCAGCTCCTCAGGGTCGAGCTGCAGATCGCTGTCCATCACCACGATTGCCTTGCCGCGGGCGTGCGTCATGCCGGCGGTCATCGCGTTCACCTGCCCCGAGTTGCGGTAGAGATCGATGACGGTCGTGACGCGCTCGTCGGCGGCGAAGTAACCCTTCAGCTTCTCGAACGTGCGGTCCGTGCTCCCGTCGTTGACCATCACCAGCTCGTAGGAGCGACCGAGCGACTCGGCGGAGGCCCGCAGGCGCGTGTAGAACTCGTCGATGCTCCTCTCTTCGAAGTAGCAGGTGACGACGATGCTCAACTCGGGCTCAGTGGACACCGTGCAGCTCGGCGATCAGGGCGCAGATCCGCTCGACCGTCTCCGGGTCCAGGGAGCCGTAGAGCGGCAGGCAAAGGATGCTCGCGGTCACGCGCTCGGCGACCGGTAGGTTCTCCGGCTGCGCCGAAGGGAGGGAGGAGTAGGAGGGGTAGTGGCTGCAGAGCGGGTGGAAGTACTTGCGGGCCACGACGTTGAAGAGTCCCAGAGCCTCGTGCAGCTCGTCCCGCGTCATGCCGAACGCCTGCTCATCCACGAGGACCGTGAAGTAGGCGTAGTTGTGGTCCACGCCGGGGCGATCCTCCTGGAAGGTGAGGCCCGGGACGGCCCGCAGGCGCTCGCGGTAGATGCCGGTCAGTCGCCCGCGGGCGTCGATCTCCGCATCGAGCCCCTCGAGCTGCAGCAGGCCCAGGGCCGCCTGGAGCTCGTTCATCTTGCCGTTGATGCCCGGACCGATCACCGTCTCCTCGTCCGCGATGCCGAAGTTCTTCAGGTAGTCGACGCGGACACGGTCGGATTCGGTGCGCGACACCACCGCGCCGCCCTCGGCGGTGGTGAAGAGCTTCGTGGCGTGGAAGCTGAGGACGGAGCAGTTTCCCCACTCGAGAATCGACTCGCCGCTCAGCCTGACACCCATCGTGTGCGCGGCGTCGTAGATCACGACCAGCCCGTGACGATCCGCGATGGCCTGGATCGCGTCGACGTCGCACGGATACCCGAACACGTGCACGGGGAGGATGGCGCGCGTCTCGGGGCCGATCGAGCGCTCGATGCGCGCGGGATCGAGCGTGAAGTCTCGCCCCTCGATGTCACAGAAGACCGGTCGCACGCGGTTCCAGTGCAGGGAGTGCGCGGTCGCGGGGAACGTGAAGGGCGTGGTGATCACATCGCCGCTATTGATGCGCGCCGCTTGCAATGCCAGGAGCAGCGCCACGGTCCCGTTGCAGCACAGGCTCAGGTGCTCGACGCCGAGGTACTCACGCAGCGCCTGGCGCAGCTCGGCGTGCAGCACCCCGTCGTTCGTGAGCCGGGCGCTCTCCCACGCGGGGGCGAGCCGGCGCTGGAAGTCCTCGAGCGGGGGCAGCGTGGGGCGCGTCACATAGATCGGCTGGTCGAAGCGATGGCGCGGAATCAGGGACTGGAGCCGGCTGTGTCTCGTCGTTCGCACTCCCGGGGAGGATAGCGCCGGCGCACCCGCGTCGGAAGCGTAGCCGTTGACGGGCCGGGGACGCGCCGCGGATACTCTCCCAGGCCTCGGGGTCGAGAGACGTTGCAAGAGCGAATCCCCGTCAGAGCGCGCCTGTGGGACGTGTTCGTACGCGTCATCGGCGTCAACGGCCAGAAGAAGCGCGCGATCCGCCGCTTCGTCAAGGGGCCGGGCAGAGTCCTGGAGATCGGCTGCGCGACGGGGAACGTGGCCGGCGTGTTCCGCGACTTCGACTACGTCGGCGTCGACGTCGATGCGGCCTGCATCGCGCTCGCCGCGCGCAAGCACCGCCGAGCGAACTGCGAGTTCCATCGCCTGGACGTCCTCCGCGACGAGCTCCCCTTCGCCAGCGCCTTCGACTACGTGCTCATCTCCCACACGGCTCACCACCTCGCCGACGACTACCTCGGCCGGCTGCTCGAGAAGGGCGCGGAGATCCTCCGGACCGGAGGCGAGCTGGTGCTGTTGGACATGCTGCGACCGGAGCCGGACGAGCCGTTCAACCGACAGTTCTACTTCAAGCTCGACCGCGGGGAGCACTTCCGCAGCCGGTCGGAGCTGGAGGACATGTTCTCCAAGGCGACCTGGTTCGAGGAGGTCCGCGTGCACGTCGTCAGGACCACCAAGCTCGGCATCCGCGTGATCGATCAGGTCGTGATCTGCGCCCGCAAGAAGCCGCCCGATCGGCCCTGGCCTGACGGCTCCTAGCGGCCACTTTTCCGTCGCCCCCGATCCCGGGGCGGCAGGTAGACGAAGAAGGCCGACACCAGCCTGCGTGCCCAGCGCTCGTGGAACGCGGTGAGCCACGGCTCCTCGAAGGTGACCCTCCACGGTCGATACCCGTGCTCCCGGAGCATGTCCGCGATGCGGTTCACGCATTCGTGCTTCCCGCGGTCGACCTGGCTGATGACGAACACCACCGGCTCGAGCTCGCGCGTTCGTTCCACGATGCCCGCGCATCCGTCCAACCCGGTCGCCAGGCGGATCAGCTCGTCGCTCAGCTCTTGTGAGCCGACCTTCAGTCGCAGGAAGGGATAGGGCGAGCGCAGCTCGTCGAAGATGTAGAACTCCTCGGCCGCGATGCAGGCAAGCGTCGCTCCCGGTCCAGCCTGCTCGAGGACAGCGCGCGAAATGGCGATCTGCTCGGTCAGCGTCGTCTTCGAGGAATAGGAGGGGACGTCGGCCAGTCCGTACGCGCCCGTCAGGAGCAGGGCCGCTGCGGCGAACGCGCGCGCCAGCCGGGGGCCCGCTGCGACTCGCGCGCGCGCGCCGATCCAGCTCGCCGCCGCATGAGCGAGCCAGCCTGTCCAGAACCCCAGTAGCCAGAGGAACGGCAGCGCGTCGGGGTAGTAGTCGAAGCTGTAGGCGTTCCACGCCGCCCAGGCGAGGGTCGCCAGGGGCACCCCGCCCAGTCGCGGATGCAACCAGATGCGCACGGCGCGGGGCGCTCCGCGGCGGATCGTGCGCGCGGCGAACCACAGGATCCCCAGGCCCGTCGACACGACGAACGCGGCCTCGTCCAGCCTCAGGAGGTAGTTCAGCCACAGGGTAGGGCTCTCCGCAGCCGCGGCCGCGCGCGCCTTGCCGAGCATGACGAAGGTGATCCGCCAGCAGGCCTGCCAGCCGCCCGTCGCCGTCAGGTAGACCGCAACCGGGAGGATGCCCAGCAGCACGCCCAGCCCGAACCGCCCGACGGTCGCAGCCAGCGAGCGCCGGCCGGCTCGGACGGTCTGGATCAGATAGACGAACGCGACCGGGGCGAACGGCTGCCAGCACGTGGTTCCGAGCGCGCAGGCGAGCCCGAGCCGAACGAAGCGGCGGCGCTGCAGGGAGTAGCAAGCGATCAGCCCGAAGAAGAGGACCAGGACTTTGGGCTCGAGCCCCGAGACCGTGTAGCGAGCCAGGATGGAGATCCCGCACAGAACCAGGCCCGCGAGAACCCCGGCCCAGGCGCGTCCGCTGGCGCGGCGCGTGGTCGCATACGTCAGCACGACGCTCGCCGCGACGACCAGCACGGCGAGGTAGCGGGGAGCCACGTAGGTGGGCACTCCCAGCCAGAGGCCGATCCACATCGCCCCCGCGCCGACGATCGGCCCCAGCGGCAGGTAGTTGAACAGCGACGTCGCGTAGATAGACTCGCCGCGCAGCACGGTCTGCCCGAGGTACACGAAGAGAGCGCGGTCTCCGAAGATCGGCGTCTCGTCGAGGTCGTACGCGAAGAGGACGAGGATCGTCGCCGCGACGAGACCGATCGCGTGCATTCTCCTGGAGGAGATCAGCCCCGTCAGCCGGCTCATGGGCATCACCGATGCGACGGTCCCGCAGCCGGACTGCCCTCTCGGTCACGCGCGACGTTCACCCCGCGGATCATACCAGTGGGAAAGGGCCGTTCCCTTGACCGGCTCTTCGCAGGATGCTCGAATCATCGATCGCCCCAAGAAAGCCGGGCGCCACTCGCCCCCTGCCGGGATGGCGGAATTGGTAGACGCGATGGACTCAAAATCCATTTCCCTCACGGGAGTCGGGGTTCGAGTCCCCGTCCCGGCACCACGACCCGCTCCGTGAGCGCCGCGACCGATCCCCTCGCGGAGCTGGTGCTGCCCGCGCTCCTGCACAAGCTCGGCAACCATACGCAGCTGCTCGCGAACCTGAACACACTGCTCGGGATCGAGGGCGGCGCGGAGCTGGCGCTGGCGCGCGGCGAGGACCTCGTGCGCGCGTCGAGCTCGGTGCGCGAGCTCGGCTGGGTGATGGCAGCGCTCGCGTCCGCTTGCGGCGCCGACATGATGCTCGCGCGGCGCGAGCGGTCTGGGCTGCGCGTGCTCGCGGCCTTCGTGCAGGAGGCGCTGCGGCGCAAGCTGCGCGACCTGCACCTGCCGCGAGAGCCGCTGCCCGATCTCGCGCCCGCGGCGGCGGGCGGCTGGGAGGTGCCCTGGGCTCTCTGCACCCTCGCGTGCGAGCGGGCGCTCGGCGGGCCGCCGGGCACCGCGGTCGACGTGGGCTGCGAACGCGGCGCCCCCCGCGGCTGGTCGCTCTGGGTCGCCGGAGGGGTGCGCGCGGAGGCGGGCGAGGAGCGCGTGCGAGCGTGGCTCCCCGGCGCCGAGGTCGAATCGAGCCCGGAGCGGACGACCCTCGCGCTCCCGGACGCGTGGCTCTCGCCCGCGCCCGCGGCATGAGGTTCTGGCGGCGACGCGAGCGCGAGCCGCGCGCGCCGCCCCAGGCGCTCGGCGACCCCGCGCGCGTCGCGGAGGTCGAGGCGCTGCTCTCCGAGCTGCGGCCGCTCTTCCGCGCCGACGGCGGCGACATGCGCGTGGTGCGCGTCACCGACGAGGGGCGCGTCGAGCTGCGCACGATCGGCGCGTGCCACGGGTGCGCGGTCAGCTCGCTGACGCTCCAGGGCGCGATCGCCCCGCGACTGCGCGAGCGCTGCGCGTGGTTCCGTGGCCTCGTTGCCGCCCCATGACCGAACTGCATGGGTTCGCTGTTGATCAACAGCGAACCCATGCAGTTCCGAAAGCGCGCCGGCCGGCGGAGGGGCCGGTCGGCGCGCGATGGCGCAATGCCAGGGGAGGAGAGGAGAAGAAGAGTCAGTTGAGGACGGCCGTCGACGTGCCGCGCACGCGCCCGGCGGCGTCGAGGACCGCGAACTGGAATCCTAGCTGGCCGTGCAGGTGGCCGGGATCGAAGTAGCGGAACTCGGCCGTTCCGCTCGCGTCGGTGGGCAGGAGGAAGGGCATGCGCCGCAGGCGCGAGACGGCGAACGCCGAGTGGAACGGGAAGCCCAGGCCGAGGTCGAGCACGAGCTCGCCCGCGTGGAAGTCGCGCGCGGCACCGAAGAGCAGCACCACCGAGGCGCTCGGGTGCGCATCCTCCACCGTGAGCGTCTTCGCGGCCGGTCCGCTCGTCGGTCCCGCCAGCGTGGTCGTCGGGCGGGCGGGAGCGACGCCGGCGATCTCCGACGCGAACGTCGAGAAGTCGGTCGCGAGGACCTTCAGCGTAACGCCGGCGGGCTGGAAGGCCTGGAACGTCGCGGCGCCCGCGGCGACGTCGAACAGCTCGAGGTTCGAGAGGAAGCGCGTTCCCGAGAGCACGACGTCGCGCTGCGCGCCGATCGCGCCGATCGCGCCGAGGTCGACGACGCGCGAGGCCCCCGAGCCCGCGTTCTCGGCGAGCAAGAGGTGCCGCGAGCGCGGAGCGACCTCGAGCGCGCTGCCGCCGTCGAGGCCGGCGGCGAAGAGCAGCGCGTCGCTCTCGTCGAGGAGCGCGCCGCCGTCGATCTGCGCGCGCGTCCAGCGCAGGACGTCGGTGCTCCCCGGGTCCGCCGGAAAATCGATGTCCTGCGTGGCGTAGTAGAGATCGCCCACGGCGTCGAGGGCGATCGGCCCCGAGGGGCCGTCGACCAGCGCGACCTGGCGGAACGCGCCGCTGGCGAGCTCGAGCCGGAAGAGGTCATTCGTCCCGAAGGCCGTGCGCGCGGCGCTCACGAAGACCGAGCCCGCGTCCAGCGGATCGAAGGCCGCGTCGTAATTGAAGGCGAGGTTCGCGACGAAGCGCACCCCGCCGCCCGCGAGGTCGACCGTGAAGAGATCCCCGCTCGAGCTCTCGCCGGCGAGCGCGAAGCTCTGCGTCGGGTCGAGGAGCGCGAAGCTCGGGAACACGAAGCCCGGCAGGCTCCCGAGCACCAGGAGCAGCCCGCCGGCCGCGTCGTAGAGCTCGAAGTGCTGGCCGTCGAAGAGGAACACGCGCCCGTCGTCGAGCGTCGCGTACGCGCCGCCCGCGCCGGGCACGGGCGTGAAGCCCGCGAGCTCGAAGCCGGGGGCTGCCGCTTCCTGGGCGAGGGGAGTGGGGGAGAGCGCCGCGCACACGAGCGCGGCGGCCGAGAGGCGCTGGAGCATGGGGAGGTCCTTCCGTTCAGTTCCACGTGAACGTTCCGGCCGCGGCAGGCGCGGCGGGCGCGGGACCATCCCGGCTCCCGGAGAGCGCACGACCTTTGCACCGAGGCCGAAGTCAGCTCGGGCGCGCAGCGGGTTTCCTGACTCGTCACGTCGAGCGCCTCTCCAGCCTTCCCGGGGATCACCCCAGTGACCGGGATCCCTGCGCCCGCCGTCGGCGACGACGGCGCGGTGCGGACTCCCGAGGGAGAGGACCCATGCGACACACAGTGGCGGGACCGTGCAGGATTCCGACCTGCTTCCCCTGGTGCGTGCCCTTCAAGTTGTCAGCCGCGCCAGGCTAGGAGCCCGCCGTCGGGCTGTCAACGCACCCCGTCGTCGCCCGCAGGCGAGCCGCCCTCGCCCTCGCCCACGTCGCGGAACAGCTCCCCGTAGAAGCGCTCGGCGGCACGCGCGTCGACCAGGATCCGGCCCTTGGTCGTCATCGCGTCGAGGAGCTGCGCGCTGCGCGAGCCGCGCAGCGTCTCCACCGACCATTCGCGCGCGGGCAGCGTGCACAAGAGCACGAGGAGCGCGGAGTGCAGGACGACGCCCGTCAGCGCGCCGGCCATCCCGCCGCCGACGCGGTCGATCAGGCCGAGCTGCAGCGTCTCGAGGGCGCGCTTGCCGATCATCCCGAAGACGCTCGCGACGACCAGGCCCGCGAGGAAGAGCGTCAGCCACAGCGCCCCCCCCACGAGCAGCGGGGAGAGCTCGTGGAAGCGCTCCTCCAGGGCTGGGGAGAACCGCGGGGTCAGGCCGCGGGCGAGCATCACGGCCGCCAGGACGCCGAGCAGCCGGATCACTTGCCACCAGAGCCCGCGCCAGACGCCCAGGACCAGGAACAGTAGCACGATCAGGAGGCCGACCTGGTCGACCCAGGGCAAGCCGCCGAGCAGGACCTCGGGGCTCGAGGCGGCTTCCTGGGGGTTGGGGGTCGCGAGCATGGCCACGGTGGCGCGCTGCCGTCCGCGCCCAGCTCCTTTCTACGCCGCGCGCGGCGTCCGGAAAAGGGCACCGCCGCGGGGATGTGCGCGCAACTTGCGAGACGGGCCCGGGGGCCCAGGGCTACACTCGATCCGACATGACCACCGACGTCGCGGCGATCGACGCGGCCCTCGAGGCCTTCCTGGGGCTGATCCAGGACGAGCCCGCGCTGCGGGCGGAGTTCGCGGCGAGCGTGGGCGAGTTCTTCCACGGCGCGCCGCCGGCCGGAGACGCGGGTGAGACGCTGCTCGCGGCGCGCCGCCACCTCGAGTGGTTCGTCCTGGAGCGCCACAGCCCCGAGCTGCGCGGCACGGCGATCGAGCGGCGCTTCGATGCCTGGCGGACGCGCGTCGGACCCGGGCTCGAGCCGGGTGGCCACGCGCTCCGGGAGTCCATCACGGGCATCTTCGAGGTCGGCGACGTCGATCCCGGCGGCGCGTGGCTGCGCGACGTCACCGGCTTCGGCGAGTTCGCGATCGTCGCGACCGAGACGACCGCCCTCCTGCGGCCGGGGGACCTGGCCGTCGGCCGGCTGTTCCCCGTCGACGGGGCGTCGATGTACCTCTCGCGGGGAGCGGGGATCTTCCGCGCGCTGGGCGTCAAGGATGCGCTCGAGGGCGACCTCGCGCGCATCCGCGCCGAGCAGTCGCGCCAGGTGCTGCGCGTGTCGCAGCTCGAGCTCGAGCGCATGTTCTGGGGGCGGCTGCGGCGCGCGGCCGGCGATCCGGTGGGGGATGCGCGCCGGCTGCTCGTCTCCGCCGGCCTCTCGCACGGGCAGGTCGACGCCGTCCTCGAGCAGCTGCGCGCCGAGCCGTTCGACACCACGCGCGTCGTCGTCGGCGTGGGCGACGTCCTGTCCGAGATCCTGGACGACCTCGCGTTCGAGACGGAGATCGACCTCGACGCGGCCCGGCGGCTCCTGAGCGAGGCGTGGTACTCGCTGCACGAGCGGCCGGGAACGCCCGACGTCCGCTCGCGACCCGCCGCGGACGTCGCGCCCGTCGGCCGCGCGGCCGACGGGCGCGCGGACGTCGAGCGCGCGCTCGCGGAGTTCGACCGCGGGCGGGCGGAAGGCGGCGACCTCGAGACCCTGTTCCGCGAGCTCGAGCGCCAGCTCGACCTCGACGACGAGGGCGAGCCCGGCGACGACGACGAGCCCGAGGCGCCGCTCGCCTTCCAGGGGGCCGTGCCGGCGATGGTCGAGGAGTTCCTGTGGGAGCAGCGCGCCAAGAGCACCGCGAGCGCCGGCGGCGCCGAGCGCGCGCAGCGCTTCTCGATCCTCGAGAAGCTCGGCCGTTTCGGCGAGCCGCTGGGCGCCTTCGAGGACCTCGACGCCCGGGCCCTCTTGCGCTTCACGGCGCTCTGGCTGCACGAGCACGACGAGCTTTCGAGCGCGCGCGAAGCGCGCGAGCTCGTCGAGGCGCTCGAGGCGTTCTGCACCTGGGCGGAGGACGCGCAGGGCGTGCCGCTGCGCACGTCGTTCGGCGAGACCCTCACGCGGCTCTCGGCCGCGCTGCCGCGCATGGCGCGCGCCAACCGCTTCCGCGTGCGGCTGGAGCCGAGCGGCCCCGGGGACCTGTTCGAGCTGACGCACGTCGACCTGCCGGGCGCGGCGCGCGCGACCGGCGCGGACGGCGAGGCGCGCCGGCTGACGCTCGATGCGCAGGTGCTCGCGCACCTCGCTCCGGGCGATCGAGTGCGCGGCGAGGTCGACCTGCACGGGCAACTGGTCGTGTACTGCTGCTACCCGCCGCAGGTCGCCGAGCTCGTCCCGAGCCGCGGGAACAACGGCTGAGGCCGGCGTCCCGGGGACCGGGCGCTCACCGCGCCTGCGTCGCCGGGATCTGCACCTCCGCGATGAGATCGGCGGGGCGCCTGGCGCTCGCGGGCGGCACGAGGTAGATCTCGCGCACGGGACCGGCGAGCGCCCAGCCCTGCTGCTCGAGGTACGCGAAGAGCCCCGGGTAGCTGCGCGGAACCTCCGGGTACGGGCCGGCGACAAGGCCGTAGACGACCGTGACGCTCGGCAGCACGTCGTAGCCCAGCGGAGTCGCCGCGTCGACCGGCCGGTCGACGGGCGCGCACACGCGGGCGCGCAGCTCGGCGCTCGGCACCACGCCCGGGTCGTCGAAGAAGAGCGCGAACGGCGGCCCGGCCGCGCGCAGGCGCTGCGCCTGCATCTCGCGCAGCAGCACCGGGATCAGCGGGCCGACCTCGGTGTAGCTGCCCGCGTGCTCGAGGAACACGTAGGGCTGGTCGAGGCGCTGCTTCCAGGCCGGGTGCACCGGCTCGCCGACCGCCGACACCGCGAACTCGGTGAAGGCGGGCGCCCGGTGCGCGGGAATCGATCGCGGGCCCGGCGCGATGCAGCCGACGGACAGGAGGCAGAAAGCGAATCCACGCGGGTCCATCGGCCGTTCTCCAGCGCTTCCATCGGCTCGCGCGGCGGCGGACCGAAGGGGCGCGACCCGCGCGTCCCGCTCCCGGGAGGACCGCCTGCCGCGGGGGCCGCGTCGCGCCCGGCGTCCTCGGCGGGGGGTCGACCCGCCTCGGTGTCGGATAATGTACGTTATGTTGCGTTCAACACGGCGGCACCCCGATTCCACCCCGGGCCCGCTTTTGGCTATCGTGCGCGGGTGGACTCCGCCCTGGACGCGCACGCCAAGGCCCCCAGCGAGGGCCTCCGGTCGCAGGGCCTGTACTTCGAGGACTTCGAGGTCGGGCTCGTCCTGACCTCGCCGCGGCGCACCGTGACGGAGTCGGACATCGTGCGGTTCGCCGGGCTCTCGGGCGACTTCCACCCGCTGCACACCGACGAGGAGTACGCGCGGCGCACCGCGTTCCGCGGTCGCATCGCGCACGGGCTGCTCGTGCAGTCGATGTCGACGGGCCTCGTGATGCAGACGGGAGTCTTCCACGGTACTCTGGCCGCGCTCGAGTCGATGGTCGTGCAGTACCGGGGACCCGTGCGTCCGGGCGATACGATCTCGACGCGGCTCGAGGTCGTCGAGCGCCAGACGCCGCCGAACCGCAAGCGCGGCTGGGTGCGGCTCGTGAGCCGCGTGGAGAACCAGCGCGGCGAGTGCGTCATCGAGGGCGAGTGGCGCACGATCCTGATGCGCCGGGTTCCGGGCCCCGGGCAGGGAGAGTGAGCCGGCGATGGCCAAGAAGAACTGCTTCATGAACAAGGAGCGCCCCTGCGACCTGACGTGCAAGGCGGCGTTCGAGGTCGACGATCCGGTGGACAACGTCGACTGCCACTTCATCTGGCTCGCGTACCACTTCGGCGAGGGCCTCTTCGACGTGCGCCGGATGGTGGAGTCGGGCTGGGGTCCGGGCGGGCCCGCGCCCAGCCCCCCCGCCAGCGGCGGATCCCCCGGTCCGCCGGGCTCGCCGCCCGGCCCGAAGGGGCCCAAGGGCTTCTCGTCGAACTGATCGTCCGCGCCGACGTCTGCGCGGTGCGGGCGCGGCTCACGCGCCGCCGGGGACCACGAGGCGCCCGACGGATGGCGCCTCGCCGGGCCCCGGCCAGTCGAGGACGAGCAAGCCGCAGGGCGGGATGTCGAGCCGGACGGCGCGCTCCAGCGAGAGACCCAGCAGCGAGCACGCGGCCGCGCGCAGCACCCAGCGGTGCGCGGCGATCGCGACGCTCGCTCCAGGATGCCGCGCGCCGAGCTCCTCGAGCGCGGCGCTCACGCGCCGGGCGAGCTCCTCGAGCGTCTCGCCGCCCGGCGGGGGCTGCGCCCCGCCGCGCTCCCAGAAGCGCCGCCAGGCGCCGGGGTGGCGCGCCTCGAGCTCGTCCTCTCCCAGGCCCGACCACTCGCCGCGGTGGATCTCGCGCAGGCGCGGTTCGCGCACGAGCGGCGGCGCCGCCCCGTCGGCCGCGCTCCGCGCGACGAGCTCGCGCGCGAGGTAGTCGGCGCGCTCGAGACCCGACGAGACGACCAGCGCAAGGGGCTCCCGCGCCAACCGCTCGGCCGCTCGCCGCGAGCCCGCGCGGCCCTCCTCGGAGAGCGGCACGTCGAGGTCCCCGTAGATGCGCTCCGGCCAGGGCTGCGCCACGCGACCGTGGCGGATCATGATGAAGCGCGTCGTCAAGGCTCGTGGTGGGATCCGGGCAGCGTCCCGAGTTCGCCCGCGCCGGCGTTGTGCCGGGCGGTGCCGGAGGCTAGGTTCCGCGGGGCGCAGTGCCAAGCTCGGAGCGCCTTCTCTCGCTCCCGCCCCCCCCACGACGACGCCCCACGACGACCGGAGGCCCGTTCGCATGTTGAGTTGGGTCGGCCGCTTCCTCTCCTCGTCCATCGGCAAGAAGGCCGCCATGGCGCTGACCGGCCTGGGGCTCGTCGGGTTCCTCGTCGTGCACCTGCTCGGCAACCTGACGCTGTACGCCGACGACACGGGCGAGGCGTTCAACCACTACGCCGAGACGCTGGAAGCGAACCCGTTCCTGCCCGTGGCGGAGATCGGCCTCGCCCTGCTCTTCGCGGCCCACATCGCGCTCGCGGTGCGGGTGACGGCGGAGAACCGCGAGGCGCGCCGTCAGGGCTACCGCTTGCGCGCGAGCATGGGCGAGCGCACGCTCGCGTCGGCGACGATGATCGTCACGGGCGTTATCGTGCTCGTCTTCCTCGTGGTCCACGTCGCCGACTTCCGCATCCCCAAGCTCTTCGGGCGCATCGACGACCTCGCCGCGGCGGTCAAGCTGCGCCTCGCCTCGCCGCTCGGCGCGGGCATCTACCTGGTCGGGGTCGGCGCGCTGGGCATCCACCTCGCGCACGCGTTCAAGAGCGCGTTCCAGTCCCTGGGCCTGAACCACCCGCGCTTCACGCCGCTGATCGCCAGGACGAGCGTCGCGCTGGCGGTCCTCCTGTTCCTCGGCTTCGTCTCGTTTCCCGTCGTCCTCCTGGCAGCATGAGCGCGACCCTCGAAGCGAAGGTGCCGAGCGGCCCGCTCGCCGAGCGCTGGTCGAAGCACAAGTTCGACCTCGCGCTCGTCAATCCCTCGAACCGCCGCAAGTTCAAGGTCCTGGTGGTCGGGACGGGGCTCGCCGGAGGCTCGGCCGCCGCGAGCCTGGCGGAGATGGGCTACGAGGTGCTCGCGTTCTGCATCCAGGACAGCCCGCGCAGGGCGCACTCGATCGCGGCCCAGGGCGGCATCAACGCGGCGAAGAACTACAAGAACGACGGCGACAGCGTCTTCCGGCTCTTCTACGACACCGTCAAGGGCGGCGACTACCGCGCGCGCGAGGCGAACGTCCACCGCCTGGCCGAGGTCTCCAATCAGATCATCGACCAGTGTGTCGCGCAGGGCGTGCCCTTCGCGCGCGAGTACGGGGGCCTGCTCGACAACCGCTCCTTCGGCGGAGCGCAGGTCGCGCGCACGTTCTACGCGCGCGGTCAGACCGGCCAGCAGCTGCTCCTGGGCGCGTACGGGGCCATGCTGCGGCAGGCGGCGAGCGGGCGCCTGACGCTGCTCCCGCGGCGCGAGATGCTCGACGTCGTCGTCGTCGACGGAATGGCGCGCGGCATCGTCACGCGCGACCTCGTGACCGGCGCGTACGAGCGCTGGGCGGGCCACGCGGTGCTCCTGTGCACCGGGGGGTACGGCAATGTCTTCTACCTCTCGACGAACGCGAAGACGAGCAACGTGACCGCCGCCTGGCGCGCCCACAAGCGCGGCGCGTTCTTCGCCAACCCCTGCTTCACGCAGATCCACCCGACCTGCATCCCCGTCTCCGGACACTACCAGTCGAAGCTCACCCTGATGAGCGAGAGCCTGCGCAACGACGGGCGCGTGTGGGTCCCGCGGACGAAGGGCGACTCGCGCCCCGCCGCCGCGATCCCCGACGCGGAGCGCGACTACTACCTCGAGCGCAAGTACCCGAGCTTCGGGAACCTCGTCCCGCGCGACGTCGCCTCGCGCAGCGCGAAGGACGTGTGCGACGAGGGCCACGGAGTCGGCGCGACCGGCCAGGCCGTCTACCTCGACTTCCGCGACGCGATCGCGCGCGACGGCGCGGAAACGATCCGCGCGCGCTACGGCAACCTGTTCGAGATGTACGAGCGCATCACCGCCGAGGACCCCTACCGCGTGCCGATGCGCATCTACCCGGCGGTGCACTACACGATGGGCGGCCTGTGGGTCGACTACAACCTGGAGAGCACGATCCCGGGGCTGTTCGTCCTGGGCGAGGCCAACTTCTCCGACCACGGCGCGAACCGGCTCGGGGCGAGCGCGCTCATGCAGGGCCTCGCCGACGGTTACTTCATCGTGCCGGCGACGATCGCGAGCCACCTCGCGGGCCGCCGCCTCGCGCCGGTGGACACGGGTCACGCCGCCTTCGCCGAGTCGCACGAGGCCTCGCGCGCGCGCCACGCACGGCTCCTGGGCGTGCGCGGCTCGCGGACCGTCGACAGCTTCCATCGCGAGCTCGGCCGCATCTGTTGGAACCAGTGCGGCATGGCGCGCAGCGCGGGCGGCCTGCGGGACGCGATCGAGAAAGTGCGCGCGCTGCGCGAGGCGTACTGGCAGGACGTGCGCATCCCGGGCGAGCCCAACTCGCTCAATCCCGAGCTCGAGCACGCCGGCCGCGTGGCCGACTTCCTCGAGTTCGCCGAGCTGATGGCGCGCGACGCCCTGGAGCGCAATGAGTCGTGTGGAGGCCACTTCCGCGAGGAGCACCAGACCGCCGACGGCGAGGCGCGGCGCGACGACGCGCGCTTCTGCCACGTGGCCGCGTGGGAGTGGACGGGCGAGGGCGAGCCCGCCGAGCGCCATCGCGAGGAGCTCGCGTTCGAGGCGGTCTCCCTGAGCACGAGGAGCTACAGATGAGCGCGGCGCACGCGGGCGGCGACATGAAGGTGACCCTGCACGTCTGGCGCCAGGCGCGGGCCGCGGCCGAGGGCGCCTTCGAGACCTACGGGCTGGCGGTCAGCCCGGACATGTCGTTCCTCGAGATGCTCGACGTGCTCAACGAGGAGCTCGTGCTCGACGGCCGCGACCCGGTGGCCTTCGACCACGACTGCCGCGAGGGCATCTGCGGCACGTGCAGCCTCGTGATCGACGGCCAGCCCCACGGCCCGCACCGCGAGACGACGACGTGCCAGCTGCACATGCGCTCCTTCCGGGACGGCGACTCGATCACGGTCGAGCCGTTCCGCGCGGCCGCGTTCCCCGTCGTCAAGGACCTCGTCGTCGACCGCAGCGCCTTCGACCGCGTCCTCGCGGCGGGCGGCTACGTCTCGGTCAACACCGGCTCCGCGCCCGACGCCAACGCCGTGCCGGTCGCCAGGGAGCGCGCCGAGCGCGCGATGGACGCCGCGGCCTGCATCGGCTGCGGCGCCTGCGTCGCGGCGTGCAAGAACGCGGCGGCGATGCTCTTCGTCGGCGCGAAGGTCTCGCACCTCGCGCTCCTCCCGCAAGGCGCTCCCGAGCGCGGGCGGCGCGTGCTGGCGATGGTCGAGCGCATGGACGCGGAAGGCTTCGGCAACTGCACCAACGAGTCGGAGTGCGAGGCGGCCTGCCCCAAGGGGATCGGCGTCGACAACATCGCGCGCCTGAACCGCGAGTACCTCAGGGCGGCGCTGACCGGTGGGGACTGAGCCGCGCGGCGTAGACGTGCAGCGGCGCCCCCTCGCGCTCGGTCTTCGCGCGCAGCTCGGCGAGCCCCGCGCCCGGCGTGCCGCGGGCCAGGTGCACCTCGGACACCGCCGAGCTGCGCCAGCGCTGCAGGGCCCTCTCGGGCGTCGCGAGCCCGATCGCCGGCGTGCCGCGCGCCGAGAGCGCCGCGACGCGCCGCGCGCGACGCCGGCCGTCGCCGTCGACGACGAGCGCCAGCGGGCCGTCGGCGCCGGCCGGGAGGCGCACGCGCACGCGCGTCCCGCGTCCGGGCGCCGAGGCGACCTCGAGCTCGGCCGAGAGCCGCTCCGCCACGGCGAGCAGCGAGGAGCCGCCGAACCCCGTGCCGCCCGAGCGGCTCGCGCCGCCCGAGAACAAGGCCCGGACCCCGGCGGCATCCATCCCGCGGCCGGCGTCCTCGACGCCGAGCTCGACGCAGCCGTCAGCGGCGCGCCGCCCCTCGAGGCGCACCTCTCCCCCATCGAAGGACGCCTCGACGGCGTTCGTCACGAGGTTGCGCACGAGCCGCGCGAGCTCCTCGGGATCCACGTGCACGCGCAGCCGCACCGGACAGCGCACGAGGACGCGCGCGCCGCGCCTCGCGCTGCGCGCCACCGCGGCCGACTCGCGTGCGGCCTGCATCAGCACGGTGCGCAGGACGAGCGGCTTCGGGCGCGGCTCGGGCTCGGCGTCGAGCAGCGTCTGGGCAGCGATCTCGCGCGCGCTCGCGAGCACGTCGTCGAGCTCGTCGAGGAAGCCGCCGCGCCCGGCGCTCGCCGCCGCCCGCCGGCACAGGAGCCCGGCGAGGGTGAGCTGGTTGCGCAGGTCGTGGGCCGCGGCGGCCGCGCGCCGGCCCGCCGCGAGCTCGCGCGCGCTCGCGGCCCGCGCCGCGCCCGCGGCGAGCCGGGCGTCGAGCCGCGCGAGCAGGTCGGCCCACGCGACGAGCGCCCCCGCCGGCGCCGCACCGGGGCGACCGAGGACGAACAGCACGCCGCCATCGCGCGCGCGCGCGTAGTGCGCGGCCCAGCCGTCCTCGGGCGCGCGCACGGCGCCCGGGGCCCACGGCCGCTCGACGCAGCGCTCGCGCCCGGGCGCGAGGCGCCGGGCGAGGCCGAGGTCGCAGGTGCGCAGGGCCGCGCGCGGGCCCGAGGCGTGCGGACCGGGGCGCGCGCCGCCGTCCGGGATCCAGGCCAGGGCTCGAGCCGCGAAGCGCTCGCGCAGCCCGGCGAGCAGCGGCGCGAGCCCGCCGCGCGCGGAGCCCTGCGAAGCGGCGAGCTGCGCCACGACGAGCTCGATGCCGGCCTCTCGCGCCACGGCGCCAAGTCTGCCGCCGGCGCAGGGGCCGAGGAAGGGTCCGGTAGCGCCGGAGGATCGCCGGACCCGACGGCCCGGGGGACTCCGGGGGGACGGTCGTGCTACGCGCGCGAAACACCGCTCGACGCGCTCGGCCCGCCGTCCGGGGCCGGGACGCCCCCCTTGCAGCCCTTCTCCCCCTGCATTGCCCCCGCGGGCGGTCGGTCCCTATCATGGAGCCGCCCGCAGGCAGGTGGCACGAGCCTTGCTTTCGTGGGAGGGCGAACCCGTTCCGTTCGGACCGGACGCTCCTGGTCACCGATCCCAGACACCCGAGCCAAGATCATGAAACGTTTGCTCCTACTCGGCGCCCTCTTCGCCGGCTCCGCGCTGTGCTTGCAGGACGTCTCCACCGCCCACGGTGGAACCTACAGGGGCCCCGGCGACACGGTGCCGCCCGGCGGGGGCGGCGGTGGCGGCGGCGGCGGCCCGTCGACTCCCGGACCCTCGGGGCCGAGCGCCCCGGGTCCCGCCGGTCCGAGCAGCCCCGGCGCCTCGACGCCTGGCGCTCCCGGCGCGGGTCCGGGCAACAACAACCCGACGACCGGCGGCGACGCCGGCGCCGCTGACCTGACCCTCTGGCAGTTCTGGTGGGGCTTCAACAAGGAGCCGTACCTGAACCTCAAGAGCAAGATCCACTCCGACAACGTCCAGACCGGAAGCGACGACTTCTTCCTGGGCCTCGGCGAGCAGGACCAGGCCAAGGACAGCCTGCGGCCGACCGACGCGGTGATCCGCGACCAGGTGGTCCCGGCGCTGAAGAAGGCGCTCGAGAAGGAGACGAACAACGACATCGTCACCGGTTGCCTCATCGCGCTGGCGAAGATCGGCGACACCGTCGACGAGAAGGGCAAGTCGGAGTTCGCGGACATCATCACCGGCTTCCTGGACGACTCGAACCAGGAGATCGCGGAGACCGCGGCGGTCGCCCTGGGCATCCTGGGCAACGAGGCCTCGGTGCCGATCCTGGTGAGCCTGATGAAGGACGAGCCGGACGGGCGCAAGAAGGTCGGCAGCACGCAGGTCTCGATCCGCACGCGCGCCTTCGCGGCCTTCGGGCTGGGCCTCCTGGGCTACTCGACCAGCGACAACGCCAAGCGCCAGGACATCGCCGAGGACCTGATCGACATCCTGGAGTCGCCGCACTTCTCGCGGCGCGACATCAAGGTCGGTGCGATGACGGCCCTGGGCCTGACACCGATCGACTACCTGCCGGCGGACGCGACCGTCCCGGCCGACGCGACCGTCGAGGTCCCCGAAGGCGAGAGCAAGAACCGCCAGCACGTGCTCTCGCGCCAGGCCCAGATCGCCTACGTGCTCGACTACTTCGATCCCGAGAAGGAACGCGCGAACAAGGACACGCGCCACTGGTTCGTGCGCGCGCACGCCCCGATCGCGCTCCACCGGCTGCTGAAGGACGCGCCGCTCGAGGCGCAGGCGCTCAAGGAAGCCGCCGTGGCCAAGCTCATGCAGGCGGTCTCCACGCACACCAAGGAGGAGAAGGAGATCCAGATGAGCGCCGCGATCGCGCTCGGCCAGATCGCCGACGCCGACGCCGACCCGATCGACGCGACGATCCGCGCCGAGCTCAAGCGCCTCGTGCAGGACGGCGAGGCCCAGGTGCGGCGCTTCGCGCTCGTCGCGATGGCGCAGGCCGCGGGCCGGGCCGGCAAGGGCGACAATCCGTACGAGGGCCAGACGCAGATCCTCGCGGAGCTGCAGTCGCAGATGAGCAAGGGCAAGTCGGGCCTGCGCCCGTGGGCCGGTCTCGCGCTCGGCGTGCTCGGCCGGGCTCAGATCGATGCCAGCCTGCCCCCCGACAGCAGCTCGGTCATGGCGCTGCGCACGACCTGCGAGAAGGAGAAGAGCCCGAGCGAAGTGGGCGCCTACTGCATCGCGCTGGGCCTTTGCAAGGACGTCGACTCCAAGGACACGCTGCTCGAGCACCTGACCGAGAACTTCGTGGGCTCCGACGACGCGCGCGGCGAGGCGGCCATCGGGCTCGGCCTCATGGAGGACCGCGCCTCGATCGAGCCGATCCAGGAAGTCGTCAAGGGCTCGCAGTACAAGCCCGACCTCCTCAAGCAGGCGGCGATCGCGCTCGGCCTCCTGGGCGACAAGGCCCTCGTGCCCGAACTCGTGCAGATGCTGAAGGAGGCCAAGGGCCTGGCGACCCAGGCGGCGATCTCCTCCGCGCTCGGTGCGATCGGCGACTCGCGCTCGATCGAGCCGCTGATCGAGATGTTGAACGACGACCAGATCACCGAGACGGCGCGCGGGTTCGCGGCCGTAGCCCTGGGCATCGTGTGCGACAAGGAGCCCCTGCCCTGGAACACGAAGATCGCCGTCAACTGCAACTACCGCGCGAACACCGTGACCCTCACGGGTGAGAGCGGCACCGGGATCCTGGACATCCTCTAGGCTTCCTCCGAGAACGACGAGCGCCGCCCGCGCCCCTCATTGTCGGGGCGGGGCGGCGTTTTCTTGGAGCGGCCGCAGGGCGCAGGAAGGCCCCGGCCTCGGCACAGGAGCGACCTCGAGAGCCGGCTCGACGCGCAGGCGAGCTCCTCGAGAACGCGCGCGCCCTCGCGAGCCCGGCGGCCTGCGCCTCCGCGCTCGGGATCGTCGGCGAGGCGCGCTCGCTCGAGCCGCTGCTCGAGCTCCCGGGCGACGAGTGGTCGAAGGCGGGCGGGGGGTGCTCGAGATCCGGTAGCGGACGTGCGAGAGTGCACGCCCCGGTGCCGCGGGCGGCCCCGCAGGCCACCCGCATACCGCCCAGGGAGGCTCCAGCGACCTTCCCCGCGCGGTGGGCATGTGGTTTGCGGCTGCCAGGTCCGCCCGACCGACCTCCGAACCGCGTCCCGCACCCGATGAAGCTCCCGATCCCGCTCGCCGGCCTCCTCGTCGTCCTCGCCCTCGGGCAGGCCTGGGAGCCCGTGCTCGCCCAGGGCGGCGCGAGCCACCGCCCGCCGCCCCCGCCGCAGGACCCGCCGCCCGGCGGCCGCCGCCCCGAGCCGCCCCCCGACTCGCCACCCGATGGCCGCCGGGGCCGCCGGCCCGAGCCGATCCCCGACCCGCCGCCCGAGCCCCCGCCCGGGCCGCCGGGGGCGCCGCCGCGGCCGGGCCCGACCTCGCCACCGGCCCCGCCCCGTCCGGGCGACGCCTCGCCGCCGCCGCGCAATCCGCCGCCCGGTCCCGGCGCGTTCCCGCCCCCGCCTCCCTTCGTCGGCGGGCCCGGGCCGGGCAGCGACGCGCCCGGCGGGATCGGATTCCCCGGCTCGATCGGCCCCTCGACCGGGCTCTTCGACGACCTCGCCCACGAGGACTGGACGCTCTGGTGGCACTACAACCAGGCGCCCTACCTCGATCTCAAGCGGCACCTCTACGCGCGGGCCACGGTCAGCGGCAGCGACGACTTCTTCCTCGGCCACGGCGAGCGCGATCTCGTCCACGACAGCCTGCGGCCCTCCGCGGCGGTCGTCCACGAGCGCGTCGTGCCCGCGCTCCTGGCGGCGCTGCGCCGCGAGCGCAACCCCGAGATCCTGAGCGCGGCGCTCGTCGCGCTCGGCAAGATCGGCGAGGTCGCCGGGGCGGAGCAGGGAGCGCTCGCGAAGGCGATCCGGCCCTTCCTCGCGCGCGGCAACCAGGAGGTGGCGGAGAGCGCCGCGCTGGCCCTCGGCATCCTCGGCAGCGACGCGAGCGTCGCGGTCCTCCTCGACCTCGTGCACGACAGCGAGCGCGGGCAAGAGCTGGTGCGCAGCTCGCGGGTCCCCGAGCGCACGCGCGCGTTCGCGGCGATCGGCCTCGGCCTCGTCGGCCATCGGACGCGCGACGAGCAGCTGCGGCGCGTGATCGCCGCGCACCTGACCGAGCTGCTCGAGGGCCCGAACGATGCGCTGCCCGACGTCAAGATCGCGGCGATCTCCGCGCTCGGGATCGTGCCGATCGAGGTGCGCCCGGACGCTCCGCGGCCGGGCCCGGGCGGCGACGCGCGCTGGGGAGACTCCGACGCGAGCACGCTGCACGTGATCTCGCGCCGCACGCAGATCGCGTACGTGCTGGGCTGGCTGGACCCGCGCGAGGTGCGGCGCGGCAAGCGCCAGTGGCAGGTCCAGGCGCACGCGCCCACCGCGCTCGCGCGCCTGCTCGACGGCGCCCCCGACGGGTTGAAGGAGCCGGTCGTCCGCGCCCTCCTCGCGCGGCTCGAGTACCACGCCGAGGGCCCGGTCGAGCTGCAGCAGAGCTGCGCGCTCGCCCTCGGGGCCGTCGCGGACGCGGACGGCGACGAGCTGGACGCCGAGATCCGCGAACGGCTCGCGGCCGCCATCGGCTTCGCGGACGCGCGCACGCGGCGCTTCGCGCTGATCGCCCTCGCCCAGGCCGGCGGGCGCGCGGGCGCCGGCGGCGATCCCCTCGCGGGCACGCCCGGCTGCACCGAGCTCCTCTTGCGGACGCTCGCGCGCGGCGACGCCGGCCTGCGCCCGTGGGCGGCGCTCGGCGCCGGGGTCCTGGCGCGCTCCCTGCGCGAAGGGGCCGACGCCGGGGACCCGGCGGGGGTTTCGGCGTCGCTGCTCGCCGCGACGCGCGACGCGCGCCGTCCGAACGAGATCGGGGCGTACGCCCTGGGCCTGGGCCTCTTGCGCGACCCGCGCGGCGGGCCGCTGCTCGTCGACAAGCTGCGCGATTTCTCCGCCGACGACGTGCTCGGACACCTCTCGATCGGCCTGGGCCTCTTGCGCGAGCGCACCGCGATCGCGCCGATCACCGAGCTCGTCCGCGACTCCGAGTACCGCCCCGAGCTCCTGGCCCGGGTGGCGGTCGGGCTCGGGCTCCTGGGCGACAAGGACGTCGTCGGGGAGCTCCTGGAGATGCTGCGCGGCGCGCGCAGCACCGCGAGCCAGGCCTCCTGCGCCCGCGCCCTCGGCATCGTCGGGGACGTGCGCTCGCTCGACGGCCTGCTCGCGATGCTGGAGGACACCGAGCTCACCGAGACCGCGCGGGCCTTCGCCGCGGTTGCCCTGGGCGCGGTGTGCGACAAGGAGGACCTGCCCTGGAGCGCCAAGCTCACGACCGGCGTGAACTACCTGGCCCTCCCGCCGACCCTCGCGGGCGAGGGCCTGGCGGGCGAGGGCCGGGGGATCCTCGAGATCCTCTGATCTACTAGGTCTTGGAGTCTTCGCGTGGCGCGAGGAGCTTGGCCTCGGAATGAAGCGACGAGCGGAGGTCACGGTTGCGGAAGCCCGACACGGCGAACTTCCCATTGGAGATGGCTTGGAGCAGGCCGCTGGTGACTTCGCGCGTCACCTGGACATCGC
>Ga0302046_10001332_pt1 | contig 23169 bp, 19 predicted proteins | sample RVTome_11_FD_200261 | JGI IMG/M metagenome (GOLD analysis project Ga0302046, IMG submission 200261) | Soil microbial communities from uranium-contaminated site in the Upper Colorado River Basin, Wyoming, United States - RVT147D111 (version 2) ... | reverse complement strand
CTTGGGCAGCACGTAGACCTGCTTCTCGTACTTGTCCGGGTTCTGCCAGATCTCCATCTGCGCCAGCACCTGGTTGGTGAAGGAGGCGCTCATCACGAAGCTCGGATGGCCCATCGCGTTGCCGAGGTTCACCAGGCGGCCTTCGGACAGCAGGATGATGCGCTTGCCGTCGGGGAACTCGATCTCGTCGACCTGGGGCTTCACGTTGTGCCACTTGAAGTTCTTCAGCCCGCCGACCTGGATCTCGCTGTCGAAGTGGCCGATGTTGCAGACGATCGCCCGGTCCTTCATGCCGCGCATGTGGTCGACGGTGATGACGTCGATGTTGCCCGTGGTGGTGACGAAGATGTCGCCCCGGGGCACCGCGTCGTCCATGGTGACGACCTCGAAGCCCTCCATCGCGGCCTGCAGCGCGCAGATCGGGTCGATCTCGGTGACCATGACCCGGCAGCCGGCGTTCCTCAGCGACTGCGCCGAGCCCTTGCCGACGTCGCCGTAGCCCGCGACCACGCCGATCTTGCCCGACATCATCACGTCGGTGCCGCGGCGGATGCCGTCGACCAGCGATTCGCGGCAGCCGTAGAGGTTGTCGAACTTCGACTTGGTCACGCTGTCGTTCACGTTGATCGCCGGGAACAAAAGCTCGCCCTTCTTCTGCATCTCGTAGAGCCGGTGGACGCCGGTCGTGGTCTCCTCGGTCACGCCCTTGATCGACTTGGCGACTTGCGCGTACCAGCCGGGCTTCTCGGCCAGCCGCTTCTTGATCGAGGCGTAGGCGGCCTCCTCCTCCTCGTTGTTCGGCTTGTCGAGGATCGAGGGGTCCTGCTCGGCCTTCTTGCCCAGATGCACCAGCAGCGTGGCGTCGCCGCCGTCGTCGAGGATCATGTTGGGCACGCCGCCATCGGACCAGTCGAAGATGCGGTGGGCATAGTCCCAATACTCCTCCAGCGTCTCGCCCTTGACCGCGAAGACCGGCGTGCCGCCCTCCGCGATCGCCGCGGCGGCGTGGTCCTGCGTGGAGTAGATGTTGCAGGTCGCCCAGCGCACGTCGGCGCCGAGCGCCTCCAGCGTCTCGATCAGCACCGCCGTCTGGATCGTCATGTGGAGCGAGCCCGCGATCCGCGCGCCCTTCAGCGGCTTTAAGGCGCCGAACTCCTCGCGCGTCGCCATCAGGCCCGGCATCTCCACTTCCGCCAGGGCGATCTCCTTCCGGCCCCATTCGGCGAGGCCGATATCCTTGATGACGTAGTCTTGACCGTTGATCGTCATGTGTATTGCTGCTCCTGAAGAATGGATTGGGCGGTCAGGCCTTGCCGTTGAACGCGGCCTTCAGCCCCTCGACGAGGTCGGTGCGCTCCCACGAGAAGCCGCCGTCGGCCTCGGGCGCGCGCCCGAAATGGCCGTAGGCGGCGGTGCGCGCGTAGATCGGCCGGTTGAGCCCCAGATGCTCGCGGATGCCCCGCGGCGAGAGGTCCATCAGCTCCTGCAGCACCGCCGAGAGCCTGGCCTCGTCGACCTTGCCGGTGCCCGCCGTGTCGACATAGACCGAGAGCGGCTTGGAGACGCCGATCGCGTAGGCGACCTGGATCGTGCACTTGTCGGCCAGCCCCGCGGCGACGACGTTCTTCGCCAGATAGCGCGAGGCGTAGGCGGCCGAGCGGTCGACCTTGGTCGGATCCTTGCCCGAGAACGCCCCGCCGCCATGCGGCGCCGCACCGCCATAGGTGTCGACGATGATCTTGCGGCCGGTCAGCCCGGCGTCGCCGTCCGGCCCGCCGATCACGAAGCGCCCGGTCGGGTTGACGTAGAACTCGTCCTCCGGCGGCATCCAGCCGTCGGGCAGCACGTTCACGACATGCGGGCGCACGATCTCGCGCACCTGGTCCTGGTCGAGATCGGCGGCGTGCTGGGTCGAGACCACCACCGAGGTCGCCTTGACCGGCTTGGCGTCGACGTATTGCAAGGTGACCTGGCTCTTCGAGTCCGGCCCCAGGCCGGGCTCGGCGCCCGAATGCCGGGCTTCGGCGAGCGAGCGCAGGATGGCGTGGCTGTAGTGGATGGGGGCGGGCATCAGCACGTCGGTCTCGTTGCAGGCGTAGCCGAACATCAGGCCCTGGTCGCCCGCGCCCTCGTCCTTGTTGCCGGCGGCGTCGACGCCCTGGGCGATGTCGGAGGACTGCGAGTGGATGTGGACCTGCACTTCGGAGTTCTTCCAGTGGAAGCCGTCCTGCTCGTAGCCGATGTCCTTGACCGCGGCGCGGGCGACCTCCTCGAGGCCCTTGACGATGCTGTCGGGCCCGCGCACCTCGCCGGCCAGCACCACGAGGTTCGTCGTGACGAGGGTCTCGCAGGCGACCCGCGCCTGCGGCTCGGCGGTCAGATAGGTGTCGACCACCGCATCCGAGATTCGGTCGCACACCTTGTCGGGGTGACCCTCCGATACCGACTCGCTGGTGAATAGATAATCTTTCACGGACCCTTACTCCCCAAAGACATGGTTCTGTTGCGTGGTGTCGTTCGTGGCGGATCGCGCCGCTTGGCGCGGACCGCCGTTTAATTGCGGCGGCGCGTCACGACGAAGGATTCGTCATTGAACCACAGCCCGCCGTGTTCCTGCAGCACTTCACGCGTCGCGTCCAGATATGAGGCGTCCGACATCACCTCTTCAAGGCGCGAGTCCTCGATCTGGGCGACGTAGATCGCCGCGTTCCAGGCGGCGAGCAGCGTCGAGGTGCCGATGTTCGAGCCGATCTCCGAGGGCAGCGTGTGCATGTCGTAGCGGAACAGCGAGCGGCTGTCGGCGTAGGCCTTGAAGGTGAGGTCGCGGTGGGTCTTGCCCAGCGACGCCTTCATGTAATGGAGGATCTGGTGCCGGTCGTGCTGGAACGGCTTTTCCTCGGGCCAGATCTTCCTGATCACGTCCATGCCCGGATCGCGGCCGTGCGAATGGACGGCAAGCAGCCGGCCGCCGGGCGCCAGGTTTCCCGCCAGCGGCCCCAGCACCTTGTCGACCTTGAACGCCACCGGCATGCGCGCGCGGTAGGGCTGCGAGGCGACGATCAGGTCGTAGTTGCCGCGCGCCTGGCCCGGCCGCGGGATGACCTGGTCGAGCAGCACCTTGTGGTCCTCGCGGTAGAGCACCAGCACCGAGGGACGGTTGTAGAGCGGATTGCCGGTCTTCTCGCTGGCACGCACCTGCCAGCCCTCGGAGAGCAGCGGCTGCAGGTCGGTGATCTGCTTCTCGAACTCGTAGGATGTGTTGCCCGTCAGCGCCACTTCCTGCCAGTTGAGGCTGGCCGCCGCGGCCACCGAGCGCGGCATCAGCGACGGCGCCTCGGTGTAATAGAGGTTGGTGACCACCAGGACGGTGGCGGGGTGCTCGTGGAAGCGGTCGGGCATCTTCTCCAGCGAGAGCCGCACGTCCTCCAGGCTGATCTCCTTGCCGACCACGTAGAAGGGCACGGTCGGATAGCGCCGGTGCATGTGCCGCAGCGTGCGCATGAGCACCGTGCCGTCGCCCATGCCGGCGTCGAAGACGCGCAAGGCCGGCGGGCTCGCCTGGATGTTGGCGAGCTCCAGGCCCACCCGGTCGGCGACCACCCACTTCTCGCTGCAGGTATGCACGAACATCAGGTATTTCTGCCGGTTGTCGTAGAACCGGAAGGCGGCGCCGTCGCCTTTCTCCTTGGCCTTGGCGCCGCCGGTCTCGACCGCCGCCGCGGGGGCCCGTTGGGCCAAGGCGGTTCCGGTCATGCTCGCTCCCGTGCCGATTGCGTCGGCGGGTGCGGCGTGGTTCGCCATGAAGGCGTGCACCTTGTCGATGGTGTCCGTGGTGATGCGCCCGCCGTTGCGCAGGCGCCCGACGAACTTGCCGTCGTTGACGGCGCGGACGCCGAAGGTGCTCTCCGCGATCCCCTTGTGGCGGCAATAGGCCTCGATCTCGTCGATCAGATGCGCGCGCGTATCCATGTCGAATGAGAGATATTGCACCGCGCGAGTTGAGTCAACCCAAAAGGTCTGCGAGAGAGTATTATGGGACGATGCCCTATATCATCCCAAGTATATCAATATAACAATCGGTTATGAAGAATGGCTGTTGGCCCAGTCGTAGGGCGAATGCCCAACGGCGTGCGGCCGCGCCTGTGCACGCGGCGGGGGTCGTCGAGCAGCCCGCGGCCCGGGGCGGCGCGCTCGGCGTGGTTGGCCTGGAAGACCACCGCCTCGACCGGGTCGTCGACCGCAAGCAGGATCGGCGCGGTGCTGTCGAACCGCCCCGACGACGTGCTGGAACGGGCCGATTCGACCGCCGATCCGCGGCCCGCAAACGATTGCAGTTCTATTTTCCCGAAACCCCATGCTAAACTGCCGCCAACAAACGGCGGCGGACGTTACCGCCTAGCGGCGGTGGCGCCCGGTCCCTCGCGATCCGGGCTCTCCGACCGCCAAGAAACTGCGTGGGAGGACTTGGCCAGGTGTTTCGTGCATCCGCAGATATCGTGCTTCCGACGAGCATCGTCGGCTCGTTGCCGCGTCCGGGCTGGTATACCGAGAACCTGGGCTCGCGGAACTTCATGCATGCGATGGTCAACTCGCGCTACCGCGAGCAGTACACCGACGCGGTCTCCGCCTATCTGCGCGACCAGGAGATCGCCGGCCTCGACATCGTCACCGACGGCGACTGCCATTTCGACGAGGAGGTCGGCGGCCAGAGCTGGACCACCTATCCGGCCCAGCACATGGCCGGCTTCGACCGGCACAACTCGGTCGGCTTCTCGATGCCCTCGGCGGTCATCCCATTCGAGCGCGGCCACATCCTGCACGACTATCTGGAAGCCCGGGTGCTGCCGGAGATCGTCGGCCCGGTCGGCCGCGGCGACCTGCAATACGCCGCCATGTGGAAGACCGCCCAGCGCCTGACCAGGCGGCCGGTGAAGTTCGGCACGGTAACGCCGGAGCTCTTGGCGCTGGCCGTGAAGGACCACCACTACAAGGACATTCCCGCGCGCATCTACGCGCTCAGCGACGCCATCAACGAGGAGCTCCACGACCTCGCCGACGTCGGCTGCCCGGTGATCCAGATGGAGGAGCCGCAGATCCACATGATCCCGGCGCGCGGCCCCGTCGGCGGCACGATGGACGAGGCCGCGATGGTCAAGGTGTTCAACAACACCGTGAAGGGCCTGCGCGACAAGACCGAGGTCTGGTGCCACACCTGCTGGGGCAACCCCTCGCAGCAGCGCATGTTCAAGGAGATCCAGTCCTACGCGCCGACCCTCGACAAGCTGAACGAGGTCGACGCCGACGTGCTCACCTTCGAGTCGTGCAGCGCCGGCGGCATGGACCTGAAGGAGATCGGCGCCGCGATCACCGACAAGAAGGTCGCCGTCGGCGTCATCGACCACCACACGCTGCAGGTCGAGCGTCCCGACCAGGTCGCCGGGCAGATCCGCGAGGCGCTGAAGCACATCCCCGCCGAGCGCCTCATCATCACCTCCGATTGCGGCATGGGGCGCGAGGGCATGAGCCGGCGCCACGCCGCCTACAAGATCGTCTCGCTGGTGCTCGGCACCAACATCGTGCGCAAGGAATTGGGGCTGCCGGAAGCCGAATGCCTGGCGGCCGATCCCAAGTTCTCGTTGGCTGGTGTAAGCTGACGAAGATCCCGGCGAGGCCGCGCGGCCCGCATCGCCCACCGGCGTAGGATCGCGCGGCCGGGTTCGCCGGACCGAAGCTGAAAACGAACCGAAGCTGAAAAGAAGCCCGATCGACGCGGAATTGAAGCCCAGTTGAAGCAGAAACGCCGTCGGCGCAGCAACGCAAAGCGACGGCCAGCTAGGGAGGAAACGAAGGCATGCGCTCACTCAAGACATTCACCTTAGGCTTGGCGGCGGCGGCCACGCTCGCCATCGCCGCGCCGCAGGCCGGTGCGGCCGAGTTCAAGTTGACGGCCGGGTCCAGCCACCCGCCGATCATCCCCTGGGTCGGCACCATCAAGGACCACGTCGTGCCGATGTCCAACAAGTACCTCAAGGCGATGGGCAGCAAGCACACCATCAAATGGACCGAGGCCTATGCCGGTTCGCTCTACAACTGGCAGAACACGCTGGAAGGCGTTCAGGAAGGCCTGGCGGACGTCGGTTGGGTCGGCACCCTGTGGGAGCCGAACAAGATGCCGCTGATGAACGTCACCTACTTCACGCCGTTCGTCACCAACGACAACGCGCTCCTCACCGTCATCCAGAACGACATGCACGCCAAGCTGCCGGTCATGAACAAGCAGTGGCGGAAGTACAATCAGGTCTTTATCGGCGCCCAGACGATCGACAACTACGTCATCGTCTCCAAGACGCCGATCCGTTCGGTCGACGACCTCAAGGGCAAGAAGTTCTACGCCCCCGCCGCCCTCGGCGGCTGGGTCCGCGGCACTGGCGCCATCAGCGTGAACGGCGCCCTGCCGCTCTACTACAACGGCCTCAAGACCGGCGTGGCCGACGGCGCCATCATTCCCGGCACCGGCATCCTGCCGTTCAAGATCCACGAGGTCGCGCCCTACGTCATCGATCCGGGCCTGGGCGCCATGATCTCCGGCGCGCTGACCATGAACCTCGCCACCTGGAACAAGCTTCCGGCGGACATGAAGACGATGTTCCGCAAGCTCGGCAACGAGTACGGCGAGCTCGTCACCAAGCGTGTGTCGGCCAATCGCATCAAGCACTTCAAGATCATCGCCTCGAAGGGTGCGAAGCTCTCCAAGTTCCCGGTCTCCGAGCAGAAGCGCTGGACGGGGCTGATGCCGAACATCGCCGGCGAGTGGGCGAAGGGCGTCGAGGGCAAGGGACTTCCCGCCAAGGCGATCATGAAGTTCTACATCGACGCCGTGCGCAAGAACGGCGGCCAGCCGGTACGCGACTGGGATAAAGAGTCTTGACGACAAGCCTGGAAGGCGGCGGGACGCTAAGGACACCTTGGCGTTCCGCCGTTCTCTTTGGGCAATTCACGTCGCTGGCGAACATCGCCGGAACCGCGGCGATCTTCGGCTTGATGTGCTTGATCTGCGCCGACGTGCTGTGGCGGGGCCTGTTCAACGCGCCCATCAACGCGGCGCATGAGCTGGTCGGCTACGCCATCGTCGGCGCGGTCTATCTCCAGCTTTCGAACACGCTCCACGTCGGCCGCTTCACCCGCGCGGAGATGCTCATCACCTCGCTGGAGGGCACCCGGCCGATCGCGGCCGCGATCTTCAATTCGTTTTTCAGTTTGCTCGGCGTCATCGCCTTCGCGGTGATCGTCTACGGCACGTATTTCAAGTTCGTCGAGGCGTGGCCCGATCTGGTGTTCGGCAACGCCGCCGCCTTCGAGATCCTGGTCTGGCCGCTCCGCGCGATCATCTTCTTCGGGGCGGCGCTGACGGCCCTGGTCTATCTCTTCCAGCTGAGCGAGGGGCTCGCCGATCTCTTCCATCACATCGGGCAGCGTCGCTTCATGGTCGATCCCCGGCCGATCGGCTGGATGCCGCTGCTCATGCTCGCCGCCGCGATCGTGCTGGTCGTGCTCGCCGCGGTCAGCGATTTCTCCCGCGTCCAGATCGGCGCGCTGTCGCTGATCGGCATCGTGATCATGATCTGCCTTGGCATCCACATCGCCGTCGGCCTGATCACCATCGCCTTCATCTCCATCTGGATCATGATGGGCGATCCGACCCTGGCCATAAACGCGGTCAAGCTCGCCTCGAACGAGTTCCTGCGGAACTACTTCCTCGGCGTGGTGCCGCTCTTCGTGATGATGGGCCTGCTGGTCAACGAATCGGGCATCGGCCGGGACACCTTCGACGTCGCGCGCTGGATCATGCGGCCGATCAAGGGCGGGCTCGGGGTCGCCACGGTCGGCGCCAACGCGATCTTCGCCGCCATCACCGGCTCCTCGATCGCCTCGGCGGCGGTGTTCACCAAGGTCGCCACGCCGCACATGATCGACAACGGCTATTCCTCGCGCTTCGCGGTGGGCACCGTGGCGGGCAGCTCGGTGCTCGGCATGCTGATCCCGCCCAGCCTGCTCCTCATCATCTACGCCTTCGTCACCGAGCAATCCGTGGGCGCGCTGTTCCTCGCCGCCATCGTGCCCGGCATCATCCTGGCGCTCGCCATGGGGTTGATGATCGTCGGCATGGCGCATTTCTGGCCGCGGCTGGTCGGCAACCCGAAGCAGGACGACTTCGCCGGCGAGAGTATCGTCTCCGCCTTCGTCAAGCTGGCGCCGATCATGCTGCTGGTGTTCCTGGTGATGGGCGGCATCTACGGCGGGCTGTTCACCGCGATCGAGGCCGGCGCCGTCGGCGCCATGGGCGCGCTGATCATCGCGCTGCTGAAGCGGCGCCTCACCTTGCGCAAGCTGTGGAGCGTGCTGGTCGAGACCGGCCACGTCACCGTCGCCATCCTCTTCCTCATCCTGGCCGCCAACATCTACGGGACCATGCTGGCGCTGTCGGGCATGCCGCAGCAGATGGGCGGCCTGATCGCCGGCCTCGACCTCGGCTTCATCGGCTTCATGGCGATCTACCTGCTGGTGCTGGTGGTGCTGGGCATGTTCCTCGACTCGGTGTCGATCATGCTGATCGTGCTGCCGCTGGTCAGCGCCATCGTCACCGACCGTTTCGGCATGGACCTCGTCTGGTTCGGCATCGTCACGGTGATCGTGGTCGAGATGGGGCTGTTGACCCCGCCGCTCGGCATATGCTGCTACGTCGTGAAATCGGTTCTGAACGACGACCGGGTGTCGCTGAAGGACATCTTCGTCGGCTCCTTCCCGTTCGTCGTCATCATGCTGGTGGTCGCGATCCTGTTGATCGCGTTCCCCGGCATCAGCCTGTTCCTCACGCGATGACGAGGGGCGGCGTTTGCGGACGGCGCTTGCCGTCCGCCAGGTTTGTGAGAGACTGAATCCGCAACAACGCGTTCCAACATCAGGGAGGGAACGATGGACTGGGACAACCCGGTATCGAGACGAGACTTCACCAAGCTGGCGCTGGCGGGCGCCGGTGCGGCCGGCCTGGGCGCGATGGGCCTGCCCGGCATGCTCGCCGCCGCCGAGACCGAGCTCAAGATGGCCTTCTTCGCCAGCCCGCGCCATCCGCTCTGGGCCAACATGATGTCGCCCTGGGCCAAGAAGGTCGAAGCCGCCAATGTCGGCATCAAGATCAAGGGCTTCCCGGGCAGCCAGATCGGCGGCCCGCCGCCCGGCGCCTACAAGCGCATCCTGACCGGCATTTCGGACATCGAGTTCCACATCCCCGGCTACACCTCGACGGTGTTCCCGCGGACGCTGGTGGCCGAGATCCCGCTGCAGTGGGAGAGCCCGACCAAGGCGACGATCGCGCTCAACCGCATCCTCGACAGCCATCTCGCCGGCGACTACAAGCGCGTCAAGGTCCTCGCCATGTGGACCACCGACGTGCCGGTGGTGATGACCAACAAGGTCGTGCGCACGCCCGACGACCTGAAGGGCTTGAAGCTCCGCACGCCCTCGCGCAACCAGGCCGACATCATCAGTGGCCTGGGCGCCATCCCGGTCGCCATGCCGATGCCCAGCACCTACGGCGCGCTCGAGAAGGGCGTGGTCGACGGCGCCATCGTCGGCATCTCGGTGGTGAACAGCTTCAAGCTGCACGAGGTGGTGAAGAACTTCATCGTCGACCTGCCCTTCGGATACTCGCCCTTCTTCATCGGCATGAACCGGAAGAAGTACGACAGCCTGACCAAGGCGCAGCGCGCGGTGATCGACAAGCACAGCGGGCTCGACTACAGCCTGATCGGCGCCAAGAGCTACGAGCACGAGCGCGAGCTCGGCCTGGCCACCGTCGAGAAGAAAGAGGGCTCGACCATCACCAAGCTGACCGCCGCGGAGAAGAAGCTCTGGGTCGACCGGCTCAAGACGATCTCCGAGGACTGGGTCAAGCGCCACGACAAGCCGAGCTTGAACTACCGCAAGCTCTATGAAGCCTACATGGGCAAGTCTGCGTGAGGCCTGACGAAGACATAATTTCCGGCATCACCAGGATCATCGTTACGGGGGCCGCCTGCGTCGCGGGCGGCGTCCTCGTCTTCCTGATGGTCATGACCACGGTCGGGATCGTCGGGCGGACCATGGGCGAGCCGATCAACGGGGTCTTCGATCTCACCCATTTCACGGTGCTGATCATGACCTTCCTCGGCCTCGCCTATGCCGGCTTCCACGGCGCGCACGTGTCCATCGAGCTGCTGTTCCAGCGCCTCGGACCTGGAACCCAGCGCGTCCTCAACCGGCTGATCAACCTGGCCGGCTGCCTGATCTTCCTGGTGATCGCCTGGCGCACCCTCGTCTATTCGTTCCTGGTGCGGGAGATCAACGAGACCTCGCAGCTCCTGGAGATCCCATTCTACCCGTTCTACTGGCTGGCCGCCTTCGGCTCGCTGCTATTCGCGCTGGTCATGCTGCTCCGCGTCTTCGTGCCCGAGGCGCCGGCGGCGCATGACGGGGCCGGCGATGGGGTGGGCGATGGGGTGGGCGAGGACGGCGTCCGGCCGTGAGCGGCTCGGTCATAGGCATCCTGGCCCTGCTGGGCCTGTTCGCGCTGATCTTCCTGCGGGTGCCGATCGGCATCGCGCTCGCCATCGCCGGCGCGGGCGGCTACTGGGTGATGAACGACCTCGACCGCACGCTCTCCACCCTCGGCAGCATCCCCTACGCCACCGCCTACAACTACGACCTCTCGATCATCGCGCTCTTCGTGCTGATGGGGAACCTCGCCTTGGTCTCGGGCATGAGCCGCGACCTCTACGCCATGGCGCGCAGCCTGGTCGGGCACTGGCCGGGCGGCCTCGCCTCGGCGACCATCGTCGGCTGCGCCGGCTTCGCCGCGGTTTCCGGCTCCAGCCTCGCCTCGGCGGTGACCATGGGCAAGGTCTCGCTGCCGGAGATGAAGCGCTATGGCTACAGCGCGCGCCTGGCCACCGGCAGCGTCGCGGCGGGCGGCACGCTGGGCATCCTCATCCCGCCCTCGACCGGCTTCATCATCTACGCCGTGCTCACCGAGGTCTCGATCGGCAAGCTCTTCCTGTCGGGCGTCATCCCCGGCATCCTGCTGACGCTGCTCTTCATGATCGCCATCGCGGTGATGGCGGTCCGCAATCCCGAGCTCGGGCCGGCCGCCTCGCGCCAGCCCTGGTCGGCGCGCAGCCGCACGCTGCTGCGATCGACTCCGCTCCTGGGGATCGTCTTCGTCGTCCTCGGCGGCATCTATCTCGGCTGGTTCACGCCGGTCGAGGCGGCCTCGATCGGCGCCGTGCTCACGCTCTTGCTGACCATCGTCCGCGGCAGGTTCACCATGGACGAGATGGTCAAATGCGTGCTGGAGACGATCAAGACCTTCGCCTTCGTCTACCTGATCGTGATCGGCGCCTTCATCTTCAACCCCTTCCTCGCCGACACGCGCCTGCCCTCGAACCTCGCCGAGTTCATCGGCGGCCTGAAGCTCGCGCCGATCTACATCCTGCTGCTGATCGTCCTCGTCTACATCATCCTCGGCACCTTCCTCGAAGGCTTCTCGATGCTCGTGCTGACCATCCCGATCGTCTTCCCGCTGATCACGGACCTCGGCTACGACCCGGTCTGGTTCGGCGCGCTGCTCGTGGTGGTGCTCGAGATGAGCCTGATCAGCCCGCCGCTCGGCTTGAACGTCTTCGTCGTCAAGGGCATCGCGCCCGAGGTGCCGATGGGCGAGATCTTCTACGGCATCCTGCCGTTCTGGCTGGCCATGATCGTCTGCGCCGCCCTCCTCATCCTCTTCCCCGACCTCGCCCTGTTCCTGCCGGACACGATGAAGGGCTGACGGGAGGCGGCGCGGGCAATAGAGCGCGCCTTCTCCCTGCCCCCGCCGGGGGGAGGCATCAGAGGTAACGTGGCTTTTGACTGTTCAATCGGCGACTGGGATAGGCGCCGGCAGGCGCTGGTCCTCCGGCGGGCGGGCCCGGGCGTAGGCGGGACGGGCGGTCAGGCGGGCGATCCAGTCCTCGACCCCCGCGAGCCCCGCCCGGACCCCGGCGAGGCCGAGCCGCTCGATGCGGTCGACCGCGGGCGCCGCGGCGATATCGGCCAGCGAGTACGCATCGCCGGCGAGCCAGGGCGTCTCGGCCAGCCGCGCCTCCATCGCCTCGAAGGCCGCGCGAAGGCGCTTCCGGCTCGCCGCCACCGCGCCCGGGTCGGGCGGCGAAAGGAACGTCCTCTTGAGCGCCGCCACCGCATGCGGCTTGGGATGATGGGCGAGGAGGGCGTCGAGCTCGGCCTCCGAATAGCGCGCGAAGACCTGCTTCATCATCAGGTTGAGCGAGGCCGGCCGCACCGCGGCGAACAGCGCTTCCTCCTCGTGCATCACCCACAGGCGCATCGCCGCCCGCGCCGCCGGATCGCGGGGCTTGAGCGCCGGCTCGGGATGCTTGTCGTCGAGATACTCGTTGATCACGCTCGACTCCGGGATCGTGGCGCCGCCGTCCACCAGCACCGGCACCAGCCCCTTGGGATTGATCGCCAGGTAGTCGGGCGTGAGGTTCTCGAAGGCCATCAGGTCGACGAGCGCGCCCGACCAGGCGAGCCCCTTCTCCTCCAGGCACAGCCGCACCTTGAACGAGCAGAACGAGTCCCAGAAGTGATAGAGGCGCAGCATCGTGGCGAACGGCCCTCCTGCGGTCACCGCCGCATAACCGGATGTGCCCGGTTGACCCCGTCGGGGCGCTGGGAATATATTATACACAGCGTATAAAGATATCAAAAAGCGCCGGAATCCGGCGCGAAATGGGGAGGATCGGGCATGGCGGCGTATCGGCACATCATCCTCGATATTTCGGGCGGGGTGGCGACGATCACCTTCAACCGTCCGGCGGTGAAGAACTCCCTCGACACCGAGACGCTGCGGGAGCTGCACGCCGCCCTCGGCGTGGTCGAGGACAAGGCGGGCACGCAAGCGGGCGCGCTGGTGCTGACCGGCGCGGGCGACGCCTTCTGCGCCGGGGTCAACCTCAAGGGCTACGATCTGGAGAACCGCGAGGGCTTCCGCGCCGGCTTCCGCGAGGTGGCGCTCTGGTGGCACCAGATGCTGCACCGCGTGGTGCGCCTGCCGATGCCGGTGCTGGCCGCCGTCAACGGCATCGCGGTGGGCGGCGGGCTCGGCCTGACGCTGGCCGCAGATCTCGCAATATGTAATGAGCATGCCCGCTTCTACGCCTCCTGGATGTCGAACGGCGTCGCCAACGACGGCGGCTCGTCCTACACGCTGGCCAAGATCGTCGGCTTCCGCCGCGCCATGGAGCTCATGCTCACCAACCGCACCCTGGATGCCTACGAGGCGCGCGACTGGGGCATCGTCAACCGGGTCTACGAGGGCGACGCGTTCGCCGGGATGACCGCCAGCATCGCCGCCGAGCTCGCCGCCGGCCCGACCCATCTCCAGGCCTTCGTGAAGGAGACCTTCCACGACGGCTGGCGGCGCTCGCTGGAGGAATGCACCGAGCACGAGTGCATGAACATCCTGACCTCGCTCGACAATCCTTACGCGGCCGAGCGCCTCGGCGCCTTCAAGCGCGGCGAGCGGACCAACTCGATCCAGGTGACGATGCCGTAGGGCGGAGGTCGCGACGGGGCGCGTGCCAATGGTCGATCTGAGAGCAGGCCTGAACTATCCGCCCGAAACCGTCGCGCGCTACCTCGCCGACGGCTCCTGGACCGACGAGACCCCGCAGCACTGGCTGGCCGAGCTCGCCGGGACCCGGCCCGACGCCCCCGCCGCCATCGGCCTTTCCCGCACCCTCGGCTACCGCGAGTTGCACACGCAAGCGCTCGGCTTCGCCAACGGCCTGCTCGCGGCGGGCTTGCGCAAGGGCGACCGCATCGGCGTCCAGCTCCCGAACCTGCCCGCGTTCCTGGTCGCCTATCACGGCATCCAGATGATGGGCGGGGTGATCGCGCTGCTCCACATGCCCTACCGCGCGGGCGAGCTGGCGCCGCTGATGAGCCACGGCGGCGTCCAGGCCGTGATCTGCCACGCCGGCCTGCCCGGCTACGACGCCGCCGGCGCCATGCTGGGCTTGATGGACACGGTGGCGACGCTCCACACCGTCATCGTCCAGGGCGGCCCCGCACCCGCCGGCGCGCTCGCCTTCGACGACCTCCTCGCCGCGCCCGAGCCCATCGCCGATCCGCCCGACGCGGCCGATCCCGCCGTCCTCGCCTTCACCTCCGGCACCTCGGCCGCGCCCAAGGCCGCGGTCCACGCCAACCGCACGCTCGCCTGCAGCCACCGCGCGCTCGCCGTCGACTGCGGGCTCGGGCCCGACGACGTCGTGCTCTCCGCGCCGCCCTTCACGCATATCTATGGGCTCAACGTCGCCAACATCGCGCTGCGCGCAGGTGCCGCCAGCGGCCTCATGGCGCTCTACACGCCCCAGGCCTTCGCGCAAGCCATCGCGCACAGCCGGCCGACCGTCATGTTCTGCGGCCCGGCCCACGCGCTCGCCTGCATCAAGGCGGGCCTCTTCGAGGGCGACATGCTCGCTTCGCTGAAGCGCGTCGTCTTCGCGGGCTCGGCCTGCCCGGCCGAGCTGGTGACGCAAATGGAGGCGCTCTGCCCCAACGCCACCGTCTATCAGATGTGGGGCATGACCGAGACGCTGATGCAGTTCATCAACCCGCTCGACGCGCCGCGCGAGGTGCGCCTGACCTCGATCGGCACCCCGCCGGTCGGCCACGAGATCCGCGCCGTCGCCGAGGGCGCGGCCGTCGGCCCCGGCGAGGAGGGCGAGCTCGAGATCCGCGGCCCCATGCTCTTCGCCGGCTACTTCGACAACCCGCGAGCGAACGCCGCCGCCTTCAGCCCCGACGGCTGGTTCCGCACCGGCGACCTCGTCACCATCGACGCGGACGCGAACGTGGTCATGACCGGCCGGGTCAAGGACATCGTCAACCGCGGCGGCATCAAGATCAACCCGGTCGACATCGAGGGCCTCATCGACGAGCACCCGGCGGTGATCGTGTCGGCGATCGCGCCGATGCCCGACCCGGTGCTGGGCGAGAAGGCCTGCCTGTTCGTCCAGCTCCAGCCCGGCGCGGCGTTGACGCTGGCGGCGATCCAGGACTATCTCGCCTCCAGGAACGTCGCCAAGCTCAAATGGCCCGAGCGGCTCGAGGTGGTCGATGCCATGCCGATGACGCCGACCCGCAAGATCATCAAGGGCCGGCTCGTGGCCGGCCTCGCATGACCGCGCGCCCGGCATTCCCGGCCCTGGCCGCGCTGGTGCTGGCGCTGGCCGCCTGCGCCTCGTCGCCGCCGCCCCGGGCCGCGAGCGCGCGCGCCGGCGTGGGCGTGGGCGCCAGCGTGGGCGGGGGCGAGGCGATGACCGCGACGCGGCTCTACTTCGGCATGGCGATCCCCGGCGGCGGCGCGGTGAGCGAGGCCGACTGGCGGCGCTTCCTGGCGCGCGAGGTCACGCCGCGCTTCCCCGACGGGCTCACCGTCCACGAGGCGCGCGGCCAGTGGCGCGACACCAGGACCGGGCGCCTGGTGCGGGAGCGCTCGCGCGTGCTCCTGCTCCTGCACCGCGGCACGGCGAAGGCGAGGGCGGCGATCGCGGCAATCGTCGCCCGCTACAAGGCCCGCTTCGAACAGCGCTCGGTGCTGCGCGTCGACGCGCCGGTGCGGGTGCGCTTCTGACGGGAAGAGACCCACGGGAACGAGCGACGACCAGGCGAGGGACGACGACCATGAAGGCAGCCGACAAGGCCCCGCGATACAGCGCGGCGATGGAAGAACGATATACCCGGCAAGGGTATTGGAACGACGACACGCTGATCACCCATCTTCAACGCTGGGCAAGGCAGACGCCGGACAAGCCGGCAGTCCGCACCGCCGACCGCGACATAAGCTACGCCGAGCTCTACGCGGCGTCGCGGCGCCTGGCCAATTCGCTGCTCGGCCTCGGAATAGAAAAGCAGGACGTGGTCGCGGTCCAGATGCCGAGCTGGCCGGAATTCGTCATCGCGTATTTCGGCACCATGATGATGGGCGGCATCCTGGCGACGATGCACATGCCCTATCGCGGCCGCGAGATGGAGCCGCTGCTGCGGCATGGCCGGGCCAAGGCGGTGATCTGCACCGGCCCGCTGGCGAACCACGATGCGCCGGCGACCATGTTGGCGCTGCGCGACAAGGTGGACACGCTGGAGCATGTCATCGTGGCGGGCGAGGACGTGCCCGCCGGCGCCTTGTCGCTCGACAGGCTGATCGCCGAGGGCTCGGACGCCGACATCGCCGACCCGCCGGGCCCGGTCGATTTCGCGACGCTCTGCTTCACCTCCGGCACCTCGGCCGCGCCCAAGGGCGTGATGCGCGAGCACCGCACCTTCGCCGCCAATTCGCGGTTCTTCTCGCCGACGGTCGATCTCTGCGCCGACGACGTGGTGATGGTGGGTCCGCCGTTCACCCACGTCTTCGGGCTCCTGTGCGTCAACCTGACCGTGTGGGTCGGCGGCACCGTCCTGCTGCTGCCGCTCTTCACCCCGGAGGACTATGCCGAACGCATCATCAACGGCAAACCGACCGTGGTCTTCAGCGCGCCGGCCCATCTTGCGGCCACGGTCAAGGCAGGGCTCCTCGACGACGCCAACATCACCTCGGTCCGCCTCGTCGTCACCGGCGGCACGATCTGTCCCGCCGCCGTCGCCGCGGCCTTCGAGGCCCGGCTGAACGGGGGCCGCGTCGGCCACTTGTTCGGCATGACCGAGATGATCCTGGTGACCCAGACCCCGCCCGACAGCCCGCCCGAAAAGCGGCACGGCTCGGCCGGGCCCGTCACCCCCGGCGTCGAGGCGCGGGTGAGCGACCCGGAGGGCAAGATCCTGGGTGCGGGCGAGGAGGGCGAGCTCGAGATCATGAGCTACGCCAATCTCGCCGGCTATCTGGACAACGACGCCGCCAACGAAGCCTCCTTCACCGCCGACGGCTGGTTCAAGACGGGCGACCTCGCGGTCATCGACGAGGACGGCTTCATCGACATCACCGGGCGCGTCAAGGACCTCATCAACCGCGGCGGCGTCAAGTTCAACCCGACGGATCTCGAGAACGCGCTGATGGCGCACGACGCGATCGTCCAGGCCGCCATCGTGCCGATGCCCGACGAGGTGCTGGGCGAGAAGGCCTGCCTCTTCGTCACGCTGACCCCGGGCTCGACCCTCAGCTTCGACGAGATGACGGGCCATCTGGCGGCCAACGGCTTCGCCAAGATGACCTGGCCCGAGCGCCTGGAGGTGATCGACGAGATGCCCATCACCCCGACCCGCAAGATCATCAAGGGCGAGCTCGCCGCGCGGCTGCGCGGGGAGTGATTGCGGGCAAAAAGCGGATTCCCTCGCCCCTCAAGGGGGGAGGGAAAAAATGCAGCCGAAATCACCCCGATCCCCCGGTTAACCCTAACCCCGGAAAGCCGTCTTTTTCCTTTGAGCAAGCCGGGCCGCTGCGTCATTGTGTGCGCCAGGCGTCGCCGGGCCCGCTGCATCGCGCACCCGCCCGGCCGACGAACCTGGAGCAAAGCCAAAAAACGAACTCGGAGGGTTAACATGTCTGGAACGAAGCTCGGCGCGCCCAGGCGCGTGCTGCGCGCCGCCATTGCCACCGCGGCCTCGATCGCCGGGGCGGGTCTGGTGATGGGCGCGGTCTCCGCCCAGTCGGCGGAGATCAAGATCGGCGGCCTGTGGGGCGTGACCGGTCCGGTTTCGAAATTCATCCCGCCGCTGAAGGACGCGGCCGATCTCGCGATCAAGCAGGTCAACGAGCAGGGCGGCCTGCTCAAGGGCGACACGCTCGCCATGGTCCTCGCCGACACCAAGTGCGACGGCAAGACCTCCTCGGCCGCCGCCAACAAGCTGGTCAACATCAACAAGGTCGTCGCCATCAACGGCGCGCTGTGCTCGGGCGCCACCATCGCCGCGGCCAACACCGTCGGCATCCCCGGCGGCTTGGTGATGATCTCGCCGGCCTCGACCGCGCCGGCGATCTCCACCCTGGACGACAAGGACACGGTCTTCCGGGTGGTCCCGCCCGACGACTTCCAGGGCAAGATCCTGGCCCGCGTCATCAAGAAGCGCGGCATCAACACGATCGCCATCACCTACATCCAGAACGACTACGGCAAGGGCCTCGCCGAGGCCCTGAAGAAGAGCTACGAGGCGCTCGGCGGCAAGGTCGCGGGCTACGCCGCGCACGAGGCCAAGAAGGCCTCCTACCGCTCCGAGCTGGCAACGCTCAAGAAGGGCGGCGCCACGCACCTCGTCGTCATCGCCTATGCCGCCGACAGCGCCCCGGTGATCATGCGCCAGTCGCTCGAGCGCGGCTATTTCCGCAAGTTCATCGGCGTCGACGGCGTGAACGAGGACAGCATGCTGGCCAAGATCGGCTGGCAGAACGTCCAGGGCATGTTCATCACCAACGGCGGCTCGATCCCGGGCACCGACGGCGAGAAGGCCTACAACGCGGCGATGAAGGCGTACAAGCCCGACAGCCTCGGCAAGCCCTTCGCGGCCAATGCCTATGACGCGACCTTCCTGCTGGCGCTCGCCATCGAGAAGGCCGGCTCGGCCGACCGCTCCAAGATCGGCGCGGCCTTGCGCGCGATCGCTGGCCCCGGCGGCACGGTGATCCTGCCGGGCCAGTGGGCCAAGGCGAAGAAGGCGATCGCCGCCGGCCAGAAGATCGACTACCAGGGCGCCGCCGGCCCCCACGACTTCGACAAGGCCGGCGACGTCGCCGGCGTCATCGACGTCTTCGAGGTCAAGGGCAAGAAGCGTGTGCTGGTGGAGAAGATCGCGAAGTAGCCAAGTCCGCGATCGCCCGACACGACAAACGAAGGAGGGCCGGTGCCGAGAGGGCGCCGGCCCTTTTCGTTTGGGCGATGCCTTCCGGGCAGGCAACTCAGAGCGCAATTCCACAAATTCGAGGCGTCATTTCGACCGAGGGAGCGCAAGCGACCGAGCGGAGAAACCTGGCCCGATGCCGCGCGCGGCTTCGACCTGGATTTCTCCGCTCGCTGGCGCTCGGTCGAAACGACGATTCATTTCGTTCGGATGCACCCAACCCCTCTCCCGCGCGCGGGAGTGTGAGGGCAACGGGAGGAGGAGCGGCCAACGAGACCCCCGCCAGCGGTTGCCCGAAGGCGGCCGCCGACCTGCGCCGGCGATCAAGTCTCGCGTCCCCGATCTACCGCGACGTATTCAGCGCCACGGCGGCGCGGATGAGCGCCTGAAACGCCGCCTCGTCGATCGCGTCGCCCTCGTGGAGATCGATGGCGCGCCTGGTGTTGCCCTCGAGGCTGGCGTTGAAGAGGCCCGAGGGATCCTTGAGCGAGGCGCCCTTGGCGAAGGTCAGCTTCACGGCTTTCTTGTACGTCTCGCCGGTGCAGATGATGCCGGCGTGCGACCACACCGGGACCCCGCGCCACTTCCACTCCTCGACCACCTCGGGGTCGGCCTGCCCGATGAGCGCCCGGACCCGGGCGAGCGTCGCGCCCCGCCAGTCGCCCAGCGCCGCGATCCGCGCATCGATCAGCCGGGAGGGCGCCTCCCCTCCGTCCGTCGCGCCGCGCTTCGTCGCCATGCTCGCCCTCGCTTTCCTCAAGCCCGCCGCTCAAGCAATGCCCCGCCAGCGCCCCCGCCGCAACCCTCGTGACGGAAGCGGGAGACGATGCATGACCGACCGCGTGATGCGCGCGATTAGGTTTCGTGTCCGCGAATTCGCAATTCGTTCGGATGGAGCTCTAAACCCTCTCCCGCGCGCGGGAGAGGGAGGGGTCCGCCGCGCGCCAGCGCGGTGGGAGGGTGAGGGCTATGGGGAGGAGAGGAGCGGCCAAGGCAGCCATCCTGAAAGGGTGCGCGATGCGGCCGGCTCCCTGCGCGCCCAATTATGTATCATGTACCCAAATTTTAATGTCATGTATCATGTCCCCAATTTTTAATGTCCCCAAATTTTACGCTGATTTACGAAATGTTCTATTCGTAGGCTTCCCCATTGTCGTGCTGCAATTGGCTGCGACCTATGGCCGTTTACATGCGACCCGTTTCGTCCCGACCTGTACCGGGCATTGTTTCGCTACCTCGCGAAATGCCTTGACCGGTTCTAGCATTCCACACAACGGATGGGTTCGCGTGTTGTGGATAGGTTGCCACTGGATTTGTACCGAGCAGTGGTAATTGTATTGCGCTTCGCCGAATCGCTTCCGTTTTTCTTCACTTTTCGCGACGACCTTCGTGTCGTGTATGGCACCAGCGTTCAGCGTTTGAATCGCGATTGCCTTAACGTCATTGCACCATGCATCTGGGTTGTAGCCGCCACGTCGCCATCCGGAGGTTCGAGCTACAACTGTAGATCGTTGCCAACGCGCAATTCCGAATTCTGGGCGAGAGCACGTATCGGGTCGTGCAGGGGTGGTGATGTACTCCTCACGCTCTGTTCCACAAGCAATTCGATCGCGCTTTATGACATTGACCGGTTCATCACACATTCTCGTCCCGAAGGGTATATGGATAAAAACAGCAAAGATGAGAGCAATCGGTCCAATCCATTTAAAGCTTCGTTTGAGGCCTTCATTCTGGATGTTAGGTATTTCAATGCTTCCAACTCTGACGCCCGCCAGATACGGCGACAGTGCAATCGCGAGGGCCGCCGTCAGCACAACTATTCCGAATGCCGTGGGAAGATAATCGGGAACGATTTGCATGGTGAGTGACCCCGCAGATTTCGTGAAAGCTCTTCCGAATTAGCAAGTACCTCCTTATATTTGATTTCTCTTATTGCGGGAAGGATTATCGAATTTTCAGGTTAGGCGTGTCCTCCATCTGCCCTGATGGGTGCCAAATATGCGACAGGGGGGTTTACGGGTAGCTAGTACAAAGCGGGGGAATGGATTGGACTAATAGCGTGCAGGTCGGGGAAGCTTACACGTGCCGCCGGAATGCTGTGACCGCACCGCTGTATTTCCAGGTGCACCTATTCCGCAGCGGTCTAGGCTCTCGCTCCCCGCCAGCGCCCCCGCCGCAACCCTCGTGAAGGACGCGGGAGGCGAAAAATGAGCGACCGTGTGACGCGCCCGATTATGTTTTGTGTCCCCGAATTTGCTGTCCCCGAATTTGCCGAAGTTTAAGGGTCGAAATATCGAAAGATTTCCAGATCGTGTGGCTCATTGATATTGAAATCGTTCTTAAGCCTATAGCGAGAAAAATGGTGAAGAACGTCACTGATATCGTTCAGATGTCGCAATTCTGAATGCAAGTCGAGTCGGATATCCTGTGTGTCAGGTCGGTCGCGCACAATATGAGCTATCGAGTTTCGTACGCCATCGCGAATGTAGTATCCCAAACTTTCGATTTTGGTACTTGACGGTCGAAATATTGGTGCATCCATAATCCGATCAATGCGCTCCGAGATAAATGTCAGATTCCTGGGTAAATCGCGACACAGGTTGTCAACGAAATCGACAGCAGCAGAATCATTCTGCGAGGGAAAGACAAGGCTATGCCAATAGAAAAGAATATTCAGATAAACGTTTCTTGACGACCGTGCTTGCCGGTACAATCGCAACAACGTTGCTTGTTCTTCATTGCGAATTGGGGGAATGTAATAGAACTCTTCCATAATTTCTTGGATAGGAACGCGCCGATGGGCTTGATAACCCCCTGTGTATCTCGCCAACGTGCTGTTCAGTTCCGTTGACATACCTGGTTCAGGAATAATTTCAGCGTCACAGTCAAATGCGAATGCGCTCAGAAATTCGGTCATTACGCTATAGATACGATCAGTCGAAGCCTGTGATTCGGTTCGGCTCGTAAGCATATCCGCATATTGGGCCCCCTGAGTGGAAGTATATTTGAGTTCTGTGCGTTTATAGATAAAGTAATAAAATTCCTTTCTCATTTTTACGGAACTGTGGACGGCTATGGAAAAGAACAAAGACATGATGGACCATTATCTCTAAATTGGTCGCAAGGGCTTCAACGTAGTTTACATTGATTTTCAAAGAATCGTGTCTCCGATTTTCATCGTGTCCACGATATATGAGGATAAGCCTTTAGGACGATATCATCTGATATGCTCAATCGAGGCTGGCATCGGGCCGGCAATAGAGGGGGCAAAACACAATGGTCGCGTTTGGGGCAATTCTCATGATTGCTGGAGTGCTCGGCGTGATTCTTGGATTCGCCATGGACGTTTCGATTGGGAGCCGCGTCGCTACCGATCGTTTCGTCAACTTACAGCTCTTGCTCACTCAGCAAGATATCGTGATCATTTCGGGCTTTGCTTTTGTTAGTGGCACTGTCCTTGTAACGGGGGGTGTCATGCGAGATGCGCTGCGAGCCACTTCTGTCCACGGGTCCTCATTGAATTTGCCAGACCAAGGTAAATCGCCTTCACATTCTCCCATTGAACCACAGCAAAGTCGCACACCAACGATCGACGAGACGCCGGAGGGAAACTTCCGAGTGGAAAACCGAGAATTCAAAACACGTGAAGACGCTGAGGCATATGTAGATCTCGCTCAGCGTCAACGTCGTTGAGTCAGGCGGCGGGAAACGTATCGCGCCCTCATGCTCGGAATGGGAAAAAGGGGGTACGGAAAAAGGGGAAAAGGGGAAAAGGGGTCACGATACGTAATCGACCTCGTGACTTGCCCAATTAAGTTTTGTGTCCCCGAATTTGCCAAGTTTTGTGTCCCCGAATTTGCCCGGATTTGCTGATGACAACCAACTAGGCTGAGAATGTTTGACGACATCATGTAGAAAAACTACAATGATTAATTGAACAAATGGAGTGACATGCAATGGCGCTTACATCTCAGCTAACATCGATTTGGCGCGACATCGAGAAACGCCAAGAGCGGGGTCAGCTCACAAACAAGGAAAAGGCACTGCTCAGTGAACTAATTCAATTGAGTCGGCGATTGACTCAAAACCAAATCGATGAAGCCCGCGATCACGTGATCAAGATGACCGGGCCGGGAGACAATGTTTGCGGCTGCTGCGGTCGGCCGTACTAAGACCGACTACACTAGTGATTCGCAATGAATGCAGCCGCTAATCCTTCACGTTATTGGGAGGTGTCCGAGA
>Ga0302046_10001331_pt1 | contig 23188 bp, 10 predicted proteins | sample RVTome_11_FD_200261 | JGI IMG/M metagenome (GOLD analysis project Ga0302046, IMG submission 200261) | Soil microbial communities from uranium-contaminated site in the Upper Colorado River Basin, Wyoming, United States - RVT147D111 (version 2) ... | reverse complement strand
TGTCCAACGGGCATATCCTGCATTCCCGTGTGGGCGCAAGCATTGTACAAGGATTTGCCTTTGGAGCAGTTGCGACGGCGGTTTGGTTTGCCTGTCTTGAAGCCGCCGGAAATTTCGTCAACATGCAATGGGTGCTGGAAGGTGATGCTGTTCGCCACGAATTTGACGTGGCATTGCCCTGGGTCTATGTTGTCGGACACAGCGTGTACACCAGTGCATTCTTTTTTGCATTGTTCATTCTCTTTGCTGTCTCCTATCTCCGGCGTTGGGTTGCCTCTCCGCTGTTTCTCCTCCTCATTGCATCGCTTTCCCTGAGCCTTGTTCAACAAGGTGACCTTTTCCCGCTGGCAGCAAGTCTCATCATTCAAACCATCGTTGCCCTCGTGTTTGTTTGGTCCTTCTATCGGTTTGACGCGCTTACATCGTTTCTGGGACTAGCCATGTTTTCCATCATTCAGGGGGGAGGCACGCTGTTCGTGGTTGGACATCCGGCATATGAGAGCTCGGGTATCGGAATGCTCCTCTTCTTCTCCTTGCTTTTCGTCGGGTCACTCGCTATTCAATTCCGGAAGAAAGAAATTGCAGATTTCGATACCATCACGCCCGTCTTTGTGCGTCACATTACGGAGCGTCAGCGTTTGCAGCAGGAGCTGGAGATCGCGAGACAGGTGCAAATGAGCTTCCTGCCCAAGGAAAACCCCAAGGTGCCCGGCCTGGATATCGATTCCCGCTGCGTACCGGCGCTCGAAGTTGGCGGGGACTACTACGACTTCATTCGCCTGTCACCGAAGCGGCTGGCAGTCGCCATCGGTGATGTTTCGGGCAAAGGGACGCAGGCGGCGTTCTACATGACACTGGCTAAAGGATTTCTGCGGGCCCTTTCCGATCCGGGAGGGTCCGTCAGCAAGGTTCTGACGCAAATCAATAAACTGTTCTATGATAACGTCGAGCGAGGGGCGTTTATCAGCATGGTGTACGGCGTTTTTGATCTCTCGGCAAAAACACTCCGCATGACCCGTGCCGGACATAATCCCGTCCTGGTATGGTCAAATAAAAAGAACAAACTCGACATCATTCAGCCGAACGGCCTTGCCCTGGGATTGGAGGATGGCCGCAAGTTCGCCAAAACCATCCAGGAAGTACGGATTCCCTTCAGCAAAGGAGACATGTTTGTCTTTTATACAGACGGGTTCACTGAAGCGATGAGCAAGAGCGGGGAAGAATACGGTGACGAACGGTTCGTGGAATCCGTCAAAGCGTATGCCGGCAGGGTATCATCGGAAGTGATCACGGGACTTTTGAAGGACGTAGCCACCTTCATCGGGAAAGCGAAACAGCATGACGATATGACGATCGTTGTCGTGAGGGTGGTTTAAGGTTTCAGGCTTGCCCGCCGAAGTCGTTTTTTGACGCAGGCGGGTTTCATCAGACTGCGCCTGAGAAGCGGCTTCGTCTGATATAGGTTTCAGGTTTGAGGTTTACGAATTCATAGATTCGTCCAATTCGCCGTTGCGTTGAATCGTTCTGTCGTTGTTTCGTTGTTTCGTTGTTTCGTTTGTTTCGTTGTTGCGTTGAATCGTTCTCATCAACCATCATTCATACTCAGATGCACATACTCGTACTCAATGGCCCCAATCTGGGATTGCTCGGGAAGCGCGAGCCCGAGCTCTACGGCACGGAGACGCTTTCCGGTCTCGAGGAGCGGATTCGAAAATCGTTTTCCGCTGTCATGTTTACCTTCGTTCAATCCAATCATGAAGGGGCGATCGTGGATGAACTCAACAAGGCGGCGGGAGGCGGAGTGGACGGTGTTGTGATCAATCCGGGCGCCTATGCGCACACCTCGTACGCCATCCGCGATGCCGTGGCGGCCCTTGCGATCCCGGTGATAGAGGTGCATATCACCAATGTTCATGCACGGGAGGAATTCCGTCGTCATTCGGTTATCGCTCCCGTCTGCCGCGGTGTGGTGGCCGGACTCGGGCGGCGGGGCTACGATCTTGCCGTTCAGTTCCTCCTCGATCAAAGCAAATGATCAGAGCAGTTGTTTTCGACCTTGACAACACGCTGGTGGACTTCATGGCCATGAAGGGTCAGGCCATCGAAGCGGCGATCCGTGCCATGCAGGATGCCGGTCTGAAGCTGCCCTCCGTGGAAATTAAAGCCCGTATCAACGAAATTTACAAGCAGAAGGGCATCGAATTTCAGAGTGTCTTTGATGAACTCCTTTATAACGAGTTCACCAAGATTGATTACAAGATTCTTTCGTCGGGTGTCATCGCCTACCGTCGCGCGCGTGAAGCAGCGTTGGTTCCGTATCCCCATGTATACCTGACGCTGATGGAGTTGATGAAAATGCAGATGAAGCTCGGTGTAGTCTCCGATGCGCCGGCAAAAGAGGCATGGCTGCGACTGACGTATCTAAATTTTCACCACATGTTTGATGTCGTGGTGACGTTTGATGATACGGGCGAACGCAAGCCCGCCCCGGGGCCGTTTAAGAAGGTACTGGACAAACTGGGAGTCAAGGCGGCCGAAGCGCTGATGATCGGTGATTGGGCGGAGCGCGACGTGGTCGGGGCGAAACAAGTTGGAATGAAAACCGTGTTTGCACGGTACGGGGATACATTTGGCACGGTCAATGCGAATGCAGACTATGATATTGACGATATTGCGAAGTTGGTGTCGATCGTGCGTAAAGAAAACAAACAATGAAATGTGAAACGTGAAAGGTGAAATGATATTTGAGCTGAGGTCAATATCATTTCACTTCTCACATCTTACCTTTCACTGGCACGTGGGATTCTAATGAGCATACGCGGCATAGGTGTCGACGTCGTCGACGTGGAGCGGATGAAGAAGACGCTTCAGGATCAGGGGGACACTTTTATTTCCAAGGTGTTCACCGAGACGGAGATTACCTATTGCCGCTCGCGGAAGAATCCGCACGAGCATTTTGCCGCCCGGTTTGCGGCAAAGGAGGCGGTGAGCAAGGCGATGCAGAAGGGCTGGAGCGGGGAGTTCCGTTGGAAAGATATCGAAGTGATGAACGAGCCCTCGGGCGCCCCCAGGATCGTTCTATACGGAGAACTGGCTCAACTGCTCGAGGGTGCCAAAATCCATTTGTCCCTGTCTCACACCGAAAAGACCGTGGTTGCTTTCTCGATCATTGAGGAAGGATAACCGGGGTCCCACCGTGCAAAGGCGTTCTCAGTTGGTTGTTCTTCGTTTTGGTTGGTTGTTTTTCTTGGTCATGGTTCCCGGAAGAACCAGAACTACGACCAAGCGGCGGATCTCAAAATTCCCCGAAGGGGAATGATGATTTAGCCGGGGGCAACGCCCCCGGATTTTATTACATTGCAACAACAACTCTCCCTGAAGGGGAGAAATATGTCACCCCTACAGGGTTTTTTTATTGCCCCTGGCACGAGAAATGTCGGGGCGGTGCCCCGACCTAATATATTTGACCCCTTCGGGGTCAATTTGATCCCAGTCAAACACGAAGTGTTGAACCCTGCGTGTACTATTTTCATTTGTCACACAACCCAATAACTAAGAACCTCATTATTTGCAAGTCAGCCCAGGTTTCGGTATTTTTGTGCAGTCACTTACCTGTCGAATATGAAGCACATCGGAATCAAAAAACTCTATTATTCCATCAGCGAAGTCAGCAAGATCACGGGTCTGGAGCAGTACGTCCTCCGGTACTGGGAATCTGAGTTTCCACAGCTGAAACCGCAGAAGAACCGTGCAGGGAACCGGATTTACACAAACAAAGACATTAAGCTCATCCTGCATATCAAACAGCTCCTTCGCGATGAAAAGTACACGATCGAGGGAGCAAAGAAAGTCCTTGAAGCGTATGTTCCCGAAACCGAAGCCGGTGAACAGCTGGAACTGCTCAACGTTCCTCAAAAGAAAAAAATTCAGGACGACGAGATCAAAGCCGATGTTCTTGAGGTAAAGGATTTTCTCCAGGGGTTGCTGAAGAAGCTGGACGACAATCCCTAGAGGTTGCCGTTCAACCTTCCGACAAAACGCACCGCCTCCCTCTTAAAAGATTTGTTCTCGTCTCCCCCTCGGTGCGGTTTATAATGCCTATGGCTGTTCCCCAAAAGTATCGCCCCGAAATTCAGCACGTGCGGAGATACATCTTACTTATCGCGGCCTTTGCCGTCTCGGCCTCCATCGTCGATCCCCCGTGCAAAGCGCAGGAATCCTCTCTTTCCATTTCTCCTCTTGTTGATACCCTCAATGCCCAATTGCTGCGTGAACCGGACGACGCGGCGATTCGGCGCAAACTGATCGACGCGTATACACTTGCCTTCCATCCGGAGCTTGCCCTCCTGGAAATTCTCGACCCGTTTGCCGGCGGGAAAGCCGCGGCGGCCGACGCTGGTGTCAAGGGAAGGGTACAGTTCAGTCTCGAGCAAATCGGCCCGGCAATCCGATCCCTTCAGCAATCGTACCTTGAGTCTCCTTCCGATGAAACGCTGGTCCTTCTTGCAGTCCTCGATTACGCGAATAAAAACCCCGACAAGGGCTTGTTCGAACTCAGGAGACTCAAGAACCGAATGCCTGCCGTTTCTGTGGAGTTGCTACGGATCTATGAACAGTTTTACCTGAACGGCCGGGAAGTGATTGCCCGCGCGGCAGGGGAGGCTCTCAGGCATGGTGACCCCGTTGCCTACGGCACCTACTTTCCCCAGCCGCAGATTTCCATTCTGTCACCCTCCGATTACTTTGCCACCGAGGCGAAACAAACATCGGTCATTTGGGAGATCAGTCACTCACGTCCTCTGCGGACGGTTCGGATTGGAAACGAAACAGTATTTGCACGCAGCGGCGACCCGGTCACTAACAGCACGGAGTCGGTGAGAAAAAGCTACACACGTCTTACGACGCTTCATGAGGGGCCTAATGCCATTGTGGTGGAAGCGGCCGATGTGTTCGGAGTAACGTCTGTTGACACTGTGGTCGTGAACGGGTTGAGTTTTGATCGCGTACCAACGTGGTCCTCCCCGGAAGAGGATTCCCTGCGTTTCGCGATACAGGTTCTCCGGAACTATGTTCCCGACAGTGTTTTCACCGGCGAAAGGCGTCAGGGACGAAGGGCTCTTCTCATCGCCGGAGCCGGGGCCGCAGACTCTGCTCGCTATGTCAACCGGGCGCTTTTCTGGCATGAGTACCTGATTAGCCCTGTCACCGGAATGGTGAGCCAGGATCAGATCAAGATCCTGGTCGGAGGCCGCGTTGAAGGCCAGAACATCGCAATTGTCATGGACGATTGGCTCTTGAAAGGGGCTACGTTCCAGAGTATTTCTTTCGTCTATCTTGCCGGTGAGTGGCGGATCACACCGCGTGAATGGTTTCTCAAAGACAGGTTCGGCCAATGGACGGACGTCCGTCCGAGGCTGGAGAAGCTCCGGAACCTCGCGTCTGCCGGCGTTGTCATCGTCTTCGACGGCAGTATTGATCAACGGACAGCGTTCGAGGAGAGCCTCAGCGGCTATGTTGCAGAATCAGCCGCCCCTTTGAAGGCGCTGATTCTTCCGGAAAATACTCTGTGGACCGACCAACTCGTCGATCGTTCGATCCGCCCCGCCAACCTGACGGTTTCCGATTCGCTTTCCCCGCTTCTTACAACAGCAGACCTCGCGGCAATGGGAGCTCTCGTTCTTCCCTTGTCGGGACATGATATTACGATCGCGCAAAAACCGGCAGCACGCATACTCCTCCGGCATCGTGAACTCCTGAAAAGCCTCGAGGGGAAACTTGCCCGCGGAAAAGTGGCTGGGGGCCCGAGGGGGAAAATCCTGAATTTCTCACAGGATTGGCGTCGCTACAACGAAGTCACCCGATACCTGAATGACCAGCTCTCACTCCCGGATTTTCTCATCAGGGTGGAAGAATATCAAAGCAGAACAGTCGAAAAGCCATGAGAATTGTGAAACGTATCGCTCTGACGATCATCACCCAGTTCTTGTTGATTTCCTTTGCGAATTCGCAGGCGATTTCGTATTTGCACACCATCGTTGTGGGATCGGAGGGAACCGGGGCAGCGCGAGCTCCTGATGCCGGTGACAATCTGGAGGATCTCGAACGAGATCTCGTCAGGCAAGTTTCCCTGCGTCCGAAAACACAGCTCATAATCCGATCTGACGAACAACGGAGGGATTCACACTACAAGAGGGTAGGCGGTCTTTACGCATCGGCGGATTCGTCCGATCTTGTTATCGGCGTTTGTCAGGGGGCCTGGGTGGCCGGCGGCAAAGACTCGACACTTTCAGTTTTATCCGGGATTGGTCCGGACACAGTGACCGCGGACTATCTGGTTCATCTCATGCGATTTCTGCCGGTACACAATGCGGCCTTATTCGTTTTGGCTCCGACACATTTTGAATTCCCACGAGCCGCCCTCGCGGGTACACCCACGGGGATCAGTGGGGGAGGAAAATATCTGATCGTCGTCCGGCAGAAGGGCGAGGGGGATTTTGCGGAACTCGTGGATCGGTTTGCAGACGTTATGGATTCTGATTTCGATGGGACGGCCGTTGATTCAAATGCCGATCACTACCTTTCTTTTACTGAGTGGCTGGGGGCGGTCACCCGCCGTGCTGCTGCGGCCGGGCTCTCGGGTACAATTCACGCCATGAGCACGGGTTCGGATTTGTTTATCAAACAACTGCAATGACATGACCCGCCGCCTTCTTTCCATTGCGTTTATGCTGTTTGGTCTGCCTGTTGCCCCCGCAGGTGCGCAGGATCCGCAAACGGGAATCCTTTACCTCAACCAGCTCGACTTTAGCCGTTATCCCCTTGTGGATTTGTACATGACGGCGGTGGACAAAAATCGCAAACCGCTCCCCATTCAATCAATGGACCCCGCCTGGCTCGAGATTTCTCACAAGGGGGTCCCGGTTCGCCCCGCGGATATACAATCCGTCATGGATCTGAAACAAAAGGGAGACTCGGAACTTTATCTTGCGCTTGTGTTTGACAATTCAGCATCGATGCAGGGGAGAACCAGTCTTTTGGAAACAGCGGCCGCTCAGTTCATTGACAGCCTGAAAAGGGGCGATTACGTTTCGTTGTTTGATTTTGGTGACGGAACGATAAGCACGCAGATTGCTGAATTCTCCGAACCGGTGTTTGCGCGGGCGCGGACCCCGTTCAGCAACTCCAAGCCGTTCCTCCGCAAAAATATTTCCACCGGGTTGATGACACAGCGGACATTCATGTATGATGCACTGCTGTTCGCATTGTCGACCCTGAACACCTCCAATGTTCTCGGAAGGAAGGCCGTCATCCTGTTTTCCGACGGCGTTGATAACGGATCGAACGCCAATGCGGCGCATGTCCAGGAAGTTCTCCGTTCCTCAAATATTCCCGTGTACGGTATCGACCTGAATACGGCAGAAAATCAAACTCTCAAGAATATCGCAATCTCCTCGGGTGGGGAATATTTCTTTGTTCGGCAAGTGTCAGATCTTGCACCCCTCTATCAGACGATTCTCCAATTGCTCAAGAGCCAATACCGCGTCTCCTACCCATCCCCGGAGGCGACGGTGAGCGGCGATGCTTACCAGGTAAGCGTGATACTGACGGGACCCTACGTCGCGCAGGCCCGCAAGACGTTCGTCGTCGATGGCGAAAACATCGGGTTCTATAATCTGGTTTACCTTGAATCGACCGGCGGAGTGTCTTTGAGAAACTATCTGGATTATCTTTCAAGTTATCCGGGATCTAAACACGCCGACCAGGTGCGACTGAGGATAGGGCGATACTGGCAAAGAAGAGGGGAATACGCGAAAGCGCTCGCGGTGTTCGGTATGATCCTGCGAAACCCGACGAGCGCGGTCTTCAGCGAAGCGATGCTTGAAAAAGCGGAATTACACAAAACGGCAAAGCAATTCAAGGCTGCCCAGGAAGCATATAATCAGGTATTGAACAGCCCGGTGAGCGGATCAGTGCGGGCTCGTGCTCTTTTGGAACTGGCAAAATCCTACACCGCTGAGGGGAATTTTGCCATGGCGCTCAATACGTACTCGACCTTGAGTTCACAATATGAGGGGACGGAGCTTGCTTCGGAGGCGTTCCTCCAATCCGCGACCCTGAGCATGGAAATGGGAGATCTCCCCGCCGCAACGAAGAACCTGGAGCAAGTGATCACCAATTACGGGGACTCGAAGACGGCTGTCTATGCGAGAATTGAGCTGGCGAAAATTGCGGAGAACGAGCAAAATACCGAGGAAGCGATTCGTCTGTACCGCGAAGTGGTGGCCTCGAATGTTGATTCCGATATAAAAGACGATTTGACGCTTCGGCTGGCAAATTTGCTGAAATCGTCCGGGAACACCGGAGAGGCGATCGGGTTGTACCGGAGTCTCATAGAATCAAGCGCATCTCAGGCAACAGTGGTGGCAGCCCGGCAAGAGCTTCTTCCGGCACTGTACCAGGCCGGGCGGGTGCTGGAAGGGCGATCTTTGTATGAGCAATTATCGCAATCTGCCCAGTCTGCCCTCGCTTCAAGATTTCCCACCTTGCCAGTTACCGTGGATGGATCCCAGGGTACGGCCCTTGCCAATGGAGCATACGTTCTCCAGTCCTTCGGGACGACCGGTCCGCCTCCTCTGAGTGTTATCGAGTGGCCGGAGGCTGCCGGTAAATTCTCCATCGTTGGTCCGTTGTATTCGCTCGTGGGAACTCCGACGCCGCTGCTCGCGTCCCTGCCCGTTGAAGGTGGGTGGCTTGAACGCGGACTTATCACGCCAGGTACAGCCGGCGTGTACTATTTCAACCGCGGTAACTGGGATCGCGTAACGAACCAGTACGATGCCCGGTCGAATTCCTACTCCTTTGAATACTCGAACTCCGGTGTGTACGCACTTCTCGCAGGTGAGCCCAGGGTTATTCGTCTCTTTGACATCTATTTTGACCTTGGGAAAGCCACCATTCGCAAAGAAGGCGAGCGGAATCTCTATGAAGTTATCGACGCCCTCAAGGCTCTGCCGGATGTGAATCTGGAAATTGCCGGCCACACCGATTCCACGGGGAGGGAAGAAGAAAACATCGATCTTTCTTCGCGCAGAGCTCAGGCAATCAAGGATTTCATGGTGCTGAACGGGGTCGGCGCAGACAGGCTTATTGCCCGGGGATACGGCAGCCAATATCCGATCGTTCCGAACGATTCTCCGGAAAACCTCCAGAAAAACAGAAGAAGCGAATTTACGATGATCTCAACGCTTGCCGACCCGGTGCAGAAAAGCACGGGGGAAGGCACGAGATACACGGTGCTGCTGCGGGAATTCCGCAGCGTCAAAGACGCGTATGAAGAGAAACGGATCTATCAGGGAAGCGGACTTCCGGTTGCCATTGTGACGACGGAGGAAAAAGCGGGCGGGCAATATGAATTGACTCTCGGCACCTATGGGACGGAGGAGGAGGCAAAGGAAGTCGTTGAGAAATTCAAACGCGAATTTAAGAATATTGAACCCAGGATCATTTCTTCGAAACGAACACGATGATGAAAAAACTCCTCTGCATAACCGTTTTCATCGCCGGAGCATTTCAGCATACTGCTTCCCAGGACCTTAAGAGCGCATGGGAGAGGATCCAGGCAGAATTCCTGGGTGGAATGCATGATTCTGTGGTGGCCCACATGGGCCCTTTCATCGAAGAGTTGCGCGAGCGCGGGCTGAGTTCCCAGCTCAGTGTTGCGTACTTCCACTCCGGTGTGAGTTTTGCGCATCTGGACGACGAATCGTCGTCCGACACGGCTTTTTTCTTCGCAAAGCACTTTGCCGCGGACGCGGGGGATTCCTCGAAAGTCCATGAGATTACTGCGAAACAAGTTCAGCTGTACCTCGGCCTCGCGAAACAACAAGAAGCCCCGAACCCCGGCCGGGCAGTCGGGTTTTACCAAAAAGCTCTGCAGACGCTTGGCCCTCTGGGCGAGTCAAAGACAAGAGCTGTGGTCTTGTTTCAGATCGGGACCTTACACAGGACATTGGGAGACTTTTCCGCGGCCGTAACGGCGCTGGAATCTTCTCTTGCAATTTCCCGCGGACTGCAGGGAGAAGACCGGCTTCGAGCCTCCACAACGTCGGCTCTTAACGAATTATATCTGAAAACCGGGAGAACACAAAAGGCCGAAGTGTTGGCATCACAGGGGGGATCGGAAACATCGCGCATTGAATATACCATCAAGCTTGCCGCGGAGTCTGAACAATCCGGTGATCTCCAAAGGGCGGACGGCCTGCTGGCTTCGGTTCAGGCGGGAATTATTGCCGGCGGCGATGAATCTCGTATCCTTGAATTCGCGAAAAAGCGGTACTCCATCCGTGAACAACTCGACGGCCCGGAACGCGCGCTTGATACGCTCCATGTCTTGCTCAGTACCGTGAAGGGCTCGAGCCCGGCCGTTCAGTTTCACGTCACGCGGTTTGTCACAATGCTGACTCTTCAACGGGGCAATGTCGAAGAAGCAGGGCACCTGGTTGCCCGGATGCGCGCGCTCGCAGGTTCTGGCGGCCTGGAGGTGCTTCTTTATCAAACAGACGGAGATCTCTCATACCTTCAGGGAGATAACGATCAGGCGATCGCGCTCTACCGGAAGGCGCTTCAGAGTAATCATCTCTTCGATCCCGGTGTGCGGTTCAGTATGATGAATAACATGGGACTGGCACTCAGTCGAAACGGAGAATATCAGGAAGCCCTCAACGTCTTCGAGCAGTTATATGCTTCCGCCTCCGAAGATGCCACCTTTCGGATTCAGGCGGATCTCAACGCGGGAATCGTCCTGGTGAAGTCCGACAAGCCCGGAGATGCGATCGAACGATTTAAAAGAGCCCGCGACCGTGCCGGAACGATGAAGAATGCTCCGCTGCGAATTATGGCTTCCCTGCGGCTTGCCGAGAGTTATCGGCGGAGCGGAATTGAATCCTCGGCAAATGCTTTGTTCGATGAAGTGAGTGAAGAGCAGGTCAATCTGGTCAATCCTTTCGACCGGATCCAGGTACTTCAGGCATTGGCCGCACAAGCCCAGGGTGCGGGGAACATCCACACGGCCCTTGTCAATCTACGGCAGGCGTATGCGCTCGCAACCCAGGCGGGAGCTTCCGGATATCTTGCGCCCCTGGCCTCCGATCTCGGAGATACGTATTTCCTTGTGGACAGTGTTGCGTCGGCGATTCAGATGTATGATGTTGCGCTCTCATTCTATGGGGGAACGCAGGATACGAGGGCCGTGGTGGAGCTTCGCTACAAAAAGGGACAATGCTTTCTTTCGCAATCGCGGTTTGGCGATGCACGGTCAGAGGTTCAGACGGCGTTGAACATTCTCGGACGTTCGACCGGATTGCCGGCGGAAAAAGATCTTCTGGGTATGGGATACGCCACACTTGCTTTCATCGATTTCACGGAAGGAAAATCCACCGGAAGCATTCGTAATCTCCTCAAGTCTCTTGAAGACATTCAAAAAGCATCATCAGTGCTGGAAGATCGCCTCGCGGCGGGGGTGGGGCAATCGCAGTTGGAATCGAACTCGCTGCGGAATGTCAATGCGTATCGTTTGTATGTCGATATTGCCGCAGAACTGTTTCAGCGCACGGGAGATATCCGGTATTTTGAACTTGCGTTCAATACAAGCGATAAATCGAGGGCAGAGGCGTTTGTAAAGGAAGTCGGGTCGCGGCTGGTCACAAAGCTCAATGACCCGTCCGTGCGGGACCTTGCTTCAGCGGCCGGACAACTGCTGGAACAGCAAGGCGGGCAAACAGCGCTGAGCGTGGATCTGACTTCAACGGCCGCGGGGACCCGCGGCATCGTCAAGAAGTCCGAATCGAAGGAAGAAGCTGCCATCCAGAAATACGATGCGATTGTTCAGCGCCTCTCATCGGAAAAGAACAAAGCCGCTCAGCTGGTAACGGTGAATACGCTGACTCTTTCGTCCGTACGAAGCCTTCTGCGGGATGCGGACGTGATGCTTAACTATTACGTTTCACTTGATAATGTGTACCTGTTTGTCGTGACAAAAAACGACCAGATGCTTCACACGATTCAATGGAAACCCGAAGATCTTGCCGCCGTGGTCGAGGGCTACCGCACGGCGGTCCATGATTTGAACCGGACGGATTATGCGGGGGTTGCACGCCGGCTGTATGACTCACTCCTGGCGCCGGTTGCGGCCCGCCTGGAAGGCAAGGAGCTTATTATTGTCCCCTCGGGGAGGCTGAACAACCTGCCGTTTTCCGGCCTGCTGAATGATTCCACATACCTGGTTGAGAGCCACAGCCTCACGGTCATTCCGAACGCAAGTGCTCTTCAGTTCGTGCAATCCGGAAAGAAATTTCCATCTTCACCATCAGTCCTGGCGATTGGAAATCCCATCAATCCCAGGGTGACGAGACTTCCCGGAACCGAACAGGAGGTGGCGGCCATCCAGAAGGTTTACCCGCGGTCCCTCATCTATCTCGGAGCCGACGCAACGGAATCAAACTCACGGGCGCACATGGGCGGATTTGACATTGTGCACCTGGCATGCCATGGTCTGTTCAACTACGACTATCCCTATCTGTCGTCCCTCGCGCTTTCGCCCGATGCGCGGAATGACGGCTTTCTCGAGGTTCATGAGCTCTACAATCTTAATCTCACAAAAACCAATCTTGTGATTCTGTCGGCCTGTGAAACGGGACTCGCAAAAATCCGGAAGAATGATGATGTGATCGGTCTGGTGCGGGGGTTTCTCTACGCGGGCGTGCCGAGCATGGCGGCGAGCCTGTGGAAAGTGGATGATTTTGCAACGGCAGCACTGATGACGCAGTTTCATGTATTGCTGAAACTTGGAAACTCAAAAAGCGAGGCACTTCGAAAAGCGCAGTTGCAGCTCCTCCGGTCCGAAACCACACGTCATCCGTACTACTGGGCCGCGTTTGTGCTCTACGGAAGCGCACACTGATGTTATCCCTCCTATCGCATATCATACATATCATCCATCACTTTAACTATTGAATTCTGTTTATCCACGTCAACGCCGGAATCACACCATCAAAAGGAGGCTGTAATGAAAACCACATTCATCACAAAGCTGTGCGTCGCCGCGCTGCTCGCCGTAGCTGTCTCTGCGGGATCGTTATCTGCTCAAACCAAACTCGATGGAGCTTGGAAAATTGTTGAGGCCTCGGGGCACAACAGCATGGGCGATTGGACATGGAGCAACGTCCAGCCAAGTCTCTCTTCAACGAATCGTCGGCCCAATCGGACGATCCTCCGACCGTGGGGAGCACAATGCCTGCAAACAATGAAACCAACGTGGGTGTGAGTGCAGGTATTACAGTCACCTTCAGCGAGCCGGCGGATGTGTCGGGGGCATGGTTCGAAATCACCGGAACAGTCAGCGGTAGTCACTCTTGTAAGCTTTGAGGGACGGCAAATGATGGCCGTTTTGAAGGAAAAACAGTCCTCGCCGTTTTTTTACAATTTCCCAGGAGTTCCCGGTAGTTGCATTTGGTTGAGGGAGCCGTTACTTTCCGCAAGCGGAGGTTCGTCGACCTGCGGGGAGTTCATCGTTACACGCCTTCCAACTCTCCAACCCGAAGGCCCGTCTGCAAGCGTCACTGTTCTCACTTTCATGGAGGCCGGACCGATGAAACTTGGTCGTGGAGTTCTGTTCCTTCCTTTCATCTTCGGAATCATTCATCTCTCCATCATCCCCGCCACCGTCCTGAGCCAGATCAAGAGTGCCGTTATTGACGACCTCGCAGTCCGCGCAGAAATCATCGCGGTCGGAAAGGTCTCGGAAGTTGTGTCGGAATGGAATGAGACTCGGACAATGATTCGAACCCGTGTCAGGCTGAATGTTGACCAATTTGTGAAAGGCGGTACGCCCGGCAAGGATCTTACTCTTTATGTACCCGGTGGTGAGGTCGACGGCATCGGCGAAACGTACAGTCATATGCCGACATTCCGTCAGGGCGAAGATGTCATGGTGTTCGCGGAAAAGGACAAAGAGAATCACTACCGCGTGTCCACGGGAGCTCAGGGAAAGTTCTCGATCACACAAGACGAAGTGACCGGTACGTTGTCGCGTATTCAGGGCGGCAGCCTTGACGAAGTTACGACGCGGATTAGAATCGCGATCCGGAAGCAAGAGGGCAATGAGTAATTGGCCGGTTTTGTTTGAGGCTTATCTTGAGAGAGTGAGCCAAACGCCGTATATCTTGGGAGGTTGAGAAATGAAGTCCAGAAAAATTCATTTTGGCCTCTTCGGAGGAATTCTTTTCCTCAGTCTGATAATTCCTGCATCTTCGGTCCTTGCACAGAGCGGATTGGTGGGGCTCTACAGGTTCAACGGCAATGCGAACGATGAAAGCGGAAACGGTAACCACGGTGCGATACACGGTATAACAGATTTTGTCCTGGACAGGTTTGGCAATGCGAACGGGGCCCTGGTCTTCAATGGAAGTGATGTTTATGTATCCCTTTCAAATCCCGCCGCTTTCAGCTTTTCCACATTCACGATCGTTGCGACGCTCAGAATTGCCGATCACTCGACCGACAACTTCATTCTTTCGAAAGGTCCGGATTTCGGCAACTACACACTCCGCATTCTGGACGGTTCCGTCCCGAACAACGGGGGGAAGGCCAGTTACGTCCACAAGGTCACTACGGGAAACTGGTCCTCGCTGGCGACGACCAATCCGGTTGCGATGAATGAATTCATTCAAATCGCCATAACGGTCGACAGCAGTACCTTCCATTCATATCTGAACGGACAACCCGAAGTGACAGTTCTCAACCCTCCTCCCCCGGTGCTGAACGGTGATGAGGTGACGATCGGGAAAGCGACATTTCAGGGAGTAGGTGATTTCTTCTTCGACGGCGTCATCGATGAAATCCGACTCTATGATCATGCTCTGACGGCGTCTGAAGTGGAGGATGTCTATAACGGAATCGTTACGTTCATCGTGAACTCCACCGGCGACGGTGACGATACAAACCCCGGTGACGGAATCGCCATCGACAATACGGGGGTGACAACGCTCAGGGCGGCTATCGAAGAGTCAAATGCCTTGCCGGGATTTCAGCGGATACACTTCAATATCCCCGGCATCGGCCCGCATTCCATACTACCGCAGGCGCCCCTCCCGAGCATCACCGAGCCAATTTTACTTGACGGTTACACGCAGCCGGGCAGCAGCCCAAACACCCAGACAGTAGGCACCAACGCGGTCCTGCGTATCGTGCTGACCGGAACCGACGCCGGGGATGCCAACGGTCTCGAGCTTGCCGCGGGGAATACCACAGTGCGTGGACTTGTAATCAACAGGTTCCGCAGGCACGGCCTCTTCCTGAGTGGTGGAACTGTCAATGTCGTGGAAGGGAACTTTGTTGGCACCGACGCCAGCGGAACTGCAGACCAGGAAAATTCCAGCGGTATCATGGTCGTGGGGAGCTCAACGAGCAATAACATTATAGGGGGAACAACTGCGGAAGCTCGCAATATCATTTCGGGCAATAGCCAGTACGGGATCATTGTCGAGCAAGCGTCGGACAACAATTTGATCGCAGGCAATTACATCGGGGTCGATGCGACGGGCAACATGGCGCTTGCGAACAAGTTCTCGGATGCGGTGTTCATTGGAGGGTCCTCCAACATTATCGGCGGCACATCTGAACTCGCTCGTAATGTTATCTCGGGGAACGGCAGGAACGGAATCATGTTCGACGGGACAAACTGCGTCAACAACGTTGTTCAGGGTAATTTTATCGGGGTCAATGCCGACGGCACACTGTCCCTGGGAAACGCGGCTCACGGCATTCGTTTCGAGCGCGGTGCCGGCTTCAATACAATTGGAGGGACTGCACCGGGGGCGGGCAACGTGATCTCAGGGAACGGCTTGTCAGGAATTCTGATCGGAAACGCGTCAGCGAATAATCTGATCCAGGGCAACTTCATTGGAACGAACGCGGATGGAACGGCGGCGATTGGCAACGTGGGAACCGGCGTGTGGATTCAGGGCGTGGGAGGATCCGGCCTCACATCGAACAACACCATCGGCGGAACGCAAGATGGTGCGCGGAACATAATCTCGGGGAACGGTGCGAGCGGCGTGGAAATCTCCGTGATGCCAACGACATCGACCACCCCCACTGCGACCCGAAATCACGTCCTGGGAAACTTCATTGGCACGGACGTGACCGGAACGATTGATCTTGGAAATATCCGCGGAGTCTACATCCACTCAGGTGCCTTTGAGAACCTCGTCGGTGGTACCGCCGCCGGATCAGGCAATCTCATCTCCGGAAACTCCACTGGCATTGAGATCCACGGAGAAGCGAATGGAAATCTCATTCAGGGCAACATGATAGGGCTCGGTGTCACCGGATTGGCTGCCCTGGGCAACAGCAGCGGCATATTCATTCACAACGGTGGCGGCGGGTCGAAGACCAACGTCGTTGGCGGAACGGAAACCGGAGCACGTAACATCGTATCCGGCAATATTGACGGCATCGTCATTTCCGGAACTGGCACAAGCGGTAATCGGATTCAGGGCAACTATATCGGCACAAACGTGAACGGCACCCAGGTGGTCGGCCCCGGTACTTGGGGCGTTCTGATCACGTCAGGTGCCTCCGACAACGCGGTAGGTGGGACTGAAGATGAGGCAGGAAATGTTATCTCCGGGCAATCTCAGGCAGGCGTTGCCATGAGCAATGGCGCCGCCCACAACGTCGTGGCGGGGAACCTTATAGGATTGGACGCCTCCGGGACAACGGCTCTCGGCAATGCGCGAGGTGTACTCATACAGCAGGCTTCTCCGGAAAACCTTGTCGGCGGCCTTACCGAAGGTGCCGGAAATGTCATTTCGGGTAATGATGCCGAGGGTATCATCATACAGGGCGCATCCAACGGAAATGTCATTCAAGGCAATGACATCGGTCTTGACGCAACAGGGAACTCGAGCATAAGAAACGGCGGCGACGGCATTTTTGTTTTCGGATCATCCAACACGACCATAGGGGGAACGGATCCTGCCGCACGCAACCGGATCATAGGAAACGGCCTTCGCGGAATACGGATGGACGGCACCGGCACAAACAGCAACCCGGTCCTGGGGAACAGCATCTTTGACAATGGCTTTCTGGGGATCGACCTCGGCACCATTGGCGTAACTCCGAACGACGCCGGCGACGGTGATGTGGGACCCAACAGCCTCCAGAATTTTCCCGTTTTGACTTCCGCGATACAAGGCTCGGGCACGCTCATTCAGGGAACTCTCAACAGCACACCCGGAGCCGTGTTTCGCGTCGAGTTCTTCGACAATTCGACAGGCGACGGCTCCGGATTCGGAGAAGGCGAAACCTTCCTTGGATTCGAGAACGTGAGCACCGACGGCAGCGGTAACGGAAGCTTCAACGTCACCTTGCCGGTCGTCGTTCCTGAGGGCCGCCTGATTACCGCGACCGCAACCGATACCGGCGGAAACTCGTCCGAATTCTCTCAGAGCATTCCGGTGACGATCGAAACTGCTCATTCGACTCTCTTCGGCGTGGGGAATGCGAATGTCCGCATTGCCAACAGCCCGCAGGTCTCCAATGCGTTGACTCTGGAAGCATGGATCTACCCAGTGCAAATGTTTGACGGAGAGGCTATCATATTCAGAAGATATACTTCCAATCTGACGGATCCATTCCATGTCTATTCCCTTCACCTACGCCGCAATTCGCCGGAAGAATCTCCTGTAGCCGTATTCTCGGTATCGAGCGGATTGCCCGGAAGCGCCGTTTCCGTGAGCAGCAGTCAATACATCCCCTTCTTTCAGTGGACCCATGTGGCCGGGGTTTTTGACGGATCGACAATCCGGATCCATGTCAATTCGGGAACACCGGATCAATCCCCGGCAGATCTCGCCATTCCTCCGGCCGGAGAAATCAGGCTTGGCATTGACATTGTTCCTCAAGTCACAGGCAGATTTTTCGGGTTCCTCGATGAAGTCAGACATTGGCGGACATCGCGGTCGACAGCTCAGATTTCAAACGCAATGAACGGCCTCCCAACCGGAGATTTTTCGGACCTGATAGGATACTGGAGATTTGAGCCTCCGGGTGATGTTGTCTTTGATTCGAGTCCCGAGCAGAACAACGGTGAATTCAGGGCCGGCGCCCGAATCGTACGATTCAGTCCATTCGATGCTCCCGGAACGCCGCTACTCTCTGTAAGTCCGGCTGCGATCGATCTCGGTATCGTTGAAGAGGGGGAACTTGCAACCCGCGCGGTGACTCTGGCCAACGGCGGCTCCGCGACGACAGTCGGTTACCTCACGAGCGGAGGAAACGTCAGGTCCTCAGCATCCTTTGTTTTTGTCGTTCCGGCCTCGGGCTCCGAAAACCGGAATGTCGGGATCGTCCCTGCTTCCTCAGGGACGATAACCGGAAACCTCCTGTTCCCTTCAAACGATCCGACATCTGACGCATCAGTTTCGATCACCGGCACGGCCCTTCCCGCACGGACATTCGATGCGAACGATATCAGCATGTACGCTCTCCGTGACGGCCGCATCGGGAGAACTCCCGAGGGAACAGCAGGTTTTGAGTGGCCCAAAGGAAGCGGAAAGACGGCGATCTTTCAGTCGGGATTGTGGCTGGCCGCCCAATCCGGAGGGGAGATTCGAACAGCTGCAGGCTACTACAATTCCGAGTTCCAGGCAGGCCCCGCGCCGGAAGGAGTCCCTGTGGATCCTTCGAATATGCGCTACAGAGTCTACAAGATTTCCCGGGGAGACGACGCGGGATCGAATCCCGATTACTCGGATTGGCCCGCGGATCTCGGAGCACCGGTCGACACGGGCGGCCTTCCTCTCCACCTGGGCGATCAGACGCTTTTCGCTGTCTACAATGATTTGAATCCCGACCTGCGCCGTTTCGGTTCTGCGCCGTTGGGAGCCGAGATACAGCAAACCGTTTACGGGTTCACCCCGGGCGGAGCTCTCTCGAGCACGGTTTTTATCAAGTTTAAAATCATCAATCGCAGCACAACGACTTGGAGCAATGCGTTCGCGGGTTTGTGGAGTGATGCTGACATCGGAGATCCCCGCGACGATAATGTGGGATCGGATCCGGCCCGCAGTTTGGGGTTCGCGTATAACGGCGTTCCGTCCGACACAGGCTATGGAACCGCACTGCCGTCCGTCGGATACACCTATCTGGAGGGGGCTGCCACCGGGGATCCCCTCTCTTCCTTTGCTTATTTCCTGAACGGCGGTCCGCCCGATCTGAATGATCCGGCCAACGCCGGCCAGGTGTACAATTACCTTCGCGGTTTGAAGAAGGACGGCAACGCCTACATCAATCCCTCGAACGGCTCACCGACCGTCTATCCTCTGAACGGGGATCCTGTCGCCGGAACCGGATGGGTCGACACCGCTCCGCATGACAAGCGACTAGTGATGAGCTCCGGACCCTTCAACCTTGCCGCCGGGGAAAGCGAGGAGATCCTTTTCGCGATCGTCGTCGGACAAGGAGACAACAACCTCGCGAGTGTCGCGGAGATAAAGAACAGTGCGGATATCGTCCGGGCCTTCCACTCCTCCGGATCCGAGCCTCATCTCTATGCAATCACCACGACGGCAGACGATGGTGTGGGCTCCCTGAGACATGCCCTCCATAACGCGAATGAAACTCCCGGAGTCGACCGGTTGGTCTTCCAAGTCGACGGCGAAGGTACCCACGTCATCCGGCCCCAATCCCCTCTTCCTGAAATAATCGAAACAGTTATCATCGATGGAACGACGCAGCCGGGTTTTAGCGGCCACCCGGTCATTGAACTTCGCGGCGATCTCGCCGGGGAAGGCACGAACGGTCTCACCATCCGGGCGGCCGAATGCGTCGTGAAGGGGCTCGCCATTAACGGTTTCGGCGGCAACGGGATCGATATTCGGGGAGAAGGCGCATCCGCGAATATCATCCAGGGCAACTTCATCGGAACAGATATCACGGGGACCATAGATCTTGGAAATTCGTCTCACGGAGTGCTCATCAACGGAAGTCCGGGCAACACGATCGGAGGAAACACTCCGGCCGAACGGAATATCATCTCCGGCAACGGCAGCGGTCCGGCTGAACTCGGTCTGGGAGCTCACGGCATTGTGCTCGTCGGCGCGGGAACCGATAGCAACCGCGTTGTCGGTAACTTCATCGGCACGGACGTCACAGGGACCGTTGCATTGCCGAACAGCAATGACGGAGTGGAGATCCACGACGGGGCTTCCTACAATATCGTCGGCGGACTGACGCCTGAAGAGCGCAATATCATTTCCGGAAACGACTGGACAGGAATTGCCATTTTCGGCACAGGAACGCATGGCAACAAAGTGTGGGGAAATTTCATCGGACTCGATTCAACAGGCACGAACGCGTTAGGGAATTCCCAAGGGAGCGGCGTTTGGATCGGGGGCGGGGCGCAGAACACGCTGGTCGGTGGAACCGCTACAGGGGCCCGAAACCGCATCTCCTACAACGGGTTCACCGGCGTCGGTCTTGGGGCAGGAACCCCCAACAATAATTTCGTTCAGGCCAATGCAATCCGATTCAACCTTGGTACCGGCGTTGTCATCTTCGGTGGCGCGTATGACAACATGATCGGCGGCCAGGATCCTGGGGCCGGGAACGATATTTCGTTCAACGCCGGGGCGGGAGTTCAGCTCCTCGCGGGAAATGTCGGAGAATTTACTGTTGTCCCCTTTAACAACGGAATTCTCTCAAATTCCATTTCTTCGAACCGCGGCCTGGGTATCGATCTTGGCGGAGACGGAGTAACGGCAAACCGGGTGCCAGGCCGTCCTATTCCGGAACCCTATCCGTTTGCGGCCGACTTTATTAACAATGCCCAAAACTACCCAATTCTCTATGAGGCGATACCAGAATCGTCGGTCATCCGGGGATCTTTAATAAGCTGGCCGAACACGATCCACCGCGTAGAATTCTTTCAAAACGCCGACGCCGATCCATCGGGTTACGGAGAGGGTGCAATGTTCCTGGGCTATCAGACTGTGGAAACTGACGGACTGGGCAACGCGGTTTTTGATTTCATGTCCGGCGTTCCACTCGACTTCGGACATTTCATCACGGCAACGGCCACGGACCATAGTCAGAACACGTCCGAGTTCTCTCCCGCCCTCATCGCGGGAACCAAAACCAAAGTGTTCGGGGATCACTATGTTATCAATACGACACGTTCGGGTGTTCCCTTGCATTGGGCCGATGGAAAAGGGACCTACCGTCTGAGCACCGCGAATCTCCCCGAAGGAATTCCAGGATTCGCTGAAGAGATCAACAAGGGCTTTGCAAGCTGGAGCGGCCTCTCAGAACTTGATTACGAGGCGGGCCCCACTACGACATCCACCCTTTGGGGCGGCAATCCGGACGGAATCAACAATGTCGTATTCCTGCCGCCGGGGGATTGGAGCGGGGTGACGGGGGCGGACCCACAGGCAGTAGCCGTAACCCGGGTGCGCTACAACAGCATTACTGGAGAAATGACGGACGTGGATATCGCCTTCAACGGATCTCACCGGTGGGGTATAGTAGTTGACCCGTTGTCTCCCGACTCCATCCATGACGTGCAAAACGTTGCGACACACGAGGCAGGACATTTCAGCGGGCTGGGGGATATCTACAATCCTGGATTCGCCCCCTACCTCCCCCTCATGGGGACGGACAATGAAGGGGTAACGATGTACGGATTTATCAAGAAGAACGAGACGTTGAAGCGCGTTGTTCACCCTCCCGATATCTTAGGCATCCAGTACATCTACCAGAATCTGCCTGAGAGCCGAATGGACCTCGTTCTGGTGTACGATGGCTCTCCGGCATTCGCATCGACAACGGACGGCTTTGCACACTCGAAGACCAGCGGAGTCGAACTGATAACAAAAATGCGCGACGGCGACAGACTCGGAGTGGTCAGGCTTCCGAACACGGTCATCAGTCCGCTGACAACAATCAGTGCCACGACTCGCACGACTCTGGCTTCTGAGATCTCCGCTATGACCGCGGGTGGGACAAGCGGAATCGGGGATGGTTTGACGACCGCCGCATCGATGCTGCTCAATTCGACGTTCGAGCCAAACCACGGCAGGGCCATGATTCTCTTCAGCGCTGGAGAAGAGACATCAGCACCGAGCGCCTTGAGCTCGAGCGTGATACAGAACGTCCGGGCGTCGTTCTCACCGGTCTTTACCATGAGCTTCCCCGCCAGTACGGGGCAAGGGCTCAGCAGTGCCCTCGCGGACTCAACGGGAGGCGCATACTTTCTCACTGCCGATACAACCATCAGCCAGGTTGTTAACGTGATTTGGAATGCCCTGACGGGCGTTCAGCTTGTTGCCGACACGTCGTTCACCTCGAGCTCCCCCGGAATCAACTGGCAGGGCGGAATCAACTGGCAGGGCGGGATCAACTGGCAGGGCGGGATCAACTGGCAGGGTGGCCTTAATTGGCAGGGAGCGCTTGTTGACCCCGGCACCTCAGACATCCTGCCGGGCATCAATTGGCAGGGAAGTGTCGGCGTCATTGCTGTCGTGCCTCCGCAGGATGGGCTCGTTCTCCCAACTCCGGAGGAATACGACAGGAACACGACCTTCTCCATTCCTGAAGGGTTTGCCGTGATCACTCCGGACAACCTGAGTGTCATCCCTCTCCCCAATGAATACTTTACGGACATCAAACTGGTCAACGGGCCAACATTCAGCTATTACGTCATCCGAAATCCAAAACCCGGAGCGTGGACTCTGATTCCGGCCGGCGACCCGGGGAACTCCGACGAGGAAGAAGTTATTACGCTTTCCCTGGCTGTGATCACTGACGTGACGATGCAGGTTTCCTTCGATAAATCAAGTTACGTCCGCGGAGACCAGGTCATCGTTCAGGCGACGCTTTCCGAGGGTGGTGAAACCCCCTTGCAGGAAGCGAACGGCCAGAATGATGCCGGAGTGAGCGCAATCGCGAACGCAACCGTCGTTGCCGAAGTGACGACACCGGAAGGCACGGTCGAAAGTGTCCCCTTGATGCACAACGGAAACGGTCTCTATTCCGGAGCGTTTCTGAACACCTCCAACGGCGGAAGCTATGCATTCAAAGTGAGCGCGAGCGGAGTACTTCCGAATGCGGTGGAGCCGTTTACCAGACA
>Ga0302046_10001330_pt1 | contig 23191 bp, 29 predicted proteins | sample RVTome_11_FD_200261 | JGI IMG/M metagenome (GOLD analysis project Ga0302046, IMG submission 200261) | Soil microbial communities from uranium-contaminated site in the Upper Colorado River Basin, Wyoming, United States - RVT147D111 (version 2) ... | reverse complement strand
GCAGAGTATCGTTTCATTTCAGTGGCTCAACACCGCGTTCGAGTCCTGGGGGCCGCAGAAGAGCCAAGATGATTCTCGGGCGGAAGGATGGGAAGGTGCCGGGGTCAGATCCCTCCGCGACCGAGCAGTTCTGCCGCGGTTGCCGCGTGGATTGATGTCTCGTCATCTGCCACGCGACGCAGCAGACCTTCGAGATCCGGACCACCGACCTCGCTTGCCACGCCAAGTGCTGCGCCTCCGAACGCAAACACGAAATCGGAGACTGCATTGCCAACGTAATCCTCGAGCGATATGTCGCGCAGCCGTTGCAGATCTGCCGGGGCTAATCCGAATGTTGCGCCGGCGTCCATCATCCCACGGATGGATTCGAGTCTTCTGCGTGCGGAAACCTCCACCGCTGCGACCTGAACCTCAGGCGGGCCGTTGTTGAACGCCTCGATGATGTACGGTACGGCATCCGTTCCGAGTACCAGGGCCGCTGCTCGATCCGGAGTGGAGGGAATAGTTACCGTGCAACTGATGAGGATCCGTCGGTTGACCCGTTCGCGTATCTCATCCGTTTGCGCACTGGTTGGGTGGGCGAAGAACATAGCGCCGCTCACCGTGAAGAGTCCGAGCAAATACAGGTTCTGTTTCATTTCATTGCGTTGGGTGGAAATGAACCGTCGCTCCAGATTCGGCGAATCAACTCGGGGCATTGCTGCGAACCTTCTCCATCCGGACAACTGCGCTGACCACTCGGCCGGACGCCGTAGAGATCGTTGAGAGCCGAATACGAGTTGAAGTGCGAGCGAAAAACCTGTCCCTCCGTGAGAAACTCACGCACGCTGCTCGCGCTGTGCATTACGTTGGTTTGATTGAACCCATCCAGGTTGTCCACGTGTCCGAGTCCAAACGAGTGACCGATTTCGTGGACGAGCAATTCATGGCCGGATCGGTCCGCCATGAAGATCGCCGGACCACAGGAGTATCCCCGGTCACGCCCGCCGTCGACCGTTCCCACGTAGTAGATGTTGATCCGCCCGGTGCGGTTTCCGATCGAGCCCCGCGCCTGCGTGTATTGATTGCACTGCGTTGTCTGCTGAAATTGACTCGCATCGGGATCACCGGTGGCGTCCACGATCTCGAATTCCGCGAACTCCAGCCCCATGCGTTCCGCAGCCCACACGGCCGTCGTCGTAGCCGCCTGACTGACCGCCCGGTCTCGTTGCGAGTCGAGCGGGCCAATAACGATCCACGCCGTTACGGCAATCCTGACCGGATCGCGGAATGTCACGTCAATCGTATCGACTCCGGCCGTCCAGATTGGCTGTCCCGTGACCGACGGTGGCCTGCCCAGGGTGAATGCGACGACCTCGCCGCCACCCGGGCCGAAGACCGTCGTCACCGCGGAATCGTTTGTGATGTGTGCAAGGTCGTTCACGTACAGGGAACTCTGCCCGTCAAGGAGAGTGCCAACCTCCGGATCCGACAGGTTGTGAAAACGCACCAGATCCGGTGCTTCAAGCAAGTCGAACGGTGCGCTCACCGCATTGAACCCGTTCGAAATCGCGCGCAGTGTGTAGCCGGCTCCCGCGGCGCTCAGGGTGATGTCGTCGAATTGTGCGATGCCGCCGGATACCGGCTTCGTCGTGGTACCCGCCAGCACGGCACCTCCGGGGTTGTTCTCCAGTTCTATATGCACGTTGCCGTCAAAGTTTTGCACCGGCACGTCGTTGCTGTCCGCGACATACACGTTGACTGGCACGACGAAGCGTTCGTCGACCGCCGAGTGTCCCGGTCCTGGTCCGAAATCGATGCCAGTCGCAATCTGGTTGACGATGGCCGTTATGGAGGCGTCGACCCCCTCAGCCGAGGCGGTTACGGTGGAAGTTCCATTTCCCACGGATAGGGCGAGACCACGGTTTTCCACCTGGAGTACGCCGGGGTTGGACGAACGCCATTTGACCGCAGGGATCAATCCTTCTGAGACACTGACCGTCGCGGTCAGCTGAATCCCGGTGCCCAAAGCATTGTACCACAGCGTGTCGGCCCCATCGATGGATAGCTGAACGACCCGGTCCGGCTGTGTGGTGTCGCCGCAGGCGAAAGAGAACCAGGCGACCGCCGACAGCAACGCGCGTCTGGTGAGTATTCCGTGAATCTTCATTTCCTCCTGAAACCGCCTCAATCGCACAGTGTTCCCGACGAACGTCAAATATATGCTGACGATTCCCGTGATGGATTCGATCCGTTCCGGGATGTGACTCAACGAGGTTCGCGAGGGTAAAGCTCAAAGCATCACAACGAGGTATCGATGCACAGGATTTCCTGGTGCGCTTTGTTGCCTGCCTTCTCCCTCTCTCAGGCCTGTGACCTGACTGGGCCGGCGTCCGCTCCCACTGAACTGTTCGTCCAGAATGTCAGCGCGTTTGCGATGAGCGACCTGGTGGTGAACGAATGGGAAATCGGAGAGTTGCAGGCTGGTGGACGAGCCGGGCCGCGACTCTTCTCGACGGTTTACAGCTACGGTGCCATAGGCGCCGTTGTGCTGGGTGACACGCTCCGAATCCAGCCCATCGATTTTGTCGGGGAAGAGCCGCTTGGTCGTGGGGAATTTACCTATGTGCTTTCCGTCGGGGGCGACGAACGACAGCGGTGGCTGATACTCGAGACCGTCGCCGGGGCACCCGATTGACCGGGGCCATCAGGGTCGGTGGGCCCTTGTGCGTTCTTCAGTAGAGCGATCTGCCCGCCGTGGTAAGCAATGTGCTGAGAGACTCCGTGGAGCATGGCCGAGTACGGAACCATTGACTCGCCGGCAGCATGAACTGGCACATCGAGTCTCGCGGCGGAGAACAGCTTCAGCGAGTCGCGCAACCGTTCGTGAGAATCGATAAGAGCTTTTTGGGCGTCGGGCCAGGCACCCGGCGCATTGTCATCGACCGTGGGCCAGTCGCGCTCCGGTGGCAGCTGTCGAGGATTCTCTCGGAGCCGGCGTTCCACTTCGGTCGCCCATGCGGTCAGGTGCAACACGATTTCCCAGATCGAATGCGATCCCGGTATCGGTTTGGCGGTTGCCTGCGCGGTGGTAACGCCCTCGATGAGCTCGAGAAGGGCCGGGCCATGCCAGGCGTCTCCGTGGATGTTTCGATGTAGCGAGTCAACCATGCGTGCCAGATCAGTCATTGCTCGATTCAGCGCCTGGGAAGGGAGGGACGGACGGGATAGGTCTAACCAGTAATCGTCAGTCCAAAGGTTATCTGGAGGAAGTGTAACTTGTCAATGGTATCTTAGCGGTTAGAATCAGCGATGGCGGATCAACGAGTATCGACACTGGCGCTGGGGGCGGGCGATTCGATCGGTGGGAATCTCAGTCTCGATTTCGCCAATACCAATTCGTGGGACCCAACCGATAGGTCTCACGGCGAACGCCTTCGGACATACACGGACCTACTCAACTGGTCCCATTCGGAGGGACTGATATCCCGACGGGTCCAGGGGCAATTGCTTCGGCACGCGGGGACCGACCCCGGTGCTGCTGACAGTGCCCTGGCGGCGGCATTGGACCTCCGCCGGCATCTTCATGATATCTTCCGGGCATTCGCAGCCGGTTCCCGACCACACCGCGCTTCAATGACCACGTTCAACCGCTTTCTAAACGATCTGTCCCCGCAGCTTCGCTATGAAGCCCGGGGCATCGCGTGGGACTGGCGCGTTGGCCCGCCCGATCTCAAAAGCGTGCTTCGACCGGTCGTCTGGGCTGCGGCCCAGCTCATGCGGTCCGAGGATCTCAGGAGGGTGAAAATCTGCGCTGGGGAGCGATGTGGTTGGCTCTTCGTGGACCGGAGCCGACGGCACAACCGGCGTTGGTGTGATATGCGGGATTGCGGGAATCGTGCCAAGGTGAAGCGTCACTACTACAGGCACCGTGGTACGAATCCAGCGTAGGAATAGGGAAAACCCGTAAATTTTGCGGAAAACGCCCTCACGTTGCTATCTTAAAAATTCAGAACCTCAACCAGCTGTCAAATGCGTACCCCACTGAGTCTTACGTCCGATCCCAGGTCTCGCGATCGCCACCGTCGCCGTCAACGACGGCAGATGGCTGATCGGCGGATTCGGGGCGAGCGGTGGTCAGGGGAAGAGCGTCGTCTTTCGTCGAGGCGGACACGTCTCGACAGGCGACGGGATGTCCCCAGCGCGTACTATCCTGAGGAAGAAGACCGCATCAAACGATATGTCGCGGGTTGGAGGGGGAAGGCTACCGAGGGGGAACTGGGCATAAACTGTCCGCGTTGCAAAGGCCAGCTCTCCTTGCGACAAGCGGTGCGGTGGAAGGGTGGCGTCTCGGTGTGGGAGGTGCGCTGTGATGGGTGCCCGCGTCGGACGTATTGGCGGGATTGAGACAGCCTGAGCGACGTGACCGACTCCCCGATGACAATTACTTTTCATTCGCCCCACAATCCGAGTTCCTCAATCCGTCGCTAACATACTGACAGTTGTTCTGAGGGTCGGAGTTCTGTGCCCTTGAACCTGCGGTACGCAGCGGCTGAAGGCCGAGGGCTGACGGCTCTATGACAACCACCGCCTCAAAACCGCCCGTCCGCATCGAGCGCGACAGCCTTGGCACCATTGAGGTCCCATCGGATCGATATTGGGGTGCTCAAACTGCCCGATCTCTAATTCACTTTTCGATTGGTCGCGATCGTATGCCTCTCGAAGTGGTCCGCGCGTTCGGTGTTCTCAAGAAGGCCGCGGCGCTGACCAATCGTGGTTTGGGGAAACTGGACGATGAGAAGACCGACCTGATTGTCAGGGCAGCGGACGACGTCATCGCCGGAAAACTGGACGACCATTTCCCGCTCTTCGTGTGGCAGACGGGAAGTGGCACACAGACCAACATGAACGCCAATGAAGTCATCGCCAATCGAGCAATCGAGATGGCAGGCGGCGCGTTGGGATCCAAAACACCGATCCATCCCAACGATCACGTCAACCTCTCGCAGTCTTCCAATGACACGTTTCCCACGGCGATGCATGTCGCGTCGGCGAGGCTGGTGAAGGAACGTCTTATCCCCGCCGTATCAGAACTTCGGGATGCGCTGGATCGGAAGCGACAGGAGTTCGACGAGATTGTGAAGATCGGCCGAACCCATTTGCAGGATGCAGTCCCTTTGACACTGGGTCAGGAGTTCTCGGCTTACGTCACCCAATTGGACGCGGGACTCGAACGGATTCGTGCCGCGTTGAAGGATTTGTATCCACTCGCTATTGGCGGTACGGCAGTGGGAACGGGGCTCAACGCTCCACGAGGGTTTGCGGAACAATGCGTGAAACACGTTGCCGAGGCGACAGGACTGCCGTTTACCAGCGCCCCGAACAAGTTTGCCGAACTGGCAGCACACGACGCCATGGTTGCCGCGTCGGGTTCGCTCAGGGCATTGGCGGTGTCACTGATGAAAATTGCGAACGATATCCGTTGGGCGGGTTCAGGGCCTCGGTCGGGTCTTGGTGAGTTGCTTCTGCCGGAGAACGAACCCGGCTCCTCGATCATGCCGGGCAAGGTCAATCCCACGCAATGTGAGGCGATAACGATGGTCGCTGCCCAGGTCATCGGCAACGACGTCGCGATTGGAGTGGCTGGGTCCCAGGGGAATTTCGAGCTGAACGTCTTCAAACCGGTCATCGTCTTCAATTTTGTCAACTCGGTTCTGCTCCTGAGTGACGCGAGCGTGTCGTTCCGCAAGTATCTGGTTGAAGGTCTCCAGGCCAACCGAGGACGCATCGCGGAGCACGTCGAGAACTCACTGATGCTCGTGACCGCTCTGACTCCGAAGATCGGTTACGACAAGGCAGCCGAGATCGCCAAAAAGGCGCAGAAGGAAGGAACGACACTCCGCGCAGCATCCGAGGCGCTCGGATACCTCGCGCCGGGTGAGTTCGACGAGATCGTGAAGCCGAGGAAGATGGCGTTGCCCTACGAGTAACGTCGTTGGTTCCAGGCTCACGCCTGTCGGGTCGAATCCACCACCACTTCACCGCCACTTGACCGCCTGCCTGTAGCGTGCTCTCTGCACATTCGAAGACACATGGCGTATCACACCTTCACGTCTGGACCGAAATGATGCAATCTGACCGTTCCGGGGTCACCGTCCCCGAGTACGAGGCCCGACTGCGCGATCGGATCCGCGAGCTGGAACACGACGCGGCTCAACGTCGTCGTTCACGTGAGGCACTTCGACTTCGCGAGGCGCGTCTGGTCGACGCCCAGCGCGTAGCGCGGCTGGGTGGCTGGGAATGGGATGTCGTGCACAATGAAGTGTACTGGTCGGACGAAATGTATCGGATCTTCGGTGTCGCACCCGATGCGTTCAGGGTCACCTACGAGGGGTTTCTCTCGCGTATTCACGAGGAGGACCGGGCCACCATTCGAGAGCAGATCGACGCGACTTTCAAGACCAGCGTACCCTATCTCGTGGACTTTCGGGTCGTGCGGCCGGACGGATCGCTCAGATACCTGCGAGGCGAAGGATCGGTGGAGCGGGATTCGAGCGGTGGTCCAGTCCGACTCATTGGCACTTGCCAGGACGTCACCGCCCATAGAAAACAGGAGATGGAGCGCCAGGGATTGCTGGAGCAGGTCCAGCGTGCTCGCCGTCTGGAAGGGCTGGCGGTGCTGGCGGATGGGTTATCCAACGACTTCAAGAACCTGCTCACGGCGATCGAGGGTCAGGTTGAACTGGCAAAGGCCGAACTGGCCGAGCGATCTCCGGTGCGAGAACACCTCGATCAAATCCTGGGCACCGTGGCTCGATCGGCGCGATTGACCGATCAGCTGGCAGGGTGTTCCGGGGCACCGCCGCCGCGTTTGGAGGCCATCAACCTGAATGACGTCGTCAGCCGGTGCGTGGACGGTTTTGATCGCAGGCTGACCATGTATGCGAGCGTTCGATACGACCTGGTCGAGAGCCTTCCGTGCGTGCGGGGAGATTTCGATCAGCTCTGCCGGGTCCTTTCGTCCCTCGTGGAGAACGCCGGTCAGTCGATCGTCACGGCGAACGGGTCTATCGTGGTGGCCACTGGTGTGATGCACATCGATAACGCGCACCTGGCCGGAGCATACCTGGCCGAGGACCTTCCGGAAGGGATGTACGCCTACCTTCGTGTCGCGGACAACGGCTGCGGCATGGATGACGTGGCCGTCGAACATGTCTTCGATCCGTTCTACTCCACGAAAGGCCCTGGTCGCGGGTTGGGGCTCGCGTGGGTGGCCGGGGTGGTGCGGAGTCACCGCGGAGCGATCATTGTGAACTCGGAGCCGGCACGGGGTTCCACGTTCACTGCTATTTTCCCCGCTGAGTTCGGTTCAAATCGTTCGTCCCCGGCCGCCGGTACCCTCGATGACGATTGGGTCGACAGCGGGTCAATCGTCGTTGTGGATGACGAACCGGCGGTCCGCTCGGTGATCAAACTGCTGGTGGAGCGTCGCGGGTTCGACGTCTCACTTGCGCGTGACGGCGTCGAGGGGCTCGATATACTCGAACAAACCCGCAGTACGGTGCGAGCCGTTCTACTCGATCTCAATATGCCGCGGATGGGTGGTGAAGAGATGTTTGAAGTCCTCCGACGGCGCCGCCCCGATCTCCCCGTCGTGATCATGACCGGGACCGCCGATCACCGCATGGTTGAGCGGTTGCGTGCCAAGCCGCGTGTACGCGTCCTGCACAAGCCGTTTCGTGCCGCAGCATTGATGGAGCAGCTGCGTGCTCTGCTGTACGACCCAGAACGACAACCCACGGCGGTTTGAACGTCTCCGCGCACGGTTGGTCAGCGTGCCCGGTACGCCCGATAGATGACCACTGGATCCCTCGGGAATTCGCGTAGAATTCCCGCACGCCGGGTGTCACGCCTGGAAATCTCGTCGACGACGTCCATTCCCTCGATGATCTCCCCGAAAACCGCGTAGCCCCACCCGTCTCTCCGGTAGGATGAAAAATCGAGGTCGCGATTGTCCCGAACATTGATGAAGAACTCTCCTCGTGCCGAATGCGGATCGTCGAGTCTGGCGAGTGCTACGGTCCCACGGCTGTTCCGGATCCGGTTGTCGGCCTCGTTTTCCACCGGCTGGATGTCGTCTCCGACCAGTTCGCCGTCCATGTTCATAAGGCCGGCTTGCACGACGAAATCTCGCACCACCCGGTGAAAGAGAATCTCGTCGTAGAATCCCCGCTCGACCAATCGGAGAAAGTGGGCCGTCGACTTCGGAGCGCGATCGGGAAACAGTCCCATGTGCACCTCTCCGAGACTGGTCTCGAGAACGACGATCGGGATAGAGTCGGATTGGCGTGTGGCCACCGCGTCGAGCGGCGCACATAGCCCGAGCGACAACGCAATGGCGAGACTCAGGTGCCAGGTCGGGGTGCGTCCTGTTGGAATCGTCGTCGTTCGTTTCATTTCGGATTTCCCGGGAACCTGGATTGTCGAGCAAGGTACTGCGAAACAGGGTGGTGGTGGAGGGGTGATCTGTGTCACACTTGACAGGGAGAGAGCGGTGTACTGCCGAGTTTCCCGACGGAGAGATGTTATGAAGGCCATGAGATTCATTCGAACGGTGACGGTGGCGGCCGCGATACTGGTCCTGCCGACCGCCTCCGCGGATGGGCAAATCAAGCTGGGAATCATCGGAGGCGTCAATTTCGCCTCCGTAAACGACGTAGATATCGGAGCCCTGACTGAAACGTTCGACAACCGGAGTGGTTTTCACCTGGGTGCCTTCCTCGAGTTTGGAAGCCCTGCGTTTGCGTTGCGGCCGGGTATCCTGTATCTGAACGCCGGTTCGTTGTTCGAGGGCGCGACCTTCCTCAATCAGGACGCGTTCACCATGTCATTCGTGAGTTTCCCGCTGGATTTGCGAGCACGGTTTGGGGTCGTGGATGTGTTCGCCGGTCCGGAATTCCAATACCTCGTTTCGGCCGACGCGGAGGACGAGTTCGATGATGATCTCAAGTCCTGGGTGATCAATGGTGGGGTGGGGGTTGGTCTCAGGCTCGGGCCCTTCATGCCGGAGGTCCGTTACTTGTTCGCTCTGACAGGGCTGACGGAAAGCGATTTCACCGTGGGAGGAGTCTCGGTGACGACGGATGGTCAACGCACCCAGGCGCTCCGCGCGAGCGTTGGTCTTGCGTTTTGAGGCATGCGTGTGGGCGGGCCGGTTCCTTGACCGCCCACACGCGAGTTCAGCGTTGAACCAGGATCAGGAAACGTGACGGAGCCCAGAATTCGTCCGGCGAGTTGATCACCACGGCTTCCCGGATGTTTCCGTCTGGCGATGCATTGGCCAGTAGGTGTGCCGGACTGTGCCGGGTGAGAATCCGGTAGTCCCTGTCTTCGCGCGGCAATGGGATCTCGAAAACCGTGTGCTTGTCTATGGCGACAAAGTCGGTTGGGTCGAGGTCTCGTGATGGTTGTAGCGTCTTGCTGCCAAAGATCAGGAACTTCGAGCCCTCGCTTACCACAATCCCTTTCTCCTTCAGCTCATTCTCGGTCCCCGCCGCATAGTACACCATGGTCGTTTCGGTCTCGAGTTCGCCGATGCTGTCGCTCAGTATGACGTTCTCCATGCCGAGGCGCTCGACTTCGGCGCGTGCCGTATCCAGGCCGACAGTCAGTTGCGCGATCATGTCCCGCTGCTGGGCGATAATCGTGGTGTACTGCTGTTCCCGCCGCTCAGCCGCCGCTTGCAGCTCATTGATCGTTGACTCGTATTCCGAGATCTGTCTTGACAATCGCGACGAGTTTGCGCTCAAGGACTCGATACGCTCGCGGGCCTGCTGGATCTCAGCCTCGCGTTCCCCGAGAGCTTCGATCGCGCTGCGGATCCGCGCCAGTGCCAGCTCGTTTTCCCCGGCAGCCGCTGCCAGTTCGCTTTCAGTGGTCATACCGAGCGCGATGGTTGTGTCTGGGAGGTCGGCCAGTTCCACGTTGATCTGATTGATCAGTGCCGCGCTGGCCAGCACTTCCGAGACCAGGCTATCGCGTTCCGCCGTGGCTCGCTCCGCGCGGAGTTCAGCTTCCCGGGCCCCGCACGCAGAGGCGATGCCGCAGATGGCGACGGTCATTAGTATCTTGCGGTCCATCTCACGCTCCTTAGGATACGCCGCATAACATCCGGTTCTCACGTTGAATGATTGAAGATCGAGTTCTTAGCCGGAGAGTTCCAGTGCTGCAGACCAGATTCTGGATTGTCGTGATCTACGCATTGCTGGTCGTGGCTATCATGGTCATGCCGGGTGGCAACGCGCTTCCCCGATTCCCGTTTGCAGATAAATGGGCGCACGGTCTGATCTTCACAGGTCTTGGAATGTTAAGTTCGTGGTCGGCCCCAAAAAAGCATGTGACGGTAATCACCGGCTCGCTTGCCTTCGCCGGGTTCACGGAGTCGCTGCAATTGTACGTGCCGTATCGACAGTTCGAAATGGGAGACTGCATTGCGGATGCGGTCGGGATTGTACTGGGATTTGCGGTTTATCAGATTGTCCGGGCAAGACGAAGGACGGCGGGCCACCCGTTAAAGGCGCCGTGAGCCTCTCCCGCGTCAACACGCCTCGTCCCAGAGGACCGGGCCCACATATGCACAGTTGGGGCACTCGAGCTGGTCCGGGAAGCCGTCGAGGCGTACCCGCGAACCCGACCAGGGGCAGACGGCGTACATGAGACCCATGTCGTCATCGGTGCCGGCAACCGGGTTGCGGTCTGAGGGAGTTCTGAACACAACGCTGAACCCGGCAGGTCTGTATAGACGCATGTCGAGGTTGTTTCGTTGGACCGTAACGTTGCAGCGGGTGGTTGCCACAATGATCCGATCTGACTCGTTCTCGGACAGCACCGGATACCATGCACCTCGGCGCAGTTTCTCCGCGCCCGATGATCGTACTCGGGCCCACCCTAAGCTGCTTTCAGACATTGTATATCCCTGGCGCCAGTGGACGTCTCAATATGGATACAGTCCCCCCGCGGTTGCTGTGAGCTGGGTACCATGACCCGTCGTGACGTTGGTACCCGGGCGAAGGGTCATGTCATGCTCTCGACGACCCGCAACAATTCATCTTTTCTTAATGAATGTTTTGGGTTTGACGTCCTATGAAGATATCGCACTTTCCCGTTGGAATCGACGACTACGGTCCCGGATTTCTGCAGGATGCCGATGATCCTTGTGAACCCGAAGCTGCGGTACACGGTCCGGCTCGGATCGAAGAAGATGTCCAGGGTACCCCGAAACGCCTCGACCGCTTCCCGGGCCGCCGGGGTGTCGGAACCGCCAATGACGAGGACGCGGAATCCTCTTTGGGCCAGGTCACCAACGAGTCGCCCCAACTGGGCAATGTGATTCAGACACTGCATTCACGTGAACTCGCGTACGAAATAGAGGATGGTGTGGTGGGCCTTCGTCAGTTCCCGAAGACGCACGGTGGTGCCGTCGGCCGACAACAGTGATGCAACGTCCCACGTCGAAGGTTTAACGCTGAAACTCCAGGTATTGGTCGGGCCGATCCCAACGGTCATTTGCGGCATCCCGGGCTCAGGGCTCACGTCCTTAACCTTCAACAGGGAGGACCCGACGGTCAACTAGCAGACAATTGAACGTCGAACGTTGAACGTTGAACGTTGAACGTTGGACGTTGGACGTTGGACGTTGAACGTTGCCTAGCCGGTTTCCCACCATCCCAGATCGCCCTCATGCCGGCACCGTGGGCAGATCGTTTCTTCGTCGTCGCGCAGGATCCGGATCCGAGTGCTGCATTGGGGGCAGACTGCGTACATCCGCCCGAGGTCCCTGGGCGATCCCCGAACGGGGTTCCGCTCGTTGGGTGGAAGGTTGACGATCGTGAAATGTTTGGGCCGCCGTTTCCGCATCTCGACCCATGCCTTCGGGACGGCCACGCGCATCGGGTGGACGTCAACGATGAACCGCGCCTCCTCGACCGCCACCACGGGATACCACGCGCCACGCCGGAGCACACGAATGTGTGCCGGGTCCAGTGTGGGCCAGAGCCGGGCCCAGCCGAGGATGTGGGTCTGTCGCATCACGGTCATAAGGCGATATTCGGGACTCGTAACCCACCATTCTATACCGGGCCCACACCCCGTCGCTGTGACCTGGCCGACACATTATCTTCGGGTGCACCCGCCCACCCTATCCCCTATCACAGGGCCCGGTTACATTCACTCGCCTACTGAACGAAAGCACCCGCGTGGAGGACGCATGGCAGCACCAATTACCGTTGACAGACTGATGAAGGAGCTGGAGAAGCTCAAGGCAGCGATGGACGCCGGTGAACTCAAGCATGGCGACTACGATCAGCGTCTCTCGCGGGTCATTCAGGAACTGCGTGAACGTGGGCTGGATGCCGACCGGGAGGAGCTCAACACCGCGATCGCGAACGCCCTCGAGAAGGGTATCATCACCAGTTCCGTGGAAGGACATCTCAAGAAGCGACTCGGGTTGGCATGAGTCGAACGGGCCTGTCGAGGCCCGCTGCGCACCACCGCAATTGGATGGACTTCGGGCCGTGTAAACGGCCCATGCTGTTTTCCTTCGAGTACTGCTTGCCATGATACGCCAGATCGTTCCTCGGTTACTCGTCGCCCTCGTCGTTTTCATGGCGCTGATGGGTGGTGCGTGTGGGCGGAGCATGCAGCCACGAGTGGCCCGAGCCGCACAGCTCGATTCGGCGATTTCGGACAGTGCGTTTGCCGCACTGAGTGCCTTGCTGTCCGAAGAGGGTGGCTACTTCGACACCGACAACCTGATCTCCAACGAGTCGGCCTACCTTCAGGTAATTAGCGCCTTGCGGGACGGGAACGTCGGAGGCGGTGCGTATGTCGGGGTCGGGCCGGGTCAGAATTTTTCGTACATTGCACAGGTGCGGCCGCGGATTGCATTTATCGTGGATATTCGCCGCGACAACCTGTTGCAGCATCTCATGTACAAGGCGTTGTTTGAAGCGTCGCCTGATCGGCTGAGCTTCCTGGGACTGCTCCTCGGGCGTGATATCAGCCAGGAGCAGATCGATGCGGCCCAAGACGGGTCCATCGAGGAACTGATATCGGTGGTAGATGCGGCCCCGCGAACGGAATCCAGTGTCTCCACGTCCGTGCAAACGGTGATAGAGGGCGTCATCGGATCGGGAATCCCGCTGTCCGCAGACGATCTTGCCACGATCGAGCGGTTTCATCGGGAGTTCATCGGTGCGGGATTCGCGTTGCGTTTTCACAGTTATGGACGTGCGCCGCAGTCGTACTACCCAACGTTCCGCCGTCTTCTCCTGGAGGTCGATCTCGAGGGACAACGACGGAACTACCTGGCCAGCGAAGATGCTTACGGGTTTCTACGCGGCCTAGAGGAGCGTAACCTGGTCGTCCCTGTGGTCGGTAACCTCGCCGGGCCGAATGCCATTCGTGCGATCGGGAACTGGCTGACGGAAACGAACCTCGAGGTTTCCGCCTTCTACACGTCAAACGTCGAGTTCTACCTCTGGCAGGAAGGCAGCTTCGGCGCCTTTGTCGGGAACTTGAGTCAGTTACCTCGGGGGCGATCGTCCGTGATCATTCGGAGCTACTTTGGCGGCGGGTTCAGGAGACGTCCCGGTATGGTTGCTGGTTACGCCAACGCGCAGATGGTGCAGTCCATGGACGATTTTTTGGAAGAGTGGGAAGACGGACGCTATTTGACGTATCTGGACCTGGTACGGCAGTAGTGCGCTATGCGTTCCATACGGCGAAGGCGACAGTCACCACGAAGAGCCCCATCAAGAGGAAGAACGCGGTTTTGAAAAAGAGCTGTTTCATCACATCCATGGCTCCCCCTGAAAATTACATAGCAAATCCCGTTCCTATTATCGAAGGAAAGACTCAGGAGGTTTAGTGCGTTGGGGAAAGTCCCTGGGTACTTACGGACGGACGTAGCTGGCGTCCTTCGTCCAGATGGCCACGATCCCGCACTTGGCGTCGAGCCGCGGCCGGCGGAAGACGTGGGGGATCGTCGAAGACCCGGTATACACTTCCATCCCCGCAATCGCGCGCGGCATGATAACGTCCAGAGAGGTGGACGTGACGTGGATCCCGTCAACGAAGTACTGGACCGTGCACTCCGTGAACGACTGCAGTCCGGCAGTGCCCCTCCGGCTCGTTATCCGACCGCCGCCACGAACATTGAAACCGGGTACCGACCGGAGCATATCGGAGGTTTGCTGCGGATTGGTACGTTCGATGTCCTCGTACGTGAAAAACGTCCCTTTCTCCGTCCGCATTCGGTGGAGGAAATCGGTCATGATGGTGCTGGCCCGAAAGGCCTCGCCCTCGACCGTAATGGGTGCCAGTCTAACCGCCCCTGTTGGGTTCAGGGCGATGGTGCCGAAATCCACTTGCATGGGTTGTGTCACGTCGAGGGCTATGGTCTGGGCCCAGACGCTGTAACCGATCTGGCGAATGATGATGGTGTGCTCCCCACTGCGAATCCCTTCCAGTCTGAAGGTCCCATCCTCCCCGGTAGTTTCGTGAATATCGGCTTCCGCCATGGAGATTTCGACTCCAGCGAGGGGTTCACCGGAGACGGAATCCGCAATCGACCCGAAAAAGGCAGCGTGGTACGCGCGGTTCAGCGTGATCCGCCCGAGAGGGACATCTCCTCCCTGTTCGAGCGACACCTGTAGCCGGGCCGCCCACACTTCATAATCCGCGTGCGTTACAAAGACCACGATTTCGCCACTGCTGATCCCTTCGAGACGAAACGTTCCGTCTTGGCCTGACCGGCTCTCGATCTCCAGGTCCGGGACGCTTATCCTGGCGCCGGGGAGGGCTGCCCCGGTTATGGAGTCCGTTACGAGGCCGACGAGGGCCGACTCCTGTGACTCGATCCCGAGTGGGACGAATATCAGGAACGCGGTTGTGAGGTATCGGTGCATCGAGCACCCATAGGTGTGGACGTTCGTGAAATATAGCCCCCGGGCCGCCAAGTAAAGAGCCCCCGGGGTGTCTCAAACATCGGCACGGCCCGTCCGGTGTTGAGGCGACCGACCGCCTATTCACTGGAATGAATCCATCCCGCGCGTTCTGACCAGCCGGGCTCCCGGTTCTGGAAGTCTACCCTCCTCAACTGTCCGCTCGCACCACCCAAACCGCCAGTCACGTCAGGTGGGTGGCCGTCAGCGGCGGTGTCGTATAGCTTCTCGCGCCGGGGACCGCTCGGCACGGATCACTCCAACCTGATAACCCGGAAGAAACCGACCTGACATGATTAGAGTTGAGAATCTGTCCAAGACCTTCAAGGTCAATCGCAGGATGAGAAAGGAGTTGGGAGACATCGCTCGGGGTGGGCATGTCCTCGCCGTCGACAGCGTGAGCTTCCAATGCGAGCCCGGTCGCGTTTTAGGCCTGCTCGGGCCGAACGGAGCGGGGAAGACCACCGCCCTCCGGATGATAGCGACCATGCTGCGACCGACTTCGGGGCGGTTTTTCGTAGACGGTGCGGACGGCGTCGCGAATCCACGCGAGGTGCGAGGGAGGATCGGCTTCCTGACGGGCAACACCGGGTTGTACGATCGGCTGACTGCGGAAGAGATGGTGCGCTACTTCGCCGATCTGCACCGGATGTCGGCCAGCGATTTCGAGAGGCGGCGGGACGAGCTGTTCGACCAACTCGACATGCATGGCTTTGCCAACAAACGTATCGCCAATCTCAGCACAGGCATGAAACAGAAGGTGTCGATCGCCCGGACAATCATCCACGATCCCGACGTCGTCGTCTTCGATGAGCCCACCGCCGGTCTGGATGTGATGACGTCCCGGCGCATTGTTGAACTGATCAGGTCGTGTCGGGCGCAGGGAAAAACAGTGCTCTTCTCGACACACATCATGGGTGAGGTGCAGACCCTGTGCGATGATATCGCCATTATACATCGTGGCAGGATCTTCTTTCGTGGAACCAAGGCGGACTTCGAAGCCCAGATGACCCAGCCCTCGTACGAAGACGAATTCATTCATCTGGTGGGGGAGGCGTAGGATGACCAGGACCGTCACGATCTTCCGCAAGGAACTGAAGGACACGATGCGTGACAAGCGCACGATTATCATGCTCGTGGTCGTCCCCATCCTCGTGATACCACTGCTTCTGGGGCTGGTCACCAAGTTGGCACAAGTGATGAGCGCGCGCGCAGAGTCCGATGTCTCCAAGGTGGCGTTTATCGGGCAGGACTATGCACCGGAACTCCTCGCCATGTTTGCAGAGGATTCGCTTGTCGAAGTTCGTACGGATGTCCAGGTCGGTGACATCGAAACGCTCATTCAGGATGACTCACTCGACGGAGCCATTGTGGTGCCGCCGGAGTTTGGTCGTCGTATCGAGCAGGATCGGCAGGCGACGGTTCAGATATACTTTCGCTCCTCAAACCAGCTCAATGTCACCGAACGTCGCATGCGTAATGCGGTCGAGGCATTTGACGAGGAAATCGTCGGCGGACGGATCCGCCGTTTGAATCTCGACGAGAACCTGTTTGACGCCATCGCCGTCACGGCGAACGATGTTTCCAGCCTGCAGGAAGTCCTCGGGAAGACCGTCGGTGGGTTTCTGCCCTATATGTTTGTGCTGCTCAGCTTCACGGGTGCCATGTACGCCGGTATCGACCTCGGCGCCGGCGAGAAAGAGCGGGGTACCCTCGAGACGATACTCTCTTCACCAGCCAATCGTCTGGAGATCGTCCTCGGGAAGTGGGTTGTGGTAGGACTCGTGGGTTTTGGATCCGCGATTCTCTCGATGGTGGGTCTGTACCTGGGGGTCCAGACCGTCGCGGATATCCCGCAGGAGTTTCTTGACGTGGCGTGGAGTATTCTGAACGTGAAGGTTTTTGTGATGATTGCCAGTCTGATGGTCCCGCTCGCGGCGTTCTTCGCGGCTCTCATCCTGGCCGGGTCAGTGTATTCCAAGTCGTACAAGGAGGCCCAGAGTACGCTGACGCCGCTGTCTATCGTCATCATCATTCCGGTGGTTGTCGGTCTCATGCCGGGCGTCGAACTCAACCTGACTACGGCACTGGTCCCGATACTCAACGTTTCACTCGCCACCAAGGAAGTGATTGCGGGAACGGTAGATCCGCTGCAACTGACGCTGGTATACGTGTCGCTTTTTGCCCTCGCAGCGGCCAGCCTCTGGTTTTGCGTGACGTGGTTCAACAAGGAAGAGGTGCTCTTCAGGACCTAACCGCGGACCCGGGCGGCGCGCGACGTACGCCTGACGATTCACGCTCGTCTCGAGCGGTTCTGCGTGTCGCGACCAGGTTCTTGCGCAGAACGGCGTCCTGAATGATCAGGTAGGTGAGGCGCGAATCGCTGCGGCGTCGATCTCAGATCGGAGGGATGTTCCCTCTACTACCTCCTCCTTACGTGCGCACCAACACCTGCCCCCAGAGCCAGTGCCGTGACGCCCAACAGGAACGTTACCGCACCTCCATCGGGGATCGGCCCCGCACCGACGGGACCGATCTGGCGCTGTGCCCATGTGCTCATCCAAACGCCTGGATCTTCGTTGACCATCTCCGTGAAGGCCTCTTCGAAGGGTCGTGTTGTCGTCCAGAAACGCTGAAACACTTCGGGGCCCACTTCCCGGAAGACATCGCCGACCAGATACGCTTCGGCACCCCCGAAATCCCACCCGAACGCCGCCCGGCGGTTATACCCCCGGTCACCGCGTCCAGTCCGGATGATTCCCCCGCTGGGTTCTCTCACCGACCTTCCGGGAAACTCGTCGTCGGGCTCCCCATAGAGTACTGCCCGGCAAGCGTCCCGCTTGTTTGCAGCGCAAGCGACGGCCCGTACAGAATAGCGATCGAGGCTCCGACCGCGGTTGCCCACTCGAGACTCCAGGTCGTCTCCGAGCGTGGACGCCCACGTGCGATTGATGATCGAGGTGGCGACGCGGTGGCGTGTTCGATCCAGCCACTCGTCGACCGTTGGACCCGGAACACCAAACACAGCGTATACACCGCACGTCCCGAGATCCACTCCCCACGTCACCGCTAGGTATTCGACGTTTTGCGCCGTGGTGGTCCGGAGGAGATTGTGGTCGTCCGGAACCGTCACGATCCGAAGGCATGCAGGCGGATCGGTCGTCTCTGGTTGAATGGTTTGGACGGTGACGCCGATCGCCGGCAGGGGGGCCAACGGTCCTCTCGAAATGGTTGGCGCGGTGCGCACGAAGACCCCGACTGGGAGATTCACGGGCCTGCCCAGGCGGGACCATTCGTCGTAGAGAGCTCCCTGGAGCAGGTCGCCAAACGCCTCGGCACCCGCAGCGGCGTACACCTGCGGGCCTTCGTTCACCGATACCTGACCGAGCCACGCAACCATTGAATCACGAATCGTGTGCACCTCGAGGCGCTCACGGAGTTCCCGGACTTCCCGAGCCACTGACGCTGCGTTCAGTCGGGCCGCGTTGATGCCGGGTGGAGGTGTCGCGGTAGTAAGGGGGGGCCGCCAGGTAATAGACGGCCGATACGCCACGGCTATCACCAGACAACACGCCACGACCACCGCCACCCACTGAGCTATCCTATACGCCATCGCGAACTCCTTGTGGCGGCGATCATGAACACGAATATCCATAACACGCTGGCGATGCCCGTCCGCAGCGTTACGCGCACCGGCGTTCCGCTCGCGGCATCGATGTCGTCCCGCCACTTCGCGAGCACACTGTCGAACGGCATCGCGGCGGCTGTTTCCAGGCGCTGGACGATTGAGCCTGATGAATTGATCAATCGGATGAAGGATTCGTCCCCTCCGGCCCGCAGGGCGGTGAGTGTCACGTGTGTCCTGTGCATGGGTTTCAGAGGGGTCTCCCGGTAATCGCTCCATCTGAGCAGCGCGACGCAGTCCTCTGGAGCCGTGCGGTTGAGACATCGCACCTGCCGTTCACGTTGCTCGAGGTCCCCGGGCGTGTTCGTGATTGCGGCGACGAGCGCACGCCGATCCGTGTCGTCATACCACTCCATGAGTGGATCGTCTGACGGCTGCAGACCGAGGCCGATGCGACAGGAGTGATATTGTCGATTCCAGCACTCACGGGCCACGGTCGTTGGATTGCCAATCAGGTCCATATAGGAGCCGCGCATGTCGTAGGTCGCGGAAACCGGTCCGATCCTTCCGGCCCATACGGCGATTTCCGCCGGAACGAGTCCTGTCAGGTGGTTTGCTATCCCATTCACCAACGCGGTCCCAACGGATGCACCGACGTGGGATGGCCCATTCGCGGTGACCGTAGCAATGCCAGCAGTGCGCTCCGTGCTCACGCGCACACGGGTCGCAGGCGGGTCGTCGGCCGATCTCCGTCGGGATGGGGCCATTTCGGTGAAATCAACGCGAAAGGTCGTGCCGTCAATCAACGCAATCGACGGCCCCAGCATCTGTCGAGTCGCTGACCAGGCCGCATGGACGGCGGGTTGCACAACGCCGGTGACGTTGGGATGGCTCAGGACGATGAGATGCCCGGCCGTCGTGGTATCAACCGACCTCGCTGAACGGTTTGCGTCCCTGACGAATGCCTCAATGCTATCCAGCTGGTTAGCCAGGCGATTCAGTTCCAGCCATTCGGTCGTAAGGTCCGCGATGCGCTGCGCCAGTGAGTCGGAGTTCTGGGCTGACGCGGACACCGTTCCGCACAGGAGCATGGCGGCCAGTCCGACCATGAAGGCCTTCCCCGGTTCACACATCGATCAACATCCAACGCCCGCCGAAGGAATCAAACGGGCTGCCGGGCCGGAAGAGCAGATCGAACAACGGATCGATGACATGTTCGCCGAGACCGATGACGTCCAGGAACACACCTCCTCCAACGAGTACGGCCAGGCTTCCCAGAACTACTCCGGCCGTTCGTGACGTCCCCGAGGAAATGGCAAAGAAGATCGAAAACGCCATCATGGACGTGAGGCCGAACCGGGCCGTCAGGGCGACGGGATAGGATGCCAGGCCCTCAGGTACCGTGGCTGCAAGGGCTGCGATACCGGTCCCAACGCCTAACGTCATGACCGCCGGCACCACCAGGACTCCCCCAGCGCCAAACTTCAGCAGGGCGTACTTCCAGCGCGGTAAAGGGAGGCTCAACGCGTATACGTGATCCGTGCGGTGGTCGCGAGTCCACGCCATGACCCCCAGGAGGAGGCCCAGTGCCCCTGCGAGAAGCGGATATGCCGTTCCCCATATGGCCTGGGTCACCAGGAGTTCATGAGCGCGGACTCCGAACACTGGATGGGGTGCCGCATTCTGAACCGAAAGAACCGGCAGTGCAAAGCTGATGATGCTGACCAGGGCGAGTGGTTGCCTGACGGCCTTCCATTGGTCGTAAAGGAGAACCCGAAACATGATTCACTTCCTCACCATTTCGGCGCGGAACGCGCGCAAGAGTTCGACAAACCCATCCTCCAGATCGAGATCGACTACGTCGCGAAGCGTTGCCCCCCCGCGATCGAAGAAGCTTGCCATGTCACTCCGCCAACCGCGCACGAGCCACATTTCTCCGGGTGCGCCGCCATTGACGGATTCCCGGAACATGATCTCGAATGGCTCCTCGGGTGCGGACTGTTCAGGATTGATGACCCGTAACCGTTTGATACCGTTTTTGAATTGTTCCATCGGGAGCTCTGTGACCAGGCGCCCATGATCCATGATGCCGATCCAGCTGCAGAACCGCTCCAACTCGTGGACCAGATGGCTCGAGATGAAAACGGTGGCGCTCCGGTCGGTGACATATTCGAGGAGCACACTCATCAGTTCGCGCCGTACGACGGGATCCAGTCCCTCCGTCGGTTCGTCGAGCACCAGCAATTCCGGTCGCTGCCCCAACGCCAGCAGGAGGGTCAACTTGCCCAGTTCGCCCTTGGAGAGGCGGCTTATTCGTCGGTCGGGAGCCAACTCGAATCGGTCGAAGAGCTGATCGACCCACCGTTCATCCCAGGTCCTGTAGAATGCTCCATGATGTCGAACGGCCTCGGATACCGTGAGTGTGGGGTACAGGTGTGGCCGTTCGGGCACATAGCCGGTGTGCGCGAGTACCTCCGGCATCTCCTCCGGGACCTTACGGTCCAGCACGACAATTTCACCCGATTGCGGGCGATGAAACCCCATCAGGAGTTTGATAGTTGTCGTCTTACCCGATCCGTTGGGGCCCAGAAACCCGTAGACCGCGCCACTCGGCACGGTGAGTGTCAACGCGTTGATCTCGAAATCCCTTCCGGGTCGATAGGAAACCCCCTGGAACTCGATCGCGTTGTTCATTTCCGTCTCCGATTCACGTGGCGCTCGAGCGCGGCTTGGAGATCCGCGCCGTTGACCCCGAGCCTGGCCGCGTCGTCGAGTAAACGACACACGAGTTCCTCTGCTTTGCGGATACGCTCGCGGCGCCGCTGATCAGACGGAATGTCACACACAAACGTGCCTGCCCCGTGGCGGCGTTCGACAAAACCGTCCGCTTCGAGTTCGCGGTACGCCTGAACGACCGTGGCCGGATTGATGCGCAACGAGGCCGAGAGCTGTCGGACGGACGGAAGGGCCTGACCCGATTCCAGCTCACCCGCCGCAACCGCAACGCGAATGCGAGACGCGATCTGCTCGTACAGCGGTGTGGGACTGCGGGGATCGACACGATCGAACACGGTTGGATAGGCTGAAAAGGGTGTACTACTGTATCGGTGCTATAATACACTTTTGCGGATTGGGTGTCAAGACAGGCGGAACAGCGAAAGAATGGGCCGCGCCCCGACATCGGAAGCCCCGCCTTCTTCTCTCTTTCTTCTCCCGTTATTAAAGTCCGACTCTGCGAGATACTGATGTCGAAACCTGAACCGAAACTCATCCCGCTTGCCTTTGAGCGTCTTCCCGCCGCGGAGATGATTCCGCGCGGCCGGGCTTTTTACGAGTCTCTCAGCCGGCGTCGAACGGTGCGCGATTTCACGGATGAGCGACCGCCCCGCGAATGTATCGACCTCGCCATCCTCGCGGCTGGCACGGCACCCTCGGGAGCGCACCGTCAACCATGGAAATTTGTCGTCGTCGACGATCCTGTACTGAAGTCCAGAATCCGTGAGGCCGCTGAGGGTGAGGAGCGGGAGGGTTATGAGCATCGCTTTCCGCAGGAATGGCTCGACGCGTTGGCACCCCTGGGGACGGACTGGCGCAAGCCGTTCCTCGAGACGGCGCCGTATCTCGTGGTGGTGTTCAAGGAGTCACACGGTCTCGACGAGAACGGCAACAAGGTGACGAACTACTATGTGAATGAAAGTGTTGGGATCGCGTGTGGGCTTTTTATCGCGGCGCTGCATGAGATGGGTCTTGCGACGGTGACACACACGCCCAATCCGATGGGTTTTTTGTCACGCCTGCTCAACCGTCCGTCCAACGAAAAACCCTACATTCTCTTTCCGGTTGGCTTCCCGGCACCGGATGCGAAGGTGCCGGATCTCCAACGCAAGACCCTCGAGGAGTTGGCCCAACAAAACGCCGGATAACTGGTTACAATGCATTACATCGCCCGTTCCCGTCGCGAGGAGCATCCCGCAATGACGCAGCCAGCCGACCGCCCATGATCGACGCGTTCAAATCGTTTTTTTCCGCCAGAATGGCTCAACCGGACGATCCGGTTGACGAGGAGTCCGGACCGCCGCGGATCCATGTAGCCGCTTGCGCCCTGTTGCTCGAACTTGCGTACGCCGATGATGAGTTCTCGGACACCGAGCGCGCCCATCTCGAGACCACCATCCAGCGACACTTCAACCTGGATGTGGACACCACCAGGGAACTCATGTCGCTGGCGGACCGAGAACGGATACGAGCCGTGGATCTGTTTCAGTTCACATCGTTAATTGCGCGCCATTACGATGAGGCGCAGAAAATGGTCCTGCTCGAGGCGATGTGGGGACTGGTCTTCGCCGATGGTGTCGTCGCAAAACACGAGAAGGCGCTGATGAGACGGGTCTCGCGTCTGTTGGACGTCCGACCCGGCTTTCTCGCCGAGGCGAGAAAACGGGCGGAAGCCTAGCCTGGCAGGGTGCTGAAAAATGGCTCCCGGAGGCGCGCGTTGGGTCGCGGCCTTATGGATAATGGGGCGGTGTAGTAGGGGGCCGCGAACCGCGGCGCGCGAAGGGAGCCCTTTTTCAGCACCCAGCTAGAA
>Ga0302046_10001329_pt1 | contig 23206 bp, 16 predicted proteins | sample RVTome_11_FD_200261 | JGI IMG/M metagenome (GOLD analysis project Ga0302046, IMG submission 200261) | Soil microbial communities from uranium-contaminated site in the Upper Colorado River Basin, Wyoming, United States - RVT147D111 (version 2) ... | reverse complement strand
GAGGGATCTCGCCCTGGAGGGCAAGCAAGGCCGTTGCGGCGAGATGTACTTTGTCAGTCGCCTTCGGCTCGTGTCTCCGCTGGCTGCGCTCGGTCGGAAGGACAGGCCGGGTGTTTCGAGATCGTTTCTTAGCGCCGCGTGATTTCACCGAGGCTTTGCACAACGCGTCTGCTGCGTACCCGGGCTTCTGCGCCATGTGTAACGAAGCAGTTGCCTGGAATTTTGTTTCACCCAAAGCCCTCCGGACACGCGGAGAACCGTCGTATGTATGGACTCGATCTTATCGCCGCGCACATGGTCGGAGATTATCTGTTGCAGACCGATGCCATGGCCCGGGGTAAACGCCACAACTGGCGGATACGTGCCCTCCACGTGTCGTTTTATGTCGTGCCTTTTCTGCTGTTGCTCCTCACGTATCCGATACGCCCCGACCGGATGGCCGAATTCCTGGCGCTGCTGTGGGTGACGCATTTCGTGACCGATAGCCGGCAGTGGGCCAGCGGCGTCCACTGGCCTCCAAAGCCTATCCTGGTAGATCAGTCGATCCACCTCGCCACGCTGGCCCTCCTGGCGCGGTTGCTGGTGTAGCCGGGCGCCGAAAAATAGCGAACAGCCATGAATAGTTCGCCTTCGACTTGATGAATCGCGGTGGTTTCTCGCCATAAGTAATGGATGCTCAGAAAGCGATGGGTGGATCTCTCGTTTTGCTGATCACCCGGTCCGCCCACGCCTGTAAACCCGTATCGCCGTGTCTCCTGCCCGGTCTTTGCATTCTTAGCCTGGTATCTCCTGATGAGCGTCGTGCAGCGCATAGGTAAATACGAGATCCTCGAAGAGCTCGGGCAGGGCGGCATGGGCTCGGTCTACAAAGCGCGCGACACCATGATCGGCCGGGAAGTGGCCCTCAAAGTGATTCATGAGCACGCCCTGCGGATTCCGGAGATCAAGGAACGGTTCTATCGCGAAGCCAAGTCGGCCGGCCGGCTCTCGCATGAAAACATCATGGTACTCCATGACATCTTCGAGACGGACGGCATCCCGTACCTCGTCATGGAACTGCTGGACGGGACGGACCTGCGTACCCTGTTAAGCCGGGGCGACGGCCTCTCCCTCCAGGACAAGCACGCCATCGCCCGGCAGATCTGCGACGGGCTGCATCATGCGCACAAGCAGGACATCATCCATCGGGACATCAAGCCCGACAATATCCGGGTGCTTAGCAGCGGACGCGTCAAGATCATGGATTTCGGGATCGCGCGTATTCAGTCGGACACGCGCCTGACGCAGCATAACACCAGCCTCGGCACGCCCCGCTATATGTCGCCCGAGCAGATCATGGGCAAAGAAATCGATCACCGGGCGGACATATTCTCTTTCGGGGTCTTGTTCTATGAATTGTTGACGGGCCTGACGCCCTTCTCCGGCGACCATGTGACCACGGTGATCTACAAGATCCTGAGCGAGCAGCCGGAGCCCATTCGCCTCGAAGAGCCTCATTGCTCCGACGGCTTGCAAACGATTGTGTCCCGGTGCCTCGAAAAGGATCGAGACGCGCGGTATCAGCATTTCGGGCAGGTCATCAAGGATCTGGACGTCTTGTTTCCCGCCTTGAACGGCGCTGCCACCACCCTGACGCATATCCGGCCGGTAGCGTCGGCAAGAGGGGACGATACGGTCGTCCTCTCTACCCCGGTTCTCCCGGACGTACCCCGGCAACCTGTGCCCCGCGTTGAGACGGGGGGCGTACGCCGGAAGCGTTCGCTCGCTGCCTTGGCGCTGCTCGCGCTCGTGGTGCTGGGGACAGGCGGCTACGCGGCCCTCAACGCGATACAGCGGAGCGACGATGCGGCCACGGCGACCCCGAAGACACCGGACGGGCGGCTGGAGGAGCCTCTTGCGAACACGGACATCGCCGGGGTATGGCCGGAGGTGCAGGTGGACAGCACCGGGCTTGCCGGGATCGACCGCGCCGAGACTCCGGGGTCTGATCCTGCCGAAACGCAGGAGGCGGCGCCCGCCACGGATCGTTCGGCGCAACCTGACGCCCGTTCCCGGCCGGTGCAGCCCCAGGATCGCTCCGAACCGGCCGGGCCTCTGCCCGGCAGCGCCGAAAAGAGGACCACGCAGTCGAATCGGCCGGAAAATACCGCCCGGGCCCAGACGACCACGGCGACTACGCCGCAGGACACCCCCTCACCCGACGCTACGGCGGCGAAAACGACCCCTGACCCGGAGGCGGCTGCCGTGGCCGCCCGGCGCGCAGAACGGCAGGCTGCCGCCGACGCTGCGCGCGCGGCGATGGTAGGCGAGAAAAACGGCGTCCACGCCGGGAATGAGCGCCAGGCAACGTACCAGCAGGCGTTGACGCTGGAACAAAAGGGCCAACAAGCCTATGCCGCAGGCGACTTTGAGCGGGCCGCCACGCAGTTCGAGCAGGCCGCGACGCGCTTCAAGGAAGTCGCCGCAATGCCGTCTCCGGAGGAACGCGCTCGGGCGGCGGTGACGGTTCTGCTGGGGCAGTACCGGCGCGCCCTCGAAGGAGAAGACCTGCAGGGCTTGCGCGCCCTCTTCAAGAACTTCTCTTCGGTCGATGAAAAGACCTGGTCCGAGTTCTTCAAGGGAGCCCAGGAGATCGCCGTCAGCGTCCGGCCGGGCACACTTCGGGTCGACGGCGATGAGGCCACCGTCGCGCTCACGCTCCACCTCCAATACCTCGACAACAAGAAGCGGAGCCAGGAAACCACCCTGACCTATACCTGGGAGCTGGAGCAGGAAGACGGTACGTGGATTATCGCGCGCGTCGGAGGATAAGGGGCCTGCCGAGAGACCATCATCGCATCACAGGTTGTCCTGGCTGTTCAGGACACCGGTTCACCAACCAACAATGAGGATACCCATGCTCAGGAAATATACCGTAGTCAGCTTCGTGCTGCTTTGTACAGCAAGCCCGGCGAGCGCCCAGCTCAGCCAGACCTTCGATACCCTGTTCGACAAGATCCTGCGCGAGGACTTTCAGGTCAGCCCCGGTCCCCACGCGAATCACTACGTGCCGGCTGCCGACATCGCCAACCAGGCCCTGACGCCGGCGCTGAACAGCCTGATTACCAGCAACATCTCGTCCTTTCCGCTCAGCTCCACCATCGCCGGGGTTACGTTCGATTTCTCGACCGGCCGGCCGGTGAGCCTGGAAGAAGGGCAGGGGCCGATCTTCGCCGAGAGCGCCGAGACGCTGGGCGCCCAAAAACTCGTCGTCGGCGTCAATGCGACCTACTTAAGCCTGAATCGCTTTCGCGGGATGCCGCTCAAAGATATGCGGTTTACCTTCACGCACGAAGACCTTGATGACCCCGGTCTCGGCGACAACCCGACGGAGATCGACGTGGTCGACGTGTTCCTGGGCCTCGACGTCAACGCCTCCATCATCGCGTTTTCGGCTACCTACGGGCTGGCGCGCAACCTGGACGTCGGCGTCGCCATTCCTTTCATCAGCCTCAACATCAACGGCACGGCGCGGGCCGTCGTGCAAAGCATGACCCTGTTTATCCAGGATCGGTTCGGCGGCGGCGCCCGCCACTTCTTCGACGGCGATGCACATCACCCGATGCTCGTCAATGAGACCGGGTATGACGAAAGCGCATCCGGTCTCGGTGATATCGCCGTCCGGCTCAAGTACCGGTTTCCCACGCAGATGGATTCCGATATTGCTACGATGCTCGACGTTCGCATTCCCACCGGCAGCGCGGCCGACTTCCTGGGCACGGGGAGCCTCAGCGCACGGCTGGCGCTCATCGGCTCCAAGCGCATCGGCGCCTTCACGCCCCACGTCAACTTCGGGTACAACTACCGAGGCGCCGACCTGGACAGCGATGAGATCGAGTTCGCCGTGGGGTTCGACCAGAAGGTGTTGCGGGGCGTCACGGTCGCCGTCGACTTCCTGGGAGAGTTCGACGTAAACGGTAGCGAGGTAGTCACCCTGTACCCCGGCGGCGGGAACACGACGACGATTCAGGAGCAGTCTCCGGATACGGGCGCGATGGCTAGCCGGACCATCGAACTCAGCAACGTACCGGATCGAGCCAACGACCACACGTTGAATGGGTCGTTCGGCTTCTGGATCGCTCCGTCCGAGCGGTTCCAGGTGCTCGCCAATGTGTTGATTCCGTTGCAGGACGGCGGGCTCCGGTCCAACATTGCCCCGACGCTCGGGATGACGCTGACGTTGTAGTTTTCGGGATGTACTGAGGCATGCAGAGGTCGGTAAGGACCCGCTTTGCCTTTGCGTTTCTATGCAGTGTGAGCGTGAGCGGGTATGGGGGTGTGGGAGGGTTTTTGCTCCCATACTCCCACACCCTCATACATTCATACAAGGATTGCTGAGAACAGATCAACCGGCCCCCTCAAACAGGCGACGCAGCCTGTTCGCTGGCGAACACAGGTTGTACGGCAACGAACGCCGCATACCGGTTAACCGCCCTCTCCGTGAAGGACCTCATCCCGTAACCCCGGCAGCGTCCTGCTGGCAATCCTGCGGCCAGCATCCTGTTTGGAGGCTTCCTGCCGGGTTTTGGGCTTTGTGCTCCCAGGCCGTTGGCAGATATCCGTGTGTTGGGCATATTGTTTGTCCTGGCTTGTTCCTATCCCACTCTTCCGGCGCTCGAACAGGACACGACCATGCTGCACAACTATCTCAAAATGGCTCTGCGCACGCTGCACAAGCAGAAAGTGTATTCGTCGATCAACGTCTTCGGCCTCGCCCTGGGCATTGCGTGCTGCATCCTGATGCTGCTGTTCGTCCAGCACGAATGGTTGCATGATCGGTTTCACGAACGCAGCGAGCGGATCTACCGGGTCATTCGGTCGGGGGAGGCGTCGGGCAGTGGATCGGCCTACGAGGCAGAGTTGCCGGCTCCGTTGGGCCCGGCTCTCCGGGAGACCTTCCCCGACGCCGAGCAGGTTGTGCGCATTGCCGGCGGCGGCCGGCACTACGTGGCGCACGAAGACCGCGTATTCGAAGAGGTCGTCCATTTTGCCGACCCGTCCGTGTTCGAGGTGTTCACCTTTCCCCTTGCCCCCGGCAACCCGGCTACCGTACTCACCCGGCCGGACGGGGCTGTTGTGAGCCGGCGCACGGCGCAGAAACTCTTCGGGACGGAGGACCCGCTGGGCCGGTCGTTTACCATCCAGTTCCTGGAGGAGACCCAAGCCGTTGTCGTCACGGGCGTGCTGGAAGATCCCAGACCCCATTCGAGTTTGCAGTTCGACGTCTTGCTGCCCTTCGCGATGTCGCAGTATACCTCCTCCGGCTTTTTCCGCGAGATGGCCTTTACGAGTTGGAAGATGCCGTACTGTGAGACCTTTGTGCTGCTCCCGGACGGCGGTCCTGCATCCTCCCTCGAAGCCAAGCTGCCGGGCTTCGTCGCGCAGCATTTCGACGACGACGCGGCGTTTCCGGTGCTTGCGCTCCAGCCGCTGGCGGCCGTGCATCTCGACCCCACGGTGGAGGGCAGGATCATCACGGCCAGCAACCCCCGGTATTCGTACGTGTTGTTGGGTATCGCCTTGCTCGTGCTGTGCGTGGCCTGCATCAACTTTGTAACCCTCGCCGTCGGCCGGGCCGGCAGCCGGGGGCTGGAGATCGGGGTCCGCAAGGTGGTCGGGGCCAGCCGGGGCCAGATCCGCGTACAGTTCTGGGGCGAGGCGCTCCTCACGAGCAGCGTAGCCCTGCTCCTCGGGATCGCGCTGGCGCAGTTGGCAGTGCCGGCTTTCAGCAAACTGGCCGGAGAGGATCTGGCGTTGCGCGTGATCGACCGGGGTGTCGCCCTGGCCGTCCTCGTCGCGCTGACGCTGCTCATCGGCCTGCTGGCCGGCAGCTATCCGGCGCTGGTGTTGTCCCGGTTTACGCCGGTCTCGGTGTTGAAAGGGGCGATGGGGCCGCGCGGGCAGAGCCGGCTCACCCGCGTGCTCGTGGTCGTGCAGTTCGGCTTTTCGACGGCGCTGCTGATCGGTACGTTCTTCATGGCCCGGCAACTCGACTACCTGCGCATCACAGATCTCGGGTTCGACCGGGAGCAGGTCGTCGTTTTGCGGACTCCGTATGGAAACAGCGAGGCGGGGGCACAGCTCTACGAGACCTTACGGACGGCCCTGAGCCCGTACGAGGCCATTGAGGACATGACCTCTTCTTTCTTCGTGTTCGGTGAGAAAGGGTTCGGGGTCGATGTACATCGCGGCGATACCGTGCTGGCGCGGGCTAGCATGGAGGTCGTCGATCTCAACTTCCTGGATTTCATGGGGCTCGGTCTGGTCGAAGGCCGTGCCTTCGACGAAGACCGGGGGACGGACCGTTCCGGCAGCGCCGTCTTGATCAACGAGACGCTGGCCGACAGGCTGGGGCGCGACGGGGTTCTGGGCACGGAGTTACCCACCCGGTTTTATGAAGGTATGGTCGTCGCCGGCATCGTCAAGGATTATCATTTCCATTCACTCCATCACGCGATAGCCCCGATGATTCTGGCGCCCCGGACGGCGATGGCGAACGGCGTGCGTTCCATCCTGGTGCGGATCAAGCCGGACAACATCCCACAGACCCTGGCGTTGCTGGAAGAGGCATGGCGGGAAGCCGATGCGGATGCCCCCTTCACGTATCGCTTCCTCGACGACGTGGTTGATCAGCAATACCGGGCCGAGGCGCGATGGGGGCGCATCGTGCGCTATGCCTCGGCCTTTGCCCTGCTCATCGCGTGTTTCGGCCTCTTCGGCCTGGCTACGCTCACGGCCACCCGGCGTATCAAAGAGATCGGGATTCGCAAGGTGCTGGGGGCTACGGTATCGCACGTCGTGCTGCTGCTTTCGAAGGATCTGATCGCGCTGGTGTGCTATGCCTTTGCCCTCGCGGCGCCCCTGGCGTATCTCGCCGTGCGCCACTGGCTCGACACCTTTGCCTACCGCATAGAAATATCCGGGTGGATATTTCTAATGGCAGGGCTGGTCGCCCTGCTGATCGCTGTGTTTACGGTGAGCTACCAGGCGATCCGGGCCGCGCTGGCCGATCCGGTGAACGCGCTGCGCTATGAATAGCGATGGAATGACGGCCCTGGCGGGGTCGTCTAAGAAAGAAACGGCAGGAACAGTGTGGGGAGATTCGCTGAATCTTCGTTAGCCCGGCCAACAAAGAGTTGTCCGCTGGCGTAACACCGGGTGTCCGTTTCCGTACAGGGCCCCTGTCCATCACCCGCCGGTTACCCGCCATCACCCCCTTGTCTCTTCCTGGTACGCGTCTTGAAAGTCCCTGGACCGGGCCTGCTCGGAGCGCCGGGTGGAGCCTGCCGTAGGTAGGGAGCCTGTGCTACGCCAGCCCCGATGATCACCCACCCTCGGCTTACCGATGCCCTAACTTTACCAGGATGGACTCATGTGTATCGATATCCTCAGGCCCATGAAAACGCTCGTACAACGTGCCCATCGGTCGGTGTGGCTGCTCGCGGTGCTCGCGCTCACGCTGGCGCCGGAGTTTGCCCAGGCCCAGCAAGCCCGCCGTATTACCTTCAACGAGGCAATCCAGATTGCCCTCCAGCAGAACTACGCCCTCAAGGTGTCTGCGAACGCCGTGGAACAGCAATCCATCAACGTTTCCCGGCAATGGTGGAACTTCTGGCCCAACCTCAACTTTTCGGCCGGTTTCTCGCAGAACCGGGGGCGTGCCTTCATTCAGGATCTCGGGCAGATCTTCACGGCAACGACCAACGGCTTCAACAGTTCGTTCTCCGCAAACGTCAACGTGTTCAATGGATTCGCCGATGTTGCTTCGTTGCAACAGGCCCGGTACCAGCGCGATGCCCGCGACCTCGACTTTGAGCGCCAGCGACAGTCCGTCGTCTTCAACGTGATGTCGCAGTACCTGGATCTCATCGCCCGGCGCGAAGAGGTCCTTATCCAGGAAGAGAACCTGGCGGCGCAGCAGCAACTCCTCACGCAGATCGAAGAGTTCGTCCGCGTCAGCATCCGGCCCATGTCCGACCTGTTCCAGCAGCAGGCCAGCACCGCCAACGCCGAAGCTACCCTGCTCAACGCCCAACGGTTTGCTCAATTGTCCGAGGTGGCGCTGATCCAGATCCTGCAGATCGATCCGTTAGGCACCTACGAATTCGCCGTGCCCGACCTCGACGACGCAACGCTGGTCGCCGAACAGTACAACTTGAACGAGATGTTCCAGAGCGCCTTTGATCGTCGGCTCGACTTGCAGGCCTCGGAACTCGATATCGACGCAGCCGCGCAAGGGATCCGGATCGCACGTTCGAACTACTGGCCGAGCATCAGCTTCGGAGCCAGCACGAGTTTGCGGTACTCGGATTCTCGGGAGGCCGATTTCAGCACCCAGTTCTTCGACGAACGCAATACGAACCTGGGCTTTAGCCTGGGCCTTCCCATCTTCGACCGCTTCGCGACACGCAACACTGTGCAGCAGGCGCGGCTTCAGCTTCAGAACGCACAACTGGCCCTGGAGAATGAGCAGCAGAACGTTGCGTTGCAGGTGCGACAGGCGTATCTCGACTATCTGACCGACGAGAAGCGCCTCGACGTCACCGAGAAGCAGGTGCGCGCCGCCGAACAGGCCCTGGAAGCCGAGCAGGAGCGCTACAACGTCGGCGCCAGCACCCTCGTGGAGCTGACCCAGGCCCGGGCGAGTTTCGTGCAGGCGTCCAGCGCCCGCGCCGAAGCCCGCTATACCTTTCTGTTCCGGAAGCGCTTGATCGAATACTACATCGGCGTGCTGGATCCGACGCAGACCTTGTTCGAATAATCAAGTTTCCCCCGAAAGATCCCCTCACAACCTCCGCACTATTTCTATGGCTCGTAAAAAAGGCTCGTCCCGCCGTCTGTTGTGGATTCTGCTGGCGGCGATCGTCGGGCTCATTATCCTGGGAGCGGTTGCATCACAGTTCATCAACCGGGGCGGCGACGGCGAGACCGTCGAGGTGGCTCCGGTGGAGATCCGGACGATCACGCAGGTCGTCACCTCGTCGGGTAAAGTGCAGCCCGAGGTGGAGATCATCATCAGCCCCGACGTACCCGGCGAGATCATCCATCTTCCGGTGAAGGAGGGCCAGCAGGTCCGGCGGGGTGAACTGCTGGCTCGCATCAAGCCTGACTTTTACTCGGCCCAGGTCGAGCAGGCCGAAGCCAACGTGTTGCAGAGCCGGGCTATGGAAGCGCAGCGCCGTGCGGACCTGCTCAACGCCGAGCACGAATTGGAGCGGCAGAAGCATCTGTTTGAGCGGCAGGCGGTATCGGAGAGTGCGTTCCAGCAGGCCGAGACCCAGTACGAGATCTCCAAGGCGGCTTACGAGGGGTCTCAGTTCTCCGTGCAGAGTGCCGAAGCCAACCTGCGCGAGGCGAAAGAGCAATTGAATAAGACCACGCTCTTTGCGCCGATGGACGGCACCATCAGCCAGCTCAACGTCGAGTTGGGCGAGCGGGTGGTGGGCACCAGCCAGATGCAGGGGACCGAGATGATGAAGATCGCCCGGCTCGATCAGATGGAACTGGAAGTGGACGTCAACGAGAACGATGTCGTCAACATCACGCTCGGTGATACTGCTGCGATCGAGATCGATGCCTATCCGGAGCAGTTCTTTCGCGGCGTCGTCACTGAGATTGCCAACTCGGCCCGCATCGTCGGTGCCGGCTCGCAGGAGCAGGTGACGAACTTCCCGGTCAAAGTGCGCATCCTCGATCATCACAACATGGACGCCCGCACGGCAGCCGGCGGAGGCAGGGCGCTGGAGCAGGAAGTACCCATCGTGGCGCAGGACTTCCCGAGCTTTCGCCCCGGCATGAGCGGCACGGTCGACATCTACACGCATACCGTCGAGGAGGTCGTAGCCATCCCGATCCAGGCGGTGACGGTGCGTGACTTCAACCAGTTGAAGGCCGAAGAGGAGAACCGCCGCCGCCGAGGCCGCGACTCCACCGAGACGGCTTCGGACGAAGAGGCGCCGGAAGCCATGTCGACGCCGGGAGCTTTCCAAAAAGAAGACCTGCGCAAGGTCGTCTTCCTGATGGAGGAAAACAAGGCGCGCATCGTCGAGGTCGAGACGGGTGTTGCCGATGACCGATACATCGAGATAAAAACGGGACTCCAGGGCGGGGAGCGCGTGATCACCGGGCCGTTTCGGGCCGTCAGCCGTACCCTGACCCCGGATATGGATGTGAAAGAGCGCACGGTGCGGCCCGGTAGAGGCGGGCCGTCTGACGCCTCGTCTGACGCGTCATAACGCAGCCTGGGTCGTTGATAAACGGTTTTACGTGTTACGTGTCCGGCTAATCTTCAGGGGAATCTATGGCATCATCAGACGACAATCGTTCGCTGATCGAACTGCGGGACGTCACGAAGATCTATCAGATGGGGACCCAGGAAGTGCGTGCCCTGGCCGGCGTCTCGCTGGACATCTTTCCGAACGAATATGTGGCCGTTATGGGGCCTTCCGGGTCCGGCAAGTCGACGATGATGAACATCATCGGCTGCCTCGACACGCCGACCGGCGGGACGTATCACCTGCGGGGCCATAACGTCGGCGAGATGACGGACGACGAGCTGGCCGCTATCCGCAACCAGGAGGTGGGGTTCGTCTTCCAGACGTTCAACCTGTTGCCTCGCGTGAATTGTTTGCAGAACGTCGAGTTGCCGCTGATCTATTCCGGGCGGAAGAAAGGCGAGCGGCGGGGGATGGCGGAGCAGGCGCTGGAGAGCGTCGGCCTCGGGGACCGCATGGATCACAAGCCGAACGAACTCTCGGGCGGCCAGCGGCAGCGCGTCGCCGTGGCCCGTGCCCTGGTCAACAACCCGTCTCTCCTGCTGGCCGACGAGCCCACCGGCAACCTCGATTCGCGCACCGGGGAGGAGATCATGCTCTTGTTCGAGACCCTCTACCGGCGGGGCAACACAGTGATAGTGGTGACCCACGAAGAAGACGTTGCGCACCACGCCCGCCGCATCGTCCGCCTCCGGGACGGCCTCATCGAGAGCGACGTGCGCGTAGAACGCCCGGCCCTGGCCGACATGGATGTGGATGTGGCGCCGGTTTGATTTCTTTGACGGGTCGCCTACCCCGATGCTTGCCTCGGAACGCAACCGCTTCCTTAGACGGATACCTCGGAGCTTGCTCCCAGGAGGGTCATTGCATCCTGAAGGTTTTGTAACGGAGTTTACCGGGGTTCTGTGCAGCGGTAGGCTTCCCGATCTCCCGTAAAATGAGGCACTTCGTCGGTCCGGGCCAACCGTACAGCCTGGAATACGACGCTTGCCCCTACCGTCACGCGGCAATCGTCGCCGGGCGTGAAAAGTAGATAGCCGGCCGCGAGGCCGATGTCGGTCTTTTCGACGATCTGAAACCGGACGTCGTAGCCGCCTGAAGGGACCGGCAGGGCGACGAGCAGCACCATCTCGCGCTCGAAATCGACCGCCTTGAAGGGCTGGAGCGGATGCAGCGAATCCTGATACGCGGTCCAGGTTGCGGCGTCACGGATGGCAATCATCGTGGTGTCCAGTCGTGCCTGCATACCCCGGCCGATGGGTTCGAAAGCGAGCGCTTCAGTGACGGACACTTCCGTACCGGCCTCGGGTACATCGAGGCAGCCGGCCAGGAGCGCCGTCAGCAAGAGCGCGCCGAGCCGGATCGCCGGGGCGGATGGAGAGCCGTTGAGGCTGTGGAGCATGGGGGAGACCGGCTGGCTTCAGGGAGGTCGTCGAAGACGCCATCGACAGGCGGCTCGCAGCGGGGCGTTGTACGTAGGACGTAGATGAACGGCTTTCGTTGCTTCCGGGCGGTCCTGCGTCGCCCGGCAGAACCCTTCAGGCCTTGTGCGGTTTCGCCCGGTGGACATCGCCTGCCGAGCGGTTGCCGGAAACCTCTTGGTTTCCAGCGCGTGTACCTTGCTTCGCGCCGTACCCCTTTCGCAGCTAATCAGCAAAAAACTTCATGGCCATCAAGACCATCGACGTAGACGCCCTCGTCGAACAGACAGGCAACCTGTTTGAGACGGTTGCCATTCTCTCCAAGCGATCTCGCCAGGTCGCTTCCAAGATGAAAGCGGACCTGGACAACAAACTGGCTTACTTTGAGGGTTTCGAGCCGGAGCTGGAAGATCCCCGCTTCCAGGAAGAGCAGAAGCGGATCTCCATCGAGCACGAATTGATGCCCGAACCGACGGAGTTGGCGATCGATGAGATGTTCAAGGGCGAGATCTATTTCCGAAACCCGATGGCCGAGTCCGAAGAATAAGCCGCGTACGGACGCATGCCCCTTGGCGGAAGCTCCCCACCCTTTGCCGGGCGAGGAGCTTCCGGCGTTTTAGGGAAGCCGTCAGTTCATCGCCGGGATACGCGGCTGGAGGACGACCTCGTGATACGCCGTGCCGCGCTGGAGGACCAGCCGGTAGGCATGATCTTGGGAAAAACGTTCATACACGGCTTCCAACGTGAAGACCTCGACGGGGGTGCCGTCGATCGCATGGAGTTTGTCTCCCGTACGGATCGTGGGTGTTTGGGTTGGGTTCTAAAATAAGCTGTTGCCGGGCATAGTCCAGGATCACGGTATACCGGCGCAGGGTGCGAGCACCGAGCACACCGTCGGCACCGAGCCTCGTCGAGAGGTCAGCTTCGAGCGCCGACCTGTTCTTGAGACACAGGGTTGCGTGTACGTGCGCGTGATTGTTGACCAGCCTGATCGGGAGCACCGTCCCGGGGCCCTGATACATCCAGTCCGCCGGATCGTACAGGTGCACGTGCCGGGTTCCATATATTTTGAATAAAAAATAAATCGCTTCAAACCCGGCAAGAAGCAACACCCGGGTTGGCGTGCCACAGGGGTGTCACCGCCATCCTCTACCTTGGCGCGGGCGCGTATCTTTTTATCCGACGGCCTCGAAACGAAAAAAGCCCTCCCCTGTACCACACGTTCTATCCCCGCCTCACATTTTAAAGATGACGGAGTCATTTTGAAATGATCGTCATTCGCGGCGCACGCGAGCACAACCTCAAGGACATCGACCTCGACATCCCCCGCGAACACCTCGTCGTCATCACCGGTCTGTCGGGTTCCGGGAAGAGCAGCCTGGCGTTCGACACGATCTACGCCGAGGGGCAGCGGCGCTACATGGAGAGTCTCAGCGCGTACGCCCGGCAGTTTCTGGGCATGATGGAGCGCCCCGATGTGGATTTCATCGACGGCCTCTCGCCGGTCATCGCGATCGAACAGAAGACCGTCAGCCGGAATCCTCGCTCGACGGTGGGGACGGTCACGGAGATCTACGATTTTCTACGCCTCCTCTTCGCCCGCGCGGCTACGGCCTATTCGCACGTCTCGGGCAAGCCGATGCGCAAACAGTCCGACGACGAGATCGTCGACGGCCTCCTTGCTTTTCCGGAGGGCACCCGGCTCGTCTTGCTGGCCCCCCTGGTTAAGGGCCGCAAAGGCCACTACCGCGAGCTTTTCGAGCAGATCGCCCGCCAGGGCTTCGCCCGGGTCCGCATCGACGGCGAGCAGCGTGAGATCGAGCCGGGCATGCGGCTCGACCGGTACAAGACGCACGACATTGAGGTCGTCGTGGATCGGCTCGTGGTCAAGCCCGACATACGCCCTCGGATGAGCCAGAGCGTCGAGACGGCCCTGGGTATGGGCAACGGCACCTTGATCGCCAGTGTGCTGGAGGCTCCCGGTGATGCGGCGAACGGCAAGGGCGAAGCGGCCGACGAAGGGGCCGGGCAGGCGGCGCCGGGGCCGGGCGATCATTTCTTCAGCCGGCACCTGTTCGATGCCGAGAGCGGCCTCTCCTACGACGAGCCGTCGCCCAACACCTTCTCGTTCAACTCTCCCTACGGGGCCTGCCCGGAGTGCAACGGCCTCGGCACCAAGCGCGAGATCGATCCGGCGCTGGTCATTCCCAACCCTGCCCGGTCGATCAGCGAAGGCGGCCTCGAACCGCTCGGCAAGCCCCGCGACATCTGGATCTTCAGCCAGCTCCGCGCCGTCGCCCGGCACTATGATTTCGACTTCGATACCCCGCTGGGCGCTCTCCCCGAAGCGACCCTCGGCATCCTTCTCGAAGGCGCCGGGGACGAGCAGCTCGACATCATCTATCGCTACAAAGACCGGGAGGTCAAGTACAAGCATCGCTTCGGCGGTGTCTACCAACACATCGTTCACACGTATTCCAGCACCGGCTCGCCGAAGCAGCGCCGGTGGGCCGAGGCGTTCATGCGTCCGCTACCCTGCCGTGCGTGCGGCGGCGGGCGGCTCAAGCCGGAGAGCCTCTCTTACAAAGTGCAGGGGAAGACCATCGCCGACCTGGTGCAGATGGATCTCGTCTCGCTCCGCCGTTTTTTCGAGACGGTCGATTTCGGCGACCGGACGTGGCTCATCGCCCGTCCCATCGTCAAGGAGATCACCGAGCGGCTTCAGTTCATGATCGACGTCGGGGTAGGGTATCTCTGCCTGGACCGGACGGCGCGGACCCTCTCGGGCGGCGAGAGCCAACGTATCCGCCTGGCCACGCAGATCGGCACGCAGCTCACGGGTGTGCTGTACGTGCTCGACGAGCCGTCGATCGGCCTGCATCCGCGCGACAACAACCAGCTCATCGATTCGCTCCGCCACCTGCGCGACCTGGGCAACTCGATCCTCGTCGTCGAACACGACCGTGAGATGATCGAGGCCGCCGACTTCGTAGTGGACCTCGGGCCGGGGGCGGGCGAGCACGGCGGCCACGTCGTCGGTGCCGGTGAGCCGCAGGCATTGCCGTTGCGCACGAACGGTTTTGTGAGCCTGACGGCGGCGTATCTCTACGGTGATCGCCACATCCACGTCCCCAAAGAGCGCCGCCCGCCCAACGGCAAGCAGCTTGTCCTCAAGGGTGCGCGGGGGCACAACCTGAAGAGCGACGCGCTGGCGTTGCCGCTGGGCACATTCATATGCGTCACCGGCGTCTCGGGCTCGGGCAAGAGCAGCCTGATCAACCTGACGCTCTATCCGATCCTGGCCAAGCATTTCCACAACGCCAGCATGGTACCGCTGCCCTACACCGAGGTCGAAGGACTGGAGCACATCGACAAGGTCATCGACATCGACCAGAGCCCCATCGGGCGGACGCCGCGGTCGAACCCGGCGACGTACACGGGTCTTTTTACCCACATACGCGACCTGTTTGCCCTGTTGCCCGAGTCGAAGATCCGAGGCTATGCGAAAGGGCGCTTCTCGTTCAACGTGAAGGGCGGGCGGTGCGAGGCCTGCAAGGGCGCCGGCATCGTCAAGCTGGAGATGAACTTTCTGCCGGACGTCTACGTCGAGTGCGAGACGTGCAAGGGCCGACGCTACAACGCCGAGACGCTGGAGGTGGTCTATAAAGGAAAGACCATCGCCGACGTGCTGGCGATGACCGTGGACGATGCGCTGGCTTTCTTTGAAAACGTGCCGCGCATCGAGCGCAAGCTGCGGACGCTCGCCTCCGTCGGCCTCGGCTATATCCGCCTCGGGCAGCAGTCGACGACGATCTCGGGCGGCGAGGCGCAGCGCGTTAAGCTGGCCCGCGAACTCTCGCGCCCCGGTACCGGGGATACGCTCTACATCCTCGACGAACCGACGACGGGTTTGCACTTCGAAGACATCCGTCACCTGCTGGCGGTGCTGCGTGCGCTGGTGCGCAAAGGCAACACGGTCCTGGTCATCGAGCACAACATGGACGTGGTCAAGGTGGCCGACTACGTCATCGACCTCGGTCCGGACGGGGGCGATGCCGGCGGGCAGATCCTTTTCGCCGGTACCCCCGAAGCCCTGGCCGCGCAGGCAACCTCCACCGGGCTTTTCTTGCAGCAAGAACTGGCGCGCTCGGCGGCACTAGAAGGAGAAGAGGAAGACGACCTGGATCTCGACGCCATGGCCGGCGACGACGGGGACGATGACGAGGAGATCATGGATGAGGAAGAGCCGGAGACGGAGGGCGAGGCGGTGGCGTAGATGCCTGGAGAAACAAGCGCTTACAGCAGGCATACTGTACCGGAAGCCTTCCATGATGTGCCTGAGAGACAAGAGCCATGCAGACGGAGCGACCCACAGTATCCTTTACCTATGAAGATTATCTCCTCATCCCTGAAGATGGTAAGCGCCATGAACTAATCGACGGGGAGGAATACGTGTCCCCTGCTCCAAAGACGCGCCACCAGCGCATCGTTTTTAGGCTCTCCGGGTTCCTGTTTGCGTATTTGCGCCGTACAGGGCGGGGCGAAGCCCTTGCGGCCCCCGTCGACGTGCTTTTCTCAGAAACAGACGTGGTGCAGCCCGACGTGCTCTTCATTTCCTCCGAACGCCTCGGAATGATCCAAGAACACGGCGTCGTGGGGGCTCCGGATCTGGTAGTGGAGGTGCTTTCCGAGGGCAGCCGGCGGCACGACGAAGTGCGCAAGCGGAAGCTCTATGAGCGCTACGGCATCCAGGAATACTGGATCGTGGATCCCGAATTGGAGACCCTCAAGGTGTATCGCATGACCGCCTCGGGGTATGTACGCCAGGACGAACTGAGCCGGGAAGGCGGAGCGACGCTCTCCTCGCCGCTGCTGCCGGGGTTCGACCTATCCCTCGAAGAGCTGTTCACCGGATCGCGTTGAGGGCCTGGGCCAGGCGAACGTCTACCTCGATGCCGTCAAGCGGATCTTTCAGCGGGAAGACGCCAAGGGCGCGTGCTTCTTCATACAGAGCCTCGGCAATGCGCAGGTTTTGTTGATAATCGACAGGTTGCCGGCGTTGCAGTTCTCGCTCGAAGGCTTCTACCAGATCCAGACGTCGTATCATGCCGGCGGGGTGTGATGTCAGGAAGGGCGGAGCTGTTCAAACGGGTCAACAAGCGTACGGCCGAGGGCATCAGAGAAGGCCCGTAACCAGTGTCGGACGTACGGCAGGTCGAGATCCGGGTTTCGGTGCAGCACGCTTTTGACGTCTTCAAGATCGCGAGGACGGCCGGCTACCATCTTGTAGATGATCAGGTCTTCGACGGAGGCAAAGCAAACCGGCGTTTTGTTGATGGGGACGGGGTTGACGCGGCGCAGCGCCTCTTGTTCGTACGCTGAGAAAGAGAAGATAAAATCCACCCGTATGCCGGTGTCCGAGTCCTGGCAGGGGAGCACCATCGTTTGACGCGTGAACGCTTCCAGGTCAACCAGAAGATTAAATCCCATCATTTCGACCAGGTGAAGCATCTCGGGTAGCCGGCCGAGGTCGACGCCGAGGGTGACGTCGACATCTTTGGTCAGACGCGGTTCTCCATAGAGGAGCACGGCCTGCCCCCCGATGACCCTGTAGGGGATAGCGGCTGCGTTCAGCGTCCGGGCGATGCTTTCCAGAATGGAGGTGTACATCCGACGAAGATACGAAGTGATCTTGAGGGCGTATGGACGTACGGATGATAAGAGAAGGAAAGGGCAGTGAAGTGTCCAAAATGCTGTACAGTCGAGGGCGTGTCCCGTACGATGGATCGGTAGCGCAGGGGGCAAAATACGCGTTGGCGGCGAGGGGAGCGGTTGGGTATTCGTCTTGCAAGCGAGGCAGGAAGCCTGGAGCAGGTGAACGAATCCGTCAACCAAACCCCTTCTCGCCATGCGACGTTCAGGTATTTCCTTATCCTTGCTGATGATGCCGCTGCTCCTGATGGGCTGTGCGGCGTATGCCTATGAAGGCCCCGTGGCCTACGAAACCGTCCACCGTGGCCCGGACGCCCAGAACCCGTATGTGCACCGCGTGGACCGCGACGTCCACGCCTACGTGCAGCGCCTGGACCGGCGCTTACGCCTGACCCCGCGCCAGCAACAGCGTCTCAACGGACTGCTGAAAGAGCGTACGTACGACCTGTTGCACCGGACGCGGCGTGCGCAGCATGACCGCGTGTATCCGTTCCCCCGGCGTTCCGGCCGCACGGCGTACTACGCCGGGCGTTGGTGGAACGAGACCGACCGCCGCATCGAAAACGTGCTGAACCGCCGCCAGATCCGCGAGTACCGGGCTCTGACCCGCGGCGACCGGTACGACGACCGGCGCGACAATCGTCGGGATGACCGTCGGGATGACCGGCGCCGTCGCGGCTACGACGATTGATTCTTTTTCGGGTCGCCTACCCCGATGCGTGCCTCGGAACGCAACCGCTTCCTTAGACGGATACCTCGGAGCGTGCTCCCAGGAGGGTCATCAGACGCCGCATTCCGGCGCGGTTTGTCGCTAGCGCCTTGCTCAGGCAGACCGCGCCGATCGCGCCGTACGGATGATCCGGCCTCATAACGCTCAGGCATGGCCCTTCGTGCTGCCCTCCGTAGGCAAGAGCGCCGGGATCTCAACGCCCAGTTTGACGATGGCCGAGGCCCACGTCAGCCCGGCGCCGAAGGCTACCATTGCCACCGTGTCGCCCGGCTTGAGCCGTCCCTCATCGAACGCCTCACAGAGCGCCAGCGGCACCGACGCCGCCGACGTGTTGCCGTAGCGATCCACGTTCACCATCACCTTGTCCATCGGGAGGCCGGCCTCCTTCGCTGCGTACTCGATGATTCGAAGGTTGGCCTGGTGGGGGATAAACAGGTCGATGTCGTCGGTAGTCAGCCCGGCCTGGTCGAGTGCGTCCGTAAGCGCCTTGCCCATGACCCGCGTGGCGAATTTGAAGACCTCGCGTCCGTTCATCCGGAGGGCGACCTGATCGATCGTCTCGCGCGTGGGGATCATGGCGGTGCCGCCGGCCGGCACGATGATGTGTTCGGCGCCCGAGCCGTCGGAGCCGAGGACGTGGCCCAGGACGCCGCACGGTTCGTCGGTAGCCTGCATCACCACCGCCCCCGCGCCGTCGCCGAAGAGGACGTACGTTGAGCGATCCTGCGGCTTGAGCCAGCGGCTGATGAGTTCGGCTCCGATAAGAAGCACGGTGTTGCTGGCCCCCGTCGCGATAAACTGCTGGGCGACCACGAGGCCGTAGACAAAGCCTGTGCAGCCGACGACGAGCTGCATCGCGCCGACGTGGCGCGCGCCGAGGGCTTCTTGTACCTGGCTGGAGACGGGCGGCGTCAGGTGATCCGGGCTGCTGGTGGCGACGAGGATCAGGTCGAGATCGGCGGCGGTCAGGCCGGCTTTGTCCAGCGCGGCCCGCCCGGCGGCCACCGACATCGTCGCCGTCGTCTCACCGTCGCCGACGAAGCGCCGTTCTCGAATGCCGGACCGCGTGCGGATCCACTCGTCGCTGGTGTCGATGTACCGGGCAATGTCGTCGTTGGTGACGACGTGGGGCGGCGCGTATTTGCCCCAGCCGACGATGCTGGCATGACGTAGCATGATGATAGGGGCCTCCCTTTTTCCCTTCAATATACGCAAGTGGTTTCGACTATTCGTACCGCTCCGGTTGCATCCTCCCGTTTCACGTTTTACGTTGCATCTATCCCCGTGCCTCTTGGATTATACGTTCGACGCCATGAACCAGATTTCGCGCCGTACCCTCATTACGGGCAGTGTCTGGCTGCTCGCCTTTTTTCTCTTCGCCGTGGATGCCGTGGCCCAGGATACCTACCAGATGCCGCCGCAGGGCCTTGCCCGCCTCGTCGATGCCCCGACGACGCCCGGCGTGAGCTTGAGCCCCGATCAGACGCACATGCTGCTGCTGCACCAGCCCAGCTTGCCCTCCATCGCCGAAGTAGCCGAGCCGGAACTGCGCCTTGCCGGTATCCGCATCAACCCGCGCAACAACGGGCCGAGCCGGTCCGGGTCGTACAACGGGCTGACGCTGAAGGCCATCGACGGCGGGGCCGAACGCCCGGTCGCCAGTCTGCCGGACGGGGTGCGCATCCGCAACGTGCAATGGGCGCCGGACGGGCAGCACCTCGCCTTTACGGTCGATGAGGCCGAGCGCATCGACCTCTACGTGGTGGACGTAGCGGGCACTCGCGCCCGCCGGCTGCTGGACGCGCCGGTCAACGACGCGTTCTACGGGACCCCCTTCGCTTGGGTCGACGCACGAACGCTGGTCGTACGCACGGTGCCGGCCGGGCGTGGCGCCGCTCCGCAAGAACCGCTGGCACCGGCAGGACCGGTCATCCAGGAAAACCTCGGGGAAGAAGCCCCGGCGCGGACCTACCAGGACCTGCTCAAGAACCCCCACGACGCGGCCCTCTTCACGCACTACATGACGGCCCAGGCGGTGCGCGTCTCGCTCGACGGCACGGCGACGCCGCTCGGCGGCCCTGCCCTGATTACGAGCCTCGACCCCTCGCCGAACGGCGCCTACCTGCTCGTCGAGACGGTCCACACGCCGTATTCGTACCTCGTGCCTGCCTCTCGTTTTCCGCAGCGCATTGAAGTACGAGACCTCGACGGCAACCTCGTCAAGCAGATCGCCGACCTGCCGCTGGCCGAAGGGGTGCCGACGGCGTTCGGGTCGGTGCCGACGGGCGTTCGCTCGATCAACTGGCGCGCCGATGCGCCGGCCACGCTCTACTGGGTGGAAGCCCTCGACGGCGGCGATGCCCGCACCGAGACGGACTTCCGCGACCAGGTCTACTTGCTTCCGGCGCCTTTCGAGGCTGCTCCCGCGCCGCTCGTCAAGCTGCCCCTGCGGTACGGCGGCATCACGTGGGGAGACGACGACCTGGCGTTGGTCTACGAGTCCTGGTGGTCTACGCGCAAACGGCGCGTCTACACCGTCGATCCGAGCCGTCCGGGACGGGAGCCGGGTGTACTTTTCGACCTTTCGTACGAAGATCGCTACAACGACCCCGGCTCGCCGCTGACGGAGCGCACGGCCCAGGGCACCTCGGTGCTCCTCACCGCCGACGACGGCAAGACGATTTTTCTGACGGGAGCGGGGGCCTCGCCGGAAGGCAACCGGCCGTTCCTGCGCGCGATGAACCTGGCGACGGGTGAGACCGAAGAGCGCTTCCGGTCCGAAGCGCCGTACTACGAATATCCCGTGTCCCTGCTCGATGCCGGCGCGATGCGGTTGATGACGCGCCGTGAGTCGAACGACGAGCCGCCCAACTATTACCTGCGCGACCTGAAGCGGGGTACGCTGACGGCCGTCACCGATTTCGAGCACCCCTATCCCGAACTGGCTGCCATCCACAAGGAAGCCATCCAGTACACACGCGAGGACGGCGTCTCGCTCAGCGCTACGCTCTACCTGCCCGCCGGGTACGACGCCGAGCGCGACGGGCCGCTGCCGGCGTTCGTCTGGGCCTATCCGCGCGAGTTCAAGAGTGCGGATGCCGCAGGCCAGCGTACCGATTCGCCCCATCAGTTCAAGTACGTCAGCTACTGGGGGGCCGTGCCCTACGTCACGCGGGGCTATGCCGTCATCGATAACGCGTCGATGCCGATCATCGGGGAGGGCGAGGCGGAGCCTAACGATTCATTCCGCAGCCAGCTCGTCTTGAACGCCAAGGCGGCTATCGACGAAGGCGTGCGGCGCGGTATCATTGACCCGGACCGTGTAGCTATCGGCGGGCATTCGTACGGGGCCTTCATGACGGCCAACCTGCTGGCCCATTCCAATCTCTTCCGGGCCGGCATCGCCCGCAGCGGTGCGTACAACCGGACGCTCACGCCGTTCGGCTTCCAGGCCGAAGAGCGCCTGTACTGGGAAGCCCCCGAGGTGTACTACACCATGTCTCCCTTCATGCACGCCGACAAGATCAACGAGCCTATCCTGTTGATCCACGGCGAGGCCGACAACAACTCGGGCACATTCCCGATCCAGAGCGAACGGTTCTACAACGCGCTCAAAGGGCTCGGGCAGACGGCCCGGCTGGTGATGTTGCCGCACGAGAGCCACGGCTATCGCGCCCGCGAGTCGATCATGCACATGCTCTGGGAGATGGACCGGTGGTTGGAAACCTACGTCAAGAATGCCCCACCCCGCGACCCGGACATGGAGGTCGAGGAGCCGACGGGGGAGGAGTAGCGGGCACCATCAAAACCGCGTAGCCAGCGCGTCCACGACGTGCCGTCCTACATGGAGCGCCGCCGTCGCGGCCGGCGAAGGGGCGTTGACGACGTTGACGACCCGTTCGGTACCGAGCACCAGGAAGTCGTCGGACAACGTGCCGTCCGGCCTGACGGTCTGTGCGCGGACGCCGGGGGGCCGAGGCTCCAGGTCGTCCGGGGTGACGGCCGGGATGAGGCGGCGCAGGGCGCGGAGGTAGTGGCGTTTGCTGAACGACCGTCGCTGCTCGTTCAGGGCCGTCTTCCAGTGCAGGCGGGCCAGCCGCCGGAAACCGCGATACGCGAGGATCTCGGCGAGGTCGCGCAGAACGAGGGTACCGAACGTATAGCCTTCGCGGGCGAGTGCCAGCACGGCGTTAGGCCCGCACTCGACGCGCCCGTCGATCATCCGGGTGAAGTGGACGCCGAGGAACGGAAACGCCGGGTCGGGTACCGGATAGATGAGGTGCCGGCAGAGGTGGCGGGCCGAGGGTTTCAATACGAAGTATTCGCCACGAAACGGGATGATCCGAACGCCGGGATCCTGGCCGCTCAACCGGGCGATACGGTCCGCGAAGAGGCCGGTGCAGTTGACTACATACCGGCCTTCCATCGCTCCTTGCGTCGTCTCCAGCACGACCCGGCCGTCGCCCGATTGCAGGCCGATCACTTCCGTCTGCGTCATGACGATCTGCCCGCGCGCTTCGATGATCTCCGCCAGCCGCCGCGTCACGCCCGCAAAGTCGACGATGCCGGCGTCCGCTACGTAGACGGCCTCGACCCCGGCCACGTAGGGTTCGCGTTCCCGCAGGCGTTCCGGCCCGATCCGTTCGCAGCGGATCCCGTTTTGCAGGCCGCGTTCGTAGAGGGCTTGCAGCCGGGGCCGTTCGGCCTCTGCGACGGCCACGATCACCTTGCCGCACGTCTCGTAGGCCACGCCCTCCCGCTCGCAGAAGGTGACCATCTGCGACCGCCCTTCGCGGCAGTAGCGGGCCTTGAGGGAGCCGGGTTTGTAGTAGATGCCGGAGTGGAGGACGCCCGAGTTGCGCCCCGTCTGATGGGTGGCCAGCCGGTCTTCTTTTTCCAGGACGACCAGCGACAGCCGTGGATATCGCTCGGTGAGTTGATACGCCGTCGCCAGCCCTACGATGCCGCCGCCGATGAGGACTACGTCGTAGTTCATCCAGGTTCTACTTCAGCTCTCCGGCAGGCCGTGC
>Ga0302046_10001328_pt1 | contig 23212 bp, 13 predicted proteins | sample RVTome_11_FD_200261 | JGI IMG/M metagenome (GOLD analysis project Ga0302046, IMG submission 200261) | Soil microbial communities from uranium-contaminated site in the Upper Colorado River Basin, Wyoming, United States - RVT147D111 (version 2) ... | reverse complement strand
ATCCTCACGTGGATCAACGTCATCGGCGTGAAGGCCGGTGCGCGCGTGGCGGTCGGACTCGTGGTCGTCAAGACGCTTCCGCTGCTCCTGTTCATCGCGGTCGGCATCTTCGCGGTGGACTGGTCGCGGGTGGCGGTCGCCGAGATGCCCGACCCCGGGGTGCTCGGGGAGGCCGCGCTGCTGCTCCTGTTCGCCTACGCCGGCTTCGAGAACACGGCGGCGCCGGCCGGAGAGTACAAGAACCCGCAGCGCGACGTGCCGTTCGCGCTGCTCGTCATGATCTCGATGATCACGCTGCTCTACGCGCTCGTGCAGCTCGTGGCGGTCGGCACGCTGCCGGGCCTGGCCGAGTCCGCCTCCCCGCTCGCGGACTCCGCCGTGCTCTTCATGGGCGCGTGGGCCGGCATCCTGATGACCATCGGCGCGATGCTGTCGATCGAGGGCAACGTCGGAAACACCACGCTGGTGGGTCCGCGCTACCTGTTCGCGCTCGCGCAGGACGGCTTCGGTCCGGCTGCGCTCGCGCGCGTGCATCCGGTCTACCGCACGCCGGCGGCGGCCATCGTGATCCAATCCGGCGTCGCGCTCGTGCTCGCGCTCTCGGGGTCGTTCGTCGGCCTGGCCATGCTCTCGATCATCGCGCGCCTGGCGACCTACGTCGGCACGGCGGCGGCGGTCCCCATCCTGCGCAAGCGATTCCCGGGCCGCGCCGGGGTCGTGCGGCTGCCGGGCGGCTACGCCATTCCGGTCGCGGCGCTCGCGCTCTGCCTCGTCTTCCTGGCGAGCGCGGAGCTGAGCAACCTCGCAGCCGGCGCCGTGGCGCTCCTGGTGGGCGTCGTCATCTACAAGATGCGGCGCCGGCCGCCGATGGAGCCCGCGGTCACGCACACGACGCCGGCCGCGGCTTCCGCTACGGCCCCAGCGCCGCCCGCGCAGCCGCCTCGGTCGTGAGGTAGGGATCGAAGCGGGCCCTCAGCTCGTCGGGGAGGGGGCGCGAGCGGAGCGTGTCGCGGCGGGTGCACACGAGCACCTCGTGGCCGGTGGCCGCCAGCTTGCCCGCCTCCAGGTGCAGCACGTCGAAGTTTATCCGCAACGAGCTGGTGCCGAAGCGTGTGAAGTAGGCGGCGACGCGTAGATCGTCGTCGATGCGCGCCGGGTAGTGGAAGTCGACCTCGAGATGCGCGCGCGGGAGCCACATGTCGTAGCGGTCGAAGATCTCGCCGTACGGCGCGCCCGCCGTGCGGAAGAGCTCCATCTCGGCGATCTCGAAGAAGCGCACGTACGAGCCGTAGAAGATGATGCCCGCCTTGTCGACGTCGGACCAGCGCACCCGCTCGTCGATCGTGAAGAGCTTCGCGGTCATTGGCGGCGTTCCTCGGGAACGTGGACGCGGACGCCGCTGAGCCCTTCGGCGCCCGGCTGGCCGTCGTAGCGCGCGTCACTGAACCGCACGCGCCACCCGCCGCCCTCCGGGTCGACGCGCACGTACGGGTAACGCGACCAGACGAGATAGTTGCGGACGCTCGGGGTGCGCCGCGCATCCTCCACGACGCGCGCCACGAGATCGCGCGGCGCCTGCGCGGGCGCCGAGAGCAGCGGCACCGCGGCGTCGGGGAAGAGCTCCACGCGGGGCCGCCGCAACCAGTGGTGCACGCCGGGCACGAACGCGTCGTCCGTGCGGATCTCCACGTCGGACGCGAATGGATTGCCGCGCGCGGGGGCGACCATCAGGTCGCGCACCGTGAGGCCCTCGGCCGCGGCCGCGCGCGCGACGTCCTGCCGGGCACCGGCGTCGGCGGCCACCATCGCCAGGATGTAGAGGAGGACGGCGGCGGCCGCGGCGCGGGCGAGGCTGACGCTCCGGGCCGGCCGGGCGGCCACCACCCGATCGTCGGGCGTGGGCCGGCGCGCGGCCCGACGCTCCGCCCCGGCCCGACGTTCGCGCGTCGGGCGCGCGTCCCGCCACTTGCGGGGCGCCCACCACGCCCCGAGGACCCGCACCGCCAGAACGGCCGCCACCCCGGCGGTCCAGACGACCCCCGCGAGGGGGCGCAGCGCGAGCCACACGAGGGCCGACGTGAGCAGCGCGAGCACGCCCCACCCGCCGAGCCCGAGCCTCCCCGGGGCCGACGTCAGGAACACCGCGCCACCGAGCACGAGCCAGATCCACGGATCGAGGATGAACAACGCGTCGCCGTACGACCACGATCCGTCGAAGGGCAGCCACCATCGCATGCCGTAGGTGTTCATCCAGTCGAGCGCCGGGTGGGTGAGGAGTCCCGCCACGGACAGCGCGAGCACGGGCCCCGCGCGGGCGGGATCGGCGGCCGGCTCGCGCCGCCTGCGAACCCACCGGTCCCAGCTCAGCACGAGCGCGGTGACCGCGAACGGAAGGACCACCAGGGCGGGAACGCCGTGCGTGACGCCGCGACGGAACGCGAGCGCGAAGTACTCGCCCTCCACGAACGCGAGCATGTCGACGTCGGGCGCGTTCGCGGCCACCACGAGCGTGGCGGTGGACAGCGGCGTCGTGCGCTCGGCGCCCGCCTTGGAGATCACGGCGCCCACGAGGGCGTGGGTGAGGTTGTCCAGCGGCGCGCTCCCGGTGCCGACCCGGCCGTCATGGCCGAGGGGCCCGGATCCTAGGCGACGGGGCCGGCTCGCGCGAGCGGCGGGGTGCCCCCACGTCGGCTGGGAGCGATGACGCTCATCCGCTCGGCTTGCTGTTCGCCGCGGCGCTCGTTGGAATCAGGCTCGACCTGCTCCTCCCGCGGGTGCGTTCCGGTAAGCTCGAACGTGTTCCTTGTGCCCGCTCCAGCCGCGCGTATCTTCCTGACCATGACCACGCCGTCCACCACGATGATCCTCATCCGCGCCGGCGCCAAAAAAATGGCGCAGGGGCCGGTGGGTCGTCCCCGCGTGGACGGACCATGAGCTGATCGGGTGACACCGACCGCTCGCGACCGGCCCTCTCCCTCGGGAGGGCCGGTTTTTTCTTGGCCCTGAACTTGCGCACGACGACCGACCATGACACGCGCTCAAGCCTCGCCTCCCACGCCTGGTCCCGAAGCCGACGCCCTACCGCCGTGGCGGGTGCTCAAGTTCGGCGGGACCTCCGTCACCGGCCCCGACAAGGTCGACGTCATCGCGCGCGTGGTTCGCGCGCGGTCCTCCCGGTACCGCCCCATGGTTGTCGTGTCGGCGCTGTCCCAGGTGACCAGCGCGCTGCGGGCGGCGGCAGAGCAAGCCGTCTCGGGCTCGGTCGACGCGGCCCTCATCGAGCTTTCGCGCCGGCACCACGAGATGCTGCGCGCCGTCGCCGGCGACGGCGGGGGCGCTTCCGACCGCGCGGTGGGCGCGCTGCTCGACGAGCTGGGCCGGCTGCTGCGCGGGGCCGCGATGGTCGCGGAGTGCTCCCCCCGGACGCTGGATCAGATCCTTTCGATCGGTGAGCGCCTGTCGGCGGTCATCGTGACCGCCGGGCTCCAGGCCCGCGGCGTGGACGCGGGCGCCCAGGACGCGGCCGACTGGATCGTGACCGACGAGCATCACGGCGAGGCCGAGGTGGACTTCGCCGCCACGCGCGAGCGCCTGGCCGGCGCCGAGGCCTGGGGCGGGACCGTGCCGGTCATGACGGGCTTCCTGGGCGCGACGAGCCAGGGCGTGCGGACGACCCTGGGACGGGGAGGCTCGGACTACTCGGCGGCGGTGCTCGGCTGGGCGCTCGACGCCGAGGAGGTGGAGATCTGGACCGACGTGGACGGCGTGATGACCGGCGATCCGAGCACGGTTCCCGAGGCGCGCCAGCTCCCGGGTCTCGGGTTCGGTGAGCTGCTCGAGCTCTCGCACTGGGGCGCGAAGGTCGTGCACCCGAAGACGGTGCGTCCGCTGCGCGAGCGAGGCATCCCGCTCTCGATCCGGAACACGCTCGCGCCCGACGACCCGGGGACGATGGTGGGGCCGGCGGCCAAGGCGTTCCCGAGCGGGCCGGTCCGCGGCATCGCGTCGATCGACAGGGTCGCGCTCATGCAGCTCAGCGGGTTCGGGTACGGCGGACGACCTCTGGCCGCGCGGTTCCTGGCCGCCATCGAGCAGGCGCGCTGCCCGGTGCTGCTCATGAGCCAGGGGTGCAGCGAGCGCTCCGTCTGCGTCGCGCTCGCCGCGGAGTGCGTGGAGGCCGCGCGCCGCGCGGTGCAGGACGTGTTCGTGCTCGAGCGCAAGGCCGGCCTGCTGGACGACCCCGTCGTCGAGGAGGGCTGCGCGATCGTGGCCGTCGTCGGCGAGGGCATGAAGGACCATCCCGGAATCGCCGGCCGCGTTTTCGGCGTGCTGGGCGACGCCGGCGTGAACGTGCGTGCCATCGCGCAGGGATCGTCCGAGCTCAGCATCTCGTTCGTCGTGCGCGAGGAGGACGTCCGGCCCGCCGTCCAGTCGATCCACCGGACGTTCTTTCCCGCGCACGACCCCGGACCCGACACGACCGCGGCCGGCCTCGTGACCGAGGTCGGCCCGGAGATCATGCACGACGTGGTCGAGCTCGCCCGCAGCCTGGTCGCGGTTCCGTCGGTCTCGGGCGAGGAGCAGGCGGTCACCGAGCTGGTGCGGCGGCGGCTCGAGGCCTCAGGCTGGCGCGTGACGCTCCAGGAGGTCACCACGGGTCGGGCGAACATCTTGGCCACGCGGGGGCGCGGCGAGGTGACGTTCTCGACGCATCTCGACACCGTGCCCGGCTTCCTACCTCCGCGCGTCCGGAGCGGGCGGCTGTTCGGGCGTGGCTCCTGCGACGCCAAGGGCATCGCGGCGTCGATGATCACGGCGGCCGACCGGCTCGTGTCCGAGGGAGAGGAGCGCGTCGACCTACTGTTCCTGGTCGGCGAGGAGGCCCGCTCCGACGGCGCCCGCGTCGCGCGGACCCTGCCCGCGACCAGCAGGTTCCTCGTCAACGGCGAGCCGACCGAGAGCAAGCTCGTCAGCGCGAGCAAGGGGAGTCAGCAGCTCCAGGTGCTCACGAGTGGGCACGAGGCGCACTCAGCGTACCCCGACCTGGGGGAGTCGGCCGTCGTGGCCATGATGCGCCTGCTGGCCGAGCTCGACGATCTCGAGCTGCCGGTCGACGATGAGCTGGGCAGGACGACGGTCAATGTCGGCGTGATCCAGGGCGGCACGGCGCCCAACGTCGTTCCCGGAGAGTGCATCGCCAAGCTGATGGTCCGTCTCGTGGGCGGGGCCGATGAGGTCCGCGCCAGGCTGGAGGCGTGGGCGCGCGGCAGGGCGCGCGTCTCGTGGGGGAGCCACGTTCCGGCCCAGCGCTTCCGCGTCCTCGACGGATTCGACGTCACCACCGTAGCATACACGAGCGACGTGGCGTTCCTGTCGCGTTGGGGGGAGCCTCTCATGTTCGGACCAGGATCGATCCACGTCGCGCACACGCCCGACGAGCACATCGCGCTGGACGACCTGCGCGCCAGCGTCGACGCGTACGTGCGCATCGTCCGCACGCTGCTGGCGACGTGAGCCGAGCCGCAGTGAGCCGCGTCCCGGTCGCCGTGCTCGGAGCCACGGGGACAGTCGGCCAGACGTTCGTGCGGCTGCTCGCGGATCACCCGCTCTTCGAGCTCGCCGAGGTCGCCGCCTCGGATCGGTCGGCCGGCCGGCCTTACGGCGAGGTCGTCCGGTGGCACGGCGACGCGCCTCCGCGGAGCGCCGCCGGCCTGACGCTGTCGGCGTGCGCGCCCGGGGAGGTGCGCTCGAGAATCGTCTTCTCGGCGCTCGACGCGTCGGTCGCGGGCGAGATCGAGACCGCGTTTGCGTGCGCGGGCGCAGTGGTGCTCAGCAACGCCCGGAGCTTCCGCATGGCGCCGGACGTGCCGCTCGTGATCCCCGAGGTCAACGCCGGGCACCTGAGGCTCGTGGACGCCCAGCGCGCCGGGCGCGGCTGGCCCGGCGCCATCGTCACCAACGCGAACTGCGCGGCCACCGTGGCCGCGATGGCGCTCGCTCCGCTCCGCGACGCGTTCGGCGTGCGCACGGTCTTCGCCTCGACCATGCAGGCCGTGTCGGGCGCCGGCTACCCGGGCGTCCCCTCGTTCGACATCCTCGGATCCGTCATACCGTTCATCGCCGGAGAGGAGGAGAAGATCGAGTCCGAGCTGATGAAGCTGCTGGGCACGCTCGGCGAGGGTCTCGTCGAGCCGGCCGGCTTCGCGGTCAGCGCGCATGCCAATCGCGTGCCGGTCGAGCACGGCCACACGGTATGCTTGTCGGTGGGGCTCGAGCGGAGGGCGTCGCCGGAGGAGGCCGCGGCCGCGATCCGGGATTGGCGGGGCGAGGAGGTGTGCCGCGGCCTCCCGAGCGCTCCCGAGCGAGCGCTGCTGCTCCGCGACGAGCCGGACCGGCCACAGGCCCGCAGGGACGTGGACGCGGGCGGCGGGATGTCGGTGAGCGTCGGCCGCGTGCGGACGGACTGCGTGCTCGACCTCCGACTGGTCGCGCTCGGCCACAACACCATTAGGGGCGCCGCCGGCGGGTCGGTCCTGAACGCTGAGGTGATGGGACGCATGGGCCTGCTGCCGGGCGTGGCCGGAGGGGCGTGGTGAGCGGCGGCGCGGGCGCCACGGCCGGCTCCTCCGCGACGGCCGGCTCCTCCGCGGCCTCGCCTCGCCTCGCGATCCTGGGCGACGGACGGATGGGCCGCGCCATCGACGCGCTCGCGCGCGAGCGCGGCTTCGAGGTGGAGGCCCTGCTCGGCCGGGACGCGCTCCTGGGCGACCCTGCGGGGGTGCGCGCGGCGCTCGAGCGCTGCGAGGTAGCCATCGAGGTCACGGCGCCCGCGGCGGCGGTCGACCACGCGTTCCTGTGCTTGGACGCCGGGTGTCCCGTCGTGGTCGGCACCACGGGGTGGTACGACCGGCTGCCCGAGGTCGAGGAGCGCGTCGCCAAGACGGGCGGGGCGCTGCTTTGGGCCGCGAACTTCTCGCTGGGCGTGACGCTGATGAAGGCGTTGTGCGGGCGCGCGGGCGCGCTGATCGGCCGCATCAAGGGCTTCGAGGCCGCGCTGGTCGAGACCCACCACGCGGGCAAGCGCGACGCGCCGTCGGGCACCGCGCTGGTCCTGGCGCGGGAGACGGCGTCGGGCCTCGGCGCCGAGGTTCCGATCACGTCCGTGCGACTCGGACACGTGCCGGGTACGCACGAGCTCGTGCTCGACGGCTCGTTCGAGCAGCTCGTCGTCCGCCACGTGGCGCGGGACCGGCGGGTCTTCGCGGATGGCGCGCTGCATGCAGCGCTCTGGTTGCGCGGCAGGGCCGGCGTGTGGACGATGGACGATGTCTTCGAGATGGAGGGAGCATGAACGACACCATGCTGAGGGGATGCGGGACGGCGCTCGTGACGCCGTTCCTGGACGATGGCTCGGTGGACGAGGAGGCGTTCCGCTCGCTCGTCGCGTGGCAGATCGACGAAGGCGTCGACTTCCTGGTGCCCTGCGGCTCGACCGGCGAGGCCGCCACGATGGACGTGGACGAGCACGTCCGCGTCGTCGCCCTGTGCGCCGAGGTCGCGGCCGGACGCGTGCCGGTCGTCGCCGGCGCCGGGAGCAACGACACCGCTCGGGCCGTCAGTCTGTCCCGAGCGGTCTGCGCCGCCGGCGCGACGCACCTGCTGCACGTATCGCCGATGTACAACAAGCCGCCCCAGCGCGGCCTCCTGGCGCACTTCCGCGCGGTGGCGGACGCCTCGCCCAGGCCGATCGTCGTCTACAACGTGCCGGGACGGACGGCCAGCGACATGGAGGCGGAGACCACGCTGGCGCTCGCCGAGCACCCCAACATCGTGGGCGTCAAGGAGGCCGCGGGAAGCGTCGCCCGGGTAGCCGACATCCTCGCGGCCCGGCCGCGGGGGTTCTCGGTGCTGTCGGGCGACGACGCGCTCACGCTTGCGTTCATGTCGATGGGCGCCGACGGCGTCATCTCGGTCGTGAGCAACGCGGTTCCGCGCGCCATGGCCGACCTCACGCGCGCCGCGTCCGCCGGCGACTTCGGCACCGCGCGCCGGCTCCACTTCCGGATCCTGCCGCTCATGAAGGCCGCGTTCGTGGAATCGAACCCCATCCCGATCAAGGCCGCGCTAGCCGAGCTCGGCCGCGGCCGGGACACCGTCCGGCTCCCGCTCGTCCCGCTCGCCGAGACGCACCGGCGGCGAATGCGTGAGGCGCTCGCCGCCGCCGCGGAGCCCGCCACGGAGCAGCCCCGCCTCTCGACCGTCCGTTGAGCGATCTGCGGGAGCTCGAGGCACGCATCGACGCGCTCGCCGCCGTGCCCGCCGGCGACGCCATGCCGGACGACGCCGCCGGCGCGGTCGAGGAGCTGCTCTCGAGCCTCGAGCGGGGGTCCGTCCGCGCGGCCCGTCGGGACGGGGATACGTGGCACGCGGTCCCGTGGGTCAAGCGAGGGATCCTGCTCGCCTTCCGGACCGGCGAGATCGTGCCGCTGGCCGGTCCGGGAGCGCCGGGTCCCCGGGAGGATGGAGACGGCGGCTGGGCCTTCCTGGACAAGCACACGCTCCCGGTGCGCACCTTCCGCCCCGAGGACCGGGTCCGCGTCGTGCCTGGTGGATCGTCGATCCGCCGTGGCGCCTACATCGCGCCCGGCGTCGTATGCATGCCGCCCATGTTCGTGAACGTCGGCGCGTGGGTCGGAGCCGGCACCATGATCGACTCGCACGCCCTCGTCGGGTCGTGCGCCCAGATCGGGGAGCGAGTCCACCTGAGCGCGGCGGCCCAGGTGGGTGGCGTGCTCGAGCCGGTCAACGCGGCCCCGGTCGTGATCGAGGACGAGGTGGTCGTCGGCGGCAACGCGGGCGTCTACGAGGGCACCATCGTGCGCCGCCGCGCGGTGCTCGGGGCGGGCGTCATCCTCACCCGCGGCACGCCTCTGTTCGACCTCGTGCACGAGACGGTGCACCGCGCGGCGGGCGGCCCGCTGGTCGTGCCGGAGGGGGCGGTCGTGGTCGCCGGGGCGCGGGCCGCCCGCTCGGAGTGGGCGAGCGGACAGGGGCTCTCGCTCTACACGCCCGTGATCGTGAAGTACCGGGACGAGAAGACCGATCTGGCGACGGTGCTGGAGGAGTGGCTGCGCTAGGGAGCCGTCCGTCGGAAGCCGGCTGCCCGGTCGCGAGCCACGGATGGCTCGACCCGATGGGTTCACTCCCGCGCCGGCGCGCGAGCCGGCGATGAGTGGCTCAGATCATGAGGCTCCGCAGGAACGCATCGGCGCTGCGCACGCGGATGCCCGGCTCCGCCACGCGGTCCACGCCCGCCTTGGCCACGACCTGTACGGCTTCGACGGACGGAAACTTGCGCTTCAGGTACGCGAGCGCCTGCGACGGCTTGGTATCGCTGAGCTTGCACTCCACCAGACGGCTCGGTCGGCCATCGATCATCTGAACGAAGTCCACCTCTCGTCCGTCGACGTCACGAAAGAAGCGGAGCTCGCAGTCGAGTCCCTCGGCGTCTTCCTGGTAATGGCACTCCTTGAGCAGGTGGAACGCGATCACGTTCTCGAAGCGAGCACCCTCGTCCCGCACCGGGGTCCAATCGAAGTGGTAGTGCTTACGGCTCTTCTTCACGGCCCTGATTCTCGGTGCCCCGAAAGGCGCGAGGCGAAAGATGAACAGCATCCGCTCGAGGATGTCGAGCCACCTCGCCACGGTTCGGTGCGCCACCTGGAGGTCCTCGCGCAGATTGTTGATCGACAGCGGCGAGCCCGACAGGTCCGGCAGCCGCACGGAGAGCTGCTCGAGAGCGCCGAGCTCATCGATCCGCTCCAGATCCGCGACATCCTCGCGAATCAATCGCGAGTGATAGGCCCGACTCCAGCGCCGCGCCGTCCGAGCCGAGCCGGACAGGAGAGGTTCGGGGAAAGGGCCGAGCTTCAGCAGATCGCCCACCGTACAGTCCGCCTCACGGGGGGAGAACGGATAGAGGCGCAGGTGATGATACCGTCCCTGCAGGGAATCGCCGCCTCGTCTGTAGAGATCCAGCCGGGCGCTTCCGGTCACCAGGATCCGGAGATCCTTCTGATAGGAGTCGTAGAGACCCTTCAGGTGGTTGCGCCATCGTCCGAACTTGTGCAGCTCGTCGAACACCAACATTCCGTCGAGCGGGAATTCCCGACGGAGGATGCGCGTTCTCGCCTCGTCGTCGTCCCAGTTGAGGTATCGACCGCCTACCGCGCCGTGGACGCGGTGCAACAGCAGCCGCGCCAGCGTGGTCTTCCCGCACTGACATGGACGCGATTTCTGCGCTTCCCTGTCCCCGCTGCCCGCGCCCGATAGCGAGGGCCGGCGGGCTCGAGCCCGCCGGTCCTCGCCTTCCGCGCGCCGCTCCGGCGCCGCACATTGGCCGGGTGAGCGACTTCGGCGTGATTCCCCTGCCTTTCCCCGACGCGGCCGCTCGGGCGCGGATCGTAGCCGACCTCGATACGAACCTCCTGGTCGAGGCGGGCGCGGGGTCCGGGAAGACCACCGCGCTGGTGTCGAGGATGGTCGCGCTGATCGCGTCCGGCACCGCCCGCGTGGAGGAGTTGGCCGCGGTCACGTTCACCCGCAAGGCCGCCGGTGAGCTGAGGGAGCGCTTCCAGACCGAGATCGAGAGGGCGCTGCGCGCCGAGCGCGTGCGGGGCGGCGCCGAGGCGCCCCAGATCGCGCGGTTGGCGGTTGCGCTCGACGACGTCCATCGGGCGTTCATAGGAACCATACACGCGTTCTGCGGGCGCCTCCTCCGAGAGCGCCCGCTCGAGGTGGGCCTCGACCCGGCCTTCGAGGAGCTGCCGGTGGAGGAGCGGCTCGTGCTCAGGCGCCGCTTTTGGGAGGCATATCTAGAGCGCCTTACGCGCGACAGTGATCCCGTTCTGGAAGACCTGTCCGCGGCTGGCCTCCGGCCCGCCCGACTGTTCGGCCTGTTCGGACACCTGGTGGAGAACCCGGACGTCGAGTTTCCGGCGGCCGAGGCGGCGCGACCCGGGCCGGAGGAGCTGACCCACGCGCGCGAGGAGTTGGAGTCGATCGTCGACGCCGCCTGGCAGCTGATGCCGGAGCGCGAGCCCCCTCGCGGATGGGACTCGCTCCAGAGGAAGCTCCGCACGCTACGGTTCACCCGCGACGTCACGGGGTGGAGGGAGGCCGCGGACTTCCTGGACGCGCTGGCCGGGCTCTGCAAGCCCGGTCCCCGTGGTCACGACATCGTGCAGAACCGCTGGAGGGACAGGGCGCTCGCGAAGGCGCTGTGTGAACGGGTCGACGCCTTCTCGGTCGGCGACACGCCGGCCAACGCGCTCCTCGAGGGCTGGCGGGCGCACCGCTACGCGCTCGCCGTCCGGCTGGCGCGGCAGGCGGCCGACGAGTTCTTCTCCCACCGCGTTCGCGTCGGTCGCCTGGACTTCCAGGACCTGCTGGTGCTGGCCGCGCGCCTGCTGCGATCCAATCCCGGCGTGCGCCGCGCGCTCGGCCATCGTTACCGCCGGCTGCTTGTGGACGAGTTCCAGGACACCGATCCGATCCAGGCGGAGATCGTGATTCTGCTCGCGTCCGATCCGGCGGACGAGGCGAACGGCGAGCCCGCCGCGGATGAGTCGAACGACGAGCCCGGCGCGGATGAGTCGAACGACGAGCCCGCCGTGGACGGCGCACGGGCCGGCCGAGTGGACCCGCCCGCCACCGAAGCAGGGGCCGAGCACGAGGAGTGGCGTCTGTGCGCGCCGCGCCCGGGCGCGCTGTTCGTCGTCGGGGACCCGAAGCAGAGCATCTACCGGTTTCGGAGAGCGGATATCCAACTGTACGGCTTCGTGAAGGAGCGCTTCTCCGAGTTCGGCGAGGTCGTCGAGCTGACCACCAGCTTCCGCTCGCGGCCGGCCATCGGCGACCTGGTGAACGAGGTGTTCGTCGGCCCGGGCTTCTTTCCCGCCGTCGCGACGCCGGAACAGGCCGCCTTCGAGCCCCTCAACACGAGGCCCGCGACCGCCCCGGTTTCGGCCGAGGGAGTGTTCGTGTACGACATCGCCCCAGCGGCGGACAACCGCGCGGCCGTGGCGGCCGACGACGCCGCGCGCCTGGCGACCTGGATCCGCCACCGCGTCGACGCAGGGGAGCGCCACCCCGGTGACTTCCTGATCCTCACGAGGCTTCGCAGGGGGCTGGACGTCTACGCGAGCGCGCTGGAGGCGAGGGGGCTGCCGGTGCAGGTGACCGGCGCGGGCGTGGGCGTGGAGGAGGAGATCCGGGAGCTGCGGGTGATCCTCGACTGCATCATCGATCCGACGAATCCCGTGAAGGTCGTCGCGGCGCTCGTGGGGCTGTTCTTCGCGATCGACTACGAGCGCCTGGTCGTGCATCGGCTGGAGGGTGGCGGCTTCGACGCGATGAAGCCCCGAGAGCGGGGGCACCCCGACGTGGTCGAGGCGCTCGCAACGCTCAGGTCGTGGTGGAGCGCCGCCAACGCGGAGCCGGCGGACGTCTTCGTCTCCCGCCTGGTGAGCGAGCTCGGCCTGCTTCCCTACGCCGCTGCCGGCGAGCTGGGTGGCGTGCGCGCGGGCGCGCTGGTGTACGCGCTCGACGCGATCCGCGCCTCGGCGCTGACCGGCGACGCCTCGCTTCCCGGAGCCGTGGCGGCCCTGCAAGCAGCGCTCGACCTGGCGGAAGCGGAGGCGCCGCTCGAGCCGGAGCGACCCGACGTGGTACGGCTCATGAACCTGCACCAGGCCAAGGGCCTCGAGGCCCCCGTGGTCGTTCTTGCCGATCCGTCCCGCACCACCGACCGGCCGCCGGACATCCACACCACACGGAGCGCGGACCGACGCGCGCTCGGCTACCTGCGCGTGACCGAGACCGTGGGAGGCTTCAGACAGGACAAGGTGCTGGCGGTGCCCCGGGGATGGGAGGAGAAGGAGTCCGTCGAGCGAAGGTTCGACGCCGCCGAGCAGGTCCGGCTGCTGTACGTCGCGGTCACGCGGGCGCGGGAGGAGCTCGTGGTAGCCCGCTGGCCGGGGCGGATCGATGCGTCGCCGTGGCGTCCGCTCCACGGCTGGCTGGACAAGCGGGCCGAGGTTCTGGACCTGCAGGCCGCCCCGCCCGAGCCGCGGGAGCGCGTCGCGCTCTCGGCCGAGGACGCGCGTCGGGCGGCGGCGGACGCCGCGGCCGCGCTCGCCGCCCGGCGGGTGCCGAGCTTCCTCCACGAGTCGGTCACGGAAGCCGCCAAGGCCGGCGGTCGGGAGCGCGCACCCGGCGGGTCGCACCCCCCGGCGCCTCCGGAGCAGGGCTTTCGAGGCTTCTCATGGGGAAGCGCGGTGCATGGGGCGCTGGCGGCCGCGGCCGCTGGGACCGCGGAAGGTGAGGCCCGCGAGGAGATCCGGGCCGGCGCGGACGCGGACGCGGACGCGCTGCGCCGCAGGCTGCGCGACCTCCTGGTGGAGCATGAGCGCCCCCTCGACGACCACGGCGAGCCCGTCGAGCTCACGGAGCTGCTCGATCTCGTGCGCGCGGTCCGAGCGTCCGAGCTGTGGAGACGGGCGCGAGCGGCGGACCACGTGCTAGCGGAGATCCCATTCGCGGCTCCCGGCGTGTTGGAGTCACCCGGCGTGCCGGACCCGGCGCGCGCGGGGTTCTCTGCCGCCGGACGAGCCGCGAGCGGCCGGCCTCAGCTCGACCTCTTCGCACGGGAGGAGAGGGGTGGGGCGGAGAGCGCCCCCGGGGCCGGAGTCGCGGCACCCGCCCGTCCGGTGCGGGTGCTCGAGGGCGTCATCGACCTCGCGTTCCGCGAGCCCGACGGGTGGGTCATCGCCGATTACAAGACCGACGTCGGGAGCGACCCCGACTTCGCCCGGCGGCAGCGCGCGTACCGCAGGCAGGTCGAGCTCTACGCCGAGGCCTGGACCCGCCTGACGGGCGAGCCGGTGAAGGAGCGGATCCTGTTCTACACCACGCAGGGTCGTATCGAGAGCTGGTAGGCCGCGCGTGCCGCGGGGCCGAGCGTGGTGGGGCTGGTGGGCGGGGGCGCCAACCGCGCGGTATATTCGGCCCGCGAAACGTCAGGAGGCCATCGATGTCGACGGACCGACCGTCCACGAGCGCCGCTCCCGAGCCACCGAGCGGAGAAGCACTCCCTTGGCCGCCACCCGGATTGGGGCGCCTGCAGGGCGATCTCTGGCGGGTCGCCAGGCGCGTCGGCCTCGCCGGGGGCTTCCTCGTGCTGCCGCTCCTCTTCGTCATAGCCAGGGAGCACGAGCTCGCGACGCTGGGTCCGTTCGCCGACGCGTGGTGGGTGACGGCGGTGCTCGCCGCGGTCGGGCTCGCGTTCACGCTGGACGGCTTCATCCGGCTGGCTCGTATGCTGCGCCGCATGGCGAGCGCGCTGGACGCCGGCTACGACCTCGCCACGATCGCCCACGTCCTGGCCGACGCGCATCACGACGCCGGCTTCCTCCTCCAGGGCGCCCGCCACTTCTCGGCCACGGACGCTCGCGAGCGCGGTGTCATCGCGTGGCTGCGCCTCACCTCCGTGTCGCTCCACGTGCTCGCCGGGCTCTGGCTCCTGGTGGGCCTCGCCACCGGGCTCCTGCTGGCGGCCCGCGACGTCGTCACGCACCGCTCGCTTTGGATGGGGACGCTTCTGCCGGCGGTGCTCATGTACGGTCTCGGCGCGGCGGTGGGTGCGCTGGCCGCCCGGCGGGTGAAGCGCGCCCGACGCGCGTGGCACGGCCAGCCGTGGACCGCCGACCTGGTGAGCGAGGAGATCGCCGCGTGGCGGGCGCGCCGCTGGGGCGCGGCCTCCCCCCCGCCGACGGCGCCTCGGCATCGGTCCTTGGCGCCTTGGCTGCGCGGGTCCGTGCTGCTCGTCGGCGCGCTTGCGGCCCTGATCGCGTTGCCGGTGGTAACGCTCGTACCTACCTCGGCGGTGGGACCGGTCCTGGCCGTGTTGGGCTCACCGAGCTTCGAGGGGACCCTGAGGCGAAGCGCGGAGGTGGAAGCGTTCCGATCGTACGTGCTCGACCCAGACCCCGCGATCTCGCCGGCGGAGGCGGGACAGATGCTCGTCGATCTGATGCACGTCGGCACCACCCGCCCGGTGGGCCACGGCGAGCGCGAGCCGTCACGGCGATTTGCCGAGCCGTGGGTGCCCGAGGAGACGTCGGACTTTGGCCTCATGGCGGGGCCGCCGAGCGAGTGGGCGGACTCGATCTTCACGCGCGTGGGTCGCGGGCTCGAGCCGGCCGAGCGCGACTTCCTCGAGCGGCTGGCGGGGCACCCCGCGCGGCAGCGGTTTTCCAGGCTGGCCCGCGCGGGAGCGCTGGACGTGGCCGTGGCCCGGTGGCAGAGTCCGCTCCCGCCGGGCCTAAGGCTGGCCGTCATGCCGATCCCGCGTGTGGGCTCGGTCCGTACCGCCGGTCACACGCATCTCGGCGCGGCCGCGCTCGAGCTGGCTTCGGGACGACCGGCGCGCGCGGAGGAGATGGTTCGCGAGGTGCTCTCCGTCGGCTTTCTCTTGGGCGATCACGCGCCCACGGTCAACACGAACCTCACCGGCTACTTCCTCGTGCAGAGCGGAGCGCGGGCGCTCGAGGACTTCTTCCGCGCGACCGGTCGGGCCGAGGAAGAGGCGGAGATCATACGGCTCGCGAGAGCCGCGGACGGGGCCGCTCGCCGCATCTTCGTCCATGTGCCGACCGGGACCGAGGCCTACCTGCGCTCGCTGCCCGCCATGGTCACCGACACCAGCCTGATGAGGGGGCTCCGCTGGGAGCTGTTCGGAGGCGTCACGACGCTCGCGCCGTGCCTGAACCTGCACCGAATGGTGTTCGGTCCGGACGAGGCCTACGAGCGATTCGTGGCGAGCGCCCACGAGAGCCTGGTCGACTGGCCGTCGGAGGAGGCGCTGTTCGCGGTCACCAGGGCGGGTTACATGACGGCGCCGAGCGGGACCGGGTCCGGTTGGCTGGGCCGAATCGTCGGCCTGTCGATGCGGGTCGGCGAGGGCGAGTGCGGTGAGATCGTCCGTACGCTGGGCGCGCGATGATCCGGGGGAGCCTGTGGTGAGCCCGGCCGCCCGGCTTGGCGCCCGCGGGGCGTGGCATCTGCTGGTGACGCTCGTGCTGCTCGTTCCGGCGACACCCTCGTGGGCACAGCGCGCCCCGCGGACGCGTGTGGTGCTCCTCGGCACGGGCACGCCCAACGCGGACCCCGAGCGCTCCGGTCCGGCGTCCGCGGTGGTGGTCGACGGCCGCGCCTATCTGGTCGACGCAGGCCCCGGTGTGGTGCGACGTGCCGCGCAGGCCGCGCGCGACCGCGACATTCCGGCGCTCCGCGTCCAGAGCCTGGACCGCGTCTTCGTCACGCACCTGCACTCGGATCACACGTTGGGCCTGCCGGATCTGCTCCTGAGCCCCTGGGTGCTGGACCGGCCGGAGCCGCTCAGCGTGTTCGGTCCGCCGGGCACGCGCCGGATGATGGACCGCATCGTGGAGGCATGGTCGGCCGACATCGACGTCCGGGTGAACGGCCTCGAGCCCCGGGACGCCAATAGGGACGCCTACGCGCCGCGCGTGGAGGAGGTCCGCGCAGGCGTCGTTTACCAGGACGACCTGGTGCGCGTGACCGCCATCGAGGTCGAGCACGGCTCGTGGGAAGCCGCGCTCGCCTATCGGTTCGAGGGGCCGGACCGCACGATCGTGATCAGCGGAGACGCGGCGCCGAGCCAGGCGATCGTCGACGCGTGCGGTGGTTGCGACGTGCTGGTCCACGAGGTCTACAGCGCGGAGCGCTTCGCGACCCGGCCCCCCGAGTGGCAGCGATACCACGCGAGCTTCCACACCTCGACGGTGGAGCTGGCCGACCTCGCGACGCGGGCCCGTCCCGGCCTCCTCGTCCTCTATCACCACCTCTTCTGGGGGACGGACGACGAGGGCCTCGTACGGGAGCTGCGCGAGGCGGGCTACACGGGCGCCGTGGTATCGGGGCGGGACCTGGACGTCTTCTGAGGGGCCGCGCGGGGCGTGCGGGAGTCGTCGCCCCCCGTTGGATCGCGGCCCCACGGGTGGTCGCGGCCGTGGCGGCGTGTGCTCGATGGACCGCAAACCGCGGGCTCCTACCGCACGACGCCTCCCGCCCTGTCGATGCGGAGGATGAGCGCCCGGCCCAGGTAGGCGCCCGGTTCGACGCCCGCTACCGTTGCCGTGCGCCGCGCGCCGGAGCCGAGCACCGTGACCGTCACGTCCACCGGCTGGTCGCCGGGCAGGCCGAAGTGCACCGGCAGGTCCGACTGGGCGTCGTAGCCCGAGCCGGCGTCGACGAGTCGCGTTCCCAGGAGCCTGTCCGTGCCCGCGGCGTAGACGCGCACCTCGGCGCCGGCGTGGGCGGCGACCCCCTGGGCGTCGAGCACCCGCACCTGCAGCGAGTGGCCCGCGCGCTCGGGCCGCAGGAGGTTGCGCATGAGGTGGTGCATGCCGTCCTCACCAGCGCCGGTCAGCGCGAGGTCCAGGTCGCCGTCCAGGTCGAAGTCGACCCAGGTCGCGCCATGATCGGCGGCGAGCTCGAGCAGCTCGGGCGGCGTCACGTCGACGAAGGACTCGCCGCCCTCACGGCGGAACAGCCAGTCGCGGTACTGCACGCCGCCGGTGACCGTGCCGTTCACGTACAGGTCGAGGGCTCCGTCGTTGTCGAAGTCGCCCCAGGCGCAGGTGTCGTAGCGGGCGTCGATGGCGAGGCCGAGCCGGGGCGCGACGTCGGTGTACGTGCCCGCTCCGGGGTCCGACTCGAGAAGGCCGTTGGGTCCGTAGTTGGCGAAGAACAGGTCGAAGTCGCCGTCGTTGTCGTGGTCCACCACGCAGGGCCGCACCGATCCTTGGGCGGCGTCGCCCAGGGCGCGGCCGCCGCCCGCGACCGGTCCGCCGCCGTCCGCGCGAAAGCCGCCGGCCTCCTGGATCCACAGAGTGTTCGCGTCGCCGTCCATGTTCGCCACGATCAGGTCGAGGCGACCGTCCCCCACGTCGAACCAGGTGGCGCCTACGGTGCGGCCCCGCTCGATCATGCCCACCTCTTCGGCCACGTCCGCGAAGCCGGAAGGCCCCCGGTTCTCGAAGAGGTGGTTCGGCCGATCCCGCATCGCCAGGAAGAGATCCAGATCCCCGTCCTCGTCGTAGTCGATCCAGGATGCCTGGCGGGTGGCGCCCGCCTCCAGCCGGAGCCCGACGTCCGCGGCCACGTCGACGAACCCCGAGGGGCCGTCGTTGCGGTAGAGCGCCGTCACCGGCGCGTCTCCCGCGAAGCCGAGCAGGAGATCGGGGTCTCCGTCCCGGTCGAAGTCGCCCCAGGCCGACGTGCGCACCGCCCGCTCGACCGCCAGACCCACGTCGGCCGCGATGTCGACGAACCCATCCAGCAAATCGTTCCGGTAGAGCCGGCTGGCCGCTCCGTTGAAGCCGACGAAGCGGTCCGGATCGCCGTCTCCGTCGACGTCCGCCCACGCGTCGGTGAGCGTCCCGCCGTCTGCGAAGAGCTCCGGCTGAGCCGGCGTGAAGCGTACGGGCTCGAGAGGCACCGGGTCGGCACACGCCAGCGCGGCGATCGCGAGAAAGACGGCCGATCTGGGCGACACGCACATGAGCGGATCTCCTCGTGACGAGCATCGGACAGGCGGCGGCCAAAGTAGCGACCGAGGGGGCGCCGCACGATGGAGGCCGGAAAGCCGCCTGGCAGACCCGCGCCGGCCGTCCAGTCAGGCCGCCCTCGCGCGTCCGGTCGAACCACACGAGAGGCCGGGTCGAACCAGACGAGCCGCCGGCTCGAGCCTCACGAACCGCCGGGTCGAGCCACTACGAGCCGCTGCGTCGAGCCTCACGAGCCCCCGGGGAGCAGCGCGAGTCCCTCCTGGCGGCGCGAGCCGTCCGGTGAGGTGCGCTCCCGGTTTCAGCGATGACGGGATGGTCGCGCGCCTGTTACTATGGCCGTCCGGGTTCGGCCGGACGGCGCTGTCCTCGCCGAGCCCCGTCGCGTTTTCGGCCCGGGAGGAAGCCAAGATGAAGAGGGGAATCCGGATCTGGTCGGTGGTCGCCGCCGTGGCGTGTCTCCCGTCGGGGGGTAACGGCCAGTCGGTAGCCGAGTACGTGCCGCCGGTCGCGCGCGCTCACGGCTTCGACCTTTCGATCCGTAGCATCATGCGCGCCGAGGAGAACGTGGGGCAGGCCCCGACGCAGGTCCGCTGGACCGACGACACCCGCTGGATCTACTTCCAGTGGCAGCCCGGAGGCCTCGAGTGGGACGCCGGAAGGTCGCTGTACCGCGTGCCTGCCGACGGGGGCGAGCCGGAGAGGGTCGACGCCGCCGAGGCGCGCCGCCTCGCCCCGGTCCTGGCGGGTGGCGACCTCTCGCCCGACAGGCGGTGGCGCGTCGTCTCGGTATCGGGCGACTTGCACCTGATCGATCGCGAGTCGATGGAAGTTCGGCGCCTGACGCACACGGAGGATTCCGAAGGCGGTCCGCTCTTTTCTTCCGACGGATCGTCGGTGTTGTTTCGGCGTGGCGGCGACCTGTTCCGACTGGGCCTCGCGAGCGGAGAGCTCACGCAGCTGACGCGCATCGAGCAGGGTCCGGGGCCCGACGAGGACGAGGAGGCGGAGGGACAGAGGGGCTTCCTGGAGCGACAGCAGCTCGAGTTGTTCGAGCACATCCGTCGCGAGGCGGAGGCGGAGGCGCGCGCGGACTCCATCCGCGACCTGGAGGAGGCGGGCGAGCCCAAGACCGTGTTCCTCGAACGCGACGAGCAGGTCGACGAGCTGACGCCGACGCGCAGCGCCGAGTGGGTTCTTCTGCGGGCGGAGACACCGGCCGGGGACGAGCGCCAGACGATGGTGCCCGACTGGATAACCGGCGACGGCTATACGGACGACCTGAACGTGCGCACGAAGGTCGGCGATCAGCAGGATCGCTCGCGGATCGGCGTGCTGGCGACCGCGACGGGAGAGGTGGAGTGGATCGAAGTCGCCCCCGACGGATTCGAGGGCGAGAAGGCCCCGAGCGTGAGCAACGCCGGTTGGAACGATGCCGGAACGAAGGCCTTCTTGTTCGCCGTCTCGTTCGACGACAAGGATCGCTGGCTCTGGTCGTACGACGCGGCGGCGGACAGCGCTACGCTCCTGGACCACCTCCACGACGACGCCTGGGTGGCCGGCCCGTGCTTCGCCTCGTGTGTGGGATTCGTGCCGGGAACCGACAGGATCTTCTACGTGAGCGAAGAGAGCGGTTACGCGCACCTCTACTCGGTGAACGTGGACGGATCGGGCAAGCGCGCGCTCACGAGTGGCGAGTGGGAGGTCCTGAGCGTCGACCTCCCCGAGGACCGGTCTCGCTTCCTCCTGCGGACCAACGAGGGATCTCCCTTCGACGAGCACCTCTACTGGATGGACTTCGACGGGGCGAACCGCCGGCGGATCACCGGGGGCGAGGGGCGCTACGACGGCACGCTCTCACCCGACGGACAGCGCATTGCGGTGCTGCATGACGTGGCCGATCGTCCGCCCGAGCTGTTCGTGGCCGACGCGTCCGATGCCTCCGACATGAGGCGCGTCACCATGTCGCCGACGGAGGAGTGGCTCTCGTTCCCCTGGATCCGCCCCGAGATCGTGCGCTTCCGCGCGGAGGACGGCACGATGGTTCCGGCGCGCATCTACCGGCCGGGCAACCTTGGGGCGAGCCCGAACGGCGCCGGCGTGATCTTCGTGCACGGCGCGGGTTATCTGCACAACGTCCACAACTACTGGTCGTCGTACTACCGCGAGTACCAGTTCAACCACTTCCTGGCCGCGAACGGCTACACCGTCCTCGACATCGACTACCGCGGCTCGGCCGGATACGGCGCCGAGTGGCGCACGGGGATCTACAGGTGGATGGGAGGGAAGGATCTGTCGGACCAGGTGGACGGGGCCAGGTACCTCGTGGAGCGCGAGGGCGTCGACGCCGAGCGCATCGGCCTGTACGGCGGCTCGTACGGCGGCTTCATCACGCTCATGGCGCTGTTCACGGCGGGCGACACCTTCAGGTCGGGCGCCGCGCTGCGCTCCGTCACCGATTGGGCGCACTACAACCACGGCTACACGAGCCGCATCCTCAATCTCCCGCAGGACGACGAGGAAGCGTACGAGCGGTCGTCGCCGATCTACTTCGCCGAGAACTTCCGCGCGGACCAGCACCTCCTGATCCTGCACGGCATGGTCGACACCAACGTCCACTTCTCCGACGTGGTGCGGCTGGCCCAGCGGCTCATCGAGCTCGGCAAGGAGAACTGGGAGTTCGCGGCGTACCCCGTGGAGAACCACGGCTTCGTGGAGCCGGCGTCCTGGACCGACGAGTACCGGCGGATCTTCGAGCTCTACGAGCGGACCCTGCGCGAGCCGGGGTGCACGGAGGATGGCGGATTCTGCACGGTGCGCGGCGACGCGGGAGGCTAGTGGGGCAGTTCCCGCCCGGGGCGCGCGTCGAGCGCGTTCGCGCCTTTCGCATGCGTGGTCAGGCCCCAGGGGCGCTTCGTGCCGCCGCGGTCGAGCGGGTGGGGGCGGGAGGCAGTGCGGGCCGAAGGTGGCGTTCCGGTTCCCACGGCCGCTCGGCGGCTGCACGAAGCCCTTGGCCCGGGTCGACGAGGGCCGAAACAGGTTGCGACTTGGGGCAGCCGACCTGTATTGTAGGTGCCGCAGCCGTCGAACCGAGCGCGGTTTTTCGGGGGGCCTGGTCCGCGCGGCGGTTGAGTCGCTTCGTCTTTCATAGGACCCATGCAGCGCAACCTAACCTGCCCCTCCTGCCATAGAGGCATGTTCGTCGGGGACGCGTTCTGCAGCTCGTGCGGAACGCCGCTCGGCGAACGAACCGAGGAGAGCGGCGCCGAGCGAAGGGAGCACGCCACTCGAACCATCGCGACCGGTAACCGACAGCGCTGCGCCAGCTGCCACAGCCCCATCCTTCCCGACGACGTCTTCTGCGCGACGTGCGGGGCTCGCCACGGCGTGGTGGAGGTCCAGGCGCCCTCCGGGTACGACGCTCACATTCCCAGCCAGCTCGTCGAAGCCAACCGAGGGAAGTACGAGATCCTCCGGGAGCTCGGTCGCGGCGGGATGGGCTACGTCTACCTGGCGCGTGACCTGGAGCTGGACAGGCTGGACGCGATCAAGGTCCTCAAGCCGTCCATGCTGGCCGAAGAGGGGATGGTCGAGCGGTTCCGGGCCGAGGCACGCACGATCGCCAAGCTGCGCCACCAGTCGATCGTCACGGTCTACGGCGTGGGGAGCGCCGGCAATCTCTACTACTTCGTGATGGACTACATCGAGGGGACCTCGCTGAGCCGTGTCCTGAGGCAGCAGGGGCCCCTGTCGATCCAAGCCGTCCAGACGATTCTTTATCAGGTCGGCTCCGCGCTGAACTACGCGCATGCGTCGATCATCCACAGGGACGTGAAGCCTGCCAACGTCATGCTGACGCCGCTGGGGCGTGCCGTCGTGACGGACTTCGGGATCGCCAAGGTCACGGAAGGCCAGGCGGGCCTGACGCGGACCGGAGTCCTGATGGGGACGCCCGAGTACATGAGCCCCGAGCAGTGCCGCGAAGCCACCGTGACACACCACTCGGACCAGTATGCCCTCGGCGCCGTCGCGTTCGCGATGCTCACGGGAGCCCCGCCCTTCACGGGCCAGTGGCTGCAGGTCGCCGCGGCGCACCAGACCAAGCCCGTGCCGCGCATTCAGGAGTTCAGGCCGGACTGTCCCGACGACCTGGCCCAGGCGGTGGAGCGGATGCTGGCCAAGTACCCGACGGAGCGCTGGCCGACCATCAACGACGCGTTGCGGCACCTGAAGCTCCGCCCCCTGGCTTCGGACGACCCCGCGCTCATGGAGATCGCGGGCCTGGTCCGGAGCGCGACGGCGGCCGATGAGGCACAGAAGCGGAGCCAGGCGGGCGCCACACCCGCCTCGTCCCGTACGCCCACCGACCTGCGCATCGTGGCGCCGACGGACGACATCGAGCTGGGTGACGTGGTCAGGCTCCAGGCGAGCATGCACTTCGACGACGGCATCGAGCGAAACGGAGAAGGGCTGAAGTGGGAGTCGACCGACCCGAGCATCGCGAGGGTCGACTCCGATTCCGGGGAGCTGCGGGCGGTGGGCGTCGGATCCGTGCAGATCAC
>Ga0302046_10001326_pt1 | contig 23227 bp, 23 predicted proteins | sample RVTome_11_FD_200261 | JGI IMG/M metagenome (GOLD analysis project Ga0302046, IMG submission 200261) | Soil microbial communities from uranium-contaminated site in the Upper Colorado River Basin, Wyoming, United States - RVT147D111 (version 2) ... | reverse complement strand
GTGATAAAGTGATAAAGTGGGTTATCTCTTTATTTTTGCAAACTTTGATGATACCCAGGCTCACCTTCTTGCTCCAGGGCGCCTGTTGTTGTCTTGCAGGAAGCCTATGTTACGCGTACGGTGATACAATTCTCTAATGGGAGTTCGGAACAGGATGCGAGGCGCCATGCGGCATACCATATATCCCCGTGGATCTCCCTTCGCAGGCGGGCGCGGCCTCGTCGTCGTTCTCCTGCTCCTGGCCTCCGCCGACCTCTTCGGCTGTGAGGAAAGCCTGGCCCCGCGCGAGCATTTCGAGATGCCCTTCACGATCTACGGCGTGCTCAGCCCCGACCTCGACACGCAGTCCGTCCGCCTCTACGTCCCCGAGGACTTTCCCACGCTCGGCGCCCCCGAGCCGCTCGACGTCGACGTGACCTCCACGGACCTGCACACGGGCGAGCGTTGGGCGTGGCGCGATACGGTGCTGGTCGAGCCGAACGGTCAGCACGAGTACGTCTTCTGGTCAACATTTCGGGCTGCATTCGACCGGACGTATCGGGTGGAGGTCGTGCGTCGCTCGGACGGCGTGACGAGCCATGCCGAGGTACGGATCCCGCCGCCGGTGACGGTGCGCATCGACGACCAGGGCGATGCCTTGCTGGAGGTATACATCGAAGGGGAGGACTTCCGCGCCCTCAAGCCCGAGGCCGTCTACGGCGTCGATAAAGGCGGCGGTCCCTCCTGTCCCCTCGTTCGTTTCCCCATTTCTTATGAGGAACGCGAGCGACGGGTCGAGCAGGGATGGCTGGTGACTTTCAACATGGTCGTTGATCAAGACCACATTTTATATCGATATAACGGTGTGATGTATGACGGTGTGACGTTCTGTGCCGGTCGTTGTCCCTCGCTCAACTTGCGTGAACTGGAACTGCATGTGCTCGTCGGCGACGCCGTGTGGGACCCGCCCGGCGGGGTCTTCGAGGCGCACATCCTGGCGCAACCGCAGGCGTTGGACAACGTCGAGAACGGCTTCGGTTTCATCGGCGGCGGCTACCGGATCGTGGAGCCGCTGTTTCCGTCCCGCGAAGCCGTCGAAGACGCGTGTTTTACGTATGTGTGGGATTAGGTAGACATAGGCTTGGGAGCCTGGAAGCATACTATGATTGCAAGGGTTATGGCCGTCGCAGCCGCCCTCCTGGCCTTGCCGTATAATGAGGCAACGGTCATGCTTGGAACATAATCGGATCCTCCTATAGTTATTCTTCCTATCGTTGCCGGGACGCCAAAGGATCTTGCTGAACATCTCATCGGCAGCCGGCCCGCCGCGAATGCAATATTCGATCCGCCACAACCACCACCTGAGGAGCGTAGACCTGTGGAAAACTCTCCGAAGCCTTCTGAAGACCTCCTGCGGCAGTTCGAAGAGGGACTGTGGCGATTCATATCCAACCGGATACCGACAGAGGCCGACGCGGCCGATGTGTTGCAGGAAGTGCGCATCCGAATCCACAAGGGCGCCTGCCGGATCGAACACCAAGAACGCGTAGCGTCCTGGGTCTACACGGTCGCTCGACGCACGATTGCCGACTTCTACCGCGACCGCTACCGCAGGCGGGAGGGTGTGCTGGCGGGCGTGCCGATCGACGACGCTCTGGAGCCGCAGGCCCTCCCCCTTGAAGGCACCCCCGACGTACACGAGGAGGTGCTCTCCTGGCTCCGCCCGTTGATGGACGAGCTGCCGGAACCCTACCGGACGGCGCTGTGGCGAACCGACGTCGAGGGCGCTACCCAGCAGGCGTTCGCCGACGCGTTTGGCCTTTCGCTCTCCGGGGCCAAGTCGCGCGTGCAGGGGGCCCGGAAGATGCTCGGCGACCTGCTCAAGGTCTGCTGCGAGATCGAGTTCGGTCCGGCCGGCCGGGCTATCGAATACCGCCCCCGCGCCAGGGATTGCAGGCTGGGTTGCTGACAGGCCATGGGGCACGATACGCGGCATCGGGGTCGCCAAAAAAAATTTGCGTCCTTTTTGGGAATCCTCCGACTGAAGAGAGGAACGCGCCAGGAGGCGCTTGAGAACCTTCAGCCAAGAGGAACTACCATGAAACGCATACTGCTCGTCCTCACCGTCCTACTCTCCTGCCCCGGCTTCGCCGCCGCCCAGACAACCTCGTCATGGTCCGCCTATTTTGCCTCCGCCGGTGAGCCGGCGTCACCCATGGAGCCCGATCTCGCGGCCGTCCGCACCGTGACGGAGCGGTTTCGGGACGTGAACGTGGCCCTCGCCGAAGGATACATCCGCGACCCCAACAACCTCTGCGAGACGGCCGAGATGATGGGCGAGCCCGCAGAACGCGGCGTCATGGGCATTCATTTCTTCCGTCCCGACCTGCTCGGCATCACCGGCGCCGCGCCGCACGTCAGCGGCACGGGCACGCACACGGACTTCTCCCGACCCGCCATCCTCATCTACGAGCCGCAGGCCGACGGCTCGCTCGTGCTGGTGGCCGTGGAAAACCTCGTCTTCAAGAAAGCCTGGGACGCTCTCCACACGGAGCCGCCGTCGTTCTACGGCCTCCCGTACGACCTGATGGCGGACGACCCTGCCACGGAGGTTGACGAGGCGCACCTGTTCGAGCCCCACTACGACCGGCATGTCTGGATCTACCGCGAGAACCCGAATGGCCTCTTCGCCAAGTTCAATCCCAACGCCACCTGCCGGTACCACACGGGTCCGGCATCCCATAATCACTCCCACAACCCGTGAGCCCTCCAGGCCGATGCGTGGCGGTGCGCTCCTACGGGATGCGAACCGCCACGCATCGCTCTTTAGGTCGGGGCGTATGTCAAGTTCCTAAGGATCGTGCCGGAAATAACCTTGACGACTTTGGGCTACCGGGTCCAGGCCGATGTAAAACTTACGCACTTATAAAGCAGTTACACGTACAGCCCGCGCAAGCATCGTAAAGAACATCGGGATTTCGTCGTTTCTGTGACTCTGCCGAAAGGCGTACTCGTTCACGTAGCCTTGTAAATGGCGATCCGAGACGCCCCGGTGTACGCCCTTGATTGCGTTCTTGGGGTACGACCAAAACCCCTCCATCTCGTTCGTGTGAACCTTCTCCCCATCGTCGCGATACTTCACGTACTGCCCTGATCCGTGGTTGACGGTATCGTGCTTGTACCCTTCATCGCCAAGCGTGGCGTAGACGCTGAACTCATCCGTGAACACTTCGCTTCCCTCTTCGACGTGTTCCTTGATGATAGGGAGCAAGGTATCCCGCTGGCAGTTGGGCACTACCTTAGCAACTACAGCACCGCCCCGTTCAATGATCCCGAACACCGGGCGCTTGTCGGCACCACGACCGCGCTTGCGCTTCCGACCGAAGTAACGGCGGCTGTTGCCGAGATAGGTTTCGTCACATTCGACCTTCGTGGTCATCATGTCCGGCGTCTCGTCAAGCGCGCCACGGAGGGTGTTGCACATACGCAGGGCGGTCGGGTAGGAGACGCCTAATTCCCGCTGGATCTGCTTTGCCGCGATCCCGGTTTTCGTCTTGCTGAACTGAAAGATGACGTAGAACCAGTCCGGCAGCGGCACCTTGGACTTGTGGAAGATCGTCCCCGACGTGGGCTACACCTGCGTTCCGCAATCCTGGCAGGAGTAGCACTTGCGTTCACGGATGAGGTGATGGCGTGTCACCTTGCCACACGTCTCACAGGTGATACCGTTAGGCCAGCGGAGCCGGACGATATAGGCGAGGCATTGCTCCGGGGTGCCGTAGTAGGTAAGGAAGTCGCGTATGTTGAAGGTAGTGCTCTTGGCTGTGTTTTTATCCATTACCATCACCTTAATTTCCAACGGTTTACATCAGAAATATAAGATGTTATACGTGACACCGTAATGTCACCCCTAATCGCGCTTTTTGACTGCTTTTTTGAGGTTTTCCTCGAAAATGTTGTGGTCTACCTCATCCAGTTCTCCACGCTCCAATTTCTCCTGAATTGTACGCTTGAGACTTGGCGAAAAGCCGGATTGCTCAAGGAGGGCTAAGTCCGTCTCGTCAAGTTGTCCCGTCCGTTCTGTCTTCGGCTTCTCCATGATCGGAAAAGGTCTGTGTGAGTCCCCGTGCGAACAAGTGTTAGGTCATTTCCTGATATTCTGTACGCAAGCAACCAATCAGGCTCAACGTGGCATTCCCTCACACCTTCCCATTCGCCATGTAGCGCGTGATCCCTGTACGCCGGATCTAGCTGAATGCCCGCTGCCAACATTTCTACAACGGCGAAAAGATCAAGTGGATCCTTGCCCTGCCGTCGCATCCGTCTGAGATCCTGCTCAAACTCTGGCGTTGTGCGAACGGTAAGCACATTTAGATGTTACGCAAGTGTTCTTTGAACGCCGCTAGTGAATCGTACTCTATCAAATCGCCTTGCCGTAGTTGTTGCAGGGCTCGCTTTGATGCTTCGTTGGGGTCGTACCGGGTTCTGGATCCGACCTTTTTTCGCGGCCCAACTTCCTCATCTACCTCGTCAATGAGAATGCATTCGCCGAATATCTCGATGAATGCAGACGGATCCCCCGTCGCGTTTGAGACGAAAGCGCCGGCGGCAGACGACGTAAGCCGGGGGTATGTTGGGATGCTGTCAGACGTTTTCATGTCTCCACCCCTCACTGGTTTTTGTGGTTTGAATAGCTTCCTGTGTCATTCCGGTTTGTGGATGTCTGATACGTTGTCGTGTCAGGCTACCCTCGGTCACAAACACATGGCTTCCCCCCTCGGCACTCTCAATCAGGGCGCGAGCAGCCACGTAATCCCCCGCGTCATTTTCACCTAAGACTACTTTGGGGTCAAAGGGTTCGGTTAAGCGCAACTCCCGTGCCACGCTTTCATAGATACTCCAAATCGTTTCGTACAGTTCAGGGGTAGGTGTTTCCACCGTCAACCCGAGATTCCGTGCTTCTTGCCGGTATATGGTATAGGCGTGGCTTCCAGATTCGCTACACAAAAAGGCCAAGATGTTCTCAATTTGAGTCGCATCCTCATATTGGTGTGACAAGAGCCGCTGCCCCAGCATCCGTATTTGACTCCGTGTGCGGAAAGCCTGTCCAAGAACCAATGGATGCACATACTCCGTGAGCACCTTGAGGACGTTAGCCCAATCGGCGCTTTTCACTACACCGTTTTCCCTGGCTAATTCGAGGTAACCACTAATGGCCTCTACGCTGACGGGCCATCGGTTTGTAGTTCCAGGCACCTCGGGATTCAGCGGCGTGTTGACGCTCGGATCTATCGGCCCCAGGGTCGCCTGTTTTGTCATGACAATGTTGTTTGCCCCCAAACAGATAAGCGTGCCCGCGCTGTGAGATTTAAAGGGTACAATCACCTCAAAGCGATTACAAAATTGCCGGATCAGATGTACCAAGCTCCAGGCGGCCAACGTATCGCCCCCACGGGTATACAGGTACAAACTGATAAGATCGGATTGTTGGATAGTGTCTAAGTGATCCAAAAAGAAGTCCAAAACCTCGGACGCGATTACTGTCTCTAGCCCCCGCCTATCGCCAGTGACATAGACAACAACCTTCGAACCTCGTTGCTCTTCTAGCCGCTGATATAAGGGCACCCTATCTCTGTACATAACCGATTGCCATACTGGCATACAATGGGCGGCCTTAACGTTACGCAAGGACGCACCCATACGCAAGATGGGCGTATTATGTGACACGGGGCGATTCATTACGCGGAACCCCTTATATATGGCGCGAAACCGCGCCAAAATGGATCATGGTACGTGTAACTGCTTTATAAGTGCGATCTTTTTTAAGATAGGGATTTCTTCGACCCATACAGCCACGCCAGGTAGGCCATGAAGCCGGGCCCGGTGCCGAGGGCCTCCTCGTCGATGGTGAAGCGGGGGGTGTGGAGGTAGTGGGTGATGCCCTCGGCTTCGTTGCCGACGCCCAGCAGGTAGAACACGCCGGGGATCTCGCGCAGGTAGTAGGCAAAGTCTTCGCTGGCAAACCAGAGGTCGAGGTCGACCGTGTTGTCGGGGCCGACGTAGTCGCGGGCGGCGTTGCGGGCGAGGGCGGCGGCGTCCGGGTCGTTGTACAGGGCGGGGTACCCCACGCGGACTTCGACGTCGGCCTCGGCGCCGTGGGCGCGGGCCGTGTGCTCGGCGATGCGCCGGATCAGGTCATGGGCCCGGAAGCGCCAGGTCTCGTCCATCGCCCGGAAAGTGCCTTCGAGGCGGGCCACTTCGGGGATGACGTTCGTCGCGCCGTCGGCCTGGAGCCTGCCGATGGACAGGACGCTGGGTACGTTGGGCGGGCAGTGCCGGCTGATGACGCTCTGCAGGGCCACGACGATATGCGAGGCCACGAGCACGGCATCCGTGCGGAGCTTGTGCGGTTCGGCGGCGTGGCCGCCCTGGCCGCGCACCGTAATGTAGAGTTCGTCCGCCGAGGCCATATGCATGCCGCTCCGCACGCCGATGGTGCCGGCCGGCAGGGCAGGCATCACGTGCTGGCCGAAGGCGGCCTCCGGGGCCGGTCCGGCGGCGTCGGCCGCCAGCGCACCGGCTTCGATCATGGCTCTGGCGCCGCCCGGCAGCCGTTCCTCGCTCGGCTGGAAGAGGAAGCGGATCGTGCCGTGCACCTGTGCCCGGAGCCGGTGCAGGATCATCGCCGTACCCAGCAGCGAGGCCGTGTGGGCGTCGTGCCCGCAGGCGTGCATCTTGCCGGGGTTCTGCGAGGCGAAGTCGAAGGCGTTGGCCTCCTGGATGGGCAGCGCGTCCATGTCGGCGCGGAGCACCAGCGCCGGGCCGGGTTGCCCCCCCTTGAGGGTAGCGACGACGCCCGTCCGGGCGACGCCGGTCTGCACAGCGAGGCCCAGGGGCGCCAGCGTCTCCTGCACCAGGCGCGCCGTCTCGTATTCTTCAAAGGCCAGCTCCGGGTTTCGGTGGATCGCCCGGCGCAGGCGCACGACCTCTCCGAAGAGTTCGTCGTTGAGGGCTTTGATTTCCTGGAGCATGGGAGGCGTCACGGTTCATGCCGGCTGAGCCGGTCGGCGAGCCAGGCAACGGCGAAATCAAGCACCGGGTCACGGCCCTGCGCAAAATCTGCTTCGGCGGCGGCTACGGCGATGTCGGGAGGGATGCCGTTCCATTCGATGACGGTCCGGTCGGCCGTATAGGCAATCCATCGGGGCACGGCGTACTCCCAGCCGTTAGACAGTTCGAATAGGGCCGGGTTGCCGGAACTGGCACCCGTCGTGTCTCCGAGGACGGTGATGTGGGGGATCTCGCGCATGGCGGCGATGAAGCTCTCGTTGCTGCTGAGTACGCCCCGGCCCGCCAGGAGTGCCACGGGCTTATCAAAGGTCCAGGGACCTCGCGGCGCCAGCGTCCGAGGCGTCAAATCGGTGAAGTCGTCGTGGTCCGGGCCGTCGCGGAACTGGACGAACTCGGTGACCCGTGCTTCGCTCGTGAATCGTCCCGCCACCTGGAGCGCCAGCTGGTCGTTGCCGCCGCCGTTCATGCGTACGTCGAGGATCAGGCCAGGGCTGTCGCGAAACAGCTCCAGCATGGCGTCGAAATCCGCCATGTCGAACTGGCTTGTGTTCCAGGCGCCGATGGCGATATAGGGCAGCGAATCGATCCGGGCATAGCCCAGGTTGGGGGCTATCTGTTGCCAGCCCTGCTGCTGTACAAACGCCAGCCATACGTTCCGGTCCCAGTTGGCGCGATGCGGCGGCGTATAGGTCGGGACCGTGCTGCCGTCCGGCTTGCGAAAATAGACGTGTTGATCCCGTAGCGGCGCGAGCAGGTCCTGAAAGACCGCCAGCAGTTCATCATCGGTCGTGACCTGATCGAGGCGGGGACGGGTGGCGTCGTAGCGGGCCTGCCAGTCGATATCTTTGAAGGCGAAATAGGAGTAGCGCGCATCGAACGTCCGCCACAGCGCCTCGAAGTCGGCTTCGTACGGATTCTCCGGCCCGGTATTGCCGGCATCGCATCCTGCCAGCAAGCCGGCCCACACGATGCAGGCCAGGAGGCTGCCTGGGTAACGGCGCATGCTCACCCTGCCGGGTACGGTCACGTCAGTCTGGGATTAAAGAAACGTCCACCCGTCCATACCCCCATACGGCCATCAATTAAACCCTTCGCCCGAGACGGCCGGCCGGGTGTCCTGGTTGGCGACCTGCCAGGCGGTGGCGAAAATCAGCCGGGCGATACGGGCCATCCGGTCGTACTCGATCTTGTCCGCCTCGTCGTCGACGCCGTGGTAGTCTTCGTGGGTGCCGGTGAAGAAGAAGATGAACGGGATGCTGTGCTTGCCGAAGTTCCAGTGATCCGAGCGGCGGTAGAACTGCTGCGGGTCGTCCTTCGAGTTGAAGCGCTCGTTGAGGTCCAGGTTGATGCCGGTGATCTCGTTGAGCCTCGCGTTGATGTCGTGCAACTCCTGCGAGATCAGCTTCGAGCCGATGATGTAGACGTAGTCGTTGTTCGCGCCCGGATGCGTCGGATCGTACCGTCCGATCATGTCGATGTTCAGGTTGGTGACGATGTCGTCCAGCGGCATGAGGGGATCCATGTCGGTAAAGTACCGGGAGCCGAGGAGGCCCTTTTCTTCGCCGGCCACGTTGAGGAAGAGGATCGACCGGCGCGGGCCGTAGCCGTCGTGTTTGGCCTGTATGAACGCGTCGGCCATCTCCAGCGTCGTGACCGTGCCCGAGCCGTCGTCGTCGGCGCCGTTGTTGATCCGGTCGCCCTCGGCACCGGTGTCGATGCCGATGTGGTCGTAGTGGGAGGAGAGGACGACGACTTCATGTTTCAGGTTCGGGTCGGAGCCTTCGATGAAGGCGGCCACGTTTTCGCTGGTCGTCGTGAAGGCTTCTTGCTCGACGACGCTCTTGATCGTCACGTTCGGAAGGGCGAAGACGTCCGGCTTCAACGAGCCGTCGATGCCTTGTTTGACGGCCGCCACGGTGCGCCCGGCCGAGGCGAGGATCTGGTCGGCCAGCGCGGACGAGATCATGTACGTAGCCGGAAAGGAGCGCCCCCGCCCGCCGCCTGAACGCGGTTCGAGCGACAGGGTGCCGACGCCTTCCTGTATGCCCTGTGCCATCGCGGCGGCCTGCGCACCGACGTCGATGCCGCCGGGGCCGGCGTCGGCGACGATGAGGAGGCCGGCCGGTTCGGGCGTCATGAGCCCGCGCAGCTTGGTAAACGTACGCGTCGTCCAGGCAGACACCTTGCCGTCCTCGGTAGGCAGCAGGCTGGTCGAGTCGTTTTTCATAGGCTCGTCCCGCAGCACCAGCACCCATTTGCCGGCCAGGTCGATGCCTTTGGCTTCGAGCGCGGTCAGGTCGTTGTAGCCGAGGTTGTCGTCGGCGATGCCGTAGCCGGCAAAGACCACGCCGCCCGTCGCCTCGCCGGACGCTCCGAAGAGGAGGTACATCTGGTCGCTGTAGGCCGTCGGCGAAAAGACGCTGGCGGCCGCCATCTTGTCGTTGACCATGACGTCGAGGTTGGCCCGGGAGAGGCGCGTGCCGTGGAGTTTGAACGGCTGGAAGTAGGCGTCGGGGGCCTGCGGGTTGTTGTTCGGCGCGTTGCCCTTGGGCATGAGCCCCATCCGGCGGTACTGCGAAGCGAGGTAGTGCGCGGCCAGCTTTTGCCCGCGCGTGGCCGTCTCACGCCCTTCGAAGAAGTCGGAGGCAAAGAAATAGAGGTGGGCGGACAACTCCTCCGGCGTGATGCTGGCCTGGTAGCGCTGGACCAGCTCCGGGTTGTCGAACGCTGTGGGCGTCTGGGACTGGGGCATGGAGGACGGCGTGTCGGTGTTCTGGCCGCATAGCTGCGTAGTGCCCAGGCAAAGAAAGGCGGTGCTGAACAGGACGTATCGCAGGAGCCTGTGTTGCTGCATGGCGGTATTGAATCAGGTAGGGAGGAAGTAGCGGGGTTATAGACGTTTGAGGGGCGATTAGGATTCGCCGCGTGGTGCAGGGGGATTTTGTGTGCCGCGACGCATGGTACAAACGATTTTTCCGCGGACGTGCTTGCGGTGTGGAGGTATGGGAGAAAAAAACGCCCATACGCCCACACCCTGCCTGCGCCGTCTCAAATAAGCGTCCGGCGCTTGTTGAGGTAGGCGAGGAGCGCTTTGTCGTAGGGCGCGCCGGTGTCGAGTTCGATGAAGTCTACGTTGCGTTCGAGGCAGCGGCGGCGGAAGCGTTCGCTGAAATGCTGAACGGCCTCGGTGTAGTGCGCGCGTAGCTGGGCCGGCTGTAGCGAGATCTCTTCCCGCGTTTCCATGTCGCGAAAAACCATCGGCACATCGGGGAAGTGGAAGCGGCGTTCGGTCTCGCTCTCCAGGACGTGAAAAACGAGCACTTCGTGCCCCCGGTGGCGCAGGTGACGCAGGGCGCGCAGCAGGTCTTCGTGCGCCCCGATGTTTTCGAACAGGTCGGTGATGACCACGACCAGCGACCGGCGCCCGATGCGTTCGGCCACCTGGTTGAGCGCGAGCGCCGCATTCGTCTGCTTGCCGTTGGGCGCCAGGTCGGTCAGGTGTTCGAGCCGGGCCAGGAGTTGCCGGAGGAAGCCGGGCGTACTCTTGGGCCGCAGCAGGGTGTGTACCTTTTCATCAAAAGCGATAAGCCCTGTGGCGTCGCGTTGTTTGATCATCAGGTAGTGCAGCGCCGCCGCCAGGTAGGCGCCGTATTCGAGCTTCGAGAGGGCGCCCGCATGCCGATACCGCATCGACGGCGACGTGTCGAGGACGACGTAGTGGCGCAGGTTCGTCTCCTCTTCGTATTGCTTGACGTAGTGCCGGTCGGTCTTGGCGTAGACCTTCCAGTCGACGTGGCGCAGCTCGTCGCCGGGATTGTACGGGCGGTGTTCGGCGAACTCGACCGAGAAGCCGTGGTACGGGCTTTTGTGCAGGCCGGTGATGAACCCCTCCACAATCAGCCGGGCCCGCAACTCCATGTTCTTGAGCCGGGAGACGACGACGGGATCGAGGTAGCGCAGGGCAGAGTCTGGGTTGGCCAAAGCAGCGCCTGAAAAGTGGGTAATTGCAAGAAGAAAGGGGAGAGCTTACAAGAGTATGCCGGTTTGCGGTTCCCGCCCGGGTTTTCCATCTCTTTTTTAAGCGGGAACGCGGTACAAGAAAAGAGAATCTCGTAGCTTTCCCGGCATGGAACCGCAAGACGTGATCAAAGCCCAACTGATGGACGCGCGCGACCTGGACCGAATGCTGGACCGGATGGCGCGGCAGATCGTCGAACTCATCGACCCCGGCAGCGAAAAGGCCGAGGACTTCGCGCTGATCGGTATGCAGACGCGGGGGGTGTACCTGGCCCACCGTCTCCAGGCCAAGATCCGCGCCGTCGAGGGCTTCGATGTACCCGTGGGCGTGCTCGACGCGACGATGTACCGGGACGACTTCCGCCGCCGCCTCAAGCAGCCGGTCGTCCGCGCCACGCGCATCCCGTTCGACGTCACCGGGCGGCACCTCGTGCTCGTCGACGATGTGCTCTACACGGGGCGGACGGTACGCGCCGCCATGGATGCCCTGATGGATCTGGGGCGGCCGGCTTCCATCCGCTTCCTCGCCATCGTCGATCGCGGCTTGCGCGAACTGCCCATCCGGGCCGACATCGTGGGCCGCGAGGTGCCTACGATGCCCGGCGAAGAGGTGCGCGTGCGTCTCCACGAAGTCGACAACCGGGAGGGGGTCTGGCTGGTCGTGAATCCGCAGGCGGTAGCGTGAGGGATTCCTGGGTCAACCAAACGATAGTACATGGCAGAGACAGTAGCTACGGCGACCGAACCCATCAGTACCTTGCGGCACCGGCACCTGCTGGGCCTGGCGACGTATAGCGCCGAAGAGATCCAACTCATCCTACAGACAGCCCGCGAATTCAGGCAGGTGCTGGAGCGCCCCATCAAGCGGGTGCCGACGCTCCGGGGCGTGACGGTCGTCAACCTGTTCTTCGAACCGTCGACCCGCACCCGCATCTCTTTCGAACTGGCCGAGAAACGCCTCTCGGCGGATACCGTCAACTTTTCCGCGTCGGGCTCGTCGGTTTCGAAAGGGGAGACCCTCAAGGACACGGCGCAGAACATCGAGGCGATGAAGGTGGACATGGCGGTGATCCGCCACAAGTCGCCCGGCGCGCCGCATTTCCTGACCCGCTGCGTCGATGCGGTCGTCGTCAACGCAGGCGACGGCGCCCACGAACACCCCACCCAGGCCCTGCTCGACCTGTTCACCATCTCGGAGCATTTCGACACCTTCGAAGGGCTCAACATCTCCATCCTCGGCGACATCACACACAGCCGGGTGGCACGGTCGAACATCTTCGGGCTCCGGGCGCTGGGCGCCCACGTCACGCTCTGCGGCCCAAAGACGCTGATGCCCGTCGGCGTCGAGCACCTCGGCGTCCGCGTGACGCACCGCCTCGACGAAGCCCTGGAAGGGTGCGACGTCGCCATGGCGCTGCGCATCCAGCTCGAACGGCAGGGTACCAGCCTGTTTCCCAGCCTGCGGGAATACCACAATCAGTTCGGCATCACGCTGGATCACCTGGCGCGCCACCCCGACCTGCTCATCATGCACCCCGGCCCCGTCAACCGGGGCGTCGAGCTGGCGAGCGAGGTCGTCGATCACGAACGCGCCGTCATCCTACACCAGGTCACCAACGGCGTGGCGGTGCGCATGGCCGTCCTGTATCTCCTGGCCGAACTGCCCGGCGCAGGTACCGAATAGCCGTGGCGCCTACCGATTGAACTTTAAGGGAGGCGACGAGTCCTATCGGGCGACGTGGAAACCCGTTCAACGGACAGGGACACCTATGGCTGTTGATAGCGCCCGTCCGGTGGGCAAGCCGCTGGTTCGCCTGCGCGGGCTGACGAAGACCTACCGTGAAGGCGACCGCGAACGGGCCGTCCTGCGCGGCGTCGATTGTACGATTCATCAGGGCGAACTCGTCGTGTTGCTGGGGCGGAGCGGGTCGGGTAAAAGCACCTTGCTCAACCTCATCAGCGGCATTGACGTGCCCACGGGCGGCGAGGTATTCTTCGGCGAGACGAACCTGACGCGCCTCTCCGAACGAGACCGCACGCTGTTTCGCCGCGCGCATATCGGTTTCGTCTTCCAGTCGCTCAACCTGATCCCGACGCTCACGGTCGCGGAGAACATCCTGCTGCCGCTCGAACTCAACGGCCGCACCGACGCGGCAGAGCAGGAGCAGGCCCTGGCGTTTCTGGACGAGGTGGGCTTGCGAGACCGGGCCGGCAGCTTTCCGGATCGCCTCTCCGGCGGCGAGCAGCAGCGCGTGGCCCTGGCCCGCGCCCTGGCGCACGACCCCCTGCTCATCCTCGCCGACGAACCCACCGGCAACCTCGATTTCAAGACGGGGCGGCAGGTGATGCAGTTGCTTCAGCGCCTCATCCACGATGCGCATCGAACCCTGCTCATCGCCACGCACGACCGCGACATCCTCGACCTCGCCGACCGCGTCTTCACCCTGCGCGACGGTACCCTGGGCGAACAAGCCGATAGCCAATGGTCAATTGCTAATAGTCAATAGCCAATGGTTAATGAGGAGCATTCGACACCGTTAACAACCGACCATTGACCATTGGCCATTACACCCCGATCCTCTGGCGTAACAGCCGGCGCTATCTGTTCCGGCATCCTGTCCTCATTGGTCTCTCGATGCTCGGTGTGGCGCTCGGGGTCGCGGTGGTGGTGGCCATCGACCTGGCCAATACGAGCGCCCGGCAGGCGTTTGCGCTGTCCGCCGCGACGGTCACCGGCAAGGCGACGCACCAGGTCGTCGGCGCCGGCGACGGGCTGGACGAGGCGGTCTATCGCGACCTGCGCGTCCGGCTGGGCCTTCGGGAGGCGGCGCCGGTGATCGAGGGTTTTGCGCGGGCGCCCGCCTACCCGGGGCGTACGTTTCAGATCCTGGGCATCGACCCGCTGGCCGAAGCGCCGTTTCGCGCCTACACGGGCGGCGTTGCTTCCGACCTCGACCTGGCGGCGATCGTCACGCGGGCGGGTACCGGGTTGATGGCTCGCCCTACCGCCGACGCGCTCGGGCTGGCCCTGGGCGACACGCTGGGCCTCCGCATCGGCGGGGTGGCGCATCGCCTCACCCTGGTCGGCTTGATGGAACCGGAGGACGAGCGGAGCGGGCACGCCATGGAAAACCTTCTCGTGACCGACGTCGCCACGGCGCAGGAGTTGTTCGGCTTGCCGGGCCTCCTCAGCCGCATCGACTTGCTGATCCCGGAAGGCGAGGCGGGCCTTGCGGTATTGGCGCGCCTCGAAGCCGCGCTGCCCGAAGAGGCCGAGGTGATCCGTTCGTCGGTGCGTACCGAGACCGTCGAGCAGATGACGCGGGCCTTCAACCTCAACCTGACGGCCCTCAGCCTGCTGGCGCTGGTCGTCGGCATGTTTCTGATCTACAACACGATGACGTTCTCGGTGGTGCAGCGGAGGACCCTGGTAGGGCGGCTGCGGGCGCTGGGGGTGACGCGGCGCGAAGTCTTCTCGCTCGTGCTCGGCGAAGCCCTGCTCATCGGCGTCGTCGGCACGGTGGTGGGGGTGTTGCTGGGCCTCGTGCTCGGGCGCGGCCTTGTGCAACTCGTCACGCAGACGATCAACGACCTGTACTATGTGCTGCGTGTGCGTGAGATGAGCCTGGCGCCCTGGACGCTTGCCAAAGGCGTAGCCCTGGGCCTGGGCGCGACGCTGGTAGCCACGCTGCCCCCGGCCCGTGAGGCGACGAACGCGCCGGCCGGCACCGTCCTGCGTCGTTCGCAGGAAGAGACCCGGGCGCGTTCGCGGTTGCCGAAGCAGGCACTGGCCGGCGGCGTGCTGGGCGTGTTGGCGGTGTTGCTCCTGCTCTTGCCGGGGCGGAGCATCATCCTCAGCTACGCCGCGCTGCTGTGTGTGATGCTGGCGTTTGCGCTGTTGACGCCCGCTGCCGTCGTCGTCTGCGCTGAGGGCGTGCGTCCGGTGATGGGCCGCACCCTCGGCATTCTCGGGCGGATGGCGGCACGCGGGGTGGTCACCACGCTGAGCCGGACTGCCGTGGCCATCGCCGCCCTCATGATCGCCGTCGCGTCCACCGTGGGCGTCGGGGTGATGGTAGACAGCTTCCGGGAGACGGTGCAGGTATGGCTCGGCTATTCGCTCCAGGCCGACGTGTACGTACAGCCGCCGAGCCTGGTCTTCCGCCGGGGCGATGCTACGCTGGCGCCCGGTCTCGTCGAACGCCTCCGCGCTGCGCCGGGCGTGGCCGGGGCCTACTCGGTACGCACGGTGCCCGTCACGTCTTCGGAAGGACGGACGGATCTCGTCGCCATCGACCAGGGGCCCAACACCCGCCGCACGTTCCGCTTCAAAGCAGGCGACCCGGACGAGGTGTGGTCCGGCTTCCAGGGGCGCGACGTCGTCATCGTCTCCGAGCCGTACAGCTACCGGTACGGCGTGGCGGTGGGGGACACCCTGACGCTGCAAACCGACCGGGGGCCGCATCGCTTCGCCGTACGCGCCGTCTTCTACGATTACGGGTCCGACCTCGGCGTGGTGATGATGGGGCGTACCACCTACGACCGATATTACGACGACCCCGCCTTCTCCGGGCTGGCCCTCTACGCGGCGCCCGGGCAGGACGTGGACGCGCTCGTACGCACCCTGCGCGAGCGCGTCGGAGACGCCCAGGAGGTGATCGTTCGCTCGAACCGGGCGCTGCGCGAGGCGTCGCTCGACGTCTTTGACCGGACGTTCACCGTCACCGTCGTGCTGCGCCTGCTGGCCGTGCTGGTCGCGTTTGTCGGCGTGCTGAGCGCGTTGATGGCGCTGCAACTCGAACGGGCCCGCGAGCTGGCCGTGCTGCGCGCCAACGGCCTGACGCCCGGCCAGGTGTGGCGCTACGTGACGATGCAGACGGGCCTGATGGGCCTGTTGGCGGGGCTCTTCTCGATCCCGCTGGGCCTGACGCTCGCCTATGTGCTCATCCACGTCATCAACAAACGCTCCTTCGGCTGGACGCTCCAGATAGACGTGTCGTTCGGCGTCCTGGGCCAGGCCTTGTTGCTGGCCGTCCTCGCGGCTTTGCTGGCCGGGTTGTATCCGTCCTGGAAGATGGCCCGCGCCAACCCGGCGCTGGCGTTGCGGGAGGAATAGCGTTACGCATCCCGCAGTGTTCCGAGGCGCCGGATGAAAAGGTCAAGGTTTTTCTACCTCTTTGAAACGCCGGGTGCAGCGCGTGGTTAGGAAGGTGACGGTGAATCCAGGACCGCGATCAGGTCTCTATGGGCATGCAGCGTATTGCTTTCGTATGGGTGGTGCTTCTTTCCGTCCTCATCGCCGGGGTGTACCTCCTGCGTCCGCGCCCCGAAGCGGCGATCGAGGCTTCGCTGGCCGTCGCCGAAGCGATGGCGGGCGACACGACGGGCTACGACCGGGCGAACCGGGTGCGCGCCCTCGTCTTCCCGGACGATTACGGCCCGCATCCGGGCTTCAAGACCGAGTGGTGGTATTACACCGGCAACCTGGACGCCGGCAACGGCCGCCACTTCGGCTACGAGTTGACGATTTTTCGCGTTGCCCTCGCACCGCCCGATACGGCGCCGGCGCAGCGGGCCTCCGCCTGGGCGACGAACCAGTTGTTTATGGCGCACTTTGCCCTGACCGACGTCGAGGGAAAGGCGTTTCACGCCTTCGAACGCTTCAGCCGGGGTGCGCTGGGCCTTGCCGGGGCGCAGGCGGCACCGTATCGCGTCTGGCTCGAAGACTGGTCGATCGAGGGGGCCGGAGCAGCGCTGTTTCCCATGCGGTTGCGTGCTGCCGACGGTGACGTAGGCATCGACCTGACGCTCGAAGCCGCCCGGCCGCTTGTCTTGCAGGGCGAACAAGGGCTGGATCAGAAGGGACCGGAGCCGGGCAACGCATCGTACTACTACTCCTTCACACGCCTGGTTACCGAAGGGACCGTGACCATCGGGGGGCGTTCGTTTGCGGTACGCGGGTTGAGCTGGAAAGACCACGAATGGAGCACCAGCGCCCTCGGCGAAGAGCAGGTCGGGTGGGACTGGTTCGCCCTGCAGCTCTCCAACGGACTCGACGTGATGTTCTACCAGCTTCGCCGCCGTGACGGTACGCCCAGCCCCTTCACCAACGGTATCCTCGTCCATCCCGGCGGCGGCACGACGCCGCTCGCGCGGGCGGATGTGACAATCGACGTGTTGGATACCTGGACGAACCTGCAGCGCGACGCCGCGTACCCGGCGCGCTGGCGCTTCCGCATCTCGTCCGAAAACCTCGACCTGCGCATCACGCCCTACCTTGCCGATCAGGAACTTGACCTTTCGGTTCGGTACTGGGAAGGGGCCGTCCGTCTGGAAGGAACGGTCGGCGGGGCCGCCGTGACCGGCCACGGGTACGTCGAGATGACCGGGTACGGCGAGATAGCCGGTGCGGAGCGAGGCCGGCGCGGCCCGAGCCGTTGAGCGAGGCGAACCTATGTATGCGCTCAACCTCCCGGCCTACGACTTCACGATCCGGCAGATCGACGGGAAGGAGATGATCCTCGACCCGGTCCGCCGGAAGTACGTGCGGTTGACGCCCGAAGAGTGGGTACGGCAGCACTTCGTTCAGTATCTCGTCCGCGAACAAGGCGTACCGGCTGCGCTTGTTGCCGTCGAGATGGGGTTTGCGTACCAGGGGATGCAGCGCCGCGCCGACGTCGTCGTCTACGACCGGCAGGGGCGGCCCTTGATGATGGTTGAATGCAAGGCGCCGGACGTGGCGGTGCGGCAGGACGTGTTAGACCAGGTAGCCCGGTACAACAAGGTCGTGCAAGCACGCTATCTCGTCGTCACCAACGGCCTCATTCACTACTGCTGCGTTCTCGACCGGGAGGCGCATACGTATCGTTTTTTAGAAGCCCTGCCCCGGTACGAAGCCCTGTAACCACGCGTCTTGCAAGACATCGTTTGTTAACACACGGTTAACAGGATTTGTCTATATTGCGGCGGTTTTGCGGATATTCAACATGACGGAAGGATACCCCCACTATGACGGGTCCAGCGTACCAGCGTGAGCAAGACGTCGCCGTGGCGGCCGTACGGGAAGCGGCCCGATTGTGTCAGGCCGTCCAATCCCAGATCGCTTCCGGGGTTATCGAGAAAAAAGACCGCAGCCCCGTCACCGTGGCTGACTTCGGCAGCCAGGCACTCGTCTGCCGGGCCTTGCGGGACGTCTTTCCGGAGGATCCGATCATCGCTGAAGAGGATGCTACGGCGCTCCGGCAGCCCGACCGAGCGCCGATCCTGGCGCAGGTCGTACGCCATGTGCAGGCGTTGCAGCCCGGCGCTACCCGCGAAGCCGTCCTCGACTGGATCGATTACGGCAATGCCCAGACCTACAGCGACCGTTTTTGGACCCTCGACCCCATCGACGGCACCAAAGGCTTTTTGCGCCGGGAGCAGTATGCCGTCGCCCTGGCACTGATCGTGAAGGGTCATGTGGTAGTCGCGGCGCTGGCCTGCCCCAACCTTCCGGCCCACGGTGAGGATGTGGGCGGTGCGCCGGGTGGGGTGTATGCCGCCATTCAGGGGCAGGGTACGAGGCGCCTGCCCATCGCAGCGTCCGGTCCGGGAGACGTGGTGAAGGTGAGCATCCTACGCGATACGATGCAGGCCCGGTTCTGCGAATCCGTCGAATCCGGGCACAGCTCGCACAGCGACGCCGCCGCGGTCGCGGAGCGGCTGGGCATCACGGCGCCGCCCGTCCGGCTCGACAGCCAGGCCAAGTATGCCGTCGTGGCGCATGGCGAGGCCGACATTTACTTGCGGCTTCCGACGCGGCCCGGCTACGTGGAGAAGATCTGGGATCATGCGGCCGGGTCCCTCGTCGTGACGGAAGCGGGCGGGACGGTCACCGACGTGGCCGGCGCTGTGCTGGAGTTTCATCACGGCAAGACGCTGCAAAACAACCGGGGCGTGGTCGTGAGCAACGGCCCGCTGCACGCCCCCGTGCTGGCCGCGCTGGAGACGGTCGGGATCGGATAGTCGGCTCCTCTTCAAGCAAGCAAGACGGTGAGCGCTCAACCCTTTGACCTGGCGTGCGATGCCGTGTTGTTCGACCTCGACGGGGTACTTGTAGACTCGGAGGCCGTCAATACGCGCCACTGGCGGCGATGGGCCGTTGCCCGGGGCGTCGATGTCGATGCAGTGCTGGCCGTCATGCAAGGCCGCCGTACAGTGGACGTCATCCGCCTGATGGCGCCTCATCTACCTCCGGAAGAAGAAGCCGCCCGGCTCGCCTCGGCGGCGTCGTTCGACGTGGAGGGCCTGGTTGCTATGGAGGGGGCGGGTGCGCTCTTGCAGTCGTTGCCGGGGTCCTGTTGGGCCGTCGTTACCTCCGGGGTGCGCGATACGGCCCTGACGCGCCTGCGCCATGCCGGCCTGCCGGTGCCGGCCATCCTCATCACAGCCGACGACGTCGCGCAGGGTAAGCCGCACCCGGAGCCGTACCTGCGGGCGGCTGCGCTGCTGGGCGTACCCCCCGCCCGATGCGTGGTCATCGAAGATGCCCCGGCCGGCCTCGATGCCGCCCGTGCCGCCGGGATGCCCGTCGTCGGTGTGGCGACGACCCATCGGCGGGACGCACTGGTTCACGCCGAAGCGGTGGCCGGCAGCCTGCTCGATATCGAGATCCTTCCCGGCGATGCCTCGGCGGCACACCGTCTGCTGATCCGCGTGCAGGGCGCCTACTGAGCCGTAAGGCCGCGCTATTCGAAGTTGCGTTGCTGCCGCAGGTGCCAGCTTCGGCCGGGGTGGTCTACGCGGAACACGTCGATGCTGCCCCGGTCAGCCAGCGTCACGTAGCAGGTGCGGCCGTCCGGGCCGCCGAAGGCGATGTTGCTCGGCTTCTTGCCGGACACCGCTATTTCTTGCACCACCGCACCGTCCGGTGAGACTTTGGCGACCGTACCCTTGTCGTACCGGGTGATGTAGAGGTACCCTTCCGTGTCGATGCGCATGCCGTCCATGCCGAAGTCGGGAAATTCGAGGAGGAGGCGTTTGTTGCTGATCCGCCCGTCTTCGGACAGGTCGTACGCCCACACGCGGCGCTGGATCGACTCGTTGACGTACAGGGTCTTCTCGTCGGGGCCGACTTCGATGCCGTTGGTCGTGCCCATGCCGGTTTCGAGCCGCGTCACGGTGCCGTCGGGGTCGATTCGCCAGAGCTGGCCGGTCGAGTCCGCCCAGTTAGGGTCGCTGGCATAGACGCGGTCGTTGGCGCCGATAGCCAGGTCGTTCGGCTGGTTCATGGCGGGCTCGTGGGCGAAGACGCTGAGGGCCTGCGTGGCCATGTCGACCATGAGGACGTTGTGGTTGACGTAGTCGGCGATGAGCATTTCGCCCCGGCTGTTGAACCGGATGCCGTTGCCGATGCTGCCGTTCGGGAGGGTGACGAACACCTCGCCCCGACCGTCCGGCGCGACGCGCCCGATGGTATGGTCGCGGGTGTAGTTGACGGCGTAGAGATTCCCCCCGGCGTCGGTGGCCGGGCCTTCGACGCCGAGGGTGAAGCTGCCGGGTTGCGTGAAGACGCGGCTGGCGAACAGGGAATCCTGCAAGGTAGCGGGGTCGTTTTCCAAAGGGGAAGCCTGCTCCTGCGGCGGGGTGCAACCCGGGATCAGGATGCTGCAGAGCAGCAAGACGAATGGCAGCGCGGTGCTTCGCATGGAGGATTAACGCCTGGTTTCGGGCAGCCCGACGACCTGCCCGTCGAGGTTCCACGCCGGGTCGATCGCTACGCCCAGGTGGGCCAGGGCGGTGACGGCGACGAGGGCACCCACCTGGGTATCCGCCCATTCGATCTACATGGTCATCATGATAGGAAACGCCAAGAGTATCCCCCACACAGCCCATAATGTCAATCAAAGAACGCCGTCACGGGAGCAGGTAGACGACGTAGGCGGCGTAGAGCCCGAGCAGCAGGGCGCCTTCCCAGCGGGTCAGCCGGAACCCGCTGCGCATCAGCGGTAAGATCAGCAGCGCAAACGCCGTCATCACGCCCAGGTCGACCAGACCGATCTCATGGGCATACAGGGGATTCAATAGTGCGGCGAAGCCCAGGATGGCCAGGATGTTGAAGACGTTCGAGCCCACCACGTTGCCGATGGCGATGTCGCCCTCGCCGCGTGCCGCCGCGACGAGCGAGGTAGCCAGTTCGGGCAGGCTGGTGCCCACCGCGATGATCGTCAGGCCGATGACAGCCTTGCTCAGGCCCAGCCGCTCGGCGATGGCTACGGCTCCGCTGACGAGCAGGTGGGCGCCCACGATCAGCAAGGCGATGCCGCCGAGGACGAACAGGACATCCCGCCAGGCCTTTGTCTCGATGGAGGGTATGACGTCGGCAAATTCTTGCTGGGCGGCGGTGTGTTCCCGGCGGGCCTTCCATACGTTGAATGTCGTGTAGAGGACAATGCCGATCGTGAGCAGGAGGCCTTCGGGGCGGGCCAGCCCGCTGTCGCGCAGCAGCAGGGTCAGCAGGATAGAGGTGAGGAGCATCAGGGGCACGTCCAGGCGGAGTAGCTGGACGTGGACGTTCAGCGGGCGGATCAGGGCGGCGAGGCCGAGGATGAGGCCCACGTTGCAAATGTTGGAGCCGATCACGTTGCCGAGGGCGATGGGGCCGTTGCCGGTCAGCGAAGCCTGTACACTCACCACTAGCTCAGGACTGCTCGTGCCGAAGGCGACCACCGTTAACCCGACGACGAGGGGCGTCAGCCCCAGGCGCAGGGCCAGGGCCGTGCTACCCCGGACGAGGCCTTCAGCGCCCACGTAGAGCAGGGCGAGGCCACCGCACAGTAACGTGAGAGGCGGGAAGATCACGGGGATAAACGAAAGAGCGCGGTCAACAGGAGATCAAGACAGTGCGTTAGCCGTCTGAAAGCTGCGGCTGCTGGTCGTCCGCCTGCCGTGTTTCGTCCTGTACGGGTGCCGGCGTCGGGGCCGGGCGCGGCGTCGGGGCGAGGTTCTGGGCCGGGGGGCGTATCGGGTGAGCCCGAGGGCCTTCCTCCAACTGGAGCTCCTGGGCTACCTCGCGGGTGGCGTTGCGAAATTCGCGGATGCCGTGGCCCAATCCGCGTGCGATTTCAGGGAGCCGTTTCGCGCCGAAGACGAGCAGGGCGACCAGAAAAATGAGGATCAGTTCACTCGCGCCTATGTTACCCATCGTCACAAGCCCTGTCCGGGCGAAAGGAGGGGAGCGGTTAACGTGTTTTGACCGTCAACAAGATCGACAAAGTACAGCGTCCAGGCCAATACGCTCCGACAGCATACGGGTTCTCCGGCATCGGGTGATAAATGCCGCATTAAAATTGACTGGATATGTCCTGCTGCATCTTTAAGCCGCTTTTAATCCGTGCTGTGGAACTTCATTGCGCTGCAAAGTATGCCGGGGTATCGACCGGACGTGGCGGGAGGGTACCAGGCTGCGAAGGGTCGACGACACCGGCTGCGGAGGTAGCCTCCATCCGATGAACAACGCATCCCGCTCTGGGGGTCTCGGCCTGTCGTCCGGGTGGATCGCGCTCGTGATCCTGCTCGGGTCGATGTGGCAGGTGTCCCTACACGCTGGTTTGTCCCTGTTGATAGAGGCCGAGGCGATGGCCGAGGTGGTGCCGGGCCGGTCGTCTACCCTGGGCGCCGTGACGGCTCCGCTGTCGCCCGCCATGCTTCCGGAAAGGGACGGTGCCTCCTTCTTTCGCGTTGAGCGGTTGTTAAAGGTGCCGGGTGAAGTCTCTGCGATGGGTCCTGTCCTGCCCGGCACGGTGGCAGCGCCGCTACGCCCGGTGCAAGCCTCCGCCCTCCGGCGCGGCGCATCCGTGCCCGATCCCTATCACGTTGTATTGCACGTCTACCGCTGCTGAAGCCTGTTCCGGAGCAAGTCCGGCCGGCCGCGTTTTCTCGTTTTGTTTGCCCACGTTGTGTAGGCCAGGCCGGCGCCGCTGACCATCGGCGGCGCGATCTCCTTCTCCTTCCGTATCCGTCCCAGCCGGCCGCATGCTGCCGGAGCTACGATGCTCCAGGCCGGTGCGCCTTTGTACCGAAGCCTGTTGCCCGGTAGCCGGGCCCATCGGCCGTGACGGGTCATCGATACCCTGATTTGTGCGGTGTACCCCTCTTCTTGTTGCCGCAGAAGCGGCAGGAT
>Ga0302046_10001325_pt1 | contig 23237 bp, 19 predicted proteins | sample RVTome_11_FD_200261 | JGI IMG/M metagenome (GOLD analysis project Ga0302046, IMG submission 200261) | Soil microbial communities from uranium-contaminated site in the Upper Colorado River Basin, Wyoming, United States - RVT147D111 (version 2) ... | reverse complement strand
GTCTTCGCCAAGCGCAACGGCAAGGAGGAGGTCGGGTTCACGACGGCGTACCCGACGTGGAAGGTCGCGGCTCAGAGGCAGGGCAAGCACAAGAACATCGCGCCCGGCACGTACATCTGGATCCGGGAGGACGCCGCCAAGCACTTCCTAGCGGAGTCGTTCGAGGTCTAACCGATCGCCTTGCCGAGGATCGCGTCGATCCCGCCTTGGTCGGGGAACGACTTGCCGATGCGACGGCCCATCGCCGTGAGCGTGGCGAGGCCCGGGTAGCGCATGCTCCGCAGGTCGGTGGCGTTGACCTGCGTGTGCCCGTTGAACTGCCGGAAGAACCGATCGACGAGCGAGCTGTTCAGGAAGACGGCGAGGCCGCGAGCGACGACCTTGGGCAGACCGCGCCCGCTCGCGTGGAAGTAGTTGACGTGGTTCTCGATCCCGAGCTGGGCCACGCCCGCAGGGAAGCGCGCCGGGTCGCAGACGACGGCGACGACGCGGCGGCGCTCCTCCTTCGACGTGAACCGCTTGGTCAGGACGTAGGTCTCGTTGGGGACCATCAGAGCCTGCGTCGCGTCCTCGTCGGCGAGCGCGTTGGCTTTGCGCCCGCTGAGCTTCGGCCAAGCGACGTACCCGCAGTTGAAGTGCGTCGGGTAGATCAGCGGGACTGTGCAAGGGCCCGGGTCGTCCCGCAGGAAGTCGCGCGCCCGGAAGTCCACGACGCGGCCGGTCGAGACGGTGATGCCCAAGTCGGGGAGGCCGCACGGGAACGACGCCATCCGCTCAGCCATGTCGGCGTCCTCATCGCTCATCGCGAGGTGGAGGAAGGCATTGGGGTCCTTCGGATCGACGACGACCGCGTGCGGCACGGAGCGCTCGGAGATGGACTCGCCCGGCGCGGCGCTCGTCGAGAGGATGACCTTCCCCCTCCGCGCGCCCTTTCTGGCGTGGAAGATGATGTTCTCCTGGAGCACGGCATCGTCGCGGAACGCGCGCCTGCGGCTCTCGAAGACATGGATGCGGAGCAACGCCATCTCGTCGAGGAGGAGGCGGCGGAACGGGCGGAAGTAGGGCCCGTTGCAGAAGCTCCTCGGCGTGATCGCGACCAGCTCGCCGCCGGGCTCGAGCAGGCGGATCGCGAGGCCGACGAAGGCCGTGTAGAGGTTGCTCGTTTCGATGCCCGCCGAGCGAAGCTGGAGGCGCTCGCGCGACTGGCTTCCGATCTTGCGGTAGGGCGGGTTGAGGATCGCCGCGTTGAAGCGCGGGGCGTCGCCGTTTCGGAACAAGCCCCGGTCGAGGAAGGATGCGCCCTGCTCGATGAAGTCGCGCTCGACGATGCGCCCGACGAAGCGCGAGCGCGCGCGGCTCGCAGCGGACGCGCACGAGTCGAACACCTCACGCAGGCCCGAGAGCATCACGGGGTCCACCTCGTAGGCAGTGGCCTCGATGACCCTGGGCCTGGGCGATCGCGAGAGGGCCTCGTGCACGAGCGCCGCCGTGAGTGAGCCGACGCCCGCCCCCGCGTCGAGGAGGCGGACCTCCGCCGGGAGATCCCGGAACATCGAGGCCATGAACCCCGCCACTACCCCGGGGGTCATGAACTGGCCGAGGGAGGCGCGGCTGGCCTCGTCGAGGGCAGCATTGGCCCGCTCGCGGGTCGTGTCGGCCTCGGTCAGGAGGGCGTGGGAGGGGAGCGTCACGGCGATACGCTAACGGATGCCGCCGTCGAGGGCAGGCCCCGCAGGTAGGATCCTACCGACCACCTGAGCAACTCGACCGCGCGGGAGCGTGCCCTTCGACCGAGTGCAGGTCCTCCGCGCGTCTCGTCTCGTCCGTGGCGGCCGATCGCGAGCCGTCGCGTCAGCGCGGGAGTCGCCCGCTCCACGCCGAGATCGCGAAGAGGACCGAGAATCCGAGCACGATCGCGCCCGCCAGCGACAGCGCGACCCCCGAGGGAGCTCCCTTGGGGCCCGGCGACTTCGTGCGCACCACCTCGAGGCGGACGTCGTCGAAGTCGACCTCGATGCCCGTCACGCCGGGCACGTCGGGTCGGTTGCGGTTCACCAGACGGATGCCCAGCGGCTGGCCCAGCCGGGGATGCGAGGCAGTCGTCACGAGCTCGACCGTCGCCGTCTCCCACTGGCGCTCGGCGGGCAGGACGCCGTCGACGTCCTCGGCGATCACCACGCCGCCCGCCAGTAGCTGCACCCGGTAGCCGGGGAAGCCGTCGAGGTCGAAGAAGCCGAGGCTCGAGTAGGGTGGCAAGAGAGCCGTGCCGCTCCCGATGTTCCCGACGGCCACGCGCAGCGTGTACTCGCGGTCGGCGCGCAGCACCTCGCCCAGCGTCTGCTCCACGCCGTACTCGAGACCGCCGGCGTCTCCGTCGGTGTAGAGCAGCACCGCGTTGTCGCCCTCGGGAGCTCCGAGCTCGAAGAAGGGCGGATCCGGCGCGAAGTCGGCGGCCGTGCCGGGATGGAGCACGCCGAGGAAGGTGCCGGGCAGCGGGCTCCCGCCCTCGTAGTAGGCCGTCCAGCCCGCGGGAGGAGGACCGGTCGGGAAGGTGCCGGTGGGAACGTCGCCGCCGTACTCCGGCGGCAGGTTGCCGTTCGGGTAGAGCTCCTCGAAGCCCGCGTTCGACACGTCGATCGGCGGGGCCGGCGTCGGAACGGAGGCGCCCGGCGGGAGCAGGCAGGCCACGAGCAGGGGGAGCGAGGCGCGCGTGAGTTGACTCGGCATCGCGCCCCATCCTAGCGTCCCTAGCGTCACCGGAGCGCTGGTCGGGGAGATGGGACTCGAACCCACGGCTCGTAGCACCCAAAGCTACGCCTCTACCAACTGAGGTACTCCCCGCTGGACGCGCCAGCGTCGCAGGCGCGGGGATCCGGGGCAAGCACCTCGCGGCCGCTGGAGGAGAGCACGGGCCCGGGGCTCTCCGTCGCGGCGGAGACCTGCTACCCTCGGCGGTGACGAGCGCGCGCTGCTCGCCACCCTGCCCACACCTCTCGCACGGCTCCTTCCCGATGAATCGATCGCGCCGGCCCTTCGTCCTCGCGCCGCTCCTCCTCGCGCTCGCCGCGCCCCTGTCGGCGCAGGCCAACCGCAACGACGACGTGAACGTGACCGTGATCGAGACCAAGACCCCGGTCGCGCTCGGCCGCGAGGGCGTCTTCCCGGACGGGCGGAACGGGATCTCCTTCGAGACCACGATCTGCAACACCGGCGACGTGAAGCTCGACTGGCGCGCGCCGATGAGCACGCGCCATCCGTTCATCTGCTTCCTGATCGCGCGCGAAAGCGACGGGCGGCTGGTGCAGATCTCCGACCGCAGTTACGTCAAGCACGGCATCGCGGCCGCCAACGCCTCGGACTGCGGCGTTTGCACGGAGCCCTTCGGCAACCTGCTCGGGATCGGGTGCTCGGACACCTACTCCCTGGGCCTGAACGGCGACCGCTACACGCTCGGGCCGCCGGACGAGATCGACCCCTGGCTCGGCCTGTGGCAGCGCACCTGCTCGCTCTTCGACCGCGGGGAGCCGCCCGTCGGCGGGCCGGCGGAGTGCGACAACGTGCGCAGCCTGAACAACCAGATGGCGCAGAACTTCGGGCCGGTCGAGCACCGCATCGAGGTCCTCGACGCCGACCTGGACGTTCCCGGCGCGAGCTTTTTCACGATGACCTACTACGTCGTGAAGACGGAGCCGGAGAAGGTCCGCGACGACAACATGGGCACGCGGCGCGTCACTGCCGCCTGGACCGGGAGCGACTGGGACTTCACCATTGCCAGCCCGCTCAAGACCGGCACGATCCTGAACCGTTGGAGCGGAGCGACCGTGACCTCCGCCGCGAACGGCGAGGACGACGGGCGCGTGTACGTCGGCGTCAAGGTGACCGGGCCGGTGAACGGCCTCTACCACTACGAGTACGCCTTCCACAACCGCGACAACCTGCGCGGCGTCGGCGCCGTGCGCATCCCGATCTGCCCCTACGCGGAGCTGTCGGGGTTCGGGTTCAAGGACGTGGACGCGGACGCGCTGAACGGCTGGACCGCGACGGTGGACGGCGACGAGCTGGTCGTCTCGACGCTCGACAACCCGCTGCGCTGGAACTCGATCTACAACCTGTGGTTCGACACGGACGCGGCGCCGGAAGCCGGCGGCCTCGAGTTGTACGCCTTCGACCCCGGCGGCGGCGCGCCGTCCGTCTCCGTCGCGGGCACCGTGCCCACCGGCGTCTTCCAGCGCGTGCTCGCCGGCGGCTGCGGGCCGAACGTGCCGAGTCTCGCGGCGAACGGACGCGCGACCCTGGGCAACGCGGGCTTCGCGCTGACCTCGGGCGGCAACACGCCGGGAGCGACGAACGTGCTCCTCGCCGGCTACGGTCCCGCGCGCACCCTCGATCCCGGTCTGCCCACCGGTCCGGGCTGCACGCTGTGGCCGGGCGGATCGGCCTACGCGCTCTCCGTCGTTGTCACCGACGTCACGGGAAACGCCACGCATCCGCTGCCGATCCCGAACCTGGTCGGCCTCGAGGGCGTCGACCTCGTGCTGCAGTGCCTCGAGTCGCGCGCGCAGGGTCCGGGACACGTGCGCTCGCTCACCCTGTCGGACGGGCTCCTGGTGCGCGTCGGCAACACGAGCCTGGGCTGCCCCTGAAAGCTCGTCGCGCGTCGAGCCCCTTGAGCCGCGCGCCAGCCTCCACCGACGGCGCGTCCTCGAGCGCGAGGCGAAGAGGCACTGGAGGAAGCGCCGCGTGATGGGCCGGAGTCGTGCGGGCGCGTGCACGCCGTGCGGCTCGGTCGGCGGGAACGTAGGGGAAGCGTGGGGGAAGCGGCGGACCGGCGTTCCCCGCCGGTCGCGCGCGGATTACTCTGAGTGCCCCGGATCCCAAGGCGCGCGGTGCTTTCGACCCCCTGCGGGACGTCCCTGGATGGAGATCCCGAGAACATGAAGGTCCTGGTCGTCGGCAGCGGCGGGCGCGAGCACGCGCTCGCCTGGAAGATCGCCTCCTCGCCCCTGGTGGAGGAGGTGGTCACCGCACCGGGGAACGCCGGGACCGAACGCCTGCGCAAGGGCCGGAACGCACCCGTCGCGGCGAACGACGTCCCCGGACTGACGGCGCTCGCGGAGCACGAGGGCGTGGGCCTGGTCGTGATCGGTCCGGAGGAACCGCTGGTCGCGGGCCTGGCCGACCGCCTGCGCGCGAAGGGGATCGACGCCTACGGTCCGGGGAAGGACGGCGCGCGCCTCGAGGGCTCGAAGGTCTTCTCCAAGGAGTTCCTCGAGCGTCATCGCATCCCGACCGGCGACTGGCGGCGCTTCGACCGGGCCGGGGCGGCCAAGTCCTACCTCGAGTCCCTCGGTGTCTGGCCACAGGTGGTGAAGGTCGACGGTCTCGCCGCGGGCAAGGGCGTGTTCGTGTGCGACGACGCGAGGTCGGCCTGCCTGGTGGTGGACCGGATCATGGAGGAGCGCGCCTTCGGCGGGGCGGGGGCCGAGATCGTGATCGAGGACTTCCTCCCCGGTCGCGAGCTCTCGGTGCACGTCCTGACCGACGGGCGCACCCTCGTCCTGATGGAGCCCGTGCAGGACTACAAGCAGGTGGGCGACGGCGACGTGGGACCGAACACCGGCGGGATGGGGATCTTCTCGCCCGTGCCGTTCGTCACGCAGCGACTGATGCGCCAGATCGAGCAGCGCGTGCTCCTGCCGACGCTGCACGCGCTCCAAGTGGAGGGGATCGAGTACCGCGGGACGCTGTTCGTCGGGCTGATGATCACCGACGCCGGTCCGCGCGTGCTCGAGTACAACTGCCGCTTCGGCGACCCGGAGACGCAGGGGATGCTGCTGCGGATGAAGTCGGACCTCGTGCCCTACCTCGTCGCGGCGGCGCAGGGTCGGCTCGAGGAGCTGGACCCGCCGGACTGGGAGGAGCGCGCCTGCGTCGGCGTCGTGGCCGCGGCCGAGGGCTATCCCGGAGCCTACGAGAAGGGCGCGGCGATCACCGGCGTCGATGCTGCCGAGGGGGTCGAGGACACGGTCGTATTCCACGCGGGGACGCGCCTCGACGGAGGCCAGCTCCTGACGAACGGCGGTCGCGTGCTATGCGTCACCGCGCTGGCCGACGGCGTCGCCCAGGCGCGCGAGCGCGCCTACGGGGCCTACGAGCGGATCCACTGGGCGGGCAAGTTCTGCCGGACCGACATCGGCCTCGCCCGTCCCGGACACCCCGGCGGCGCGCGCGACGACGTCCGCGAGCCGGACGGCCTGGGGACGGTGCGGGCCTGATCGTCCGATGGCGTCCCGAGCGTCGCTCTCGGTCGTCGTCCCGACGCTGAACGAGCGAGCGCGCCTGGCCGCGCTGCTCGAGTCCCTGCGGACGGAGGGCGCGCCGGAGGAGGTGCTCGTGGTCGACGGCGGCAGCCGGGACGGGACGCCCGAGCTCGCGCTGGAGCAAGGAGCGCGCGTCTTGCGCGCGGCGTGCGGCCGAGGGATCCAGCTCGCGCGGGGGGCCGCGCAGGCGACCGGGGACCTCTTCCTGTTCCTGCACGCCGACACGCGCGTCGCGGGAGGCGCGCTGCCCGTCCTGCGCGCGGCCTTCGAGGACCCGCGGCTCGCCGCCGCCGGTCTCCGCCAGCGGATCGATCATCCGCGGCGCATCTACCGCTGGATCGAACGCGCCGCGAACGCGCGCGTGAAGCGCGGCTGGGTGTACGGCGACTCGGGTCTGTGCGTGCGTCGCGCGGACTACGAGGCGGTGGGCGGGTTCCGGGAGTTGCCCCTGTTCGAGGATCTCGATCTCACCCGCCGCCTGCGCGTGGGGCGGGAGATCCGGCTGCTCGAGCAGTCGGAGCTGATCGTCTCCGCGCGGCGCTGGGAGCGCGAGGGGCCCGTGCGTGCTACGGCGCGCAACTGGGCCCTGACGCTGGCCTGGCTCGCCGGCGTCGCTCCCGCTCGCCTGGTCGGCTATTATCGCGTCGAGCCCCCGAGCGCGCCCGGAGGCTACGAACGTGAAGCAGACCGCGATCCGCAAGGCCTTTCGGGACTTCCTCCGGAAGCGTGACCTGAAGGTCACTCCCCAGCGCCGGCGGATCTTCGAGCGCGCCTTCGAGACGCACGCGCACTTCTCCGCCGAGGAGTTCTACGGCTGGCTACGCGACGAGGAAGGCCCACGGGTGTCGCGCGCGACCGTGTACCGGACGCTCTCGCTGCTCGTGGAGGGGGAGTTCCTGGCGCCCCTCGACACCGGGCGCGGCGAGCTGCTCTACGAGCACGTGCTCGGGCACCGTCACCACGACCACATCGTGTGCGAGGAATGCGGGCGGATCGAGGAGTTCTACGAAGAGCGCATCGAACGCCTGCAGGAGGAAGTCGCCTCGAAGAAGGGCTTCGAGCTGCGTCACCACAGCATGCGGCTCTTCGGAACGTGCGCGGCTTGCAGGCGCCGGCCCGCGAGCACGCCGGCGGAGGACCAGGCCTTGGAGGCCCGCGGACGATGAACGCGTCCCTCCGGGGGCGCGCCGCCTCGCCTCTGGCCGTCAGCCTCCGGTGGCTCCTGCTGCTCTTCTTCCAGGTCGGCGCGCAGGCCTGCGCTCCCGCTGCGGACGGACCGCTCTGGACGCGGTTGGCGCACGCGGAGCGGGTGCCGCGTCGTTCCGGTGCGCCGACCCTCGCTCCCGGATTCGTGCTCGAGACCGGGGACGGCGTCCCGCGCCTGGTCGCGACCATCCCGGCGGACGCCTTCCGGCGCGGCGCGGACGGCGTCTGGCAGGCGTCGCAACCGGTGCATGCCATCGGTCGCGCCGGCGAGGCTCCGAGCACCACGCTCTCCTTCCCCGCGGCACCGGCTCTCGAACTCGTCGCTGACCCGCTGTGGACGAAGGAGGACGCTCCCGCGCGCTACCAGGTCGGCTCCGGCGTGGTGCGCGTGGAGCCGGGCGTTCGTGAGGACGCGTCGAGCGAGGACGGGCTGCCGGGACCGGCCCTGCTCTCGGTCGCGGTCGCACACCAGTTGGTCGAGCCCGACGGTCGCCTGGTCGTCGCGGGCAGGCGTGCCGGCGGCGAGGGCCTGTGCGTCTGGCCGGGCGAGCGCGTCGAGGTCTCCTGCGACGTCCCGCCGGACAGCGCGCTGCGCTTCGCCTGCGCCAAGGAAGCGGCGCTCCTGGGCCCGGGCGTGCGCCTGCAGCGCCACACGTTCCGCGTGCTGCTCGAGGGCGCCCTCCTCTTCGAGCGGGAGATCGAGGGGGGCTTCGAGTCCGTCACCTGGTTCGAGATCCCGCTCCCACGCGGGGGAGGTCGCGGGCTGCACTTCCGATTCGAGGTCGACGGCCCGCAGTCCTTCACCTCCTTTCTCGACCCGACCGTCGGTCCGGCGGAGGTCGGCCGTTACGGCGAGCGACCCTGGACCCCCGAGCAGCGCGACGTCGTCTTCTTCCTGGCGGACACCTTCCGCGCCGACAACCTGGCGGCCTACGGCGGAAAGGACGGCCGCACGCCGAACCTCGACGCCTTCGCCGAGCGCTCGCTCCTGTTCCGGAACGCCTGGTCGGTGAGCACGCACACGCTGCCGACGCACGCGACCTTCTTCTCGGGCCTGTATCCCCGGCAGATCGGCCAGGTCGACTTCTTCAACCCGCTGCCGAGGGCGGTGGACACGCTGGCGGAGATGCTCGCGCGCAACGGCTATCGCACCGTCGCGATCACCGACGGCGTCATGGTCTCGCAGACCCACGGCATGGCGCAGGGCTTCCAGTGGTTCGACGAACGCCGCACCGACTTGGACGGGACGCTCGCGCGCGTACGCGCCGCCCTGGTGGCCGACGATGGCCGGCCGCTGTTCCTGTTCGTGCAGAGCTACGCGAGCCACGCCCCCTACGAGGTGCGCGCATCGACGCGCGCGGCCCTGGGGGATCGTTTCTTCGCGGAGCGCAACCTAGACGGCTGGCTGGCGGAGCTTGCGCACGTCGAGGACGACTCGCAGCGCATCGACCCGGCGGCTCCCGGGACGGCCGAGGCATTGGCGGGCATCGCCGCGCTCTACGCCGCCGGCGTCGTCGACCTGGACCGCGGCTTCGGCGAGCTCTTGGCGACACTCGAGGAGAGCGGAGTGCTCGCCGAGGGTTCCTTGCTCGTCACGAGCGACCACGGCGAGGCGCTGGGCGAGCACGAGCGCGTCTTCCACGCCGGCGTGCCCTTCGACGAGGTGCTGCGCGTCCCGTTGCTCGTCGCGGGCCGCGGGATCGAGCCGCGGCGGGTCGACGAGGCGGTGTCGCTGATCGACATCGCGCCGACGATCGCCGCCCTGGCGGGCGTGCGCCCGCTCCCGGGCTGGTTGGGCTCGTCGTTCCTCGAGCGACGGGGCGAGCGGCCCGTGTTCGCCTTCCAGTGCCGCGGCGAGTCCACGCGCACGACCCTGGCCGTGATCCGCGGAAACCGGAAGCTGATCGGCTACGAGGACACGGTCGCGAACGAGGTGGCCGACTGGTGGCTGGCCTACGACCTGGCGCGGGACCCGCTCGAGCTGGAGGACCTGCTCGCGGGCGAGGCCGAGTGGCCGAGCGCGCTCGCAGAGGAGCTCGGGCCGCGCTTCGTCGACCTGCTCACGCCGCGCATCGAGGCCGAGCGCCCGAGCCTCTCCGCGGACGCGCTGCGCGCGCTCGACGCGATGGGCTACGGGGGCGGCGGCAAGCAGTAGCGGGCTCTCGACGCCCCGGGCCTACTTCCGCAAGCGCTGGATGAGCTTGTTCATCACCTTCTCCGCCGTGGCGGAGTCGGCGGCGAGGTACTTCTCGGCGGTGACGCGGATGAGCGTGCGGTCGATGTCGTGCGCTTCCACCTCGATCTTGACCGTGGCCCCGTCGATCGTGGTCTCGATCCGGCGCGGGAAGTCGTTCGTCAGGGTCTCCGCACGAAGGTCCGCCAGGATGTCGGTGGTCTCGCGCACGCTCTTCCAGACGTGATCCACGTCGTCCGCGACCTGCGTCTCGTGCACCGAGTTGGGCAGCACCTCCTGGCTCACGACGTAGCCGACGCCCGCTCCGGCGAGCAAGAGGCAGCTCGAGAAGGTCAGCGAGAGGACGAGGACGAGGGCGATTCGCGGGGTGTCGATGCGTCGCATGTCGGTCGTGGGTCAGGGTGTGGAGGCGGGGGGTGGTCAGGAAACGACGGTCGCATCGCGCGCGGCCTCGACCATGCGCCGGAAGAAGGAGAGCCCTTCGCCCTCCGTTCGCGGGCCCATGCGGGTCCAGAGCGGGTGGTTCCAGGGCGTGAGGTTGCGCTCGGGGTGCGGCATGAGTCCCAACACGCGGCCGGTCGGGTCGCAGACCCCCGCGATGTTCGCGGTCGAGCCGTTCGGGTTCAACGGGTAGGCGACCTCCTCCGCCGCGGGGTCGTTCGGATCGACGTAGGTCAGGGCGATCTGGCCCCGCTCGTGGAGCTCCGCGAGCGTCTCCGGGTCGCGCACGAGGAAACGACCCTCGGCGTGGGCCACGGGGACCGGGAGGAGTCGGCCCGGCACGATCCAGGACGCGGCGCAGGCCTCTTCCCGCAGGGTCACCCACCGGCACTCGAAGCGGTTCGAAGCGTTGTCCGTGAGCGCGATCGTGCGTTCCGCCGGGGCGAGCCCGGGGTCCTGCAGCAACCCCAGCTCGACCAGGATCTGGAAGCCGTTGCAGACGCCGAGGCACAGCCCGCCGCGCGCGACGAAGTCGTGCAGCGGACCGTCGAGGCGGTGGCGCAGCTCGATGCCGAAGACGCGTCCGGCCGCGACGTAGTCGCCGTAGCTGAACCCGCCCGCGATGGCCAGGATCGACGCGTGGGCCAGGCGCGTCGGGTCCCGCGCGAGCGCGTTCAGGTGCAGGAGGTCCACCCGCGCACCGGCCGCCTCGAAGGCTCGCACCAGCTCGCCGTCGCAGTTCGTGCCCGCCGAGCGCAGCACCAGGGCCTCGATCCGGTCCTCGTCCGCTGGGAGTCGCATGCCGTCGTTCATCCTTGGAATCCGGAGCCGTGCGCGGCGCGCAGGCGTTCGACAGGGAGGTCCGCGATCGTCTCGCCGGAGAGGCCGCGGATGCGTAGCCGCCGATCCTCCGTCACGTCGCCCACGTGGGCGCGGGGGAAGCCGGCCAGGCCGCGCTCGAAGGCCTCGGCGTGCTCGCGCGGCACCTCGATCAGGAAGCGCGAGCAGGACTCGGAGAAGAGCCGCGTCGCCGTCGGGTCGTAGAGCGCGGACCACTGCCCGCGCACGGGGACGCGCGCGAGGTCGAGCGTCGCTCCGAGCTCGCCGGCGAAGGCCATCTCCGCCAGCGCGACCGCCAGGCCGCCCTCGGACAGGTCGTGCGCGCTCCTGGCGAGGCCGCGCACGAGGAGCGCGTGCAGCGCGCGGAAGAGCGCCGGTGCGAGCGCGAGGTCGGGCCGGGGAGGCCGGCCGCCGGAGAGCCCGAGCTCCCGAAGGAGGTGCGAGCCGCCCAGCTCGGCATCCGTCGCTCCGACCAGGTACAGACGGTTCCGCGCCTCCTTCAGGTCCATCGTCAGCGCGCGGCCGACGTCCGGGACGCGGGCCAGGCAGGTGATCAGCAGCGTGGGCGGGATCGAGAGCGTCTCCTCGCCGACGCGGTACTCGTTGTTCAGGCTGTCCTTGCCGCTGACGAAGGGCGTGCGGTAGGCGACGGCCGCGTCGTAGCAGCCCTTCGCGGCCAGCACCAGCGCTCCCAATCGGTCGGGCTTGTCGCAGTTGCCCCAGGAGAAGTTGTCGAGGATCGCCGCGTGGTCGGGGTCCGCGCCCACGGCGATCGCGTTGCGTAGCGCCTCGTCGATGACGCTCTCCGCCATGGCGCGCGGGTCGAGCGTGCCGTAGCGCGGATTCGCTCCGCAGGAGATGGCCGCGCCGGCGCGCGAGCTCTCCAGCGGTTGCAGCACGGCCGCATCACCGGGGCCGTCGCCGCGCGGCCCGACCAGCGGCTTGACGACGGAGCGTCCCTGCACCTCGTGGTCGTACTGGCGCACGATCCACTCCTTGCTGGCGATGTTCGGGGCGGCGAGGAGGGCGAGCAGCACCGCTCCCACGTCCTCGACCGGCGGGACGCCCGGGTCCGGTTCGCGGGCCGCCGTCCAGGAGGCGCTGCGCGTCGGTCGCGGCGTGCCCCGGTGCAGGAACCCCATGCCCAGGTCGCACACCACCTCGCCGCCGTCGCGCACGACCAGCCGCTTCGTGTCGGTGAATCGGCCGATGACGGTGGCCTCCACGTCCTCGGCGCGGAAGACCGCGAGCAACTCCTCGACGCGCTCCGGCGGAACCGCCAGGACCATCCGCTCCTGGGCCTCGGAGATCCAGATCTCGTGCGACGAGAGGCCGGCGTACTTCAGCGGGACGCTCGCCAGCTCGACCTCCGCCCCGCACGCCTCGCCCATCTCGCCCACGGCCGAGGAGAAGCCGCCCGCGCCGCAGTCGGTGATGCCCCGGTAGAGCCCGCGGTCGCGCGCGACCAGCAGGCAGTCGAGCACGCGCTTCTCGGTGATCGGGTCTCCGATCTGGACCGCCGAGCTGGAGACCGTCTCGGACTCCTCGGACAGCTCGATGGACGAGAAAGTCGCTCCGTGGATGCCGTCGCGGCCGGTGCGCCCGCCGACGGACACGATCGCGTCGCCGGGGCGCACCTCCTTCTTCACGCAGGAGCGCGGGATCAGCCCGACGGTGCCGGCATAAACGAGCGGGTTGCCGACGTAGCCCTCGTCGAACCACACCCCGCCGTTCACGGTCGGGATGCCCATGCGGTTGCCGTAGTCGCGCACGCCTGCCACGACGCCGCGCAGGATGCGGCGCGGGTGGAGCGCGCCCTTCGGGAGCCGTTCCGCGGGGAGGTCGGCGGGGCCGACGAAGAAGCAGTCCGTGTTGGCGATCGGCCGCGCGCCGAGCCCGGCGCCGAGTACGTCGCGCACGACGCCGCCGATCCCCGTTCCCGCTCCGCCGTAGGGGTCGATCGCGCTCGGATGGTTGTGGGTCTCTACCTTGATCGCCAGGTCGTGCCCGTCCTCGAAGGCGATGATGCCGGCGTTGTCGACGAACACGCTGACGCAGAAGTCGCGGTCGAGCTCGCGGGTCGCCCGCGCGATCGTGCTTCCGAGCAGGTTGTCGATCCGCTCCGTGCGCCCGTTGGCTCCGGTGAACTCGACGATCCCGGTCAGCGTCTTGTGCTTGCAGTGCTCGCTCCAGGTCTGCGCGATCGTCTCGAGCTCGCAGGCCGACGGCTCGCGTTCCAGGGAGCGGAAGTGCGTCTGGACGGCGCGCATCTCGACCAGGGACAGGCTCAGCTCGCCCTGAGAGCTGATGCGCGCGAGCTCGGCGTCGTCCGCCGTCCGCAGCGCGACCTCGACGCGCCCGCGCGCCGCGGTCGCGAGGGCCCGGCCGTAGGGCAGAGCCCCCGAGTCGAGCCGCGCGATCTCGATCGTCTCGTTCGCGAAGATGCGCTGGGCGGCGGCGGCGAGTTGGTCGCGCGAGAGCTCCCCCAGGATCTCGTAGGCGCGAAAGGTGGCGACGCCGGGAGCTCCCTCGGCCGGACCGTGCTCGGTATCGACCAACAAGGCTTCGACCGTCCGCGCGACGGGATCCATGACTCCCGGCCGCGGCATGACGAGCAGGCGGTGCGCGCCGGCGGGAAGCGTGTCGTCCCGCGCCCCCGGCGCGTGCACGCGGACTTCGTCGAGCACCGGATCGGCGAGGAAGGAGCCAGCGATCTCGCGCACGGTCCGCTCGTCGTAGGCGGGGGACAAGAAGTAGCCCTTGCCCACGCGAACGGAGATCGGAGCTCCCAGCCCCAGCTCGAACAGCGCGGCGCGGGCGTGCTCGCCCTCGGGGTCCGGCCGGTCCGGCCGGCGGAAGACCTCGACCCGCCAGGCGGGCGTGCCTCGATCGTCGACCGAGGAGTGTTCCTCGCGCGGGGCCTCGGTGTGGGGGGCCATCGTGGGAGCCATGACGAAGCGGGTTGGAAAGGGACGGGGCGGTCTCGGACGTCGGTGGACGCCCTCGACGGGTCCCCAAGGGTAGTGATCGGAACCGCCGGCATGAAGCGCGCTCCCGGGGCAATCCCTTGTCACCGGCAGGTGATTGGCGGACCATCTCGCGCGGAGACCCTCCGCGGTTGAAGGACAAGAAGGACAAGGGGGCCGCGGGCAAGGAGCCCGACGGCCCGCGCGGCCCCTCCCTCGGCAAGCCGGGCCCGACGGGCTCCGGCGGCCTGGCCTTCGAGCGTCCCATCGAGGAGATCGAGGCCCAGATCGCCGAGCTCGAGTCGCTCTCGCTCTCCACGCGCCTGGACATTTCGAGCGAGATCGAGGCGCTCAAGGTCCGCCTGCGCGAGACGATCGACAAGACCTACTCGGAGCTGAACGCCTGGGAGCGCGTCATTGTCGCCCGTCACCCCAAGCGCCCGGTGACGAGCGACTACATCGCCGAGATCTTCGACGACTTCTTCGAGCTTCACGGGGACCGCGTCTACGGCGACGACGCCGCCATCGTGACCGGCTTCGCCACGATGGAGGGCCGGCGCTTCCTCCTCGTCGCGCACCGCAAGGGGCGCACGACGAAGGAGCGGCTCGAGTGCAACTTCGGCTGCGCCCACCCGGAGGGCTACCGCAAGGCGTTGCGCAAGATGAAGCTGGCGGAGCGCTTCGGGCTCCCGATCCTGTGCTTCATCAACACCCCCGGCGCCTATCCCGGCATCGGCGCGGAGGAACGCGGGCAGGCCATGGCCATCGCGGAGAACATCCTGGCCATGTTCTCGATCCGCGTGCCGATCGTCGCGGTGGTGATCGGCGAGGGAGGCTCGGGCGGAGCGCTCGGCATCGGCGTGGGGGACCGCGTTCTCATGCTCGAGCACGCCTACTACTCCGTCATCAGCCCGGAGGGCTGCGCGGCGATCCTGTGGAAGAGCGGAGAGCGCTCCCCGGAGGCAGCGGAGGCGCTCAAGCTGACCTCCGGCGACCTGCTCGCCCTGGGTGTGATCGACGAGGTGATCACGGAGCCCCTGGGGGGGGCCCATCGGGCGCCGTCGGTCGCCATGGACGAGGTGAAGCGCGTGCTGCTACGCCACCTGGACGAGCTCGTGCGGATCCCGGTCGACCAGCTCCTCGTAGCCCGGCACGCGAAGTACCGGCGCATGAGCGCCCTCGAGGGCCGTTTTCCCGCCGTGGGCGAGGCGCTCGGGTTCCCACCGGACCAGGTCGATCCGCCTCGCCGAGGAGCGAGCTCCCCGCCTCCCGGCGGCGCGACGCTCACGTCGCGGGGTGAGCGTGCCGAAGGAGGGGGGGCCGGCTGACGTCGCAGGTCGAGTCCGCGGGGAACGCTCCCCGTCGACCGGACGGGTCGCTGGAGCGCGACCTTCGAACCGGGGGAACCAGCCCCTATCCTCTAGGAGACCCTGCCTGGCATGCCCGCTCCCTCTCCCCAGCAGGACGAGGAGACCCGCTCCGTGACCGATTCCTTCGAGGAAGGCCCGAACCTGGGCTCCGGGACCGACTTCGACGGTGCCGGACCCCTTCGCGGAGAGCCCGTAGACGGTCCCTCGGACCACGACCTGATCCGGTCGGCGCAGCGCGGGGAGGAGCTAGGCTTCGAGCAGCTCGTGAAACGGCACGAGGACCGCGCCATGCGCGTCGCCCTCGGGCTGGTCGCGAACCGCGAGGACGCGCGCGACCTGGCTCAGGACGCGTTCCTGCGCGTGTTCCGGAACCTCGAACGCTTCGACTTCCAGCACGAGTTCACGACCTGGCTCTACCGCATCGTCACGAACCTGGCGATCGACCACCTGCGCAAGCGCCGGCCTCTGCGCTCCACGACGATCCAGGGCGAGGAGGGCGAGGTCGAGCTCGAGCTGACGGACGGCGAGGCGGCGATGCCCGACGAGCCGATGCAGCGCGAGGAGACCGGCGACCTCGTGCGAGCCTGCATCGACCGATTGGCTCCGCACTTCCGCACAGTGATGATCCTGCGCGAGCTCGAGGGGCTGCCCTGCACGGAGATCGCGGAGATCGTCGGGGCCACGCACGTGACCGTGCGCTGGCGCCTGCACCGGGGGCGAAAGCTGTTCCAGGACGAGTGGGAGCGCATGGAGCGCTCGGGGGGTCTGCTGGCGGAGCTGGAGGGGACCGGCAGCCTGGCGGGCGAGGCCGGGCGGGAATCCGGAGGAGACTCGATGGGCGCCAACAGCCCCGAGGGACCCGGCGTATAGGCCGGCGAAAACGCATGGGACCCCGGAATGGGAACCTCCGGGACCCGCGAAACAGCATGAAGGACCTCCACTCGACCTGCTCCGACGTTCGCGACAAGCTCCCCCTCTTCGCGGGGCGGGACCTCGATCCGATCGCCGTCCAGGTCGTGCGCGCTCACCTCGGCCACTGCGAGGGTTGTGCACGCGAGGCCCAACGCGTCGAGGCGTCACGCCAGGCCCTACGGACCTCGTTGATGCTCGGCGTTTCCACGACGGCCGCGAGCCACGCCTCCCTCTGGGACGGGGTTCGCGCCGTGCTCGTCGCCGAAGGCCGGATCCGTTCCGGAGTCGGTGCCCACGAGCTGGGGCGGGCCGGGACGGGGGCACCCGATCCCGCCGCCCCGACGATCCTCCGGCCGCGCTTCCGCCTCCTGCGGCGGACGGCGGGGCTCGCGGCCGCGGCCGCGGTGCTCTTCGCCGCTCTCGTGGTCGGTCCCAGGCTCCTTTCCTCGGAGGGCCCGCGCGCCGACGTCGTCGATGGAGAGCGCACCGGCCCGATCGCCGTAACGGTGGGCGAGGTGACTCCGCTCGGTTCGATTCGACCCCGGGATGGCGAGGTGATGCTCGCGCCGACCTTCGGCGAGACCCTGCTCGAGCGTTCCGCGCCCTGGCGCATGGACGTCGAGCCGGCGGCGACCGCCACCGGGGCCGACAGTCTCGCCTCGAACACCCGGCAGGGACCGCAGCTGCGCTGATCGCACCCTGGACGGGAGCCGTCGGTCGTTCCGCTCGCCGCCCTCCGGCAGCTACCAAGAGGACTCCGATGCACGAGCGGCTCCTTCTCCGTCTCTCTCTGAGCTTGCTGGGATCGCTGCCCCTCGCCCTGTCGACCGAGGCGCAGGACGAGGACCAGGAAGCTCCCGTCCCCGTGGCCCCTGTGCCGCTCGTCGAGGGTGGCGGGGAGGAGCTGGAGACGACCTTCCGACGGGAGTTCCGCGAGGAGCGCTGGCTGCGCCGACTCGCCGATCCCGACCTGGAGGCACGCGAAGCGAGCTTCGCGGACCTCTTGCAGCGGGCGCGGCTGGACCTCTCGGCGCGCCTCTTCCTGGAGCGACTCGCACACGACACGAATCAGCCGGACCTCGCGTGGACGGCGCGTTTGGCGCTACGGACGCTTGGTCCCGACCTCCCGCGAGCGGGCGTGGGAACCGGGAGCGAGAGCTACGAGAGCCACTTCGCCGAGCTCTTCGACGCGATGATCACGAGACGTCCCGAGCTCCAGTTCGGCCTTCCCCCCACGACCCGGTCTCCGGGATCCGGAGTCGGTCAACTCATGGACGTGCGACTGCAGAAGGGTCCGGATGGAGCGCGCGTCGAGATCACCGAGCGGAACGGGGGAGAGGTCGCCACTCGTCGTCACGCCGGGGAGGACCTCGACTCTCTGCTCCTCTCGATCCCCGAGCTACGCGACGTGGTCCGACTGGTCTTCGTCGACGTGCCCGAGACGCTCGACCTGCGCCTGTCGATCCCGAAGGGAACCGGCGTGCGGAGCATGCTCGACCCCTTCGAGCAGGGCGGCCTGCGCGGCGTGCTCGGGTTTCCCGGACCCGGAGCGGAGGGCTCCCCGGAGGGTAGCCTGGAGGACCACTTCGTCCCGACCGGTCCCGTGGCGGTGAGAACGGACGTGCTCGGCGTCTACGTCGAGCGGTTGCCCCAGTCGAGCCTCGAGCGGATCTCCGCGACGGGGGGCTTGCGCGTCCTCCGACTCGTGTCGGGAACGATCGCCGACGTCATGGGAGTGCGCGCCGACGACGTCCTGCTCTTCCTGAACGGAACGCCGCTGACCCGGCCGCAGGACATCACCGACGTCCTGGACGCCCGCGATTCGAACGATCCGATCACCCTGGTGTGGATCGACGACATCGGCGAGCGCATCCAGGTGACTTGGACCCCGGACTCGCCCCAGCGCTGATCGCGGATCAGCGTTGCGCCAGCGCCGTCTGGCACTCGCCGCGAAGCTCGAAGGCGCGACGGATGCTGGGTTCCTCGAAGGGGGCGTCGGAGAGCGCCAAGAAACGGTCGATGTCCGAGATGGCCAGGTCGTAGGACCCGGTCTTCGCGAGGAGCTGGGCGCGCAGGCTGTAGGCCTGCGGCAGGTCGGGATCCTCGACCACGACGGCGTTCAGGTGCTCGATCGCCCCCTCGACGGAGCCGAGGGAGTGGAGCAGCGTCGAGGCGAAGAGGTGCGTCTCCACTTGCAAGCGTCGAGCGATGCGCTCGTTGTCCCGGTAGAGCTTCTCCTCCCGGCGCGTCAGGTCCTTGCCGGTCAAGAGCCTCCGCCATGTGGCGAGCTCCGCCGTCGAGCGCTCGATCAGCCGGTCCGTCCACGAGAGACTCTCCTCGTAACGGCCGAGCAGAGCGTAGGTGCGCTGCAATCCGTTCATCGCGGCGGTCGATCCCTCGCCGTTCGTCAGCGTGCTCTCGTAGTGCTTGGCAGCCTCGGTCCAGTTCGCGGTCGCCAGAGCTGCGTAGTCGGCGGCGGGCCTCTGCTCCCCGGACTCCACGCGGCGTCTCGCCTGGTCGTATCCGAGGCCGAGGCGCTCGACGGTGGTGGCCAGTCCGAGGATCGTCGCCTCGTTCTCGTCCCCCTCGCGCAGGAGATCGCGGAAGAAGCGCTCGGCGATCAAGAGGTCTTCGCTCTTCCCGAGCCGCAGTCGGATCCACCCGATCATGCGACGCATGGACTTGTTCCCGGGGTCGAGCTCGAGCGCCTTCACCGCCTGGTCCTGGGCGCGCGTCAGGGAGCCGTCGTCGTAGAGGTAGGTGGCGGTCGTTGTGTAGATCTCGAGCTTCTCCTTCCGAGTGGGCTCCTTCTTCTCCTCCCGCACGTGGGAGGTGTTCATCATGCAGGCGGCGAGGGACAGGCTCGCGGCCGTCGAGAGCAGGGTGGTCGAGAGTCTCATGGAAGGCGTGTGGGCTTCGGCGGTTCCGCCCCCCGCACTGGGCGGGCGATGCGGTCGAGCATCCTACCCGCCGCGGGAGGGCAGGCTACCCGCCGCCCACCTCGGAGTCGGAGGGAACGCCGGGCCGAGGCTTGCCGCGCGTGGCCAGCAGGCGCTCCAGGCGAGCGGGCTCGACGCGGACCATGCGCTCCTTGCCGCCCGAGAGCGTGACGAGGCCGGCGGGAGCGCGTCGCGGCTTCGAGACCTCCTTGCGGCGAGCGACGTGGACGCCGGCTTTGCTCGCCCCCTCGAGGGGCGAGAAGTGGATCGCGAGGTGCGCCGCGTCGAGGACCTCCTCGGGATCGGGCTCCGCGCCGCGCTCGAGCACCAGGATCACATGGCTGCCGGGCGCCCCAGAGGTGTGCAGCCAGAGGTCGTTGCCGCGCGCGTGCCGGAAGGTCAGCTCGTCGTTGTCGCGCGCGTTGCGGCCCACACGGATCTCGCCTCCCTTCCGTCCGTAGAAGCGATGGAAGGGGAGTCGAGGCTCCTGCTTCTTGCGACTCGGCGCCGACTGACGGGCCGGGAGCCAGCCTCCGGCGACGGCCTCGCGTTCGAGCTCCTCCGGATCCTCGCTCCCGCGCACGCGCTCGATCCATTCCTCCAGCCCGGACACCTGGCGCCGGGCGACCTCGAGCTCGGCGGGGAGCTTCTCGCGTGAGCGCAAGAGCTTCCGCGAGCGAGCGATGAGCCGCTCGACGTTGCGCCGCGGCGAGAGCCCCGGGTCGAGTGCGATCGCGCGCGGGGGCGAGTCCGGCTCGAAGGCGTCCGGCAGCTCGATGGAGGACATGCCGCGGCGAACCAGCCCCAGGTGGGCGGTGAGCAGCTCGGCGTCCCGGCGCAGCCGCTCCGCTTCGCCGGTCGCGCGCTCCTGCTCCGCCAAGCCCGCGAGGCGGTCGCGAGCGGCGCGCAGTCGGCGCACGAGCCGATCCCCCAGGTCGCGCCGACGGCGCTCGTCGTGTCGTCCCTCGGCGATCCGTCCGAGGGTCGATTCCACGCGCCACGAGAGCGGCGCCAGCGCGGCCAGCGAACGGACGTGCTCGGGCGGCTCTTCGGGCTCGGCGACCTCCTCGAGCAGCGACACCGTGGTCCTGTCGCGCGGACCGCCCCCGTCGCCGGGCGGCCGCCAGAGAGCGCCCACGGCCAGGCGCTCCGCGGCTCGCGAGCCTTCCGCCGGCGAGGTGATGCGAGCGAGGACGCGCGCGCCGGCATCGCACAGCACGAGGTTCGCCTGACGACCGAAGAGCTCGAGCACCAGGGCGCGCGGCGGTCCGCTCGCGCCCAGGAGCTCGAGTCGGACGACGCGATCGCCGGCGAATTGGGACAGGCCGCGCAGGCGGGCGCCCGCGAGCTCCGCCGACAGCGCCCGGTAGAAGGGGCCGATCGGCCCGGTGTGCCGCTCCAACGGGCCGATCTGCAGGTGAAGGCGCGCGCCCTCGGGCGAGGCCGAGAGGCGCAGCCTCCGGATGGAGCCCTGCGCTTCCCCCGGGTCCGACGGGGCGGGCTCGAGGACGAGGAGCACGTCCTTGGGGGGGTGCGGCTGGACCTCGCGCACGAAGAGCCCGAGGAGGAGAGGGGCGATCTCGCGCACGAGCTCTCCGACCTGGTGGGTGGAGAGGCTCTTCATCGCGGAGAGTCCGCACCCGAAGGAACGCGGCTTCGCCGCGGTCCGGGGTCCGTTCCTACCCCAGCTCCTCGGAGGAATAGACCCAGGACTCGTTGACGGGGGTCCACTTGACGATCTCGGACTTGTCCGGGAAGAAGAGCGCGATCTCGCGCCGGGCGGAGGCCTTCGAGTCGGATCCGTGGACGAGGTTGTTCGAGAAGGAGATCCCGTAGTCCCCGCGGATCGTCCCCGGCGCAGCCTTGCTCGCGTCGGTCGATCCCATCAGGTTGCGCGTGATCTCGACGGCGTTCTTGCCCTCGAGGATCATCGCGCACACGGGACCGCTCGTCATGAAGCCGACCAGGTCGCGGTAGAACGGCTTCTCTTCGTGCTCGGCGTAGTGTCGCTTGACGAGCGGGACCGCGAGCCTTCTGAAGGAGAGGGCGCACACCTTGAGCCCCTTGGCTTCGAAGCGTGCGAGGATCTTGCCCATCAAGCCGCGTTGGACGGCGTCGGGCTTCAAGAGGACTAGGGTGCGTTCCACCGTGGTTCCGTGCTCTCCGCGTGTCGGCGAAGGCGATGAGCGCGCGCTCGTCCTTCGGTTTCGGGAAGGCCGCGGAGGATGCCAGCCCGGGCTAGGGGAGGGGCGCCGCAGCCAAAAACGGCGGGACATCCTAGCGGTCGCCGATGGGGCGGGGGAAGTCCGCGGACCGTGCTTCTCCCGGTTTCGCGGGTCCGCGCTCAACCGCGACGGACCGGGGGATTTCGAGACTCTCGGCGGTTGACGCGGCCCAACCTCCTCAACACACTGGCTCGCCAAATCGCCGGCCCGGGCCTCCCAGGGCGCGCACGTGCGCGACGAAACGCCGCGGTCGGCACTCTTTCTCAACCGTTTCTGGGTCGCGCGAGAGCGTGCGCCTTCAGAAGATCCAGGACACGTCTCGACCGTCCGAGCACCTCCGATGCCCGCCTCACCGGACCTCTACCGCCACGCCGGTGTCGGGTTGCAGTTCGCCGCCGCCATCGGCGTCTTCGCCTTCGCCGGGTACTGGGCGGATGGCCGCCTCGGGACGAGACCCTGGCTCCTCTTGGTCGGCGTGCTCGTCGGCTTCGGACTGGGGCTCCACTCCCTGGTCTCGAAGCTCGGTGCTCGCCCGCGTCCCGGCGACGGGTCGAAGAACGTCACCCCACCCGAGGACAACGCCCACCGATGATCCGGCTCTCGATCGCCAGCCTGGCGGGCTTCGCCGCGGCCGTAGTCGCCGCCTGGCGTCTCGGGGGCACGCTGGGAGTCGGAGTGCTGGCGGGCTTCCTCCTGGGCGCGGGCTTCTCCGGGTTGACCGTGCTCTTCGAGCGCCACGTCCTGCTCACGAACCCGTCCCGAGCCCTGCAGGCCTTCGTGGTGTGCTTCCTCGCCAAGCTGGCCGTGTTGCTCTCCGGCGCGCTCGCCTTCCGCTTCCTCGAAGCCGCCGCCGCGCGAGTCGACTGGCGCAGCTTCCTGGTCGCCTTCGCCGCCGCGGTCGCCGTCGTCCTCCCGATCGGCCTGCTCGACGTCCTCTCGATCCTGCGCCGGCGCGGCGCCGGGCACGTCGCCTCCCCGAACCGATGAGCCGCCTCCTCGCCTACCTCTTGAACCCGCGCGGACTGCTGGCCGCCGCCATCGTCGGCCTGTCCTGCTTCGCGAGCTACCGGTACTCGGTCCACCACGAGCCGGGCCAGGACGTGTTCCAGAACCTCTACATGCACCTGGTCCCGGCGCCGCTCGTGAAGGACGGGCACGCCGCGCACGAGGAGCTCGAACCGCTGGTCGAGGTGCCGCTGCCGGCCGCGTTGTCGATGTTCGACTGGCGCGGCGGACACGGCGAGCACGCCTCGACCGTGCTCTACAACCTGCAGATCTTCCAGGTCGCGGCCGTCCTGCTGGTCTTCGTCTGCTTCCTCGGCGTCCCGCGCTACCTGCGGACCGGCAAGGGCGACGCGCTGACGAGGATGGCGGCCGGCTTCGCCATGTGGGTCCGGGACGACGTCGTCTACCCGGAGATGGGGAAGGATCTCGGCCGGAAGTTCCTGCCGTATTTCCTCTCGCTGTTCTTCTTCGTCCTGTTCATGAACCTGATGGGCCTGGTGCCCTTCTCGGCCACGGCGACGGCGAGCATCTTCGTCACCGGCGCGCTCGCGCTGACGACCTTCGTCGCCATGATCGTGTGCGGCATGGTCCACCAGGGACCGATCGCCTTCTGGAAGAACCTGGTGCCGCACGTGCCGCTCGTGCTCTGGCCGCTGATGTTCCTGGTCGAGCTGGTCGGTCTCGCGGTCAAGCCGTTCGCGCTCATGATCCGCCTCTTCGCGAACATGAGCGGCGGTCACATGGTCGTGCTCTCCTTCATGGGTCTGATCTTCTTCATGACCCAGCTCTGGGGGAGCGCCGGCGGCTGGGGCACGGTGC
>Ga0302046_10001323_pt1 | contig 23257 bp, 19 predicted proteins | sample RVTome_11_FD_200261 | JGI IMG/M metagenome (GOLD analysis project Ga0302046, IMG submission 200261) | Soil microbial communities from uranium-contaminated site in the Upper Colorado River Basin, Wyoming, United States - RVT147D111 (version 2) ... | reverse complement strand
CCACTCCTTGGTAGCGTGCTCAAACCCGGAACGCAATGCCCCGCCGTATCCACGGTTACGCTCATGGAGGATCACCCGGAGCGTCGGTACGGTCGCCGTGAGACGTTGAAGGACTTCCCGGCTCCCGTCCGTGCTGCCGTCGTCAATGACGATGATTTCATAGTCGGCGGCAACGGCCCGCGCAACCGTCTCTGCCTGAAGGACCAGGCTTGCAATTGTCCCGGCATCGTTGTAGCAGGGGAAGAAAATGGAAAGACTTTGGAGAGGGGTCATAGAACGGTCGTTGTTTCACGATCGGGACGGGTCGTTATGTTCAACAAATTGCGCAGAAGAATATACGAAAGGTGGTACGAAAATACCAGAATCAGGATTGCATCACGTTCGCGGAGACAGGAGGGAGGGACCGCAGGACTCTTCCCATAAACCAAAAACCCGCGCCGCAGCGAAGTACCCAGGAACCGAGATTTGCCAGCGCGGCTCCCTGGATACCAAAAGACGGGATCAGAAGAAGACACAGAAGGACATTGACGCCCAGCGACGCGAGTCCAACATAAGTGAATTGACCCAGTTGCTTCGTGGTCGAACGGCCGCCGATAAAACTGCTTGGAAGAACGTAGAGAAGTTGGATCATGCCCATGGCAACAAAATAGGGGACCAGAAACGAGTGCTCCACGTAGCGCCCCCTGAATAACAACCCAACGAGATCATTGCCAAAAAGCAAAAAAGGAATACCAAGAAGAATGCCGGTACCCAGCAAGAGAGTGAATGCAGACTTCATTCGCAGGTGCATGCCTCGCGCAAATTGCGGCAATACAACATAAGCGCCACCTGATGCAAGGATCCAGTACAGCGTGAGAACCGGAAGCGATACAGCATAGTACCCGGCGACCGCCGACAGGTTTTCCATTCCGCCAAGGAAAAACCTCTCCAGGCGGAGCATCAACAGAGAAGATGTCGAAAGTCCGAAAAAAAGTATTCCGTCGGTAAGGACGGGTCTGAACGGAATGGTCCGCTCTCCCTGCGGGATGCCGGCAAGCGTCTTTCCGACAAACAACAAGGAAAAACCCAGGCTGATGCTGATGAGAACGGCTAGCGTCGCGACGCTCATGACTCCCGAGAGAAAAACCGGAATTAGAAGGAGTGCGAAAAGGACACGCCAGGAATGCAGACCTATCTGTGCGCGCATAATCTGATCCCGGGCCCGTAAAACCGTCGAGAAGAGCGTTATGCTTGCCACCATGGTTACGAGAACGGCAATGGCAGGGACATTCCATTGAGGTAAATCATAAATCCAGGCAGTTATTGCTCCAAAGAAAACAGACACAAGGGCAAAAGCCTTAATTGCCGTGACGAGGAACGATTTCCACCGAAAATCCTCGATACGGGTCTTGCCGAGAAACCGTATCAACGAGGTATCGCTTCCGAGTAAAATGACCACGGAAAGGACCGTAACGGCGTCACGGAAAATCAGGGTGAAGAGACCGTAATCTTCAGAAGAAAGGTGCCGGGCGAGAAAAAGGTCGGAGAGGGATTGTGCCCCGATGCCGATGGTCATGATCAGGGAGGCGGATCCGATCTGGGAGAGAGTTTTTCGGATCACTCGTGTTTGATTCCCTTCATCATGATCCACGTATCGGAAGCTCGAAACCTGCGGTACGTGAGACGATCGATCAAGTGGTACAGGGGGAGAAGGAATTTGAAGGGAATCATCATCCAAAGCAAGCGCGAAACACGCGTATGTCCGGCATGCCAGCCCGTAACAATGAATCCATGGGACTGAAACAGGTTTGCCAAGATGGATTCATCATACGTATGGAGGTGCCCGTTCAATTCGAAGTTCTCGCCGCAATGCGGGCAGACCATCATTTTTAGTGTCTCGCGATAGGGAACGGAGACTATAAGCTGACCTCCGGTTTTGAGGACCCGCCTGATTTCCGCCATGGCGCGGTTGTTCTCCGGTACGTGCTCGATGACCTCCCCGCACAGGACGGCGTCCTGCGTCTTGTCGTCCACGGAGATCCTCTCCTGGACATTGCCGTGAAGTTGCACGATCCCCAGGGAGCGTGCCTGATCCTCGTACTTCTCAAGCCGAATCCTTGAGATGTCGAACACGCTGACGGTGTGGCCCTTGCGGGCCAGCGTGAATGCGATGTCCCCGTCCCCGGCGCCGATATCGAGGATCGAGAGGCCCCGTCCGCGGATCATGCGGATCATCGTGTGAAACCGATACCACATCATTTTCCAGGTTGCCGGGTCGAGCGAATGTCCTGCAGCCTGATCGTACCACCGGGTCAGGTGCTGGCCGTGAATCTGGTTCACCATTGGGGCTCCATGCAAGTATCGTGTTCGCTGGTCACTTTGTCCTGAGGTAATAGCGATACGCGGTGGCGAAACCAAGCCGGTCAAGCATCCTTCCCACAAATCCTTGGACGTATCCAATGATAAGCCATTCAAAGGCCACCCGAAATTCAACTCTCTCAGAAAAAAACCCCAGTGACTGAGAAACATAATTGTTGGAATCGAAAGCTGATCGACCCCACGTGGATTTATGCTCAAGCATGTTATGGCCAGCAGCGTGTTTCCAAGACGGTACTTCGAGAATCAACATGCCGCCGGGCTTCAAGATCCTCCGGCACTCGACCAGGAAGGCAATCCTGTCCCAGATATGTTCGGCGATATGCTCGGCGATAACGACGTCGAACATGCGGTCACCGAGGTTTTCCCAACAGATCCCCGGGTCGTAGGAATCCTTTTGAGGGAGGATCTGAAGATTCTGGACACGGTCAATCCCGGGCAACGGTCTGGAATCCACATTAAGCACTTGGTCCCCTCTTTTATAGTTTATCCCACGGAATAAATGCTTTGTCGATTCATTTAAGGGTTTTTCACCTGCGCCAAGCACGCAAAAATTCATAACTCTTCCTTCCTTTGTTATTTCAGAATCGTTTAAGCACGTTCAGGCTTTCAAGGACTCTCCCGACATTATGATCCCACGTATAATTGCGCTCAACAGCAATGCGGGCTTGCTTGCCGAGGCGACGGCGGAGTCCGGGGTTGTTCGCCAGGCGAAGAATCTTGTCGGCAAGATCCCTTGGATCCCCTGGCTTCACCAGGAGCCCGTTCGAGCCGTCGCGGATTACTTCACCGATTTGCTCCAAATCGCTCGCAACAATTGCTTTTCCCATGGCCATGTACTCGAAGAGTTTTGTCGGGGATCCGAAAAATTTCGAATCGTCCTTAAACCCGGGATGAGGCGAAACGAGAATATCACAGGCCGCCAGATATTCCGGGGCCTCTGAGTGCGAAATCAATCCGGTGAACGTGATTGATCGTTCCAATCCGCGGTCGATGATTCCGCGTTCAAGAGCAGAACGAAGAGCGCCGTCGCCGATAAGCAGAAAACGCATCGATCGTTTTTTCAGGGAGAGAATGGCTGCCTCAACCAGAACATCAACACCATGCCATGCTGCAAACGTGCCAATGAATCCCACAACCAGGATTTTTGCCGGCAAACCGTAGTGTCGACGCACTCGCCGCCCATCAATTCCCGGATGAAATTCCTCCGCGTCGACTCCATTGGGATTGATGAGTGCGTTCGTTGCATGCAGTCCTTGGGCTTCGAGCTGTTCGGAGGCGCCTTTTGAAATGATGTTTACAAGAGTGACTTCTCCGACAGCCCTGGCCTCGGCCAACGATGCCAATTGGCTGAGAAACAAGCGGCTCCAGTGTTTCTTCACCCAGACTTCCGAGGCATTGACTTCCAGAACGCAGGGAGCACCCATGAGCCGTGAAAGATATCCCAGAGAGAAGCCGAACGCCGAGTGACGCTGATAGATCAAGGTTGGTTTCGCAATGTTCCTGATCCGGCGGTAGCGGGAAACAATGTTAAAATTGTAAGCCAAAAGCTGGAGCTCGTCGAAGAAATCAAGGCCCTGCACGGGGGCAATGATAATCTGGTCGACATCGGGCGGAAGGGCAGTGCAGCGCGCATCCGCGACATAAGTAACTCGAAATCCCCGGCGGAGAAACGCGCCGATCACTCCTTTAATATGAGTAACGGAGCCCCCGCTTTGAACTGCACCTGCGAGATCTGTGCGAAGGAAAAGCAGCGACTGATCCGGCGGGGCTGCGTTGGAAGGGCGGATTCTTTTCGCCTTGGAATGCCATGTCAGAAGATATCCGTAACTAAGAAGAGTCACGAACATGCCAAGAAGAACTCCCACAAGAATTCGCGGATAAGCATGAAGAAGCAGTCCGGCAAGCGATCGGGTCTCGTGTTGGAATTCGTTGATGCGGATTGAATACGATCGTGAGTGGAAGAGGCTCAAAAGCCCCTGAACGGAAGATTTGCTTCTGCGAATTATCCCCCCGTGAAGGGAAGAACAGACAAGGTCGTATCTCGTTCTCCGGAAGGCCGACAGCGATTGCATAAGGAGTTTCCCGGTGAGGCTTTCTTTTGAAAGAATATCAATCTGAGCCTCGGGATGAAGCCGGCGAAGAGTATCAACAATGTCCTCATCCTCAAAAGGAATAACGAGAATCGACCGGAGATTGCTGAGCGCTGCAAGCGAATCAAGAGCCATGGGTGCCATAACGCTACTTCACGCCCCGGACGATCAGGTAAAAACCCAAGAAGGGAGCGAGTGCATTCTGATTGAACCAGTTGAAGATTCCCGGAAACCTGCGCCGGACGGGATCGCACAATTCAAAATGAAGAGTTCGGAATTGCCTCGTCATGCGCCGCACTTCCGACCTTGAGTATGCTTTGCCAAGCGGATTGCCCGCTCCGTCATAGATTCGAATCCAGTCTTCCATGACAGACATTGAAACCGATTTGTTCCTGAGCCATCGCGTGATGGCCATGAACGGGACGCCGGCAAGAACATGCCAGGAGTGCTTGTGATACAGCATGAGGATGATCTCTCCCCCCGGTTTGAGAACCCTGTAGGCTTCATCAATTGCCTTCTGCGTGTCCGGCGTGTGATGAAGCACGCCAAACGAATAGACGACTTCAAACGTCCCATCGGGAAACGGAAGATTCTCGGCGTCCGCCACCTGAAGGTCCGCAGGAATACCATACAGAGAAAATCGCTTCCGGGCAAGGTCAACGCCTGCCGGTGTGAGGTCGATGCCCGTCACCTGTGCCCCGGCCCTCGCGAATTGCAGAAGATCCGTCCCGAGGCCGCAGCCGATTTCCAAAAGCCGCTTCCCTTTGTACGCATCAAACCGGATCATGCGCTGCATAAATGGTTGAACGTCGTACCGGAATTTCTCCACTTGCTCAAAGAACTCCCGCGAACCCCACTCCAGGTCCGTGAACTGCGTTCCGCAGGGATGCGCATCCCAATACGCCTGGACCTCCCGCTTCAGCAATGCATCGGCGTTTTCCGCGGGAGCTTTGGTTGATGTTCCTGAACCGTTATCCATCCCGGCCTTCGACCCAATGGTCATACCAGAGAAACAAATTCAGCAGGGTCCATAACTGGCCGCCGGCCTGCTGTTTCTGATTTGCGTGACGGCTGACCAGCGTCTGAATGAATTCCGGATGAAAAATCCCGCGCTTCAATATCGACGAGCCCGTAAGTGTCTGTCGGACAAAATTGCTCCAATCCGTACGGAGCCACTCGTTCACGGGAGCTGCAAACCCCTGCTTCCGACGACGAATGATTTCATCGGGGATTAATCCTTCCACGGCTTTTTTCAAAATGTATTTCGGGACGCCGTTGCGAATCTTCAAGTTCGACGGGATTGTCATTGCATACTCGACCAGCCGATGGTCCAGAAAAGGATCGCGTCCTTCGACGGACGCGGCCATCGTCATCTTGTCGACCCTCATCAGGAGAAGTTCGGGAAGGCGGTTTCTGAGTTCAAGATAAATCATGCGCTGGAGATATTCTGCCCGGGGATCCTGTTCGAGGATTTCCTGATGCCATTGCCGGATAAGCGCGTGACTGTCAATCGAATTCCTCCCCCGGTCGGTTAAAAGCAGCCGTTTGTGAGTCTCCGTGAAGCTGATGGCCCCTCCCCAAAAGAGCTCATTCCCCTCGGCTCCCTTCCGGATATAGTCCAGCATGAGGTGTTGGTGCGCCGGACCAAGAATTCGGGCAGAGATTTCATACACCCCTTTTTTCACAAAGGAAGGCAGTGCGTTGAACAGTTTCCACAAAGATTGATGGAAGCGAAGCTCCCGGGCCATCGCTGGATATCCTGCGAACAACTCATCGCTTCCTTCGCCTATCTGTACTACAATCGTTCCGTGCTGACGGGCCAGCCGGGAAACAAAATAAAGCGGAATGCAGACAGGATCGGCGATCGGTTCGTCTTGATGATGAATAAGCAAAGGGAGAAACTCGAACGCGTCCCGTTGGTCGATGAGAATTTCATTGTGATTCGTGCTGAAGTTCCGGGCTATCTGCCGCGCGTACTGAAGCTCGTTGTATTGTTCCAGGTCTTTGAAACCAACTGAAAACGTATCCACCGGACGGTCCATCATGCCGGCCATCAATGCTGTGTTGGTGCTCGAGTCGATTCCACCGCTCAGGAATACTCCGAACGGGACATCACTCATCATCCTGTCGCGGACGGATTGCTCGAGGAGGCGGCGGACGGAGCTGATGTGGTCTGCCTCCGTGAATTCCGACGATTCCGCGAGGAACGAAGACCGGGGGACGGGAGTACCATCGAGATCAATCGATGGCTGCGGGGTCGCTGACACAGGAGTCCAATACCGTTCATCCTTCAAAACCCCGTCTGAACCGATGATGAGCCGGTGCCCGGCTTCAAGTTTCCGAATTCCCTTGAAGAGGGTCATGGAAGGGGGTGTACCAAGAAAGGTGAGATAATGGACTAACGCTTCCTCATTGAGGTCTCGGAGAATTGAAGGATGCCGCAGAATGGATTTGATCTCCGAGGCAAAAACGAGTTGCCCGTTTTGAACCGTATAATAGAGAGGTTTTATTCCGATCCGGTCGCGGACGAGCATGAGCCGGCGTTTCTTTTCGTCCCAAAGGCCAAGGGAAAACATTCCGAGAAGCTTATGGACAAAATCGGGCCCGTACTCTTGGTAGGCATACAGGATGGATTCCGTATCTGAACGCGACCGGTAGTGGTATCCCTTGTCTTCAAATTCATTTCGCAAGGCAAGATGGTTGTAGATTTCACCATTGAAAACAATAGTCAGGGAACCGTCGGGAGTCGACATTGGTTGATGCCCTGCGGGGGAAAGATCCACAATGGAAAGGCGGCGAAACCCAAATCCCGCACGATGATCCTGTGAGATAAATGTTCCCTGATCGTCAGGACCGCGGTGACGCATTGCATCACCCATCGCGACAAGCAACGATTCATCAATGGCCGGAGATGCACTGCCGTAGTCATAGATGCCGCAGATTCCGCACATGGGAGAATAGGGAAATTGGAAAATGTAAAATGGAGAAATCGGGAAGACGGTAAAGGCTTAGCCCTTCCGTTTTCGCCAGGAATCCCATCCGAAATAGCCGAGCGCCAGGAGGACGAGCACATTTGCGCCCAGGCTCAGGTTCCTTCCCAAAAAGAATCCTGTTGGTTCGAATTTCATTTCGAGTTTGTGCGTTCCCGGCGGAATGATCACTGCGCGGAAATGGTAATTCGCCCTGTGGATTGAGATTTCGGAGCCGTTCAGAAATGCCTTCCATCCTTCGGGATAATAGGATTCGCTTAAGAATAAAAGATTGGTGCCGAAAGCTTTCACATTGATGGCAAAATGCTGTGTGCCGTACTCGGCAAATGTTGCTTCCATTCCCGGAAGGGGCGGGTCAATCTTCACCCCGGGATCATCGGCGAGATACACCACATCCCTCGCGTCGAAATCTCCGGCGGCAATTTTTCTCAGGACATCCAACCCGTCGCCTACTTCATAACGGTTGACAAAAAATGCGCGGGGGAGAACCGAGCGGTTCACGTAAACCTTTTTGTTCGGTCCGTCGTGGAGCAGCCCAAGCCACCGGCTGGAATCCGGACTGTCCGAGATAATGTATTTGACGTTCATCATCTGCCAAACAAGCGGATTCTGAAGTCCGGCAACATCCACGAGGTCCTGGTATCGCCTCATTTTTGCACCCTGATATCCATAGGCGCTTTGAAGTCTCCAATACGCGAGGACATTGCTGTACGGCGGAACGCCGTTCTCGAACTCAAGTACGCGAAACGGAGTCTGTGGCATTCCGTTCTGCTCCGTCATTCCCTCTTGCTGCAGAATGACGCGTACATAGTCAGGTGCAGCGAAGGTAGATTGATGAGACGACTTGTCCTGCGGTTCCATGGGCCCTGTATTCACCCGCCAGAGATCCACAAGAACCGCGAAACCGACAAGGACAACCATTGTGGTGAGTTTAATGGAACGTCGAAGCCAGAAATAAATCGATCCGAACGAAAGCAGCAGCACGCCGAGCGCGGCAGTGACATCAGCGGCCACCAACCCTGCGATATAATCGTACAATTCCCCGACAATGCGCGGATGATATCCTTTTTGTGCCAGGATTGCTGAAACCTCGCGGGGTGGAAAGAACATTTCATAAATGCCAATAAAGACTCCGCGCGCGACGATACTCAGAACAAACAAAGCCGCAAGGGATCCGATAATAATTTTCCATCGTTTCTCATCTTTCGGAGGGAGGTACTCTTTGCCGAGAGCTAACAACGATGCAATTCCGTATCCGGCTAGCAGCGGAATCATGATCTGAACAAGCACCAGGATCATCGATGGAATCCGGAACTTGTTGAACAACGGTACATAATTGTACATCAGATCATAAACGAGGGGAAATTCCTTTCCGAAAGCTACAAGAACGGAGAACACAATAAGAACCGCCATGTATTGAATAAACGGATCGTGCCTGTTTCGCCAGAAACCGATGATGGCAAGGACGAGAACGACTATACCCATGTACTGGGGTGCGTCGGTCCACGGTTGGGGGCCGAAGTAGAGAAGAAGATCCTGCGGCTGGTTGTTGGTAAGGGGGCCCCGGTATTCCACTTTTCCGAACCCATAAAGAGACGGAATGATTGTTGTGAACGCTTCCCCGACCCCCCAGGACCAGCTCGTCGCGTATTCGTAATCGAGTCCTCCTCCCGTCGATTTGCCTGCATCCCCGATAACCTGCGCAATGGGTCCGGACCCCCTGATGGAATGTGGATTATACTCCAGAACCGACAGGTACTTGTCGGCATCCATGCAGAATGCGACCGCCGTGGCACCGATGAGAACAACTCCTGCCCGCACTATTCCTTTCCAGTCTTCTTTTTTCAGAAGTGAACGAATGAGGAAGAAAAGAAGGTAAAGGCCAACAGCCAGGTACGTGTAGAAAATCATCTGCACATGGCTGGGAACAAAGGAGAAGTGCAGAAGGACAGCAAGGAAAACTGCAAGGGTCCACTGAAAGCGGTCTCGAAGGCGTTCTATAATGTAAAAGATGAAGGGAAACAGCGCGATCACGGCGATTTTGGTGTTGTGGCCGGCCATGATCCAAATAATAATATACGTGGAGAACGTTGCGGCAAACGAAGTCAGGGCAGAAGCGATTTTGCTTTGGAGTTTTGACCAGGCAAGCAGATACATGCCGGCGGCGAAGAGCATGTAATAAAAAATCACCCACCCGACGGTCGGATTAAGAAGAAGAAAGCCTACACCCATCTTCACGTACCAAAACAAGGTGTAGGAAATATCAAAGAACCGGTCCCCGCTCACCGTCAGACTGCCATAAGCCGGCATTCCGCCAAATATGTAAGGGTTCCAGAGTGGGAAAACCCCTTCTTGCTTTGCATCGCTCAGGAATGTTTCGAAACTGCGGGAGGCAATGTTATCAGCCCCGAGGAAGACCTTACCGCCAAAGATCGGTTCCCGGAAAAAAAGCACCAGGCTCAATAAGAGAAGTCCGATCGCTGCATAATGTTGAAACCGCGGCGGAATGATCGGATGTTCTTCGGACGTTCGTGCGGAGGCCCGCTCTTTCGTTTGTTTGCTCATGAGGAATTCAGGCGGGTGGCATTGAAACCGGTGATCGGGTGGTTACGGCGTCAAGCAGGGACGCGAGGTGGCGTGTGATTTCTCTTCGTTCGTACTTTTGTACTGCCCGCAGTTCCTGCTCAATTGCGGGAGCATCATAGGGAAATTTGCGATAATATTCAAGAAATGCGGTTTTGATCTTTTGTATGTCGCTTCCATCCGCGATAAAACCGGATCGCGTCTCCCGAATGAGTTCTGCCACAGCTCCCTGGGGAGCAAGCGCAATGATGGGACGCCGCGCGCCGATGTATTCATACACCTTGCCGGGGACAATCTCTTCATTTCCAGCGGCGTCATCGACAATAAGGAGAAGGGCGTCGGAACGGAGAAGCTCTTTGATGCTTTCGGCATGAGGGAGATAGGGAACAAGTTTCAAGGATTGGCGAATGGCTGATTGCTCAACCATTTCCCGAACTTCCGCGCCGAATCTTCCTATGAACTGCAGCAGAATTTTTTCCGGCTTTACAGACCCCTCGACAACGAGTTCTTCCACTGCTTTCAGGAACTTGCCCGGGTTCCGCTTCCCGTACAACGACCCCGTGTAGGTAACAACAAAGCAGTCACGCCGTTCCTGGTCCAATGGCGGGTAATCCTCGCTGTCAAATCCGTTGGGTAAATGAAATAGCTTCGTGCAATCGACAGCAGGATTCTTCTTCATGATGTCTTTGAGAATCCCGCGCCACGCTGCTTCAATGATCGTGGCGTCGCGGATAACACCGCTTTCGAGGTACCGATCGACTGCAGCGGGAAAAAACCACCGGTCGGGAGTCGAAAGGAATCCCGTCCACGGATCCCGAAAGCCCGCAATCCAGGGAAGGTTTGTTGCCTGATGAAGCTTACGGGCAATGACAGCGGTTGTGTAAGGGGGCGACGAAGAATAGATTGCCTGAATGCCTTCATTCCGAATGATCTCCAATCCCTCCGAAGTGGCATAGGGGTACCAGCCGATACGGGCGTCCGGAATGAAAAACGTTGATCTGATGAAGGAGGCAATCGATTCCGCAACAGTGTGTTTTCGGGGAGAGCCCGGAATGTTCTCTACATCCACAGGAGCCCCGGCAGCTTTCCCGGTGAGTTTCCGGTACAGGGAGTACGGTTCGAAGATCTTTGTCCGATAGACCGACACTCCGGGTGGGATTTCCTCCAGAAGTGATTCGTCACGGGCCGGGAAGTCCCCGTTGTCGACGGTTAAAACAACGGGCTGCCATCCAAAGGCCGGAAGATACTTCACGAACTTCAGTACCCGCTGAACACCGGGCCCGCCGGAGGGGGGGAAGTAGTACGAAACGATCAAGACCTTCTTCAACGCAGATTCCACTGATTTACACTGATACTCACTGATGGCATACTTGAAATGACGATCCGAATTCTGGCAGGATTCCTTGAAAAAGAAACGAGATTCAGAATCAGGCTATGGTTTCCTCGCAGTGACAAGAAGGCCTGTGCCTGTCTTGTTGTCAGCGCGGTAATCAAGATACATAAAGAGAAGGGTAAATGGAACGGTAAGCAGATAGTAGAAGGGGAGAATCACAGCGAAGAGTTTTGAGCGATTCAAAAGCAGCATCGGGGCTTTGATGCCAAGTTTCCAGGAGACGGTTCCCCACCGGCCGTAGGTAAATCGAATCTCTTCAACCGATAGTCCGGCGTTCGCCAGCTTGTGCCGAATCTCCTCCGGTTCGTACCCTGAACGCGCATGTTCCTCGATAAACCCCGGATCATCCGGTCCGTGCGCATCGGATCCGCCATAGCTGGAGGGTGTGTTGATGAGGAGGACCCCGCCTTGTCGGAGCGCCTTGGAAAAATTCTGAAATACTTTCTCATCTTCCTTGATGTGCTCCATAACATCCACGGAGAGAATCAGATCAAACTCGTCCGTGTGAATCTGCCGGGTAAGATCCTCGACAGAGAAACTCACATTGGTGATCCCGGCCTTCTCAAAGAATTCACGGCAATCGTCGATCTGTTCGGTCTTCACGTCCACCGCAGAAATCTTTACATCCTTAAACCTCCTCGCACAATAATAAGAATATTGTCCGAATCCGCTCCCGGCATCGAACATTGCTTTGACGGAGTCGCGGTTGAAAACGGCCCTCAAAGCGCGCTTCACATGCCACTCCCGCAGAAACATGAGCCCAAGAAATCCATACAATGATTTTCGGAGTATCGGCCGCTCACGGACCGCATTGCCCAGGATATTTTTGATCGGATCGTATTTCAAAACCCATTCCGGTGTCAAGTGTTACAGCATTTTACATCTCACGTCTCACTTTTCGCCCGCTTTCTCAATAGCCTTCACCATCGCTTCCCAGGAGTAATTCTTTTTCTCTTTTTGAACAGCACGAGTGAAACGGGCTTCATGTTTCTCTTTGTAAAAATCAATCACAGCGGAAGCCAGCGCTGGGGGGTCTTCAGGCGGAACGATGAACCCCGTCACGCCGTGCCGTACCACCTCGGCTAATCCCCCAACATCGGTTGCGATCACCGGTTTGTCGAATTGATAGGCGATCTGAACTATTCCGCTTTGCGTAGCCGAACGATACGGCAGGACAACGACATCAGCAGCCGAGAAGTATTCTCCGACCCGGTCATTCGGAATGTAATCCGAAACGACCGTCACATTTTCGTCGATTCTGAGATCCCTGATTTGTCTCCTGTAAATCTGCTCATCGTGATAAAACTCGCCGACCACAAGCAAATGAACGTTGAGGCTCGGTCGAATGATCGCAAGCGCTTCCAGAAGCGTGTCGAGGCCTTTGTAACGGCGAACATAGCCGAAAAAAAGGAGGACGCGCCGTTGGGAAATACTGAGTGTTTTGCGGGCGCGGGCCTTTGAAGTTCCGCCGCCAAAAATCTCGTAAATGGGGTGTGGAACAAAAACGGCGTTGGCGTTATGGCGGAAATGTTTGAGCTCCTTTTCGACGGCATGAGACTGAACAATAAAAAGATCGACGAATTGAAACGCAAAACGCGTAAAGGCGATATCGCCGATTCTGCGTTCGTGCGGTAGTACGTTGTCGCAAATAAACACAACCCGCGCACCGGTCCAGCGCCGCACGAGGCCCGCAATCGTCCCGAAACACGGACCGAAAAAAGGGAGCCAGTATTTAAAGACAAGGAGATCCGGTTTCATTGCTGCAATTGTGCGTGCCGCGGAGATCCATGTAAACGGATTCATCGAATCGATCAGCTGGGCAGCCGGTACGGAAGCGTCGGCGCTTCCCTGCTCTTCCTGCGTTTTGCCGGGGAACAGAAAAGCAGGATACTGACGGGAGAAGGTTACGGTGGTTACGGTGTGCCGTTTCGAGAGATGCCTGGCAAGGAGGGCCAGGTAGTGTGCAATACCGCCTCGCCAGGGATAGGCTGTTCCGACGAGAACAATGTTCAAAGGCGTTGATGAAGGTTGTTTGCGCAAAGTTATTTCACTCCAATCGCCAGCAAACGGTCCCCAAGACGACCGGTCAATTTTGTGATGACATAATTCGGATAGTGCAACCCTTTTTTTAACCATCGTTCTGCGACATTTCCCCGCAGCGTGATCATTCCCGGGGCCTTGATGCGCTGAATGATTGTTGACCGCGTGAACCCCGCCCGGCTCAGAGCATATTGGAGAGTTGGCGGCGTGAATTCGTTTACATGGTACGGCGGCATGGGCATCTTCTTTTGGAATCCAAGAATGCTATACCCGGCCACGGCGAGCCTTCCAACGAGCGAATTAAACATCGACGGCACCTCAATGGCGACAATACCACCGGCCCTTGTCATTCTCCGGACTTTCTTCAGCATTTCGAGCGGCTGAATGAGATGCTCCAATACGTCCCCCATGAAAATCACATCAAAGCGATCAGGTTTTTCCGGATAGTCTTCGAGTGAATATTGCTCAACAGGGAGTTCAAATTTCCTTCTGCACATCTCTGCTCCCAACTTCGAATATTCAATGCCGCTTGTGGAATAGCCCTGTTTCCGGGCATAATCGAGAAAATATCCCATGCCGCATCCGATTTCAAAAAAATCACCGGAGGGCTTGAACGTTTTTATATGACCGAGGATCACGGGAAACTTCACCGACCCGGAAATCGCCGCGGTCTCATAGTCGGTTCCGGAGTGTGCACCGCAATCGGCCCCATCGTGCAGAAAATACTCATCGCTGTACAACAATGCCAGTTCTTCGGCCGATGGACGGGGATCGAGATAGACGAAGGAACATTCTGCACACTGGTTTGCCAAGAACCTCTTTTTTCGGAATTCATACCGGATTGGAAATTGCTTTGCTTCGGAAGAACTGCAAAGCGGGCAGGCAGGTGTCATTGCGCGGAAGTCTTAAGAAGGCCCACGCATGCCTCGAGCACGCGTGAAGCCGGCAGATGCTCCATGCATCGGTATTGGGAATTAGTGCAGGTTGGCTGATAAAAACATTGACACGGGCGGTCGGGCTCGACCAGAGCTCCGTTTCCGTACATCTCGAACTCATGGCGGTTGAAAATGTTATTCAAGAGCACGGTAGGTTTCCCCAGTCCAATCGAAATATGCAGGGCCATGGTGACACCAGTGACGACCAGTGAACACTGATCAACAAGATTAATGAATTGGGGGAGGGGGAAGTGGCCCGGATAGATCGCCCCAGTCCGGCTTGCGAACTTTTTGTTCTTTGCGTGCTCCTGCTCCCCGCCAAGAAGCACAACGGTGTACCCTTTGTTCTTCAACCCTTTCGCAAGTGCTGTCCAGTTATGGTCATCCCACAACCGTGAAATCCATCTTTCTCCACACCCGGTATTCAAGCCTACGATCGGTTTTTTCTTATTGAGTTTCCACAGGTATCCCCTCGACGAAAATGAATCGAGCATGTAGCGTTCTCCGCCAAACCGGAATCCGCAGATCTCGAACATCTCCTGAAGATAGCTTTTCGTGTTTGCCCTGCCCACGTCGTCAAACACGCCGGTATGAAACTTGTGTTCCGCGGCTTCGTCAGCCGGGGCCGGCAGGCCGTCGCGGAGAATGAACCCCTGCTTCCGGTCGGAGGAAACCTGTGTTGCGAGCGCACAGGCCTCGCGGTCCTTGTCGAGATTGATCACAACGTCAAAATGCATTGACCGAAGGGTGACAAGGCTTTGAAGTGTCCACGGGAGAATATCGTCGACGATGGGGGGGATGACTTCCGGAGTATGGGTGAGCCAGGTGATGCGGGCCCGGGGATGCGTTTCTTTGAGCTTTCGCAAGAGAGGAGTCGTGCGAATAACATCGCCAATCGCTCCAAGCTTAATAAGAAGGATCCGGCGGTCGGTAGGATCGTAATGCGTGCAATCGGCTCCATGTTCGTCCACGCAATGGACACCGTGATTTTTGTGGGGACTGCAGGGAATATCGCCGCGAAAATGTCGGCAGTCGGTTTTAAGAGGAATCACGCCCGCTCCTACTTCAGCTGTTCGCGGATGGAATGGCGCTGATCGGTGCGTTCCTGCCGGGTGATCATTTCACCGAGGAGGCCGATGGAAACGAACTGAACCCCGATGATAATAAAAAGAAAGCCGACCATGAAGAGCGGACGGTTGCTCAGGGAGGTGCGGCCCAGAAGCCACTCGATGGAAAGGTATATGTCGATGGCTGCACCGATAAGGAAAGAAACAATTCCCCAGACACCAAAGAGGTGAAGGGGTCTCCGGATATAGCGGGTGGTAAACAACACGGTGAGCAGGTCGAGAAATCCCTTGAAGAATCTGCTGATTCCAAACTTTGTCCTTCCGTATTTCCGGGCGTGATGTTGAACCACTTTTTCCCCCACCCGATACCCTGCCCAGTGGGCAAGAGCCGGTATATAGCGGTGAAGTTCGCCGTACACATTAATTTCTTTGATGACATCTTTTCGGTATGCCTTCAGCCCGCAGTTAAAGTCGTGAATCGGAATTCCGGTCAATTTGGCCGTGACAAAATTGAAAAAACGCGAGGGGATGGTCTTTGAAAGAGGATCGAAACGTCTCTTCTTCCAGCCGGAGATCAGGTCAAACGAATCGTCCAACGCCTTCACAAGTCCGGGGATTTCCGCCGGATCGTCCTGAAGATCCGCATCCATCGTTACGACGATTTCCCCGCCAGCTTCGGCAAATCCCATGGAAAGAGCTGCAGATTTGCCAAAGTTACGCCGGAACCGGATCACCTTGACGTTGGCTGACTTTCGGTGAATTTCCCGCAGAACCCTGAATGATCCGTCTGTGCTGCCGTCATCGACAAAGATCACTTCAAACGGGGTCCTCATTTCTCTGGAGACGTTCTGAATGGCGACGAACAGTTCCGGGAGGGATTGCTCTTCATTATACAGAGGCACAATCACAGAAACCCTGGGGGATTTCTGAAGCGCTGTGGAATGACGTCTCGTTGTTTTCGGCATGGCGGTGAAAGCGGGGAAATGTCCCGAAAAAAGTAACTCAAATTCGAAGGAAATGCAAGGATCAGGCAGAAAGGACATAGCCGCAAACCGCGAGGCCGGCACCTCGAATTCGTCGGCTATGATTGGGGCACAAAGAAAAACAAAGCAGCGCAAAGATCACAAAGAGGTAGTATTCTCCGTGTGCGCTGTGCTTCCCCCAAAGGGTCCCTTCGGGATCTGTGAACTTTGTGTCCTAACCCGAGCCTTTCAAAGAAAGGCTATTTCTCCTCGTTTCTCCTGAGAGTCGAATCTTTTGTCACGATCTCATACAGGACCGCGGGTGGGACGTTCGTATAAACGAGGGGTTTGAGGTCGGTTGGTGCCCTGCGCGGATCAAGGAGGGATTGAAACTGCGGCCGCATTGCAGCCTCCATTATTCCGAAATACAGATAACGGGCGTTCGCTTTGCGCGCCTCCTGAAGGAGCTCTTCGTAGGTGTCAACATAAGGAAAACCGCCCATTTGCATGTTAAGGTAGTATGCCGCGTGTGGTTTTCGGGTTAGTACGATTGCCTCGGGGTTATCGCCCACCGTGCGCTTAAACCATTCAGCGATGATGAGAATTTCCTTTGGACCGGAATCAATATTGGCGCGGTTGAACTCATACGACCGTGAAAATGTCCAGACAATAATCGCACCGGCGAGAATCCCAGCCAGGGTCAAATTTCGCCCGAACCGTAGTGTTTGAAATTTACTCCAGGAAAAACCAATGAGCGCAAGAAGAGTATATCCCATCAGGAGAAACAGGGAAAAGCGTTCGCTGTAGAAAACAAGCAGAAGTACGGAAAAGAAAACCAATGAATAGACAAGAAATCCCGCTGTCACTCTGGAAATCCGATCTTTAAAGGCGACTCCAATCCCCGCCAGCGTGAAAATACCGACCTGCCAGCCAAGGAGAATACCCATGTCGCCGACAGCATGATCCCAAATGTTGGCGCCAACAGTCGTCAGGAAACGGGCGGGATCCGAAAAGACAACTTCCGTAAGCGAGGTATACGTTTCCGCGGCCTTGAACCAATATTGATCCCAGGTCATGGATCCCCTGGCATACATTTCGTAGGCAATGTTGAGGTAGTTCTTGTTATAGAAAAAGCTTCCACGCTCCGACAGACAATAGAGACCCCAGGGAAGGATGGTGAGAAAAAACGCCGCCAGAAACAGACCCGAAATTTCTGCGCGCCGCTTCAAGGGCGAACGGTCCGGGTTTACGAGGAACAAAACTGCCGGGACAGCCGCGACCACGAAAATTCCGTTATAGCGGGTCAGGTAGGCGATACCCGCAAGAAAAGCCGAAAAAACGATATCAGTTTTAGCGGCGGATGATTGCCGGAACAACAGGTACGCCGACCCTGCCAGGAGGGCAAAGAACATCATATCAGTGCCGGCGCTATAGGAATACTGAACAAACACCGGATTGACTGCGATCAGGAGGGTGCCAAGAAACGAAGACTCGGGTGTCGTGAGCTTCTTGAAGAGAGCGTGGGAACAGAAGAGCGTGCACGCGGCAGCAAAGATTGAGAGCATAACCCCTGCCGTAAAGAAATCTCCTGTGAGGAGACTGATGATTCCAAGGACGACCGGGTACGCGGGGCCATGAAAATTTTCGATCTCAATAGTCCCCTGGAGAAACAGCCGGGCGGTCGGTACATAACTCCAGAAGAAGTCCGTTTCAATCCCGTAGTCACCGACGACATGGTAGGTGAGTCCCGCGTATAACAGGATAACAGCGTAGGCTGCACCGAGTGCCAGTCCGGCCCGCGGATGCCGCACGATCGTGGGGAGAAACGAGGCAAACGCTGTAACGACCTGCGGGCTTTTCGATTTCGCCATAATTCCGGAACTGTGTGATAAAAATAAGCTCTGATCGCGGCAAAGATATTTGTATTTGACGCGAGATGCAAACCAAGGCAAACAATCCCAAATTCGCAATCGCCCCGCCAAACAGCGCCCCGACAGAAATCGTCGGGGCAAGGCGGGATCGTCCCGCCACAAAGAAGATGAAGCTTTACACCGTTCGTTCGGGCGGGCGCAATCCGCAATGCTTTCATTGCTTCTCCTTGCAGTGTTGGTTATATTATGCCGTTTCACAATCATCGCGATGGTCGTCCCAAAGAAATCTCTCGGTCAGAATTTCCTCCGCGATGAAAATATCGCCCGAAATATCGCGGCAGAGATCGATCCGAAACGAGATGACATTCTTTTGGAAATCGGACCGGGTATGGGTGCGTTGACCGCGCATCTTGCAGGTACGACGGATCACTATCTCGGGATCGAGGTCGATACACGTGCATTGGAACTGCTCCGAACCCGCTTTCAAAACGCGGAATTTCTACGCCAGGACATTCTGGATGTGCGCCTGGACGACCTTGCACGGAGATTCGGATCAAAAATCAGGGTGGCAGGGAACATCCCCTATTACATCACCAGTGAGATCCTCTTCTGGATCATTGACCAGCGGGCCCATGTGCTTGATGCCGTGTTAATGATGCAGCTCGAAGTAGCCCGACGACTGACCGCAAAACCCCGAACTAAGGAATACGGGATCCTTTCCGTGGTGTCTCAATTTTATAGTATCCCCTCGATTGCCTTCAGAGTTTCGCGAAATTCCTTTTTTCCGGTGCCGGCCGTCGATTCGGCTCTTGTACATCTAACGCTGCGTCAAGATGTCCCTGCGCACAACGAGCAACTGTTCCGGCGGGTCGTCAGGGATACCTTCGGCAAACGCCGCAAAACCATGTTTAACGGATTACGATACGCCGGTTATCCCGAGGAAGCATTAAAACAATTGACCACCGATCTCACCCGAAGGCCCGAGGAGCTTTCCGGTGAAGAGTTCTTGAAGTTGACCAATGAACTCGAGACGCTCCGGAATTCACAGAAATGAGCCCATTCCGCAATCCCCATGCCTGAGCGCCAACCGGAGATAGAACCCGTCGAGGAGCCCCGCGAACTCATCGAAGTTGACGATGAGTTGGTGCAGGATATCGCGGATATAATCCAAACCCGTTCGGATTTTCTTCTCCTTAATATTCTCCAGGACCTCAAGCCTGCTGATATCGCCCATATCATGAACAGGCTGGACGACCCGGAGGCGGAATATCTGTTCGGCCTCCTGTCAGTCTCCGTCGCCAGCGAGGTCATTCTCGAACTCGACGAGCATCATCGTGAAAACCTGCTCAAGTCTATTCCGCAGAAGCGTATCACGGAACTTGTCGATGCCATGGATTCCGACGATGCGGCAGACGTTCTCGGATCGTTGCCGCGTGATCGGGCAACCGGAGTGTTGGAAACCATGGATATCGAGGATTCGTCGCACGTCGAAGAACTCCTCCGGTATGACACCTCTACAGCGGGCGGCATCATGGCCAAAGAAGTGGCCGTCGTGCACCCCCAGGACACGGTGAAGAAAGCGATCCAGGTCGTTCGCCGTATGGCAAAGGAGCACAAGAACATCTACAATGTCTATGTTACCGATGAGAACGGAACGTTCGTGGGGGCCGTACCTCTCCAGGATCTTCTGCTCCACGCGCCCAACAAACGTATCAGGAAGATTATGAAGGACGATGTTGTAAGCGTGACCACGGATGTCGATCAGGAAGAGGTTGCACAGATCTTCGCAAAGTACGACATCATCTCGCTGCCGGTAACGGACAAGGCAGGGAAATTGCTGGGGCGGATCACGGTGGATGACATCGTGGATGTGTTGGAAGAAGAGCATGTGGAGGATGTGGCACGACTCGTCGGATCAGACGCCGACGAGTTGGCGCGGCGCTCGCCCGCGCAAATTGCCGTCTTGCGTCTCCCCTGGGTGGTTCTGACCCTTGCGTTGGAAATGGTCGCCGCGTACGTCGTTCATCGTTTTGATGAAACCCTCTCGCGCGTGATCCTCCTGGCCGCGTTCATGCCCATCATCTCAGCCCTCTCAGGAAACACCGGATTGCAGTCGGCAGCCATGGTGGTCCGCGGACTTGCCACCGGACACCTGGACGTCAAACGGTGGTGGAATCCCGTGATGCGTCAGTTCCAGACAACGATGATCATTGGAGGCGTTTGCGCCCTTCTGCTTGGTTTTGTGGGAGGATTCTGGCACGGGACGCCCGTCTTTGGATTTGTCGTGGGGATGTCCATGTTCCTCTCCATTAATATCTCCGGGTTTGTCGGTACCGTAACGCCCATGATCTCCAAGTCCCTCGGATTCGATCCCGCCATTACCGCCGGTCCGTTTGAAACGGCGTTTCAGGACGTGGTGGGGATTACTATTTTCCTCAGCATAGCAACACTTCTCATCCGATGGCTTTGACCGATGACTGCTCGTAAGTTGTTTGCAGCATTCGCGCCGGCCGACGTAGTGACCGTGAGTTTTTTGTTATTTCTCACGGGGCTGAATCTCGCCTTCCACACCCGGGTGGCGGAATGGCGGGAACTTCTCCTCGTGAATCTCACCGTTTCCGCTCTCATTGCCTATCTTTCCTATTCCGCCGAGACCAAAGAAACACGCCTGATGATAGGGTTCCATCGATGGTACCTCTACCCGGTCGTCCTTCTGATCTTCAAGGAATTGTATTTTATGATCCGCCCGATTCACCCCGTGGATTACGACGGCCTGCTGATCGAGGCTGACCGCTGGTTGTTTGGGGCCGATCCGACCGTTTGGATGGCGCAGTTTGCACATCCGGTGCCCACAGAGATCCTGCAGATTGCCTACTGGTCGTACTACCTGCTCTTTATTATTGTCGGTGTGGAGATCTACCGCCGCCACACCCTGAAGTCGTTCGACAAAGCGGGCTTTCTTATTGTGTATGGCTTTTATCTTTCCTACCTGGGATACTTCCTCCTTCCCGCGATCGGGCCCAGGTTCACTCTCCATGATTTTTCAACGATTGATCAGGAACTCCCCGGATTGCTGCTCGCGGTGCCGCTTAGAGATTTCATTAACGCCGCAGAATCGATCCCAGCCGGTGTCCCTAATCCGGCGGAAATGGTTCAGAGGGACGTGTTTCCCAGCGGTCATACCCAGCTTTCGTTGATCTGTGTTTATCTTGCATTCCACTTCAAGCTTCGGTCACGTTGGGTGGTGACAACCTTTGCCGGCCTGCTGATTCTCGGTACCGTGTATCTTCGCTATCATTACGTGGTCGATGTACTAGCCGGAGCCTTGTTTTTTTGGTTTACCGTTTGGAGCGGTCACCATCTGGAAAAGTGGTGGAACGGAAAAAGGTATGTCTTGGGGGAGGGGGGAGCGGAAATGGTAAACGGTAAATTGTAAATGTAAAATGGATGATGGAAGATGGAGGTCGGAGATCAGAAGTCAGAAGTCAGCTTGCCCCGACGAAGTCGGGGAGGTCAGAGGTCAGAGGTCAGAAGAGCAATCAAATCCGTCCCGATCCGTTTCCATCGTCTTCTTGCGTGTCCGATATCTGAGCCGCGATTCACCATCTTATTGAATCTTGCCGAGAAATACGATAAGTTGACTCATCATCGGGTCTTACTTACTTAAGCAAAGGTTGCAATGACTCAGGAACAAATGTCAAGGGAACTCGAAGCTCTGGCTAGCAATAGCGGCATTAGCATACGATATGAAAAAGGCGATTTCGAGGGAGGATATTGTATTCTCAAAGCAGAACGGCTTATCGTCGTGAACAAAAAGCTTGCCCCGCCCAGAAAGGCATCAATCCTCGCTCAGGGATTGGCAGAGATTGGCATTGACGAAGTGTATTTAAAACCGGCCGTCCGCGAATTCATCGAGGACGAACTTGCAAAAGCGGCCAGGGCCTGACCGATGACCCGCCTCCGAGCCCTCCTTCCGTTTGTCGGCATTCTTGCAATCGCCATCATCGCGGTCATCCTCTTATATCCTCGGGTCTATCCTTTAGGCGGATTGCGTCTCCCGTATAACGATGACGAATCGGCCTCTCTTTCCCGCAGGACCCTCGATTCTCTTTCCATCAGTACCACGGACCTGACGCCCTTCATCGATTTTCGCTATAACCGTCCGCTCCTTCGCCAGCTTCATGAGATGTACGGCATTGAAGGCACAAATGATCTCATGGAGAAGATCCCTGTTGCGTCGTGGGAAATCCGCTGGAAGAAAGATGAAACCATTCCGTTGATTTCGGATGGATCGAATGAGGATGCCAGAAGAGTTATTCAGTCCCTGATGGGCCAGGTGACCCTCCGGCAGGCAACGGACGGCGGCTTGCTGTCATTGGAATGGAAAGTTGAAGACAGTGTTTCGATTGCCAGCGTGAACGTGGATGACGCCCGGCAGCTTGCCCGTGAGATTCTTTCGCGGATCAGCGCCCTGAAGGCCTTTATTGATTTTGAACGGCCGATATCTGAGAAAACCATCGGTCAACCGCACCGGTCGGATTACGAGTTCGTTTGGAATGCCACGATCCCCGGATTGCCGAATGCCATTCAGGTAAAAACCCTGATCGCCGGGAGCATCCTGGCGAACCTCGAGACGGATTTCAAAATACCGGAAGAATTCATCAGGGCCGATTACGAAACCGCTGTTCAGATTATCGTAGTCTTCGTGTACGTCGTGGTTATCTCCAGCATGATCTTCTTCGCTTTTCGCCGTTTCCGGTCATTTGAGATCGGGTTTCGCCTGGCAACAGTCATCGGAGTTGTTGCCGCGCTGGTCATGGCGATGGAGATTTTTTTGTCCATCAAGGACGACATCGGTTGGGGTCTGGTGATTGCCCTTCTGCTCGTGCCGTTGTTTGTCGGCGGTGCCCTGGTTCTCGTATGGTCGGTGAGCGAATCGGTCGGACGGGAAGTATGGAAGGAAAAATT